>Ga0299913_10001397_pt1 | contig 17762 bp, 18 predicted proteins | sample RVTome_9_FD_201360 | JGI IMG/M metagenome (GOLD analysis project Ga0299913, IMG submission 201360) | Soil microbial communities from uranium-contaminated site in the Upper Colorado River Basin, Wyoming, United States - RVT155D38 (version 2) ... | reverse complement strand
GCTATGCTCGGCGCGTGGAACGCGTGTGCCCGCTCCTTGGCCTGGCGTCGGATCGACGCTCCGCCATCGACGGCGTCGACGGGGCGCACCGCTGCCATGCCGAGGAGGTGCCGATGCCCCTCGATCGCCAGATGCAGTCGCAGCTGTGCCTGACGCCCGCACATGAGCGGTGCGAGCGGTACCTCGCCCACCTCACCCGCGCCGGTCGAGCAGTGAGCGCCAGGGCGGCGTTCGGCGACGGCCTGGTCACGACGCGCCTCCTGCTGGCCCCCGAGCCCGCCTGGCGCGGGATTGCCGGCCGCGCCCGCCGCGCGCCACCCGGCTCTCTGGTCGTGGCCGCCGCCGCGACCCTGGCCGTTGGCGTCGGTGGCGTGGCATTGGCCGCCGCGGTCGTCGACGGGCGCATCACCCTCGGCGACATGACGGCGACCCCATCGCCGAGCCTGCCGCCCGCCGCGTCGCCGACCCCGCGGCCGACCGCGACCCTCAGCCCCGAGCCATCGGACACGCCGTCGCCCAGCGCGGTCCCGTCGCCCGCGGCCACTCCGCCCCCGACGGCCGTGCCGACGCCCCCTCCGACCGTGGCCCCCACGCCCGCCCCGCAGCAGACCTACGTCGTGCAGGAGGGCGATACATTGGCCGCCATCGCGCAGCAGTTCGGGACGAGCGTCCAGGCGATTCAGTCAGCGAACGGGATCAGCGATCCGAACGAGATCCTCATCGGCCAGGTGCTCGTCATCCCCTGAGCTCACATCGGCGGCTGGCAGGTTCGGCAGAACGTCGTCGCCTCTCTCCCGCCGATCTGGCGCAGCTCACGGCCGCAGCGAGGACAGGGCTCGCCGCCGCGCAGGTGCACCTTCAGGAACGAGCGGTCCTGGGTCTCGACGTTCGGCGGCACGGACGCGCGAATGCGCTCGATAGCCGCGCCGAGGACATGTCGCATGGCCTCGTACAGGTGACCGATCTGCTCGTCGCTCAACGTGCTGCGGCGGCGGAACGGGGCGAGGCCGGCCTCCCACAGGATCTCGTCGCTGTACGCATTGCCGATCCCGGCGACGAACCGTGGGTTCCGAAGGAGCGGCTTCAGCTCGCCGGGATGCCGCCGGATCCGTTGCCGGAAGACCTCGAGAGTGAGCGCCGGGTCATCGGCATCAGGGCCCATCTCGGGCCAGCCCGGGATCTCATCGAGCGCGTCGGGTGCCACCAGATAGAGCTTGCCGAGCATCTCGCGGTCGACGTACCGCAGGTCCTCCTCCCCGTCGAGACGCAGGCGCAAGCCAGTGCGGGCTCGAACGCGTTCCTTCGACGGCGTGATCCAGAAGCGTCCGGCCAGCATCGGATTGGCGGCCAGGATGCGCTCGGTGGCGCCCTCCCGATCGAGGGCGAGGAGGAGGAACTTCCCGCGTCGCCGCGCGGCGCCCACCCTCGTCCCGACCAGGGACGCGATTTCCTCGGGCGTGGCCCGCACGAGGATCGCTGTCGGCGCCGAGGCGTCGATCACCATTCGTCCGGTGATGCGCCGATTGAGCTCCTCGGCCACGACGGTGAGATCGGGAAGCTCAGGCACGGCTGCGGGTCCACATTTGACCGTAATGGTATGCTACGCGGGCCGTGTGGCAGACAACCCCATAGTCGCGCGTGAGCGCGTCATTCCGTTCCGAGCCAGCAAGGAGCAGCGAGTCGTCCCTAACGAGACAGCAGGCAGCACCTGAGCAACGAACGGCGATGGACGCCCTCCGCGTGGAGGGCGTTGTTTGTTGTCGCGGACATCACCGACAGGAGCGTATCAACACTTGACCAACGACACGAATGAGGGGACGCCGGGCGTCACCAAGGACTCGCCGCAGGAGGCAGCGGTGACCGTCGCCGATGAGCCGACGGCGCCCGCAGAGGCAGAGACCACCGAGACGCCGGCCGCCGCGGAGACGGCGGAGCGCCCGGTAGCCGAGCCCGCCGAGGCCGAGGCGCCTGCCGAGGCCCAGGCGCCCGCGGATGCCCAGGCGCCGGCAGACGCACACGCGCCCGTGGAGGCCCAGGCGCCGGCAGAGGCCCAGGCGCCGGCGGAGACCCAGGCGCCGGAAGCCGCGGCAGCGGCGGAACCGGGCGAGCCGGATCAGCCGGCCGCAGAGGCCATCGAGGCCGCTCCGTCAGAACCGGCATCGGAAGCCGAGGCGCCGATCACGACTGCTGCTGATGCATCCGAGGCAGCGGCGCCGGCGCCGGACGCGGAGGTCGAGGGCCCTGCGTCGGTCGATGAGACGGCCGAATCGGCCGCCATCGAGGTCACCCCGGAGGTCGCCGAGCCGGCGCCCCGCCCTGAGCCGATGACGATGGCCGAGCTCCTCGACGACCCGGAGAACGAGGTCAAGAGCCTGAAGCACGGCGACGTCGTCGAGGGCACCGTCGTGCGGATCGACCCCGACGAGATCCTCATCGACTTCGGTGGCAAGAGCGAGGGGGTCGTCAGCAATCGCGAGCTGATGAACCGCCGCGGCCCGCGCGACGGCGACGAGAGCCGTCCGGAGATCCAGGTCGGCAACGAGGTCCTCGTCTACGTCCTTCAGCCCGAGTCGCCGGAGGGGCACGCGGTCCTGTCGCTGCGACGCGCCGGTCTTGAGCGGAAGTGGCGCGGGATGCAGGAGCGCTTCGATGCCGGAGAGATCGTCGAGGCGCGCGTCATCGATCACAACAAGGGCGGCCTGATCGTCGATCTCGGCGTGCGCGGCTTCGTGCCGATCAGCCAGATCGTCGACTTCCCGCGGCGGCCCCGCGACGAGCAGCCACGCGACGCCGCCCAGGAGATCGCGGAGAAGCTCCAGCCGTTCGTCGGTCGCACGCTGCGGCTCAAGATCCTCGAGGTCAACCGCAAGGCGAACCGCCTCATCCTGTCGGAGAAGGTCGCCCTGTACGAGGAGCGCCGGGAGAAGCGCGACGAGCTGTTCAGCAGCCTCGAGACCGGCCAGCGGGTGAAGGGCGTCGTGCGCAGCATCGCGCCGTTCGGCGTCTTCGTCGACCTCGGTGGCATCGACGGCCTCGTTCACAAGAGCGAGCTGTCGTGGAACAAGGTCAACAATCCGGAGACCGCCCACCAGATCGGTGACGAGGTCGAGGCCGAGGTCATCGACATCAACCACGAGCGCGGCCGGATCAGCCTCTCGATCCGCCGCCTGCAGCCTGACCCGTGGCAGGAGTCGGTCGCCAAGTACAAGATCGGCGACGTGATCGAGGGAACGGTCACCAAGCTCGTGAACTTCGGCGCATTCGTCCGCGTCGAGGAGGGCCTCGAGGGCCTGATCCACATCAGCGAGCTGTCTCATCAGCGCGTCGCCCATCCCGGCGACGTCGCCCAGGAGGGACAGCAGGTCAAGCTGCGGATCATCAGCCTCGACTCCGAGCGCCATCGGCTGGGCCTCAGCCTGAAGCAGGCCGAGGATCGACCGGCGCCGCCGCCACGCGAGGAGCGGCCACGTCGCGACCGTGGTCCGCGGCGTGACCGGTTCGAGTACCGGCCGGAGGACGCGACCGCCGAGCCGGAGGGTGGCATCGACAGCACCATGGCGGCGGCCTTCGCCAACTCGGGTCTGCTCGAGCAGTTCCGAACGGCGCAGGACGCAGGCGAGGAGGCGAGCGACGCCGAGGCCACAGCCGAGCCAACCGCCGAGGCCACAGCCGAGCCAACCGCCGAGGGCACAGCCGAGCCAACCGTCGAGGCCACAGCCGAGCCAACCGCCGAGGCCGATGCCCCCGACGAGAAGCCCGAGCCCGCGGCCGAGGCCGAAGCAGTGGCTGTCGCCGACGAGCCCGAGGTGGCAGCCGCCGAGGAGCCGGAGGCCGGCGCGGCACCCGCAGAGGACGACGCAAAGGCGTAAGCCTCGCGCACCGATCCACGCGACCGCGAGCGGGCCCGGCGACGGGTCCGCTCCGTCGTTTCATCGCCGGTCAGTGGAACAGTGAGCGAAATCGTGCCGTCATCCGTATCTACTGCACATGGCAGCGACGCGCGAGCGCGAGCCGCGCCCCGTATCGGTGCCGTACACTCAGAGGCAGAAGCACACGAAAGCGGCAACCATGGACCGATTCGACAAGTTCACCGATCGAGCGCGAAAGGTCCTCACCCTCGCGCAGGATGAGGCCCAGCGCTTCAACCACAACTACATCGGTACCGAGCACCTGCTCCTCGGCCTCGTCCGCGAGGGCGAGGGCGTCGCCGCGCGCGTGCTCGAGAACATGAACGTCGAGCTGTCGAAGGTCCGCACCGCGGTCGAATTCATCATCGGCCGTGGCGACCGCCCGGTCGTCGGGGAGGTCGGCCTGACGCCACGCGCCAAGCGCGTCATCGAGCTGGCCATCGACGAGGCGCGCCGGCTCGGTCACAACTACATCGGCACCGAGCACCTGCTCCTGGGCCTCGTCCGCGAGGGAGAGGGCATCGCCGCGGGCGTCCTCGAGAGCCTGGGCGTCAACCTCGACAAGGTGCGCCACCAGGTCATCCATGTCCTGAGCCAGTCGAGCAGCACGGCACCGGCCCCGGAGACGAAGCGGCCGTCCAAGACGCCGACCCTCGATCAGCTCGGCATCAACATCACCGATGCGGCGCGCGCCGGTACCCTCGACCCGGTCATCGGGCGCGAGAAGGAGATCGAGCGGGTCATCCAGATCCTCAGCCGCCGGATGAAGAACAACCCCGCCCTCATCGGCGAGCCCGGCGTCGGCAAGACGGCCATCGTCGACGGCCTCGCGCAGCGGATCGTGAACGGCGACGTCCCCGAGACACTGGCCGACAAGCGGGTGCTGACCCTCGACATCGGATCGCTGGTGGCCGGCACGAAGTACCGCGGCGAGTTCGAGGAGCGGCTCAAGAAGATCATCGAGGAGCTCCGCTCGAGCAGCGACAGCGTGCTGTTCATCGACGAGCTCCATACGCTCGTCGGGGCCGGGGCCGCCGAGGGCGCCATCGATGCCGCCAACATTCTCAAGCCACCGCTGGCGCGCGGCGAGCTGCAGTGCATCGGCGCCACCACGCTCGACGAGTTCCGCAAGTACATCGAGAAGGACGCCGCGCTCGAACGTCGCTTCCAGCCCGTCATGGTCGAGGAGCCGACCATGGACGAGGCGGTCGCGATCCTGTTCGGGATCCGGGAGCGCTACGAGGAGCACCACAAGGTCAAGATCGACGACGAGGCCATCAAGGCCGCCGTCGACCTCAGCGTGCGCTACATCGCCGATCGCGCCCTGCCGGACAAGGCGATCGACCTCATGGACGAGGCAGGCTCACGCGTCCGTCTCCGCTCCGCATCCGCGCCGCCGGAGATCCGGGCCGCGCAGCAGGCGCTCGAGGGGATCACGACCCAGAAGGACGAGGCCATCGCCGGCCAGGACTACGAGGCCGCCGCCCGGCTCCGCGACGAGGAGGCGCAGGGCAAGGAGCGCATCGAGGAGCTCAAGAAGGCCTGGCACGACGAGCAGGCCAAGGAGACGCCGGTCGTCACCGACGAGGACATCGCCCAGGTCGTGAGCATGTGGACCGGCATCCCGGTCATCCGCATCAGCGCCGAGGAGTCGGAGCGCCTGCTGAAGATGGAGGAGGCCATCCATGGCCGGGTCATCGGCCAGCAGGAGGCGATCGAGACGATCAGCAAGGCGGTGCGCCGTGCCCGTGCCGGACTCAAGGACCCGAAGCGCCCAATCGGCTCGTTCATCTTCATGGGCCCCACCGGCGTCGGCAAGACGGAGCTCGCCAAGGCGCTCGCCGAGTTCATGTTCGGGTCCGAGGACGCCCTCGTGAAGATCGACATGAGCGAGTTCATGGAGCGTCACAACGTGTCGCGCCTGGTGGGCGCCCCGCCGGGCTACGTCGGCTACGACGAGGGCGGCCAGCTGACCGAGGCGGTGCGGCGCAAGAGCTACAGCGTGGTCCTGCTCGACGAGATCGAGAAGGCGCACCCGGAGGTGTTCAACATCCTGCTCCAGATCCTGGAGGACGGGCACCTGACCGATGCGAAGGGCCGCCGGGTCGACTTCCGCAACACGGTCATCATCATGACGAGCAACGTCGGTGCCCAGCAGCTCCAGCGTGACACGTCGATCGGGTTCCGGACGGTGGGGGCGACCGAGGCGGCACAGGCCACCGCCGACTACGACCGGATGAAGGAGAAGGTGCTCGGGGAGCTGAAGAACACGTTCCGCCCCGAGTTCCTCAACCGCATCGACGCCACCGTCGTGTTCCGCAGCCTGACGCGCGAGGAGATCCGCGAGATCGTCGACCTGCTGCTGGCGCGGGTGAAGGACCAGCTCGCCGGCCAGGAGATGGAGCTGATCGTCACCGATGCGGCCAAGGACGCGATCATCGCGAAGGGCTACGACCAGGCGTACGGCGCCCGCCCGCTGCGACGTGAGATCCAGAACCAGATCGAGGACGCGCTCGCCGAGCGGATGCTGCAGGCCAGCTTCAGCGCCGGCGACAAGGTCATCGTCGACGTCGGCGAGGACGGGACGCTCACCATCGACAAGGAGGCCCCGGCCAAGCGTCAGCCGGCCAAGGCCGGTCGATAAGCCGCGGGTAAGCCGCCGATAATCGACGCCGTGGGACGATTCGCCCCGCGGCGTCGCCGCGCCTGAACCACCTCGAGAGCAGCGTGCCAGCCGTCAAGACCACCTACCTCTGCCAGCAGTGCGGGGCGGCCTCCCCGAAATGGGCGGGGCAGTGCCCGTCGTGCAGCGCGTGGAACTCGCTCGTCGAGACGGTCGCCGCCCCACGGGCCGTGGCCCGTCCGCGGTCCGCGGTGCAGGCGGTTGCCGGGGCCGCCGCCATCTCGCCGATCGGCGAGATCGAGAGCGCCGAAGCGTCGCGCCTCGAGTCGGGGATCGGGGAGGTCGACCGCGTCCTGGGCGGCGGATTCGTCCCGGGCTCGATCACGCTGTTCGGAGGCGATCCGGGGATCGGCAAGTCGACGCTCCTCCTCCAGCTGGCCGGTCGGCTGGCGCCGCGCGCGCCGGTGCTGTACATCACCGGCGAGGAGTCGGCCGCGCAGGTGCGGGGGCGCGCAGAGCGCATCGGAGCCGTGGTCGATGGCCTGAACCTGGCCGCCACCACCGACCTCGAGACGGCCCTCGGCGCCATCGAGAGCCTGCGACCGGCGCTCGCCGTGGTGGACAGCGTCCAGACCCTCACCAGCGGCGACCTTGCGGGGCCGGCCGGCAGCGTCGGCCAGGTGCGCGAGGTTGCGTCGCGGCTGGCGGAGGCCGCCAAGCTGAGCGGCACCTGCGTTGCCCTCGTGGGCCACGTGACGAAGGAGGGGACGGTCGCCGGCCCACGCACGCTCGAGCACCTCGTGGACGCCGTCATCTACCTCGAGGGCGAGCGCCTCGGTTCCACGCGGCTGTTGCGTGCCGCCAAGAACCGCTTCGGCTCGACCGACGAGGTGGGCGTGCTCGAGATGCGCGGCGACGGCCTCGCGGAGGTGTCCGACGCCAGCCGCTTCTTCCTCGAATCTGACGAGACGCCGACCGCCGGTTCCGCGGTCACCATCGCGCTCGAGGGTACCCGCCCGCTGGCCGTCGAGATCCAGGCCCTCTCGGCCACCGCCGGCTACGGCTCGCCGCGGCGGGCGACGACCGGGGTCGACACGAACCGCGTCCTCATGCTCATCGCCGTGCTGGCCCGGCATGCCGGTCTCAACCTGACGAGCCACGACGTCTACGTCAACGTGGCGGGCGGGCTCCGCATCGACGAGCCGGCGGCTGACCTCGCCATCGCCACCGCCATGGCGTCGAGCCTCCGCGATCGGCCCGTCCGACCCGCCACGGTGCTCGCCGGCGAGGTCGCGCTCTCCGGACGTCTCCGCGCGGCCGTCCGCGCCGAGCGCCGGCTCCTGGAGGCGTCGAGGCTGGGCTTCGACCGGCTGATCACCGGCGCGGCGCGCGGTGCAGCGCCGGACCAGGGGCGCGGCCTGGTCGTGGCCCGCGACATCCGCGAGGCGCTGGGGATCGCGCTGGAGGACTGACGGGCGGTCCGGTGCGGATCGGTGCGATCCATGGACGCCCGATGGAGCGCGTGCTAAGGTGGCGCCCGCTGAACCGGGCCGCGGTTCATCGGCTTCATCCCGACTCATCTCGCGGCCGCCGTTTCATTCCGTACTCATCACCTTCATGACACGCATCATCCAGCTCACGGGTGCCCTCCTCGGGACCCTGATCGGGTTCGCGCTGGGACTCGCGCTCGTGCAGCGCGCCGGCGACCTGATCGAGGAGGCCAACCGGCCGGCGTTCCTGACCGCCTTCGTGGTCGCTTCGCTGCTGTTCGGCTACCTCGCGATCCCGTACATCACGATCTACCCGGTGCGCCGCGCGGCCGAGAAGCTGAGCGAGGCCGGGGCGGGCGAGTTCGCGCTCGGGGTTGCCGCCATCGTCACCGGCCTGGTGATGGGCGTGCTGGTCGGCATTCCGTTGGCGCAGCTCGGGGGTGTGCTGGGGACGGCCGGCCCGCCGGTCGTGGCCCTGTTCCTCGCCTTCCTCATGCTGGCGGTCACCCTCTCCAAGCGTGACGTCCTGCTGGCAGCCTTCTCCGGCATCCTGCCCGGTGGACGGCGGAGCGGGATCACGAACCGCGTCGTGATCGACACCAGCGCCGTGATCGACGGCCGGATCGTGGACATCGCGCAGACGGGGTTCATCCTCGGCCACCTCATCGTCCCGCGCTTCGTGCTCGACGAGCTCCAGCGCATCGCGGACTCGCCCGACGCAATGCGCCGCAACCGCGGACGCCGCGGCCTCGAGATGCTCTCGGCGCTCCAGAAGGACGCGGTCGCGCCGGTCGAGATCAGCGAGGCCACGTATCCGGAGGTTGCCGAGGTCGACGCGAAGCTGATGGCCTACGCCCGTGACCACGGCGCGGCGATCCTCACGAACGACTACAACCTCAACCGCGTCGCCGACCTGCAGGGCATCCGGGTCCTCAACATCAACGAGCTTGCGAACGCGGTGAAGGCGGTCGTCCATCCCGGCGAGGAGATGCGGGTCCGCATCATCCAGGAGGGCAAGGAGGCCGGCCAGGGGGTCGGCTACCTCGACGATGGGACCATGATCGTGGTCGAGGGCGGGGTGCGCCACATGAACGCGGAGCTGCCGATCACGGTCACCCGCGTGCTCCAGACCGTGGCCGGGCGCATGATCTTCGCCCAGCCGCGCGACGAGGGGAGCTGATCGAGCCGATGGCGCCGCCGGCTCCGTTCTGCGCGATCCTGGTCGCCGCCGGGCGCAGCAGCCGGATGGGCAGCGACAAGCTGTGGGTCGACCTGTGGGGGCGGCCCACCTGGCGCTGGTCGCTCGACGCGCTGCTTGCCACTCCCGGCCTCGAGCGCGTGGTGCTCGTCGTCGCCGCCGATGCGGTCACGCGCTTCAGCGACGCACTGGCGCCCGACCGCTCGGGCCGATGCCTGGTGGCCGTCGGCGGGGACTCGCGTGCCGACTCCGTGATTGCCGGGATCTGGGCGCTCACCGGCGTCGGCTACAACGACGAGACGCTCGTCCTTGTCCATGACGCGGCCCGCCCGGCGGTCCTGCCCGAGCTGATCTCGTCGGTGGCGGAGGCCGCCGCGGGGGGCGAGGTGGCCGTCGTCCCCGTGGTAGGGGTGGTGGACTCGCTCAAGCGCGTGCGTGGCGGACGGGTGGTGGCACCGGTCGAGCGAGCCGAGGTCGTGGCCGCCCAGACGCCGCAGGCGGCACGGCTCGGCGACCTGCGCGCGTCGATCGAGGAGGCCCATGCGTGGGGACGGCCGATCACCGACGACGCCGGCGCACTCGCCGCCGCGGGCGTCCCGGTCCACGTCGTTCCCGGCGACCCGACGAACCACAAGCTCACCGAGCCGTCCGACCTGGTGGCCATGCGCGCACTCCTGGCCGCCCGGGCCACGGGTGAACCGCATGGCACGGCCGAGGTCGCCGCCGGCGGACGCTGTGGCGTCGGGTTCGACGCGCATCGGCTGGTGGACGGGCTCCCGATGCGCATCGGCGGCGTGTCGTTCCCCGACGAGCCACGTGGTCCGCAGGGCCACTCGGACGGCGATGCGCCGCTCCATGCGCTCATCGACGCGCTGCTCGGGGCGGCGCATCTGGGGGACGTCGGCTCGATCTTCCCCTCGGACGAGACGCCGGCGGGTGTCGATTCGGGCGAGCTGGTGCGGCAGGCCGTCGGACGTCTCGCCGAGCACGGCTGGCGGCCGACCAGCGCCGACCTCGCCGTCGCGGTGGCCCGGCCCGCCATCGCGCCCCGCCGGGCCGAGATCGCCGAGCGGATCGCGGCCCTGCTCGGGATCGGCCCCGACGCGGTCTCCATCAAGGGCACGACCACCGACGGGCTGGGCATCACCGCCGCCGATGGGATCGCGGCCTGGGCGATCGCGGTCGTCGAGCGAACCAGGTGAGCGACTGGATCGGCGGACGGCGCCCGGTGACGGAGGCGCTGGCGGCCGGTCGGGAGGCTCGGCGGCTGCTCATCTCCGCATCGGCGAAGCCATCGCCGGAGCTGCGCGCCATCACCGATGCGGCCCGACGCCTCCAGCTGCCCACGGACCGCGTGCCGGCCGACCAGATGACCCGGCTGTCCGGCTTCGACGGCCACCAGGGCGTGCTGCTCGAGGTGGAGGAGCGCCGCTGGGCCGACCTCGAGGAGATGCTCGCCCGCGCCCGCTCAGCCGGACAAGATCCGTTCGTGCTCGTGCTCGAGCACCTCCAGGACCCGACGAACTTCGGCACGCTCCTCCGCTCCGCCGAGGCCGCCGGCGTCGACGGGGTCGTCTTCCCCGAGCGCGGTGCCGCCCCGCTGAGCGCCGCCGCCGTCAAGGCCAGCGCCGGGGCCAGTGAGCACCTGCTGCTCGCCCGGCTGCCGACGATCGGGGAGGCGATCCACGAGATGAAGCAGGCCGGCCTGCGCCTCGTGGCGGCCGACCAGGACGCGCCGGCATCGGCATGGGAGACCGACCTCGGCGGGCCGCTCGCCATCGTGGTCGGCAGCGAGGGGAGCGGGCTGTCGGGCGCCACGCGGCGGCGCTGCGACGCGCTGGTGAGCTTCCCGATGGCCGGGCGGGTGGCGAGCCTCAACGCGTCGACGGCCGGGGCGCTGCTCCTGTTCGAGGTCGTTCGCCAGCGCTCCGTCTAGACTGGAGCTCGCCGGCCGAGGTAGCTCAATGGCAGAGCAACTGTTTTGTAAACAGTAGGTTGTGGGTTCGACTCCCTCCCTCGGCTCCAAACACCGGTCGCGGAGCTCGGAGGGGAGCCACGGGTGGCTGGATTCCGGAGACTCGGCTCCCTGGTTGCGGTGCTCGCCACTGTTGGATGCGCGATGATTCCGACTCTGCCCGTCTGCCCCGCGACGTTCGACGAAGCCCGTTTCGGGGACTTCGATACGGTCGATGGCGATACGTTCGTCGCCACCGGCACCGTCATCCGCTTCGTGAACGCACCCGATCCGGACTTTCGCGGCTACGACATCGCCGTTGCCCGCCACGATGGGCCGGTGTTCGTCGACGGCGTGGTCTTCCTTCGCGTGCCCGGACCATTCGCCGGGATCGCGATCGGCCAGCCGGTGCTCGTGCTCGGAGAGCGGACCAATCGGCGCAACCTCATCCTGCCCGGAGTCTGCCCGCCACTGCAGCCGATCGATGACGCCGGAAGGCCAGGAGGTTCCTGATGTGGGCCAAGGCGATCGCGCCGTACGGGCGCTCGGCGAGGCTGGTGCGGCGGGTTATCCTGCGGACGATGGCGCCGATGCCCCGGGGCGCTCGCGTCCGCCTCTGTCAGCCGTTATATCAGTAACGATATACCCGTTGACGATGGCGCCTGCCCACCGCCGAGGAGCGCGGCGGCATGCCGCGCGCCGTCGGTTGAGGAGGCAATCGGACTCCGATATACTCCGCCCGCGACCGGCGGTCCACCACGCGCCGCTCGCATCCGTGGGTAGGTTGAGCAGGTGGTGAGCTCCGCTGACTGTAGATCAGCCGTCTTTCGACTGTGGGGGTTCGATTCCCTCCCTGCCCACCATCGCTTCCCATCCGAATGAGCGCCCCGGCACCGCGAACCTCGGTGTGCGACCGAGATTTGCCAACATTGACCGATGGTTGCCCAGGATCGGTCGATCCTGCAACACTTTCGGCGCTCGCCAGGCGGCGAGTGCGCGTCGTCCCAGGCCCACGTAGCTCAGCAGGCAGAGCACTTCCTTGGTAAGGAAGAGGTCTCCGGTTCGAACCCGGACGTGGGCTCCACCTCCGTCGACGCGGCCGATGGAATAGCCGGTCACGGGAGGCCCTCACTCGGTGGATGCGAACATCATTCTGCCGCTCCTCAGCTCGGTCCTGTCCTTCGTGTTCGCTGTGCTCGTGGCGGACCAATGGCTGCGTCGGCGGCACCCGTACCAGCTGGTCTGGACGATCGGCCTGCTGTGGTACGGGATCAGCGCGGGGACCGAGTTCCTCGGGTCGGCCTTCGGATGGAGCGAGCCGCTCTACCGGGCCTGGTATCTCATCGGCGCCTTCGGCGTGGCCGCGTACCTCGGCCTCGGGACCGTCTACCTGCTCAACCGCACGCGCTTCGGCTATTTCGTGGCCGTGTCGTTCGCGCTCGGCGGCCTGTTCAGCTTCCTGACCTCGGTGAAGTACGCCCGCGAGGGCGTGCCGGCGTCGGATGCGACCGTGCTCGCCGTCGTCGGCGCCTCGTTCCTGGCCGCCATCGCGTTGGCGTTGGTCACCCGCTTCCGGCGTCGCTGGATCGGCCACGTCACCGCCACCGTCCTGGTGGTGGCCAGCGTGCTCGTCACCATCCAGGCGTTCACGGTCCCGGTTGCCGCCCCGGGGTACAGCGTCGACGCTATCGGCATCCCGGTCGGGACCGCCATGCCGTCCGACCTGCGCATCCTGACCCCGCCGTTCAACATCGTCGGCGCCTTCGCGCTCACCTTCGGCGCGGCGTACTCGGCGTACATCTTCATGCCGAAGGTGCGGGTGATGCGGGTCACGAGCACGGCCCCGGTCATCGGCCTCCTTGGCCGAGCGTTCGCCGTGGTCGTGAACACCGTGGCCTCGCTGCCGGGCGCCTGGCGAGCCTTCCGCGCCGGGACGCTCAACTCGCGCGTGCCGGCCACCATCCTCATCGCGTTGGGTGGCTTCATCCCCGGCTGGACGAGCGGGCTCAGCCGCTTCGGCGTGACGTGGTCGTTCTTCATCGGCGAGCTGCTCGGGGTGGTCCTGATCTTCATCGGCTTCCTGGTGAGCATCGAGGTGTTCAACGACCTGCGGCTGCCGTTCACGCGCGTGGTGCTGCGGCGACGGGGAGACGAGGGTCGGCTCGCGTCGGGTGCCCTCGAGGAGGAACCGAACCGGGCGTGAACCCCGGCGTTGCCATCCTTCGCCCGGAGCGTCGCTAGCCACCATGCCCGTCCAATCCAGCTCCCGGCCCGCGTCGACTGAGCGTGGATCGGCACGCGCGCATTGTCGGAGTCATGTACGCCCGACTCCGACAACGTGCCCCACGGCGCGCATTACTGTGGCCGATGGACGGTGATCCTCGACCCGGTGAGCGTGGATCGGTCTCGCTTCAGGCCGATCCGCCATTCAACGTGCCGGCAGCTGGGATCAGTCCCTGCAGGCGCGCGGCCCACCTACCGTCGCTCCCAGCGCGGCGGCTCGTTGACGCCGGAAGCGTCGCCGGAGTAGAATTCTCAGGCTTTCCCCCGGTGACCCGCCCCTAGTTTGGCGTGGCCGCCGTCCCGATCGGCCGGGCCGATCGGCAGGCCGATCGCCGGGGGTTGACGACGAGGAAACGAGAACCACGTGGCAAAGGCCGAGAATCGACCCGTGATCGCCCTGGCGTGCACCGTCTGCAAGGAGCGCACGTACAGCACACGCAAGAACAAGAGGAATGACCCGGGCCGCATGGAGCTGAACAAGTTCTGCCCACGCTGCCGGCAGCATCAGCTGCACCGGGAGACGAAGTAGGGGCTCCGTTCGCGGAGGGGTGTAGCTCAATTGGTAGAGCACTGGTCTCCAAAACCAGCGGTTGCAGGTTCGAGTCCTGTCGCCCCTGCCACCTCGCGAACGCGTCCACCATCCACCACGCCGTAGCAGGAAGTACGAACCGACCGTGTTGACCGGCATGCGCCAATACCTGGGCGAGAGCTGGAGCGAGCTGAAGAAGGTCGCCTGGCCAACCCGCGAAACCGTCATTCGCCTGACCGTCCTGGTCGTGGCGGTGTCGATCGCCGTCGGGATCTACATCTTCGTACTCGACCGAATCTTCAACACGCTCGTGGACCAGGTGCTCTGATGGCTGACGATACGACCGCCGAGACGATGAATGAGGCTCGTGAGGCCGCGCGGCTCTCGCGCGAGGCACCGCGCCCCGGCGACCTGCCCGAGGGCCAGCGGAAGCAGTGGTACGTGATCCACACGTACTCCGGCTATGAGAACAAGGTGAAGGCCAACCTCGAGCACCGCATCGAGTCGATGGGCGTGGAGGACCAGATCTTCCAGGTTCTCGTCCCGATGGAGGAGGAGATCGAGATCCGCAATGGCCAGCGCCAGACGGTGAACCGCAAGGTCTTCCCCGGCTACGTCCTGGTCGAGATGGCCATGAGCGACGAGTCGTGGTACGTCGTGCGCAACACGCCGGGTGTGACGAGCTTCGTCGGCTCCGGCAACCGGCCGCTCCCGCTCGAGGAGACCGAGGTCAAGAAGATCCTCAAGCAGATGGGCGTCGAGACGCCGAAGTTCAAGGTCCAGTACAGCAAGGGCCAGAGCGTTCGCGTCAAGGACGGCCCGTTCGCCGAGTTCATCGGCACCGTGGACGAGGTCAACCCGGAGCGCAACAAGGTCAAGGTGCTCGTGTCGATCTTCGGCCGCGAGACGCCGGTGGAGCTCGACTTCCTGCAGATCGAGAAGCTCTAGGCGGCGCACCGTATATGCGGTATATACGGCAGCGACTCCAGCGCAGATGAGGGCCTCACGGGAGGCCGACCAGGCAGAGGGAGGGACCGCATCGGTCCCGCATGAACCTCCGAAGGAGATCGAATGGCAAAGAAGATTCGCGCGATGCTGAAGGTTCAGGCGCCCGCCGGCGCCGCGACCGCCGCACCGCCGGTCGGGCCCGCGCTCGGCCAGCACGGCATCAACATCATGGAGTTCATCAAGGCCTTCAACGAGCGGACGGCCGACCTGCGCGGCTACGTCGTGCCGGCCGAGATCACGGTCTTCGAGGACCGCAGCTTCACGTTCGTCACCAAGGCCCCGCTGGCGGCCGCGCTGCTGAAGCGGGCGGCCGGTGTCGAGTCTGGCTCATCGGTCCCGAACAAGGACAAGGTCGGTCGCGTCACCCGCGCCCAGCTCCGCGAGATCGCGGAGATGAAGATGCAGGACCTGAACGCGAACACCGTCGAGCAGGCAATGAAGATCATCGAGGGCACCGCGCGCTCGATGGGCATCGAGGTGGCCCAGGCATGACCAGGCACGGGAAGAAGTACCTCGAGGCGGCGAAGCTCGTCGAGCCGGAGCGCCGCTACGAGATCGCCGAAGGCGCCGAGCTGCTGCCGAAGCTGTCCATCACGACCTTCGACGGCACGATCGAGGCGCACCTGCGTCTCGGCGTGGATCCGCGACACGCGGATCAGCTGGTGCGCGGCACCGTCGTGCTGCCACACGGGACCGGCAAGACGAGCCGCGTCATCGTCTTCGCCCAGGGCGAGAAGGCCCAGGAGGCGCTCCGCGCCGGGGCGGATGACGTCGGCGGCGACGACCTCGTCAAGAAGATCGACGCCGGCTGGTTCGAGTTCGACGTCGCCATCGCCACCCCGGACATGATGGGCACGGTCGGGCGGCTCGGGAAGAAGCTCGGCCCGCGCGGCCTCATGCCGAACCCGAAGTCGGGGACCGTCACCTTCGACATCGAGCGTGCGGTGAGCGAGATCAAGTCGGGTCGCATCGAGTTCAAGGTCGACCGCGCCGGTATCGTCCACGTCCCGGTTGGGCGGGCGAGCTTCACGCCAGAGCAGCTGGCAGCGAACGTCGCGACCCTGGTCGATGCCATCCAGCGCGCGAAGCCGTCCGGGGCCAAGGGGACGTACATGCGGACCCTCACCCTGGCGCCGACGATGGGTCCCGGAGTCCACATCGACATCCCGTCCGCGCTGGCCGCGGCGAACACCTAGGCGTCCGCAGGACGCATCGGCCCGCATCGGGTAGGATGCACGCCGAACAACCGAACAGCCACAGACCGTGATGTGTCCCGGGTGAGAGGCCCGGACCAATTGCCGGCGCGCGAGACGCCGCAGCACACGCAGGCACGACGACGAACCTCCTGACGGCGGTTCTCGTGCCACGCGTGCACGGGACCCGCCGTTTTCCGTTCCAGGAGGAGATCACAGAGACCGATGCCCACCGATGCGAAGCGCCAGGCCGTTGCCGAGCTCGCGGAGCTGCTCCGCAGCAGTTCGGCCATGGCCGTGGCCGACTACCGGGGCCTGAAGGTCTCGGACATGCAGGCGGTGCGGAGGACGCTGCGCGACAGCGGGGTCCAGCTCCACATCGCCAAGAACCGCCTGCTGAAGATCGCCGCCGACGAAGCGGACCGGGCCGAGCTCAAGCCGATGCTGACCGGACCGACCGCGCTGGCCACGATCGACGGCGACGAGGCCGCCATGGCGAAGGCGGTGTCCGATGCCCTGCGGCCGTACGCCCGCACCGTCACCGTCCGCGGTGGGATGCTCGGCGACCAGGCGATCGACGCCGCCCAGCTCACTCGCCTGGCCACGCTGCCGACGCGCGACGTCCTGCTCGGCAAGATCGCCGGTGGGATGGCGGCACCGCTGACCGGCATGGCCGGCGTGCTGGCCGCGAACATCCGCAACCTGGTCGGGGTGCTGAGCGCCGTGGCCGACAAGAAGCAAGAGACCGAGGGCGCGGCATAGTCCGCCCGACCCACCACAGGAGAATCGAAACCGATGGCGACCAAGACCCTGAGCAATGATGAGATCCTCGAGGCGATCGACAACAAGACCGTCCTCGAGCTGAGCGAGCTGGTGAAGGCCTTCGAGGAGCGCTACGGCGTGACCGCCGCCGCCCCGGTGGCCGTCGCCGCCGGCCCGGCCGCGGGCGGGGACGGGGCCGGCGCCCCGGCCGCCGCGGAGGAGCAGAGCGAGTTCGACGCCATGCTGACCGAGGTCGGCCCGAACAAGATCCTCGTCATCAAGGCCGTCCGCGAGCTGACCGGCCTGGGCCTCAAGGAGGCGAAGGACCTCGTCGATGCCGCCCCGAAGGCCGTCAAGGAGGGCGTCACCAAGGAGGAGGCCGAGGCGGCCAAGGAGAAGCTGGCGGAGGCCGGCGCCACCGTCGAGGTCAAGTAAGCCACCGCCGTTTCCCGCATCGTCCGACGCCGCCGGTCCGGCTCTCCCGGGCCGGCGTCGTGGCGTCCCGAGGCGGCGTGCGGGCTCAACCGTCGATGGTCCGGTGCCGACCACGCCCCGGACGTGTCACAATGGACGCACTACCAGATGCAATCGGTTCGGCGCTCCGGTCAGCGCCGCGGCCTCAGTCCGACGAGTACGACGATTTCACACCATGCCCTGGCCGGGCCCCGCTGCGGCGGGTGGGTCCGAAACCAGGAGATCATGTGTCCTTCTCACAGCTCGGGCTGAGCCCCGAACTGCTCCGCGCCGTGGCCGATGCCGGCTACACGGAGCCAACCCCCGTCCAGCGCGAGGCGATCCCGCACGTCCTGGCCGG
>Ga0299913_10001396_pt1 | contig 17767 bp, 17 predicted proteins | sample RVTome_9_FD_201360 | JGI IMG/M metagenome (GOLD analysis project Ga0299913, IMG submission 201360) | Soil microbial communities from uranium-contaminated site in the Upper Colorado River Basin, Wyoming, United States - RVT155D38 (version 2) ... | reverse complement strand
TCGTCGCGCTCGCCAGCGTCGCCAGCAGGCTGTGGCCGATGGCTTCGAGGTGCTTGGTCGGAACGACGGGTAGAGATCTGATGCGCATGCCCCGGTAGTGACGCCACCGCTCTGGGAGATAGTTGGAACGGTTGAAGACGGTGACGTCATGCCCGCGCCCGGCCAGACGACGCCCGAGTTCATCGACGTGGTGCTCCACACCTCCCCAGGCCGCCGGCACGCCGCGGAGGCCGATCATCGCGATCTTCAGTGCCATGACCTACTGGGCCGCAAGTGCGGCGCGAGCGCGGCCCAGCGCAGGCGCCGACACGACGCTGGGGCGGGTACCGGTGAGCATCGCGTACACGTCGGCGACGGTCGTAACGTTGACCATTGCCGGCCTCTCATGCACATCGGGCGCCAGGTGGTACCAGTTGCCAACGTGGTCGCCAGCGGCGGACCGGACCGGCGGGAGTCGCCGCCACGCGTCCAGCCGTGACCCCGATCCACGTGCGATGACGAGGCTGGCGCACGCCGCGCGCGGCAGATCTGACCACGATCGCGGTGCCCACAGGTCGGTGTCCCACACCATTGGAGTTCGACTTCTCCGAGCGGCCATGCCCCACTCGGCGGCCGCCACGTCGTCGTGTGCATGGATGGCGTCGAAATCGTTCGCGATCAGCCATCGCGCGCGCCGCTGAACCAGTCGCGCGGTGCGGATGATCAGCGGTGTTGCGCGGACGGATCTTGCCCGCGTCCGCAGGACGTGTGAGCCGGCATGGACCGAGGCACGCGCGACATCGTCCCAGGTCGATGCCAGGGGGACAACGACGCACGCCGCCCAACCGTCGCCGAGTAGTTGCGTGATCTGCGCGACCTGCTTGTCAACTCCCGACGGTCGCTGCTGGCCGTAGATGTGGACGACCGAGCCTGGGTGCGATGCGGGTTGGCTCACGCTCAACGTCAGGTCAAGGTCTTCCAACCTCGTGGTGGTGTTCATCGATACGACCCTCGGTCGACGCTCGTCCCCCGGCTGGTACGTCTCTCGGGTGCTCCGCGGATGTGGCCGGTCCGTCATCGCGCACCGGTCGTCGCGCCAGCGCGCGCGTTGGCGTGACGTTCGTACGCCAGTCGGAAGACCTGCGCGTGTGCCTGCGCAACGTCGTCGAAGTCCGGGATACGCGCACGGGGCTTCTCGCCCGCGCCCGACAAGGCCGACGTGATCGCACCGGCGAGCGCATGTGGATCCTCGGCCGGTACCAGTGGCGCGGAGCCCAGCGCGGCCCGCATGCCGGGAGCGTCGGTAGCGACAACTCGGACGCCGCAGGCAACCGCCTCGAGCACAGCGTTGGGTAGACCCTCGTAGCGCGACGGCATGACGAACAGGTCGAGCGAGCGGAGGAAGTCCGCGACCTCGGAAGGCGAATCAAGCCGGCCCATGAAGCTGACCGGAAGCCCGCGAGCCTGGTGTTCCAAGTCGCGGCGCAACGCTCCCTCACCGATGATGGTCACGTCGACGTCGTGGTGGTCGAGGACCGCAGGCAACGCCGCGATCAGGATGTCGAACCCCTTCTGGTGGGCCAATCGCCCCACCGCACCGATGCGTCGCGGGCCCGCTGCAGGATCCCACCGGGACTGCTCGTGGGGCAGGAAGACTTCCGTGTCGATGCCGTTTGGAACGACGTGCACGCGTTCGCGCGCCACGTCGTGGGCTACAGTGATGAAGCTGCCGACAGCCTCCGAGTTGCCGATGTACGCGTCGGTCACGTGGCGTAGTGCCCGGTCCAGCCGACGTCGTCGCGCCGAGCGGAAGTCCTCGACGCGCCGCTCTGAGACGACGATCGCCGGGCGCCGTCCACCTGCGGCAGCCAGACGAGTGAAGGCGTTCGCACCCCACAACGACGAGTGGACGACGTCGAACTGGCCCGAACGCACGAACCGGCGCAGTTGTCGTGCGTACCAGCCGGCCCACCGCGCACGAGGGGCCAACTCCATGACGGGCACTCCGGCCTCCGCGATCTGCCGGGTCAGGTCGAACCCGGACTCGAGCACGCACAGCGTCGCGTTCCACAGCCGCCCGTGCCCGGCCCTCAGCATGCCTACCAGCTGACGTTCGGTGCCGTCGGGCTGCATTCTCGTCATGACGTGCAGCACACGAAGCGCGTCGTGCCGTCCATCGCCGATGGTGTCGACACCTCCTGCACACGGCTGCCGCGCGCGGTCGCGTTGCCTTGGTCTCGCCGAGTGGTCGAACGACATGGGCACGGCCAATCCTCAGAAATGAGACGACTCAGACGAGGCACCCTTCGATACCGACGCCACGAGGTTATGGCTGTCGATGTGGTCGTCGCACCCCTTGTCGCGCCTAGCGCACAGACAGAATTCTGGCGCCCGAGAAACGCATGTGTGAATTGAGTGACTCCGGTGCGTGTGCCAACTCAGGCGCGGTATTGATCTCCGTTCGCGGACGTCACATGAACTGTCGTTGGGGCCTCATGGTCGACGTAGCCGTAGCGCAACAGCGTCGGAAAGAGCACGTCTTGAAGTTGCTGCAATTGCTGTTGGCTCAGATCGCGCCGAAATGCAGCACTTCGCACAGGAGAAAACTCGTACGCAGCCATCCGACGCGCGGACGTCCTGGTCCACTCGAGACCGACCCACTCGAGCAACGACGACAACGTTGCCTGAGGCTTCGCAACCAGATCTTCGTACCGCACGCTCGTCCACGCGCCGTCGCCGTCCATTCGCCGCTGAGCATCTTCGTGCGCATCCATCAGGACGCGCCAGTACAACCCGGCCAGAACGACGAATGATCTGTCGTGGCGTTCCCACAACTGGGCGTACGGGGCCGGCAGTCGACCCAATCTCCAGTTGTCTGGACCCGACCACCCGTGCCACCACGGCATCTGCAGCAGGGAGTTCGAGACCGCTCGGCCGTCGCGGACCACGTGGATGAAACGCGCTCGAGGGAACACTTCCTTCAGGAATCCCGCCCGGGGCCATCCAGTGAACTTGTGGAGGAACAGTGCTGACCGCTGAGCAGAGTGGCGTTGCGCGAACACGGCAGTGAGTTGCCGTCGCACCCACGGTGTGACATCGGACTCCGTCAAGTCGCGGCACGTCCGCGAAATGACCGGTGAGACCTGCCGATCGAGGAGCCGATAGCCCTCACTCGGCGCGAACCGCATCCGTCCCTTCCGCGTCAGGCGCTGTGGGACAGCCGAGTACAGCCTCTGGTTCCAGCGGCCACTCGTACCGAAGCGGTCATCGAAGTTGGAAAGGAACCCTATCGAAGGGTGCCGCGACAGTGCCTCCTGCAGCAGCGACGAACCACAGCGTCCGGTCCCGACGATGAACACGATCGGGATGTCTGCAGACGGGGTCATGGTGCACCGACGCGCATCTGCGCGGGCCCTGCGTGTGGGCGCCGGTCGACGGCGTCGTCGCTCCTCTCCGCGAGGAGGTAGTAGCTCATGTTCCGGATGCTCGGCCGCTGACGGAAACGCTCCGACAGACCGGGCGCGACATGCTCGACGTACTCGGACCGAAGCGTCCGCCGCCCGACGACCAGTACATCGACAAAGCCGGCGCGCGACGCCAGGTCCGAGTAGTCGTCCGCGAGCATGCGGTTGGGCATGCCGGCGTACCTTGCCAGGAAACCGTACGCACGATCCGAAAAGCGGTAGATGTTCAGTGGATCGCGCATCCTGATGGGCCCGCTCAACGTCTGCGAGTCGATGGCGTGCACCATTCGTCCACCCGGTCGTAGCATCTGGTGGAGATCGGCGAACACGTTCGATACGTCGGGGACGCATGTCAGACACGCGTTGGAAACGACGAGATCGAACGTGCGACTCAACGCGGGAATCGTGGCGAAGGGCTGAACCACGTAGTCCAGCGCCTCCACGTCGACGCCGAATCTCGCGTAGAACTTCGGATCAACATCGGAAGCGAGCGGATACGCATCGATCGCGAGATACGATCGCGCTCCACGTCTGAGCATCTCGGCTCCCGTTCCGAGATCTGGCCCTGGACCGAGCTCAAGGACGTCAAGACCTTCGAAGTCGGTGAATCGAGCCCAGCGATCCACGACCTCGATGTCATAGTTGTATGCGCGCTCGAGATCGTCGCCCGCTGAAAATGCTCGAGCCTTGTCATACTTGCTCCACGCGCCTCGGACGGTGTTGACCATCAGAATCGCCGCGCCGGTCACGTTCCAACGATTCAATACCCTGATCATATTGTCCACCCTTATTGAATGCTTCGAGCGCGCGGTCGATGTGCGAGCGAACTGGTGCCGCAATGTAGTTGGCAGACGGGGCCACGTCGGCACCAGTCGAGCGCTTCGACCGGTCACCGCACACACAACTCTGTGACAGCGCCGAACGACTGCACGCCCATCGCACGACGGCGCACGAGGACGCGATCGACCGCTCTATCCTCGCTGTGTCAGCATCGTCCGAGCCTCAACGTTCGGGCGCTCCCTCAACGATCGGCGTGTACGTTGCCTACCGCGAGAACCCTCACCCGTGCCGCTATTGGCGCCGCACGCCGCCACATGCCGACTCCGCTCGTCGACACCCTCGGCACCTGTGTGCCATGGCACCTTCAGACAGCACTCGCGGGCGGGTGGTCGATCGGCATCGCCGAAGGCGCGACGCCGGTCGACCTGCACACGCTGCCCGCCGGCGTCAACCCGGTGCTCACGCGACATCACGTCACCGACGTCGCCGCTTCATTTGTCGCCGATCCTTTCATCGTCCGCCTCGACCGTTCGTGGTACATGTTCTTCGAGATCGGGGCACGCGGCAAAGGCATCATCGGGCTCGCCACGAGCGACGACGGACGATCGTGGACGTACCAGAAGGTGGTGCTCGAGGAACCGTTCCACCTCTCGTACCCGTACGTGTTCAGCTGGGACGGCGAGCACTACATGATCCCAGAGGCCGGCGAGACCCGCTCCGTGCGTGTGTACCGAGCAACCGAGTTCCCGCACAGCTGGCACCATCACGCGACGGTCCTGCGCGGGCAACCGTACGTCGATTCATCGATCGTCCGACACCGGGACCGCTGGTGGATGTTCACGCAGACAGATTCACGGAACCACAGCCTCAGATTGTTCCACGCCACCGAACTCGAAGGTCACTGGATTGAGCACCCCAGGAGTCCAATAGTGCACAACAATCCGGCCATAGCCCGACCGGCCGGTCGAATCGTCACACACGACCATACGATGTATCGATTCGCCCAGGACTGCTCCCGCAGATACGGATGGCAGGTCCGCGCCTTCCGCATTCTCGAGCTGTCACCGCATGCGTACGACGAAGAGGAACTCGCCAGCAGTCCTGTGCTGCAGCCAGCCAACGATCACTGGAACTCGGCGTGCACTCACCATGTCGACCCACGGGCCACCTCGACAGGAGAGTGGATCGCAGCCATTGACGGCAGATAGTCCGTCAATGGTATCAACACGCACCGACCCGAGTTCGGTAGGACTGCTAGCGCGGACAGGCAGGCCGACAAGGCTGACGAGTACGTCCGATGCGTGCGCCCCGACACGCCGCCGCTGGCGAGTGCCCAACGGGTTACCGGTGCAGTGCGGGCAGTTCCGTCGCGCTCGGCGCGGCCCGTACCGTCGCGGCAGTCGTCGTCGTCGGGACCGACAGCAACGTCATCCAGAGCTCGAGTCGCAGGTATCCATAAGACCGTTGGGCGATAACGGGAACCGTCGCCTGGCTGCCATCAAGACCATCTTGCGATCGAACTTGACCGCCAACACGTACCGCCGATCCCGTGGAGGACGCAGCATGACCCGCAAACCGATCGCGGAAGATGCGATGATCTTCGGGGTGGGGGTGAACAAGAGCGGCACGACATCTATCGCCCAGGCCGTCGAGATCCTCGGCTACCCGGCGCTGCACTACAGGGCGCCAGGGTTGGAACCACGCAACGTCAACCCTGCGATCCGTCGTGCGGTGGAGGAAGGTGTGCACCCGTTCACTTACGTGCCGAAGCTCGGCGAGTATCGGGCGCTGTTCGATCTCCACGCCGTTGAGGAGAACTTCGCCGCACTGGACGCCGCTTTCCCTGGCAGCCGGTTCATCTTGCACACCCGAGACCTCGACTCCTGGCTGGACAGCCGCGAGCGGCACGTGCAGGCCAACATCGCACGTGGTTCCAAGTACACCGGTGGATGGCTGACCATCGACCGCGACGGGTGGACCGCTCGCTGGCACGCCCAGCACCAATCGGTGCGGGAGTACTTTCGGGACCGCCCCGACGACCTGCTCGAGTTCGACCTAAACGCAGGCGACGGTTGGGAGAGGCTCGCCCCCTTCCTAGGCATGCCCGTCCCGGACATACCGTTTCCGTGGAAGAACTCGGCCGAGGCGCGGAAGGTCGAGTCGTCTCGGCCGGCGTCATGCCTCCGGCGCACTCGCTGGCGGCTGCGGCTTCGGCTAGAGCTGCTTCAACGATGACGTCGCGTATCGCGCGATCGTCAAGCAATTCCTACGAAGGCTGACGCGCATCGCCATTGGATCAGCCCTTATGCGCACCACGACCTTTGGTCGTGACAATGACAACGCTCGCATCGTTGCCTACCGAGTGGTGTTTGGCGTTGGGCATCACCTCCAGTGTTGTGGTGTACCTCGCCCCACCACTGGTTGTCCAGCCGAGACTGCGCAACGGCGCAGCACTTGGCCACCGGACCTCGCAAGGCGGGCTTTGACGTGACAACGACCACCACTGAATCGTCGGCGGCCTCCCGACGCCCGGCTTCATGGCCTGCGCTACGGCGCCTAGACCGTCGAATGACCACCGTCCGCAACTCGGCCATACGCGAACACATCGACGCATTGGGCCTGCAAAATGTGTTCAATCCGAGCGTTACCGTCGTTGCGGACCGGACGCTTGTCGCGTTCCGAGCCTTGGCGGCGCGCGCCAGCAGCAGTCGGTTCGACGCCCATCTGCTGTCGATTCCACGTCATGGCGCGCCGCATCACTGGAACCTCACCGACCACTGTGCCAACTTCGGTATCACCGTGGTCGCCGACCCAAAGCTCGTGCTACTCGACGATAGCGTCCATATCACGTTCAACACTGGGCACCCTGGTGTTGGTCAGCGAAACGCGTTATATCTCATGCCCGTGGCCGCTGGTCCATCTCGCCCACGGCAGTGCCACTTTGCGCAGCGGCGACGGGTCGAGAAGAACTGGGCGTTCTTCAGTGAGCGTGGGGCCCTCCACGCCGTGTACGAACTTGATCCGGTGACGGTGCTCGAGGCCACCGACGAAACGGCGACGACCGTCCGCTTTTCGAAGCGCACAGGGGACCGAAACGGACGCGGCGCGCAAAGAGCGCTCGGCGTGCGCCGGACCCACAGCTTGGGAACTCAGCCGATACAAGACGAGGCTGGGCTGCACATGGTCGTGCACGAGAAGTTTCACGTACGGGGACGTCGTCTCTATCTCGGTCGCGCCGTTTCGGTCCTCAACCCAACGAGCCGGCCCCGCATCAAATTTTCGTATGTACGTCTGTGCGGTTCGTTGCGAGCCATGTTCGGTGTTCCCAAGAAGCACAATCCCAATTTGATCTCTGCGACGTACTTCTCCGGCTTATCGACATCGGCATTCGGACTCGTCGTCAGCTACGGGATAAACGATGTCGACTATGACATCCAAGAATTACAGTGGAGTGACCTATGGTAGTACGGACGTACCACTGGGCTGAACGGATCCTGCCCGCGCACCGTCTCCTTGCCCGGCGTGTCCTTCGACGGCGCCGATCCCACTTCTTCCGGCATGGGAACGCTGGCGACGTCTTCTGCCGCGACATCGTGCGATTCGTGTATCGCGCCGAGGCAACCAACATTGATGGGGTGGGTCGCCGCCTGCTTGCGATTGGATCGATTGCGGACCGCATGCTGGCGGGTGACGTCCTGTGTGGCATCGGCGCGAAGCGTCCGAACGTACCGAGTCGAACCGATGCGCCCTGCCGTATCGTCGGGGTTCGTGGCCCGCTTACGCTCCGCGCGATACACGACGCTGGGCACGACGTCGACTCACTCGCGTTCGTTGGCGATCCCGGGGTCCTCGTCCGGTTCATGGTCGCGGATGAGGAAGCGGTCGGGCGAGGCCGGCACCTCTTTATTCCCCACTACCGCGAGCGATTTGCGTACCCACGCCGCATCCGGCGCCGCGTCGAAGTCGTGGACATCGACCAACCACCGCTGACGGTCGCCCGTCATATCCTCGGAGCCGAGTTAGTGTACACGTCTTCATTGCATGGCGCGATCTTCGCTCACGCGCTTGGTCGGTCGTGCGTCCTCGTTCAGCCCCAAACGCGGGAGTCGGAATTCAAGTACCGCGACTACTTCGCCTCTCAGAACATTCCTTGGCGAACCCCCGCTACGTCAATTGAGGAGGCAATCGATCGACCGAATCCGACACTCGGTACCGCAGTGCGGCCGGAAATGGTTGCGAACGGGTTCCCCAGTCAACAAGAGCTCATCGAGATCGGGGTCATGACAACCGAGTGACTCGCGACACGATGCGGGGATCGGCGCGGCGCAGGCGCGAGAACGCGGGCTCGTACGCAGCCGGCCGGAGTTGTCACAGAGGCGGCCAGCATATAGCACACCGAAACGGCGTCGCCGGCCATGCTCGGACCCTGGCGCTCCCAGGCACGCAGTCCGGCGCAGGCGTCGAGCAGTGCGGCGCCGTCCAAGTCGGGCAGCGGCGAGATCCTCCTGTTTCCCAACCGGCAGAATCAACAACACACGCACGGATAGTGCCAACCTCGCGGCAGGGCCACTAAGCCCGTTTGACGCGGACTCCGGCCCGTCAAGGATGATGGGTTACGCCTGCCCTTCGTATGCGCAGCATCGATCGGCAAGATCATCTTGAGTGCCGCATCCCCAAGGTGGCGTAGCGCGCGATGAGCTCGGGACGGCGCCGAGCCTACAGAGCAGTCGTAGATCTCGCGGATGGACTGGATAGAGAATTCCTGAAGCCCGATCCAGCAAGTGCACTACGGCTGTCGACGCATAGGCATCGGCGAAGGTCCAAGCGACGCTGCCCACAAATCGCTTGCCGTAGTAGTTCCATCTTCACCAATTCAGCGGGTCAGCAGTTTCGTTGCTAGAAATGCGGTTACGGGTCGACGACCCATCTTGCTCTCGATGTGCGAACCAACCGCAACTAACATGGCGGCCAAATTTCTTGGAGCCAATCCGTCAAGGGCTATTCGCCACTGCGAAGGGCTGCTAGCAATATTGCTACCCTCTGAGCAGTTGTCTTCTGACGTGCTCGATGCTGGACAGTAACGTCCACGTGCGTCTGGAACCAGCAGCCTGCCTTACAAGCCGACCATCCAGTATCTTCTCATGGGCAGTCGCCCAACTAGCACTTGACGCCTGCATCTCATCAATGTACCGATCGCGCCACGCTTCGTTGATGCGCTCGGCTTGGCGCTGAGTGCCGACGCGCAATTCTCCATCGAAGCGGGCATCTCCTTGGGTGACGAAATTCGTGATCTCGATGAGGGCAGCTTGTGCGTCGCGAACTATGTCCTCATAGACTACCTCTATCCGCTCGAGATCCTGCAGAAGCGCTACGGATCGCCACTGGGATTCTTGAAATAGTATATCTATCAGACGGTCGGTGATATCCGCAGCATTGTAGACGGGTTCCCGTCTCCGCTCTGCAGCCGATATCCATGAACCGGTCTGCCGAGCAATGCTACAGCTTATCGCCTGGGCTAGGACGTCCTGTCGGCGAATTACAACGAATCTGTGTGTACGGAAGAATCTGTCGGCACCGAACTCGTCGAGTGCATCGGCCAAATGATGAAAATGCAACTTCATTCCGAAGCAGCCATTGGGTGATGTTCTGCGACATTCGACGTATGCTTGAACGTCCTCGCCAGCTTCCGAGGCCAAAGCCGCCCAAAGTTGTCGATTTGCTCTATTGAAGTATTCGAGCGGGTCACCGAGGACGTGTGTCGAAGCCATTAGCTGACCGAGAAAGTGGCTACCGCTCCGAGGGGTGGAGGCGATTACGTAGCGAAATCTCGGAGGAATCTTGTGAAGGTCGAAGTTTCGGTCCGGATTGAACTGTGTGCTCCAAATTTTCACAGGGCCCCTACTGTTATCTCATCACTTGCTAGGTAATTACTGCCATTACCATTGCCGCAGGGCGCCAGTCGCACCGACCCGCCGGTGTAGCTCAGCAGGCTCCCCGACGACGGGCACATCGAGAGCGCTGACCGCAACCTCGCCGATGCCGTCGGCTCAGCCGACCGCTCCATACATACGCGCGACAAGCACAATCGCTTCGACGCGATTGTTGTCAACGACACGGCCACGCCGACGCACACAGGCAACGCAAGCGGCAGTGGATCCAACGGACCGGCGGCCAACCACCCGCCGGTCAACGCGACGGGCAAGCCCCGTCCGACGCTCACACCGACCGGATCGCCTTCAGCGCGGACTTGAGGTGTTTCGCCAGTGCCGCCGGCCGGCGTCTCGACCTCGGTGGTCGACAGGCCGTCAGCTGCCGTGATCAGCTCATCCAGCAACGGCGAGTGCTCGCGCACGCTGCCGTTGATTATCACGCCGCTCCACCGTCGATCTGACGCATTGCAACCCCAAACGTAGAGACGATGGGGACACGGAGTTCTGACGGGTAGCCGACGGACGGCGATACGGGCCGGATGGACGAGGTTCAGGTTTCGGTGACGCACTGAAGGGCTCCACCGAACCGGGGCGGCCTCAAGACCCAGGGCAGACCACCGCGGGTGGTGGGCATCGCCATTCGCAAGACGGACGGCATGTCTCGGGAGATCACGCCGTCTGAGAATGCGGGGCCAGGTCTGACACCATCGTTACCAACGCGTGCTCCAGCCGCACGGTCATGGTACCGAAAATGGACTTGTCAGAACGAGCGGTCGACGCGGTTGGGCACCACCGCGTACAGCAGGCGAACGTGGCCAGAGGCTGCGCCGCGACCGGAAGACAGGGCCTAACGCCAGCGTCACGACCGATGTCGACCACCCCCGTACGTGACGACGTCGCCGCGACCTTAGTCCGATGACGACATCCAGCGACGCCGCTAGACCGGCATCGACCGATGCGAGTGCTGGCGCTACGACTTGACACCCGACGCAACCGTCACAAGCGTGCCAGTCTGTCCGTCCCCACGTCTAGGGACACCACGGAATGATGATCCGCCAGCAGTGGAGCTCGACACCAGTGCCATGCCTCAGCTTCGCATTCTCCGTCCACAATGGTGAAACGACGAGGACTCGGCGAACGTTTGCGAACCCGACCAGGTTCGGGGTGCTCGAGCGGGTGCCCGCGCCGCACCTCATTGACATCGTGTCCGAGGCGTGTGGAGAGTGGGTCGAGCGCTTCTTCCCCGACGAGCCCGTCGCCGCGACGGTCGCCCAGCTGTCATGACCGACTCCGTATCGGCCATCATCACGACGCACCTCCGCCCGGCGTTCTTGGAGGAGTCGCTCACGAGCGTCCTCGGACAACGGCGCCGACCCGAGGAGATCCTCGTCGTCGACGACGCCGACGACGCCGAGACCCGCGACATCGTCGAGCGCCACCGTGCTGTCTCCGGCGTCGACATGCGCTACATCTGCAACGAAGGCGGGCCGGGGCCATGCACGTCCCGTAACCTCGGTGCGAAGCTGGCGGCGGGGCAGTGGCTCGCGTTCCTCGACGACGACGACGTGTGGGATCGCGACCACCTCGCCCACTGCAGAGCTGTCGCCGAGGGCGTCGACGTCGTCATCGGCGGGGTCTTCGTCCGCGGCCCCGACGGAGATCCTGTGGTGCGACCCCTCCCCGAGGACCTGACCGCGACCACGGTGTTCGATCATCGGGGCGGCATGACGGGGAGCAATCTGGTCGTCCGGCGCGACGTGTTCCTCGCCGTCGGCGGGTTCGACCCACAGTTGCCGGTCTTCAACGACCGAGATCTCTTCTACAGGTTCGTCGCGCGTGGGACCCCGTACCGGTTCGTCGACCTGCCGCTGGTCGAATGGCGAACCCACGCCGGCGAGCGGATCGCGACGCCATCGCCGAAGCGGGCGGAAGGGCTCGAGGCCTTCCTGGAACGCTACGGCCACGCCATGCCCGCGGAGACCCGCCGTCGCATCCAGGTCATGGCCCTTGGCATCCGGCGGCGTCACGCCACAACAGCAGGAGTGCGCCTCGGGCTGTCGCTGCGGCTGCTCCGCGCACACGGACCGGCCGGCGCGGTGCAGCGGATGCGCCTGAAGCTCGGCGGTGCAACGTGAGCGTCCGCGTCGTCGTCCTCAGCCTGGCATCCGACCGGGACCGCCGACGGACCTTCGCCACACTGGCCCAGAACGCGGATGTTGAGTGGTCATTCTTCGACGCCCACACCGAGCTTTCATCCGACCTGCTGTACGACGAGGCGCGAGCGGTGCTCGAGAAGGGCCGCGCTCTGTCGGCCGGGGAGCTCGGTGCCTACTCGTCCCACTTCACCGTGTGGCGCCAGCTCCTGGACGACGAATGCGACGCCTACGTGGTCCTCGAGGACGACGTGGTCGCCGATTGGTGCTTCCTCGAGGCGCTGGACCCGACCAACGCCGACCTGGCAGATGTCGACTTCGTCCGCTTGTACGTGAAGAACCTCACACCGCACGTCGTCCGACGACGGCCGTTCATCGACCGTTCCCGCGCGCTGATCGAGCTGCTCGACCTGTCCTTCGGCTCGCAGGCGTACTACATCGCCAAGCCCGCGGCTGCGCGGTTGGTGAAATGCTCGCAGGCAATCGATCGGCCCGTCGACGACCAGATGTCGCGATTCTGGGTGCACGGAATCCCGAACTTTGCAGTGTTTCCCGCACCGGTCTTCGAGCGGTCATCGGATTCGAGGATCGGCTCCGAGCGATTCGCCGCAGAGGGCCTCCCGACCGCGACGTCGTTGGCGCAGAAGGGTCGGCGGGCCGAGGACGCACTCCGCAAGCGTATGGTCCGGACGGCGCGTCGAGTGCGAGGACCGCTGTGATGGCCGCAACCGGGCGGGACCCCGCTCACCGGGGTTCCACGTCGGTGATCCTCATGCCATACCCCGGGCCCAAGGAACGCAACGCCTATCTCCAGGACCTGGTCGCCGGGTTGGAGGCCGAAGGGGTGAGCACAGCGCGCTTCAGCGCCGCGAGGTTGCTGGCCCGGCCCGACGCCTGGCACCTGCACTGGCCAGAGCGGTACGTGCAGGCTCGCGGTCGGCCGACCCGGCCCTTCATCAACCTGGCGAAGCTCGCGGCCTTCCTCGTGCTGGCACACGTGCTCGGCGTCCGAGTCGTCCTCACCATCCACAACTTGGCACCGCACGAGGGAGAACGCATCGGGCGCGCCGCGCTGGCTCTCTCGGCTCGGGCGTGCCACGTCTCGCTGCACCTGAGCGCGAGTGCCCGACAGGCCGCATTCGATCGATGGACGACCCTTCGCGCCAAGTCGGCACTGGTGACCCCCCACGGCATCTACACCGTCGAACCGCTGCCGGCCCCGTTCGGTGGGGGCGAGACGACATTCGGCTTCTTCGGCGCGATTCGACCCTACAAGGGCGTGCCGAGGCTGCTCCACGCATTTTCCAAGCTGGAGGGTCCCTATCGGCTGCGGATCCTGGGCGCTCCCCAGACGGCCGATCTCACCCGCGAGATCAAGGAGGCCGTCGCCGTGGACCGGCGCACGAGCGCCAGACTCGAGTACGTGGACGACGGGGACCTCCTCCAGGAACTCGCAGCCATCGACATCGTGGTACTGCCCTACGCCGCGATCCTGAACTCGGGATCCGCAATGCACGCTCTGTCGGCCGGCCGCCCCGTCGTGGCTCCTCGGCTGGGGTCGCTCATCGAGCTGGCCGAGCAGGTCGGGCCCTGGTGGATCGCACTGTTCGACGGCACCCTTGACGCGGAGGACCTGCGCCGCGCCGAGGCGAGCTTCCGCGAAGGTGCGACCGCGAATCCCGGCGCTCGCCCAGACCTGTCGGCGTTCTCCTGGCGCGCGATCGCGCGGGCGACCCTAGGGGCTTACGTCGATACGACCCCGCCACGCGTACATCCGACCGACCCGGTGCATGCCAGCGAGGTGCGTCCGTGACCGACCCGTCGACCACCCCCGGACGGTCCGGAAGAGAACCCGGCACCCTCCGCGTCCTGCTGACACACTTCGACCGGTCTCGAGGCAGGATGGCCGCCGTCGTCGTCCTATCGGTGCTCTACGCGGGGCTCGAGGCACTCGGCATCGCCGCGCTGCTACCGCTGCTCGAGCGGATCAGCGACGGTGGAGCGGTGAGCGAAGACAGCGCGATCACGCGGTTCTACGTCGCGGTCCTGGACACCGTCGGGCTGGAGGGGTCGGCCCCCAGCTTGTTGGTGGTGATCGCGGCACTCTTCCTGATGTCTGCCGCGGTGCAGTTCCTCTCGCTGTATCTGGGTGCTGCGACCTCCCTGGCTTACCGCTTCCAGATGACGTCGGAGATCTTCCGCGGCTACGCCACCGCTCGTTGGGACTACGTGATGTCCGTGCCGACCGGGACAGCCATGTCCCACATCAACGGCGAGGTCGCACGCGCGGCGTTGTTTCTACGCATCGCCCTCGCTCAGGTATCCCATGTCGTCTTCATCGGCATCCTCCTCGTCGCGGCGTTCTGGGTTTCTCCGATGCTGACGGTCATGGCCATCGGGTTCGTCGGCGCAGCGACGGCGGCGGTCGTCCTCTCGTCGAAGAAGATGAAGTGGGCCGGCACCCGGATCCTCCGCGAGTCCCGCAACCTGTCGCGAGCGACGAACCAATACATGGCTGGCTACAAGACAGTACGGGCCTACGCCGCGTTCGATCGCGCGGCCGATGTCGTCGACGAGACGGCGACGAACCGCGAAGAGGCTGAGAAGCGCGTGGCGTTCATCGACTCCATGCTTGCCGTCTTCCCCGAATTGATACTGCTCCTCGTCATCTTCGCGGTCGTGCTCATCGCCGACCAGCAGGTCGGTGCAAGTCTGCCGGAGCTCGGGGTCATCGTCGCTCTGTTGCTCCGGATCTCGCAGCGGGCGAAGAACCTCAGAGGCGTCGCCAAGTTGTCCGAGTCGTACCCGACCGTGAAGAGCCTCCAGGCCATCCGTCGTGGACTGCACGAGGCGGCCGCGCAGCGGCTCGAAGAGGATGGCCAGGCTGCGAAGATGGACTACGAGGTCCGATTCGACCGGGTCAGCTACTCGTACCCGAGCCGACCGCATGTGGCCGCGCTGGACCGCGTGGACCTGCGGATACGGAAGGGCGAGATGGTCGGCATCGTCGGCTCCTCGGGAGCGGGCAAGTCGACGCTCACCGCTCTGCTGCTGGGAATGCTCGACCCCGACAGCGGCTCGGTCACCGTCGACAGCGTCCCCCTCTCGAGGATCGGGGAGCGTGCGTGGCTGCGCAACGTCGGCTACGTGCCTCAGGAACCCTTCCTGCTGGACGGCACGATCCGGGAGAACATCATCTTCTTTCGCGCCACCAGCGACAGCGACCTCGACGCGGCGGCGGAGAAGGCCCAGGTGAAGGAGTTCATCGAGTCGCTGCCGGACGGCTACGGCACGGTCGTCGGCAACAACGCGGTGGAGCTCTCCGGCGGTCAGCGCCAACGGATCTGCCTGGCCCGCGCTCTCTATTCCACACCGCCGCTGCTGATCCTGGACGAGGCCACCAGCTCGCTCGACACCGCCTCGGAGACGGCGATCAAGGACGCCATTGCCGGCCTCCGGCACACGGTCACCATCGTGGTGATCGCGCACCGGCTGTCGACGCTCGAAGCTGCGGACACCATCGTGGTGCTCGAGGACGGGCGTGTCGTGGAGCACGGCGAGCGTGTCGCCCTCACGACCGCCGACGATTCGCGCTTCAGGGCGATGCTGCAACTCCAGCAGATCACGACGTGACGTTGTCCGGCGGGAAGGGAGCAGTGGACCGCGCGAGCCGCCGGTGAGCCGTCATGATGTCCGTCTACAACGGGCAACCCTACCTGGACGACGCGATTCGCAGCATCCGCTCGCAGACGCTGGTCAACTTCGGGTTCATCGTGATCAACGACGGGTCGACGGACAATCCGCCGCGAGCATGGAGTCAGACGCGCGCGACGACTAGACCCGCTCGGGGCCCCCGATGCGGAAGACATCGGTGAGGTTCGCGTCACACCCGACGTGCGGGCCGTCGAAGCGCCGAGAGGCTCCTTCTGGTGGGCTTCGCGGTGGGGGGCCGACGGACTCGGCCGCGTTCTGCGCGACGGTCGCCCGCCCCCCTGCGCAACGGTCGAGGTGATGGCGATGACTCGTTCAGCTTGCCGCCGACCAGGCGACGTGCACGTCGGCTCCTCGACGTCAGGAACGTCCGGTTCGAGCGGATGAGGCGGCGCGTACGTGGCGGCGAACCTTCCATCAGCGGTCGATGGCTGCGTACCGCTGAAATCCCCGCGCCGCGTGTCAAGAGGGGTTCGTCACCGCAACGGCGCCACGGGCCAGTAGATTCAGACGCACGAATCACAGGGACGTTGCAGCAAGCTCCACGGACTGCTGTTCTGATGCGAGCGCATGCGCGCAGGCTGCCAGCGCGAAGAAGTACCAGAGCAGCACCACTGTCGAGATCACATTGCCCCCAAACATCACGACGATGATGGCAGCGAGGCTGCCGGTGAACCCCGCAGCCACGCTGCGGTGCAGATCGGTCGCAGCACATCTGATCGAACGGCACGCGGTCGCGGCCAGGACGCAGAGCAATGCCAACAGCGCAAGCAGTCCCAACCACCCGGTCTCGACGTACATGCGCACGAAATCGTTGTGCGGGACGTTGCCCTCAACCGTGGCGAACTGCGTCATGTCAAGACCTATCCCGGTCGCGGGATTGCGGTCCGCGAACTGCAGCGTTTCTCGCCAGAAGTCGAAGCGCCACACCAGGGAGTTGCCCTCACCGCCGGACAACGACCTGGGCTCACCGAGATCGGCAAGACGGACCCAGACTGCAGGCAAGGTGGCGGCTGCGGCGACGACGCCGGCGAGGAGCCCGAGCACTCCGAGGCGGCGCTGCGCGATCGCGACCACGATCAGGCCCAGCGCTGTCGCGATCCAGCTTCCACGTGAGAACGTCAGCACGAGTAAGGCGAAGCCGACGACCAGAATCCCGCACAGCACACGGCGTTCGACACCGCGGAGGCCGTGAGTGAGCGCCGCGCCCGCGACCAGCAACACCGCGAGGTACGCGCCGAAGGCGTTGGGGTGCCTGAAGGTGCCGACGATGCGGCTGGCGTCGTTGAAGACAGACGATCCAGCCGACACCACCTGCCACAGCGCGACGAGATAGGGCACGGTCGCGGACAGGTAGACGACGCGTAGCACCTGCCGGGCCAGATGCTCGGTGCGTACGATGCCGACAAGCAGTACGAGCATGGCGATCCCCGAGGTGACCCGTGCCGCTTCCATGAGCGTGACCACCCGCTCGGTCGATCCGATCGCACTCAACGCAGAGGTCAACGCGACCGCGATCCCGGCGATCGAGAGTGCGGGAAGCGCCTCCATGCCTGCCCGTCGCTGCGCCGGCACCCAGAGGGCGACGGCAGCGATGAGCAGCAGCGATACCGCGATCGCAGGGACGCCGGACGATCCTCCCGGAACACCGCGCCTCTGCATGCTCAAGATGTCCAGCGAGGACCGGATGGCGAGGAGCACCAGTGCAAAGGTCGCGATTCGGTTCATCGCCAGGTACCCGAGGGCGACC
>Ga0299913_10001395_pt1 | contig 17778 bp, 17 predicted proteins | sample RVTome_9_FD_201360 | JGI IMG/M metagenome (GOLD analysis project Ga0299913, IMG submission 201360) | Soil microbial communities from uranium-contaminated site in the Upper Colorado River Basin, Wyoming, United States - RVT155D38 (version 2) ... | reverse complement strand
TGGAGCGGGAGACGGGGATCGAACCCGCGACATGCAGCTTGGAAGGCTGCCGCTCTGCCAACTGAGCTACTCCCGCCCGGGAGCGGCGCCAATGGTACCCGACGGGCCGCGGTAGAGGCATCCAGGCGACCGACGAGGGCGGTGTGGCGGCCTCGTCCCCTCGGTCACTCGATCTCGATCGTCTCGTGCGGCCGGCCCTCGGCCGCGGCCGACTCCTCCTCGTCCAGCCTCGCGATCCACTTGTCGAGGTACACCCGTGCGGCGAGGAGCTGTTCGCGGCCGGCCACCTTGAGGTGCTTGCGCGCCTCCTCGGGGAACAGGCTGTGGACCGCGGCCCAGAAGGCCGTCTCGACGCCCGAGCGTCCCTCGTTCATCGTCTCGCGCCAGTTCGAGCGCTTCTCGAGGTCGGCGATGCGGGCCTCGAGGTCGGCGGTTCGGTCCGACGGTGGCTGATCGGTCATGGTGCGTCTCCTACGAACGTTCCGGGGTTCCGAAGCGAATCTTGAGCGTTCCCTCCTCGAAGCGCGCGCCCTCGGTGGGCGCGTCGACGAGGATCCGCGGCAGGACCAGGGTCCGCCGCCAGGTCCCCAGGTCGATGACGAGCTCGTCGCCGTGGCGCGACAGGTTGATCTGCTGCTTCTCGGTGAAGGGGAGGTCGACCGAGACGAGGAACGAGCCGTTGTCGCGGACCACCGAGTACGGACGGCCGCGGTAGAAGAACTGCGTGGGATCGACGCCCTGGTAGAGCGCTGCCGCCATCTCGCGCAGCCGCTCGACGCCGACCATCTCGCGGTCGAAGAACGGCGCACGGCGGACGGGGATCGGATGGAACGTCTTCTCGACCAGCGGACCGTAGCGCTGCTGCGCCTCGTACCAGTCGCGGAAGTAGTGCCACTCCTGGTCGTCGGGCAGGACGCGGTTGGCGACCACGAGGTCGGTCGGGTAGTCGTAGAGGTGGAAGTACGTGAAGCTGCGCTGCGCCTCCTTGATGACCACCTGCTCCAGCGTCAGCACGACGCGGACCGACGTCTTCGAGTGATCGGTCAGCAGGTCGTGCATGTGCTCGAGGCGGGCGAACAGCTCCTCGCCGGCGTTGAACACGTCGTCGCCCGGCATCGGCATGCCAACGACGCGCTGGATGAGCGGCCCGGTGAGCTTCGAGATCTTGCGCCCGATCGGCTCGATCTTCTCCATCCACCACTTCGCCGCCTCCGGCAGCGAGAGCAGCCGGAGGGTCTCGCCGGTCGGCGCGGCGTCGACCACGACCACGTCGTAGTTGCCGGAGTCGTGATGGTCGGCGATCCACAGCAGCGATCCGACCTCGTCCATGCCGGGCAGGACGGTCATCTCCTCCGCCATGACCTCGTCGAGGCCCCGCCAGCGAAGGACCGATGCGGCGTACTCCTGGATCCGGCCCCAGTAGCGCGCCACGTTGAAGAAGACGTCGGACTCCTGTGCCCACAGGTTCGGCGCGATCTCGAGCGGCGTGGGACCCAGCTCGCGATCGAACGCGTCGCCCAGGCTGTGCGCGATGTCGGTCGACATCACGATCGTGCGGTACCCGCGATCGGCGCAGGCCAGCGCGGTGGCGGCGGCGATGCTGGTCTTGCCGACGCCGCCCTTCCCGGTGTAGACGAGGATGCGGGCACTCACGGGTGGCTGCTCTGCTGCGGGAAGCCGATTCTACCGGTCGCCGACGCGTCGCTTCACGTTCCGGCCAAGCGCTCGACCACGGCGTCCAGCTCACCGACGGCGCCGACCATGATCGAGGTGATCCCCAGCTCGGCACGGAGGCGCTGGAACTTCGCGACGAAGTCGTCGGCCGTGCCGATGTAGATGTGCGGCGAGTCCAGCAGCTCCTCGGCACCGATGGCCGTCCCGGTGCGTTCTTCCAGCCGTTGCGCGACCTCGCCAGCCTCCGCCAGCGGCGCATCGGTGAGGCTCACGCCGGTCATCGACGGGTAGACGTTGAGCTCGAGATCGTCGAACCGGCCGTCAGCGGCCTCGCGCACCCAGCCGATCTTCTCGCGGGTCGCTTCGAAGCTGATCGACGCAAGGTCCGGCACGCCGCCGCGCAGGATGCGGGGGGCGAGGCCCACGACCTCGGCCTCGCGCGCGGCGAGCGTCAGCGTCCGCCGGCCACCGCCGCCGATCATGAACGGCGGGTGCGGCTGCTGGACCGGCTTCGGGTGCGCGTCGTAGTCGGTGATCGTGTAGTGGTCCCCCGCGAAGCTGAAGGGTCCGGGTCCGAAGCATCCCTTGAGGACCGCGATCGCCTCGGTCAGCCGCGCCTGTCTGACCGGGGTGGGGTCGAAGCTGAGGCCGATGGCCTCGTACTCGGCACGGTTCCACCCGGCGCCGATGGCCACGTCGACTCGGCCGCCGGACAGGACGTCGACGCTCGCCAGGTCCTGGGCCAGGACGGCGGGGTGACGCAGGTCGTTGTTCAGCACAAAAGCGCTGACCCGCAGCCGATCGCTGAGCGCGGCGATCGTCGCCATGGCGGGTAGCGGTGCCAGCTGGGGGATGAGGTGATCGGGGATCACGAGCGTGTCGATGCCAACCGACTCCGCGTGCCGAACGGTCTCGCGCAGCTCGGCCACCGTGGCGATCTCGCGCGCCTCGGCCAGGAATCGGAAGGGTCGGACAGCCATCTCGTGCTCCATGGGGGTCGGCCAGCGTAGCATCGGCGGCGCCGCGCTTCCCGCCCGGTGCGGTCCGGTGCGGTCCGGTGCGGTCCGGTCGAGTTGCGGACCGACCGGTCCTCGTGTTCCATGCTCGCATGGCTGCCCGAGACCGGGCCGCGGGCACGCCGCCGGCGGCCGCGAATCGCCGTGACCCGCTGTCCCGCGCGGTGGACCTGATCCGCGATGGCGAGACGGTGCTGTCGCTCATCGACCCGGCTGCTCACGGGCGGGATCCGGAAGCCTTCACCGCCTGGCTCCAGGCACGGCTGACGATCGCCGAGCTGCCGCGGGTGATGCTTCCCGGCTGCGACGCCCGCTGCGCGGGACTGGATCACGCGCCGGAGCACCTCGTGACGCTCACCGACCTGGCACTCGACTCCACCGAGCCCCGCCCCGCCAAGTGGTGGAACGCCTGGAACGAGACCCTCGAGCGCGACCACCAGTCCGGCTCGATCTGGTTCGCCGGATCGCCCGCCATGCCGCTCACGCCGGCAGCGCGTCGGCTGGCGGCCGGGACCCCGCTGCGCCGTGTCGCGACGACCGACCCGTACTGGGTGACCTACGACGGCGCCCCGCAGGAGACCCTCCTGCGGATCGAGGACGGCCCGCTGGCGGGCGCCTCGCTGATCATCGTCAGCTTCGGCCACGCGCCGCTGCTTCCGGCGCTGGCCGGCGCGCTCGTGGCGCCCGACCATCCCCCGGCGCGCGACCCGCGGGTCGCCATCAGAATGCTGGCCGCGGGCTGGGCGGCCGTCGAGCGGGGCCTGCCCTACGAGGACTGATCGGGAGCCGGCGCGGCCGGTCGTTGGACCCTGCCCGGCTGGTCGATCCGTCCGTTTCCGTCGGTGGGCCGCGCTCGCATCGTGCGGGGCGACAGCGGGCTCGGCGCGCCGACGGCCTGCCGATCCGCATGGATGAGGTGCATGACCGCGTTGATGAGCGCCAGGTGGGTGAACGCCTGCGGGAAGTTGCCGAGGTGCCGCCCGGTGTCGGGGTCGAGCTCCTCGCCGTACAGGCCGAGTGAGCTGGAGTAGGACAGAAGCTTTTCGCACAGCCGCCGCGCCCGGTCCACCTCGCCGATCTCGACGAGCGCCGACACCAGCCAGAACGAGCAGATCGTGAACGAGCCCTCCTCGCCGGACAGCCCGTCGTCGGTCTGCTCGGTGCGATAGCGGAGCACGAGGCCGTCGTCGGTGAGCTCGTCGGCGATGGCGAGCACCGTGCGACGCACGCGCTCGTCGTCGGGCGGCAGGAAGCGGATGAGCGGCATGAGCAGGAGCGACGCGTCGAGCGCATCGGTGTCGTAGTGCTGGGTGAAGACGCCGCGCGCATCGGTGCCGTTTGCGCAGATGTCGGCGTGGATCTCGTCAGCGGCCGCCTGCCATGACGTTGCGCGCTCCTCGTCCTGGCGCAGCCGCGCGAGTCGGGCACCCCGATCGGCGGCCACCCAGCACATGACCTTCGAGCTGGTGAAGTGCTTCGGCTCACCGCGCACCTCCCAGATCCCGCGGTCGGGCTCGCGCCAATGCTCGAGCGCCGCCTCGACCTGGCGCACGAGGATCGGCCAGATGCGCTCATCGAGGTGGTCGCGCGACTTCGTGTGCAGGTACACCGAGTCGAGGACGGCGCCCCACATGTCGTGCTGGCGCTGGCCATAGGCGTCGTTACCGATGCGCACCGGCCGCGCGCCCTCGTAGCCGGTCAGGTGCTCGAGGATCTGCTCCGGCAGCGCCCGTTCCCCGTCGACGCCGTACATGATCTGCAGGTCCGGGTCCCGCTCGGCGACATCGGCGATGAAGTGCAGGTAGTCGTTCGCCTCCCAGTCGAATCCCAGGGTGTACAGGCCCCACAGCGCGAACGTCGAGTCGCGGATCCAGCTGTAGCGGTAGTCCCAGTTCCGCTCGCCGCCCGGCGTCTCCGGAAGCGAGGTCGTCGAGGCGGCGATGACCGCTCCGGACGGCGCGTACGTCAGGCCCTTCAGCGTGAGCGCCGAGCGCTCGAGGTACGAGCGCCACGGGTGATCCGGGAACGTGCCGCGCGCCAGCCAGTGCTGCCAGTGATGCGCGGTCCAGACGAGCTGCCGATACGCGTCATCGGTCGTGCGCGGAACCTCCGCGCCCTGCCACGAGAGGGCGCAGAACCGCGTCTCGCCCTCCTTGATCAGGCTGCGTGCCAGTGCCCTCCGCCCCTCGAAGCCGATGTTCAGGTCGCTGGTCAGGACGACCTCGTAGCTCCCGTCGCCGGATCGGCAGACACCCTGCTGGTATCCGTCCTCGAGATAGCTCCACGTTCCGAAGTGCCGGCCGTAGTCGAACGCCGGGTCGCAGTCGAGCGTGAGCTGCATCTCGCCGTTCACGCAGCGCACGATGCGCAGCAGGACGTGGCTGGCGTCGTAGTCGGTGGGAGGGCGTCGCTGAGTCTGTGAGCGGCTGTCGGTGTGCCGCCAAGGGCCCATGAGCAGCACGTCGCGCACGATCACCCAGCCGGTCGGGGAGCCCCAGCTCGTCTCGAGCACCATCGTGCCCGGCAGGTAGCGGCGTGCGGCCGGCACGAGGATGTCGGATGGTCCGAAGCGGAAGCCACCCGCGTCGCGGTCGAGGATCGAGCCGAAGACGCTCGCCGAGTCCATCCGGGGCAGGCACAGCCATTCGACGTTTCCGGAGGGCGCGACCAGCGCGGTGGTCTCGCAGTCGGACAGGAACGCGTACTCGCCGATCGGCGGAAACGGCGAGCCGTCGATGCGGCGGTCGCGCCAGTTCTGCTCGGCCGCCGACGGCCGCCCCGCCGAAGAATCCCCTGTTCCGTTGCCGCTCATCCGTCGCCTCCCGCTGCGGGGGCGACAGTCTCACACGTTCGGGTGACGTCGCCAACCCCATCAGACCGGCCGCGCGCCGACTCGGACAATGTGCCGCATGTGGGTGGCGTTGCATGCATCTCAGGCCTGATGGGACGGCCAGTCACGCTCAGTCGCGATCCCGCGAAGCGCCTTCTGCCACGCAAAGTACCCGTGACTGAGCGTGATCCCAGTCAGGTGTCCCGAATCGGACAACATGCCGATTGCGGCACATTGGGCGAAGCCCGCGTCAGATGTCCGTGTTGAACGTGTCGCAGGCGTCGGCCGAGCCGGCTTCCAGCCCTCTCGTGAACCACTCCTGGCGCTGCTCCGCACTGCCGTGCGTCCAGGTCTCCGGGTTCACCTGGCCCTGCGTCTGCTCCTGGATGCGGTCATCGCCGATCACCGACGCGGCATCCAGCGCCTGCGCGATCTGCGCGCGGGTGAGGGGCTCCAGGAACCCGGTCTCCTGCGCGTTCGCGCCCCACACGCCGGCGAAGCAATCGGCCATCAGCTCGGTGCGCACGGCGCCGCCCTCTTCGCCGGCGTCGCGACCCTGCTCGAGCAGGCCGAGGAGGTTCTGCATGTGGTGCCCGTACTCGTGCGCCACGACATACATCTCCGCGAACGGGCCACCCTGGGCGCCGAACCGTGACTCCAGCTGCTCGTAGAAGCCGAGGTCGATGTAGATCGTCTGGTCGAGGGGGCAGTAGAACGGCCCGACGGCGCTCGTGGCGCCACCGCACGCCGTGTTGACCGAGTCGCCGAACAGCTCGACGCCCGGCAGCTGGAACTCGCCCTGGCCCGCGTAGGCCTCCGACCAGTAGGCGTCGAGGCTCTGGACGGCCCCGAGCAGCCGGCAATCCTGGCGCTCGTTGGCATCCTCGCCCGTCTGGCACTCCGCGATCTGCTGGCTGCCGACCGGGCCCTCCTGGAGCCCGCCGCCCAGCCCGGCGAGGTCACCGAGGTTTCCGCCGAAGAGCAGGACCGCGGCGATGAGGATCAGGCTGCCGAGTCCACCGCCCAGCGCGATTCCTCCGCCGCGCAGGCGGCGACCACGCGAATCCTGCACGCGTCCGGGATCGAGGTCGACGTCTCGTCGAAATGTCATGGATCTGGGGTCTCCGGGTGCTGGCTTGCTCGGCCGACAAGCGGCCGTCACTCCGTGAGCATAGCGTCCAGCGTGCCAGCTCCCCGGGGCGGCGATCTACGGTGCCAGACGCTCCGTCAGCCAGCCGATCGCCTCGGCATAGCGCCATTCGAGCCCGCCGTGGGCGCCATCGAACAGCTCGTGCCGGACCCGGTCGGCCGGCACCCCGATCGTCGCCAGCTCGGCGCGGAAGGCATCGGCCCCGAGGTCGAGGAAGTACTCGTCGCTCCGGCCGGCGTCGATCCAGATCGCGCGCAGGCCACGGAGTGCGTCGGCATGGCGGGGGGCCATGCGCACCGGATCCCAGGCCAGCCACCGCTCCCAGATCTCCGGAACCAGGCGTCCGGTGAGCGGCTCGAAGGGAAGGCGGATCGCGCCGTCGGCATCGGCGGAGTAACAGGCGGCCATCGCCCACTCGTTGACGAGCGCCGCATCCGACCGCTTCGAACGCCCCGGACGGGACGCGAAGTCCGCCCAGAAGGCGTCGAACGAGCCGTCGTACTCGTCCCGCAGCGCCCGCGCCGCCTGCGGAAACTCCGGCTGGTAGCAGACCTCGAACAGGGCGTCGCCGGCATGGGTGACGAGGCCGCCGAACAGGTCGGGACGGAGCATCGGCGTCACCATCGCGCCATACCCACCGCTGCTCTTGCCGGCGATGCCACGGTGGGCGGCATCGGCGAAGGTCCGGTAGCGGGCGTCGACGAACGGCACGACCTCGTCGCACAGGTACGTGTGGTAGCGGCCGGTGCCGGGCGAGTCGAGGAACTGCGACCCGCCGAAACGGGTCCAGGCGTCGACGTAGACGACGATCGCCGGTTCATGGCCGTCGGCGAACCAGGCGTCGACGGACTCGACGACGGTGCGCCCGAACGCCTTCCGGTTGCGCCACATGTCGAGCTGGCCGGTCATGCCCTGGATGAGGTAGATCGACGGGTAGCGCCGCCCGGCATCGGCGTCGTATGCGGGCGGGGTGTAGACGTAGAGCGGGCGGACGTGGGGGTCGCCGAGGGGATTGGCGGTCAGCGCCTCGCTGTCGAGGACGTGCTCCTCGAGGCGACCCGCCCAGGGGTGCCCCCATGGGGGTGGGAGGTCCATGCCCGAAGCCTAGCAGCGCCTCCGGGCGCGGCGTCCGCCGCCACGACTAGGCGGTGTCTCCGCGGAGCTCGACGCGCTGGAGCCGCCGGACGGCCAGCGCGAAGGCGAGCACGGTGACGACGGCGGCCACGACGAGCGCACTGCCGACCCCGAGCTCGGCGCGGACCGCGCCGTCGCCGCCGAGCGCGTCGCCCACCGCCAGCGCGTGCTGCCGGATCGAGAGGATGCGGGTTCCTTCGAACAGGCCGGCGACCACGCCCTCCCAGATCACGACATAGGCAAGGCCGATGACGAGCGCCCGCGAGGTCACCAGCGAGAGGGCGAGGAAGACCGCGGTGTACTCGAGCGCGCCGACGACCGAGGCGGCCGCGTACGCGACTCCGAGCTCCGCACTCCCGCCGGTGCCGACCAGCCCGGCGAGGACGATGGCCGGCGCGACGAGGACGACGACGAGGAGCCAGGCGACGACGAGCTTGACCGCGACGATGAGGACGCGGGGGATCGGCTTGGCGAGCAGGTAGATGATCGTGCCGTCCTCCATCTCCGAGCCGATGGCCGCGGTGCCGATGATGACCGCCACGAGCGGCAGCAGCACGGCGACGCCGAAGTCGGCCAGCAGTCGGCCGGTGAACTCGAGCGCGTCGCCCTCGGTCGGTTCCGAGAGCCGCGACAGCGCCGCGACGCCGACGATCAGGACGCCGAACAGCACGAGCAGGAGCGTCCGCCGCCGGTTGAGGAGGCCGCGGAGCGTGACCGAGGCGAGAGTCGCGATCATCGGCGCACGAGGTAGCTGAAGACCGACTCGAGCGACTCGTCGGCCGGGCGCAGCTCCAGCAGCGAGGCGCCGGCGCTTCGGGCGGCGGTGGCGACGACCCGCGTCAGCGCACCGTAGTCGCCGGTCCGAACCGAGAGCGTGCCGTCACGCAGCTCGACCGAATCGATGGCCGGGTGGGCCAGTAGCTCCCGCGCCAGTGCCCGGTCGTCCGACGAGCGGATCGTGAATCGGTGCGGCCGGTCGGTCATCAGGCGCCGGATGCGCCGGAAGTCGCCGCTCGCCGCGAGCCGGCCGGCCACGACGACCAGCACCCGATCCGAGAGCCGCTCCACCTCCTCGAGGATGTGGCTCGAGAACAGGATCGTGCGACCCTCGACCGCCATCGCGCGGAGCAGGTCCATCATGTGGAGGCGCTGTCGCGGGTCCATCCCGTTGAAGGGCTCGTCGAGGATGAGAACCGGAGGATCGTGGACCAGCGAGGCGGCAACCTTGACGCGCTGCCGCATTCCCTTCGAGTAGCCGCCGATGGCCCGTCCCGACGCCTCGCGCAGGTCGACCATCTCGATGGCCCGATCCGCGGCGGCGCCCGGGTCGTCGATGCCCTGGAGCCGTGCCGAGGCGAGCACGAACTGCCGCCCGGTCAGGAACGGATGGACGGCCTCGCGCTCCGGGACGAAGCCGATCTGGCGGTAGACCTCCGGATGCCGCCACGTCGGCGCCGCGTCGAGCCGCACGTCGCCGGCGGAGGGCGCGAGGAACCCGGCCATCATGTGCAGCAGGGTGGTCTTGCCGGCCCCGTTGGGTCCGAGGAGCCCGGTGATCCCGGGTCCGACCTCGAAGCTGACGTCGTTGACGGCCACGACGTTGCCGTACCAGCGCGAGACGCTTTCCAGCGTGATCGCGCTCACGTCGTCACGCTCCGGTAGCGGATCGCGAGCACCAGCCAGCTGACGGCGAGAATCACCGCCACCGCCAGGCCGTAGACCGGCAGCGCGATCCCGGCGTCCGACACCGGGGAGCCGGCGACGGTGCCACCGAACAGCCACTGGCGCGCGCCGTCCAGGATGGCGAGCGGGTTCACGAACGGGGCGAACCCCTCGAGCGCACCGCCCTGGGCCTCGAAGGTCCCGCTCATGACGCTGCCGATGAGGAACACGGCCAGCACCGCACCCGCCGCGTACGCGCGGCGGCCGGCGACCGCGCAGATCGCCAGCCCGATGCTGGCGAGCACCACGGCGTGGAGGACGCCGCTGCCGATGATGCCGGGCAGGGCGCCGATCTCGTCGCCGAGCGCGCCGAGCGCGTCCTCCGAGCCCAGGACCCGCCCGGCGAACAGGAGGATGACCGGCAGCAGGGTGAGCGCCAGCAGCGCCAGGGTCAGGGCGGTGAGCTTGGAGACGACGTAGTCGTAGCGGCTGATCGGCCGGCTGAAGTAGAGCGGCAGCACGCGGTGGCGCATGTCGTTCACCACCAGCTCGGGGGCCTGGGCGGCCACAAAGATCGGCAGGAGCGCGCCGATCTCCCACAGGTAGTTCTCGTAGTTGTAGAGCTCGATGATGTCCCCGGCCAGCACGCGGATGGCCACCGCCACCCCCGCCGGCAGCACGGCCAGCACCACGGCGCCCCACGGCAGGATCTTCGAGCGTGCCGAGCGCCCGAGCCCGAACACCGCGCGCAGGCCGGCGCCGACGATCGCCCCGATCGCGCCCCGCCTGCCGAGGCGCGGGCCGTCGTAGCCGCGGTAGCCGATGTCGTAGATCGTGCCGGTGGCGACCTCAGGCGACTCGTTCATCGGCGCCTCCGTCGCGGAACAGGTCCTCGAGCCGATGCCGTCGATGCTCGATCCGCACGAGCGCGAGCCCGAGCTCCACCGCCTCGTCGCGGACCGCGTCGTACACGTCGTATTCGCCCCCGCCTCCCGAGGCGAGGTCGACGAGGACGGTCCGGCCGTCGGCCACCGCCTCGATCCCGCGGCCGGCGAGGCGCGCGGCGAGGGGCTCTCCCTCCTCCTCGGTCTCGACGAGGAGCTGGCCCGTCCGCTCGGTGAAGGACGCGAGCGGGGCGGTGCGCAGCAGGCGCCCGGCGTCGATGGCCACGAGCCAGCCGGCAACGCGCTCGATCTCGCCCAGCAGGTGGCTGGCGACGACGACGGTGATCCCGAAGTCGCGGCCGATGCGCTCGATGAGGTCGAGCATCTCGTCGCGGCCGGCCGGGTCAAGCCCGTTCGTCGGCTCGTCGAGGAACAGGAGGCGCGGGTCGTGGACGAGGGCCTGGGCGAGCTTCACGCGCTGCTTCATGCCCGTCGAGTAGCCGCCGATCGGACGGTAGCGCTCCTCGTACAGGCCGACGTGTCGGAGGACATCGGCCGTCCGCTCGCGTGCGGCGCCGCGGGGTAACCCGGACACGCGCGCCATGTGCGCCACGAACTCGGTGGCCGAGACATCCGGCGGAAGGCAGTCGTGCTCCGGCATGTAACCGACGCGCTCACGGATCTCTGCGCCTTGCGTGGCGGCATCGAGATCGAGGACCGTCGCTCCGCCGTCCGTCGCCGGCAGCAGGCCGAGCAGGATCTTGATGAGCGTGCTCTTGCCGGCACCGTTGGCGCCCACGAGGCCGATCACCCCCTCGTCGATGTCGACCGACAGGGCGTCGAGAGCCGTGACGCCACCCGGGTAGCGTTTCGTCAGCGCTCGGGTGCTGATGAGTGGCATGCGCCGTCAGTGTAGGGGCACAACGCCGATGCATCGGCGTTTCGTGGCCGGAAGCCCATTGTCGGCGCGGTTTGGTCGTTGCAGCGGCGGCCGCGCCGCACGAAGCGCGCCGCCCGTCGGCGGCCTTCGTGCTCGCCAGCGTTCGATTCAGCGGCGAAACCGGGCCCCGGCTGGACGTCCGGCGCGATCTCGCCGATGCAGCGGACGCCCGCCGCTACATGCTCGGAACGTAGTCCGGGTCGAAGTACTGCGCGGGATTCTCTTCGAAGTCGAGCTTGCAGCCCTTGCCGCAGAAGTAGTACGTCTGGCCCTCGTGCTCGCTGCGCAGCCCCTGCGCCGTCGCGATCTCCGGGTTGACGTCCATGCCGCACACGGGGTCCTTGGCCATCGGTGCCATCTCCAGTTCGTTCATCGGTGCTCCATCGGTTCAGGCGGCGCGGAAGGTCCGCAGCCGCAGGGAGTTGGTGACGACGCTGACGCTCGAGAGCGCCATGGCGCCGGCCGCGAGTGCCGGGTTCAGCAGGAGTCCTGCCAGCGGGAAGAGGAGCCCGGCCGCGACCGGGATGAGCAGCACGTTGTAGCCGAACGCCCAGCCGAGGTTCTGGCGGATCGTCCGCATCGTGGCGCGCGAGAGCCGCACGGCGGTAGCCACCCCTCCCAGGTCGTCGCCGACGAGGGTGATGTCCGAGGCCTCGAGCGCCACGTCGGCGCCGGTGCCGATCGCGATCCCGAGGTCGGCCTGCGCGAGCGCCGGTGCGTCGTTGATGCCGTCTCCGACCATGGCGACCACGGCGCCGGCCGCCTGGAGCTCCTCCACCTTGGCCGCCTTGTCGGCCGGCATCACCTCGGCGAGGATGCGCTCCGGGCCGATGCCGACCTGGGCCGCGATCGTCTCGGCAGTGGCGCGGCGATCCCCGGTGATCATCCATACCTCGAGCCCGGCCCGCTGCAGCCGGTCGACCGCCTCGGCAGAAGCCGGCTTCACCGCGTCGGCGACCGCGACCAGGCCGAGGAGCGCGCCGTCGCGGGCCACGAGGACCGGCGACGCCCCGTCACGTGCGGCCGCGGCCGCGACGCTCATGAGGGGAGAGACGTCCACGCCGGCGTCGGCGAGGAGCGCCTCCGTGCCGGCCAGGACCGTCGTGCCGTCCACCGTTGCCCGAACCCCTCGGCCGGCGACGGCCTCGAAGGCGGTGGCCTCGAGCGCCTCGACTCCGAGCCGGTCGGCATGACGGACGATCGCCTCGGCCAGCGGATGCTCGCTGCCGCGCTCGGCCGCCGCCACCCAGCGGAGCAGGTCCGCCTCGGACACGCCGGGCAGGAGCTCGATGCGGGCCACCGACGGCTGGCCGCGGGTGATCGTGCCCGTCTTGTCGAGCACGACCGCGGTGATCGCCTGGGCGCGCTCGAGCGCCGCACCGTCACGGATGAGGATGCCGTTCTCGGCGCCCTTGCCGGTGCCGACCATGATCGCGGTCGGCGTGGCGAGGCCCATGGCGCACGGGCAGGCGATGATGAGCACGGCGATGGCACTGGCCAGCGCATACGTCAGGCGTGGCTCGGGGCCGAGGAGCATCCACGCCGCGAAGGTGGCCGCGGCGATGACGATGACCGCCGGCACGAACCAGCCGGTCACCCGGTCGGCCACGCGCTGGATCGGCGCCTTCGAGCCCTGGGCCTGCTCGACGAGCGTCACGATCTGCGACAGCGTGGTGTCGCGCCCGACTCGCTCGGCGCGGAGCACGAACGAGCCGCTCGTGTTCATCGTGGCGCCGATGGCCTGATCGCCCCGCGCCTTCTCGACCGGCATCGACTCGCCGGTGAGCATCGACTCGTCGACTGCCGAGGCGCCGTCGATGATCAGTCCGTCGACCGGGACACGATCGCCCGGTCGCACGCGGACGAGGTCGCCGACGACGACCTGGTCGATGGGGATCTCGCGCTCGCCGCCGTCGCGAAGGACGCGGGCGGTGTCCGGCCGCAGCTTCAGGAGGGCCTTCACCGCGCCTGCCGCCTGCCCCTTGGCGCGCGCCTCGAGCCATCGGCCGAAGAGGATGAGGCCGATGATCACCGCCGCAGAATCGAAGTACGTCTCGTGACCCACGCCGGCGCCCATGAGCAGCTCCGGCATCAGGGTCACGACCATCGAGTAGCCGTACGCGGCCAGGGTTCCCATGGCGACCAGCGTGTTCATGTTGAGGTCGCCGTGGCGCAGCCCGCGTCCCGCTGCCACGAGGAATCGGCGCCCGTAGACGAACTGGACGATCGTGGCCGGAGCGATGAACCAGCGGTTGATGTCCATCATCGGCCACGGCGGACCGCCGGGCCAGAACATCACGGCCATCATCGCGATGCCCACGGCGAGTGACACGAGCGCCCCGATGAGCAGATTGCGTCGCTCTGCGTTCCGCTCCTCCTCGTCGCGCGCCTCGTCCGCGGCAGCGTCGGTCGAGGCTGAGCGATCCGCCGCCACCTCATAGCCGGCCGCCTCGATGGTGGCGACGATGCCGGCTCGATCGATGATCCCGGGATCGAACCGGACCGTGGCGCGCTCGGTCGCCAGGTTGACGTTCGCCCCGGTCACGCCCTCGGCACGGCTCAGGTACCGCTCGATGCGGTTCACGCAGCTCGCGCAGGTCATGCCCACGACGGGCAGGCTCAGCTCGCTGCCGGGTTCGGTGGCCGCATCGGCGGTGACGGTCTGCATCGGTATCAGGATACTACAGGGGAGTATGCGGCCGCCAGCGCGCGGAATTCCCGCGGCACCGCTTGGCTGCCGACCTGACGTGCGCCGATTCGGTGGTGCGGGCGACGATCCTCACCTGAGAACCGCGACGATCGAGAGGCGAAGTCACGGATTCGGTGAGCACGGGAGGGCCCGGGCACGGCGATTGCTACCCAGCACAGCACGATGCCCGCGCGGATGAGAGTTGTGGACGCAGACGAGCGACAAGACGAGACCGACGGGCGGGCGGTGCGCACGCGCCCGCAGCCGGTCATGCTCGCCGTCGACGACGACCTCGCGACGCTGGATCTCCTGTGCGAGATCGCATCCGAGGCCGGCTGGTTCGCCATGGGCTTCACGCGCATCGCGGAGCTCCGGGCCTGCCTCGATCGGGAGATGCCGAACCTGCTGATCCTCGACGACGACCTTCCCGATGGACGAGGGGGCGACCTGGCCCGCGAGCTCCGGGAGGATCCGCGCATGCACGACGTGCCGCTCCTGGTATGCACCGCCGCGCATCCGATGCGACAGGCGGAGATCGGGCACTGGGCGCCGGTGATCTCGAAGCCGTTCGACCTCGGGGAGATCGAGCGGTTCCTCGACGCGGCCGTCCGGCGGGACGCCGGTCGCGACGGACGCCACTCGTTCAACCGGGCGGGTTAGGCTGGGCGCGTGCGCGCGCTCATCCTGACGAACGAGTTCCCACCCGAGATCTACGGCGGGGCGGGGGTCCACGTCGATGAGCTCACCCGCCACCTGCGTGACCTCGTCGAGCTGGATGTCCGCACCTTCGGCTCCGCGACCGCTGATGAACCGGGGTGGCGGGTCCGGGGATATCCCCCGGCCCACGACGTCTCGAACGCCGCCGAGCCTCTGCGCCCCATGCTCGGCGCCCTGTCCCGCGACGTGGCGATGGTCGCCGACCCGGTCACGGCCGACATCGTCCACGTCCACACCTGGTACACCCATCTCGCCGGCCTCCTCGCTCGCCTGGCGTACGACATCCCGATGGTGCTCACGGTCCACTCCCTGGAGCCGCTCCGTCCGTGGAAGCGGGAGCAGCTGGGTGGTGGGTACGAGGTGTCCTCCTGGGTGGAGCGCACGGCGATCGAGACCGCCGACGCCGTCGTTGCCGTCAGCCAGGGCACCCGCGCCGACGTGATGCGCCTCTTCGAGCTCGACGAACGCCGCGTCCACGTCATCCACAACGGCATCGACGCCGACTTCTACCGGCCCGACCCCGCGACCGACGCCCTCCAGCGCCACGGCGTCGATCCATCGGTGCCGTACGTGCTGTTCGTGGGTCGCATCACGCGCCAGAAGGGGATCATCCACCTCGTGCGGGCGATTCGGCACCTCGATCCGGGCATCGGCGTCGTGCTGTGCGCGGGCCAGCCCGACACCCCCGAGATCGCTGCCGAGATGGAGGAGGGCGTCCGGGTGGCGCAGGCGGAGCGCTCGAACGTCGTATGGATCGGGGAGATGGTCAGCCGGGAGGCGGCCCGCCAGCTCTACAGCCACGCAGCGGTGTTCTGCTGCCCATCGGTCTACGAGCCATTCGGGATCATCAACCTGGAGGCGGCGGCCTGCGAGACGCCGGTCGTGGCCTCGGCAGTGGGCGGCATCCCCGAAGTCGTCGTGGACGGTGAGACCGGGCTCCTCGTGCCGGTCGACCTGCGCAGCGACGACCCGATGTCGCCCATCGACCCCGATCGGTTCGAGCTGAACCTGGCCGGGGCGATCAACGCCCTCATGGCCGATGCCGCGACCCGCGAGGTGATGGGCAAGGCCGCCCGTCGACGCGCCGTCGACCGCTTCAGCTGGAGCGCGATCGCCAGCCAGACCGCGGACCTGTACCGGACGGTGATCGAGCTCCGCGGCGGCTGACTCCGGCCGTTGCGGCGCGCCGAGCTGCCCCGAGTCGGATAGTGCTCACGGAGCGACCCTTGTCCGAGTCGGGAGGTCGCGTGTCGGATAACGCGCCGCCCAGCGCGCAATGCGGGGCCATGAGGCGCGAAGCGCGGTCAGGTGAGCGTGATCCGCGGAGCGGGGGACCCCTTCTGAAGCCGTAGTGCGTCGCCAGCGGCACATTGTCCGACTCCAGGAGCCCACGCGGGACCACGCCCGATGAGAGCGCCGCCGTCAGGTTATCCGGCGTCTGGTCGGACAGCCGCCATCAGCGCCAGCGCGTTGCCCTCACCGTCCTCGAAGAACGTCATCCACTCCTCGGTGCCGTCGTCGTGGGTGAAGATCCGATGCGGCGCGCCGGTGAAGTGCACGCCGGCGGCCGCCAGTCGCTCCTGGGCGGCAGCGATGTCGTCCACGACGAAGTAGAGGACCGAGCCTGGTCGCCATTCCGCCTCGTCCTTGCGATGCAGGTAGAGACGCGTGCCCCCGGCGTCGAAGAACGCGAGGTCGCCGAAGGTGAAGACGTGCGGCAGGCCGAGCGTCTCGCCGTAGAACTGCTCGGCACGGCCGACGTCGCGGATGGAGAGCGAGACCTGGCCGATGCGGCCAAGGGTGGTGATCGAGCCAGCGGGCTGTGTGGACATGGGACGGCGGCTCCTCCTGCTGACGGCCGGCATGCCCGGCCAGTGGCGCAGCTCGCGGCCGCTCACGCCGAGCTTGCCGCTGATGTTTGCGAGGTGGTATTTCACGGCATCGACCGTCGTGCCGCGGAGGCGGGCTATCTCCGCTCGGCGCAGGCCATGCCGTACCCAATCGAGGACCTGCCACTCGGCCGGGGTCAACAGGTCTGGGTGGGCGGGGCGTCCGCGGCCGCGTCGGGTGGCCATCGGCGCCAGCCTACTCGCCGCCGCGACGAATTTCCCTACCCGCACCATCCGCAGGCACACCTTGGCGCTGCGAAGGATGCGCTTGCCCGGTAGCATGGCGGCATGACCCTCCCGAGCGCGGCATCGCCCGCCGCCGCGTCTTCCGCGCGGGCCCCGATCATCCTCGTCTCCGACCTCCGCAAGCGCTACGGCGACCTCGTCGCGGTCGACGGCGTGAGCTTCGAAGTGGCCGAAGGCGAGGTGTTCGGCATTCTCGGCCCGAACGGCGCGGGCAAGACGACGACGCTCGAGATGATCGAGGGCATGCGGCCCATCGACGAGGGCGGCGCGGTCATCGATGGCGTCGACGTGCGCCGGGACCCGCGCGAGGTCAAGCGCCGCATCGGCATCCAGCTGCAGGCCTCCGCCTTCTTCGACGAGCTCACGCTGGTCGAGCTGCTCGACCTGTTCGGCCGTCTCTACGGGCGGGCGGTGGAGCCGATGCAGCTCCTCGCCGAGGTCGAGCTGACCGACAAGGCGAAGAGCCAGGTGCGGACCCTGTCCGGGGGCCAGAAGCAGCGCTTCAGCATCGCCTCGGCGCTCGTGAACCAGCCGCGCGTGCTGTTCCTGGACGAGCCGACCACCGGTCTCGACCCGCAGGCGCGGCGCCACCTCTGGGCGCTGGTGCGCACCCTGCGCGATCGCGGGCACACGGTGGTGCTGACGACGCACTACATGGAGGAGGCGGAGGAGCTCTGCGATCGCGTGGCGATCATGGACGGCGGGCGCATCATCGCGCTCGATACCCCGCAGGCCCTCGTCGACCAGCTCGTCGGGCGCGGCTTCACGAAGGCGCGCGTGGAGCGGCTGGCCAATCTGGAGGACGTGTTCATCGACCTCACCGGCCACGATCTGCGGGAGGAGGACTGACCGATGGGCACCAAGCTGGCCCTGTGGTGGGCTCTCTTCGCCGCCAGCGTGAAGATGTTCGTCCGCAACCGCGTGGCGCTCTTCTTCAGCCTCTTCCT
>Ga0299913_10001394_pt1 | contig 17781 bp, 27 predicted proteins | sample RVTome_9_FD_201360 | JGI IMG/M metagenome (GOLD analysis project Ga0299913, IMG submission 201360) | Soil microbial communities from uranium-contaminated site in the Upper Colorado River Basin, Wyoming, United States - RVT155D38 (version 2) ... | reverse complement strand
GGTCGCGCTGGGCATGGCCTATGTACTCCTGCTGGCCGTGGTCTTCTTGCTGTCGGCGGGTCCGCGGTGAGCGGGCTTGAGGTGACGCCCATCAACGACCTGGCCGCTGCCGTCAGTGCCGGTTCGGCCTTGCAGCAGAAGCGGGCGGCTCGGCTGGAGCTGATTCGGGCCTACATCCCGCCGGCCGATCTGGTGGCGGAGTGCGGCGATGTCGCGTTCCTGCTCGGCGAGCTTGACCGCGCAGCCGTCCGGGAGCGCGTGCTGCTGGAGGCGCTCGACGTGTGCGGCATCGACGACTACGCCGAGGACGTGACGGCCCTGCCCCGGCCTCGGTTGGGTGTGGTGGCTCCCGCTCTGGCGACTGGCGCGGCAGTCCTGTTGGGCGTGCTGACGCTGCTCGGTGCGCTGGTGGGCCGCGTCTGGCTCGCGGTGGGGAGGTACCGCCGTGGCTGAGCAACCCATCCCGGAAGTGCGTACGTCGCGAGGGTCGCACGCCAGCTATCCGCTGCTGACGATCAAGGACGACTACCGCGGGGAGCCCATGGCGTTGTGGAACGCCGGCTACCCGCACGACCTGATCCCGGCTGCGGAGCCGTGGCGACCGAAGGCGGTGCGCCATGGCTGACACCGCGATTGAGTGGGCCGACGCCGTGTGGAACCCGACCACCGGGTGCGACAAGGTCTCCCCGGGGTGTGACAACTGCTACGCGCTGACGATGGCCAAGCGCCTCAAGGGGATGGGCCAGGCCAAGTACCAGAACGACGGCGACCCGCGCACCTCCGGGCCGGGGTTCGGGCTGACGGTGCACGAGGACGCCCTGACGATCCCCCTGCGGTGGCGCAAGCCCCGCCGGATCTTCGTCAACAGCATGTCCGACCTGTTCCACGGCGGCGTGCCGGACGAGTTCATCGCTCGCGTGTTCGCGGTGATGGCGGCGACCCCGCAGCACACCTACCAAGTGCTGACCAAGCGGCACGGCCGGCTGCGGTCCCTGCTGTCCCGCGACGAGTTCCGGTTGGCGGTCAAGGACGAGCACTCGAAGTTGCAGCTCGCGGGTATAGCCAGCTACTCCCCGTTGGTCATCAACGTGTGGCCGTTGCCGAACGTGTGGCTGGGCGTCTCCGTGGAGGACCAGAAGCGCGCCGACCTCCGCGTGCCGGCGCTGCTAGACACCCCGGCCGCCGTGCGGTGGCTGTCGTGTGAGCCGCTGCTCGGGCCGGTGGACCTGGGCCGCTGGCTCGGCCCCGTGGACTGGCCTGCGTGCTGGGACGAGCACTCCCCGTCGGCCGAGTGCGCCCGGTGCATCCAGCCGGAATGGGTAGTGGTCGGCGGCGAGTCCGGCCCCGGCGCTCGGCCGATGCACCCGGCCTGGGCGCGCTCGCTCCGTGATCAGTGCCAGCGCGCGGAGGTGCCGTTCTTCTTCAAACAGCACGGCGAGTGGTTGCCACTCGGCCCGCTGTACGGGGAATCGGCGGAGATGGACGTCGCCCACCTGGACGCCATGTACTACGAGGTGAACGAGCGCCGCCGCATAGCTCAGGTCGAGCCGGATGGCACGGTGGTCGACCCGGCGGAGCGGCAGCCCGTCGATGGCACCTGGTTGATGGCCCGTGTCGGCAAGAAGGCCGCTGGCCGCGAGTTGGACGGTCGCACCTGGGACGAGTACCCCGAGGCGGTGCGCCATGCCGGCTGACCCCGTGCGCCTGAGTCGGGAGGCCCCGATGCGTGAGCCTCGTCCCGAGCTTCTCTTCCGGAGCAACGCCGACGGCTGGGTGTACTTGCTGGACCCGGACCCCAAGTCGCTGTACCCGGAGGCTCGGTGGCGCCGGATCAGGCCAAGCGTCCGCAGCGCGGGTGGTGACGCGTACCGGCTGACCGACGAGGAGACGTCGGGCGAAGGCTGGTCTGAGCGCACGATGGCGGGTGAGTCCCGGTGAGGACGTACCGCACGTCGGGTATCCCGCCGATCTTGGACCCGCCTCCGCGACCGTCGTGGCCGCTCTATCGGGGTCGTGACTGCCCGGATTGCCACCGGGGGATGTCGGGCTCGGTGTGTGTGCACTGCGCGGTCGAGCGCGCGAAGGCCGCCGGCGATGTCGTGGAGTTCGGCCTGGAGTACCTGCCGGCCACTGCGCGCACGGTGCTGGCTGAGCGGCACGCCGTCGAGCTGGCCGCCGAGCGCGCCCGGGAGGCGCAGCTGTCACCGGCCGAGCGCGCCGCGCTGGACGGCCGGATGGATCTGATCTGTAACTACGCCCAGAGGAGCAGCGCGTGAGCATGACGCGTGTCGAGACCGGCCCGTTGATGGGGATGCTGCGCGACCTGTTGTTGACGGCTGCGTCGGACCCGGCGGAGGGCGGCGTGCTGGCGAATCTGCTCGTGCACACCGAGCGGGCGCACCGCGGCGACGAGCCGGGCATGGTGGACGTGCTGGTGGGCAGCTCGTGCGACCGGTTCGTGGCCGGGCACACGTCGATCCTCGCGGCCGGCCAGCTGCACGGCCCGCCGATGCTGTGGTCAGTGGCCGACGTGCGCGCTCTGCTGGCCGCGTTGAAGGAGCTGGGCGGCAAGCAGGAGTACCACGCGGTGCAGGTGAGCCGCGACGACCGTGGCATCACGGTGGCGGAGGACCCGGACCTGTTCGGCGATGGCGCGTCGTTCACGTTCCAGTGGTCGGCCTACGACGAGTATCCGGTGGGCGGGTTGTTCGCGGCGTTGGCCTACGAGCCGGACGGGGAGCCGATCCGGCTGGACAGCGAGGTCGTGCCGAACCTGCCGCGCACGGACTGGGCGCCGTCGCAGCTGTCGACGTTCGCCACGATCGCGTCGCGCCGCAAGCAGCTGCTGGAGGTGTACCGGTTCCACCAGCGGCGGCCCACGCTGGTGGAGATCGGCCCGAGCTACCGCGGCGTGGTGATGCCGATCAACTACGACTGGCAGGGCCCGAACGTCCGCTACCCGTCGGGCGACCTGTACGTGCCGGAGCTGCCCCCGCTGAAGACGGCGCAGCATCCGGAGCCGACCGACCTGGACAAGCTGGACGAGATCCTGGAGGCGGTCTCCGACGTCGGTCTGTTGCGCCAGGCGGCCGAGCTGGTGGTGACTAGCCAGTTCGCGTCCCCGTCGATGCTGCAGCGCAAGCTGCGGGTCGGCTTCGCGAAGGCCGGCATGCTGCTGACGATGCTGGAGCGCCGCGGCGTGGTTGGTCCAGCCGAGGGTTCTAAGGCCCGCGAGGTGCTGATCAAGCCGACCGACCTTGACGAGGTGCTGAGCACCATCGGCAACGACGACAACGGCGACGACCAGGCCGGTGGCGACTCCGATGGCTGAGACGACGGTGTACCTGGAGATCGAACCGGAGTGGTCGCAGTATGCCCATGCGAACGGCGACCCTCGGCTGTCGAAGATCAAGGTCACCCGCGCGTTGCAAAACCGGCCACGCCGGATCGGCGGCGTCGTGGTGGCCGTGCGCTTGCGCATCCCGGACGCGGCGTTCCTGCCGCTGCGGCCCACGGTGACGGTCGAAGTCCCCGAGGCCGCGTTGGCGTACGAGCCCGAGGTGACGGTCGAGCTGCCGGACGGTGGTCCCGATGCCTGAGCGGACGCACTCCTGTCCTGGCGGTTGTGGCCGCGACGTGTCGTACTCCCGGTACGCCTGCCGGTCGTGCTGGTACCGGCTCCCGACGGATCTGCGCCAGCCGATCTCTGACAACCACCGCCGCGACCCTGAGGCGCACCGGCTGGCCATGGTCGACGCTCGCCAGTGGTACCGAGAGCACCCACTGCCCGCTGGGGGTACCGGGTGACCCTGACGGTGACGGACCTGTTCTGCGGCGCTGGCGGCAGCTCGTCGGGCGCCGAGGCGGTGCCGGGTGTCCGCGTGCGGCTGGCCGCGAACCACTGGCAGCTGGCGATCGACACGCACAACCTGAACATGCCGCACGTCGACCACGACCGGGAGGACATCGCGCGGGTGGACCCGCGGCGGTACCCGCGGACGGATCTGTTGTGGGCGTCGCCGTCGTGCACGTTCTGGTCGCAGGCCCGGGGGGAGCGGCAGGACTTCACCGCGGCCGCGACGGAGCCGACGCTGTTCGACCTCGACCTGCTGGACGACGCGGACGACGAGCCGGCGTCGGCCGAGTCGAAGGAGCGCAGCCGGGCGCTGATGCACGACGTGCCCCGGTTCGCCGAGCACCACCGCTACAAGGCGGTGATCGTGGAGAACACCCCCGAGCTGTTGAAGTGGTGGCACCTGCCGAAGTGGATCGCGCGGATGCGCGCGCTCGGCTACGTGCACCAGGTGCTCACCGTGAACAGCGCGTTCGCGCAGCAGTTGGGCGCGCCGGCGCCGCAGCTGCGCGACCGCGTGTACGTGGTGTTCTGGCAGGACCGTTACCCGGCGCCGGACTTCGAGCGGTGGACCCGGCCGCCGGCGTGGTGCCCGTCCTGCGATGAGGTGGTGACCGCGCTGCGGGCGCCGAAGGACCCGCGGAAGCCGCACGGCGCGTACCGGCGCCAGTACGTGTTCCGCTGCCCGTCCCGGTCGTGCCGGCACGCGGAGGCGCACCCGTACGTGCTGCCGGCCGCGGCGGCGGTCGACTGGCTGGTGCGCGGGCAGCGGATCGGCGACCGGGCGAAGCCGTTGGCGCCGAAGACGGTGGCCCGGATCGAGGCGGGGTTGCGTCGCTACGCCCGGCGCCCGGTGGTGCTGGAGGCGGCCGGTAACACGTTCGAGCGCCGGCCGGGCGTCCGGGCCTGGCCGGTCGACGAGCCGCTGCGCACGCTGCACACCACGGCGTCGAAGGCGCTGGCCTGCCCGCCGTTCCTGACGGTGCTGCGGACCCATGGCGGCAACACCGCCGTCGATCAGCCGATGCGCACCGTCGTGGCCGGGACGACCGCGCAGGCGCTCCTGGTCCCGGTGGAGGGCCGCGACAACATCGTCGCGCATCCCGTCGACCGGCCGCTGCGGGTGCAGACCGGCCGCTGTGAGACCGGGCTGCTCGTGCCGGCCGGCGGCACCTGGAACGAGGACGCCACCTCGACCGGCGAGCCGATGCGCACCCGCACGTCGCGCGAGTCCGAGGCGCTGGTCATCCCGCTGCGCGGCACGAACCGGCCCAAGCGGATCGTCGATCCGCTGGACACCATCGCCGCCCGCGGCCAGCACCACGGCTTGCTCATGCGCAACAACACCCCACGAGGCGACGCCGGCCAGATGTGCACGCCGACCGACGAGCCGATGCGCACGCTCACCACCGCCGGACACCAGTCGCTGATCTGGTCCCCCGACCTGCTCTACGCCTACGACACCGGCGCGCTGCGCAGCGTCGGCGAGCCGCTGGCCACGCAGACCACGGTCGAGGGCGACGCGCTGCTGGAGTCGGGCCTGACGGTCGAGGACTGTCTGTTCCGCATGCTCATGCCGGACGAGATCAAGCTCGGCATGGCCTTGTGAGCGCCCCGAACGTCAAGCGCTCCTTGACGACAAACCGCGAACGGCGGGTTGTCGAGAACGACGACTTCGGCGCCTTCTTCCTGCGCATCCTGATGGCGTTCCGCCGCCGGGTCGCACGGGGCGATATCGAGGCTTTGACGGCCTTGTGGGAGGCCCGCACGGAGCTGGATCGGGAGATCCACGCCGCTGTGTCGGGGTTGCGTGCTCACGACTGGTCGTGGTCTGAGATCGGTAAGCGGGTCGGCATGTCCAAGCAGGCCGCCCAGCAGCGGTGGGGCCAGCCGTCCGGGGGTGACCGGTGAGCCTGTCCTACGCGGAGTTCTTGGCGGCCAAGGCGCAGCTGGCCACGTCGTCGGGGTTCGAGGTGGACCCGGCCGAGGTGCACGCGAGCTTGAAGCCGCACCAGCGTGATGCGGTGGTGTGGGCGGTGCGCGGCGGCCGGCGGGCGATCTTCGCGAGCTTCGGGCTGGGCAAGACCCGCATCCAGCTGGAGATCGAGCGGCTGGTGCTCGCGCATCAGGGCGGCGGCCGCGGGCTGATCACGCTGCCGTTGGGGGTACGGCAGGAGTTCGCCCGCGACGCGCACGAGCTGGGTCTGTCGACGTCGTTCATCCGCTCGGAGAGCGAAGCCAAGACGGACGGGCTGTATCTGACGAACTACGAGACGGTGCGGGACGGGCGGCTGGATCCGCGCCGGTTCGATGTGGTGTCGCTGGACGAGGCGGCGATCCTGCGGGGGTTCGGCGGCAGCAAGACGTTCCGCGAGTTCATGCGCCTGTACGAGGGGTCCGCGGCGTACCGGTTCGTGGCCACCGCCACCCCATCGCCGAACGAGTTCATCGAGCTGTTGGCGTACGCGGCGTTCCTGGACGTGATGGACATCGGCCAGGCGAAGACCAGGTTCTTCAAGCGCGACTCCACGAAGGCGGACAAGCTGACGCTGCTGCCGCACATGGAGCAGGACTTCTGGCTGTGGGTGAGCAGCTGGGCGCTGTTCCTGCAGAAGCCGTCCGACCTGGGGTACTCGGACGAGGGGTACGAGCTGCCGCCGCTGGAGGTGCGCTGGCACGAGGTGCCCGCCGGCACCCCGGTGGACGCCGAGCGGAGCGGGCAGGGCGCGCTGCTGCACACGGCCCGGCTGGGTGTGCAGGAGGCGGCGAGGGCGAAGCGGGACAGCCTGGCCGCCCGGGTGGCGAAGACGGCCGAGATCGTCGCGGCCAGCCCCGGCGAGCACTTCGTGCTGTGGCACGACCTCGAGGACGAGCGGCGCGCCATCAGCGAGGCGATCCCGGCCGCGGTCGCGGTGTGGGGTTCCCAGGACCTCGACGAACGCGAGCAGCGGATCATCGACTTCTCGGACGGGAAGATCCCGATCCTGGCCACCAAGCCGGTCATCGCCGGCTCAGGGTGCAACTTCCAGCGGCACTGCCACCGCGCGGTGTTCGCCGGCGTGGGGTTCAAGTTCGCCGACTTCATCCAGGCGATCCACCGGCTGTACCGGTTCCTGCAGACCGAGCAGGTGCGCATCGACATCGTCTACTCGGAGGCCGAGCGGCCGGTGCGCGCCGAGCTGGAGCGCAAGTGGGCCCAGCACGTCGAGGCCTCGGCGCGGATGGGCGAGATCATCCGCACCTACGGCCTGTCGCACGAGGCGATGATCCGCACCCTGCACCGCTCGATCGGTGTGCAGCGGGTGGAGGTGGCCGGGGACGGCTACCGGTGCGTGCTCAACGACACCGTGCTGGAAACCCGCGCCATGGACGCCGGGTCGGTGGACCTGATCGTCACCAGCATCCCGTTCTCGACGCAGTACGAGTACACCCCGTCATACAACGACTTCGGGCACACCGAGGACAGCGCGCACTTCTGGGCGCAGATGGACTACCTCACCCCCGAACTGCTGCGAGTGCTCCAGCCGGGTCGGGTCGCGGTGATCCACGTGAAGGACCGGATCGTGCCCGGCGGCATGACCGGCCTCGGCTTCCAGACCGTGCAGCCGTTCCACGCCGACGCCATCAGCCACTACACCGCGCACGGCTTCGCGTTCCTCGGGATGAAGACGATCGTCACCGACGTGGTCAGGGAGAACAACCAGACCTACCGGCTCGGCTGGACTGAGCAGTGCAAGGACGGCTCCCGGATGGGCGCCGGCATGCCCGAGTACCTGCTGATCTTCCGCAAGCCGCCCACCGACTCCAGCAACGGCTACGCCGACAACCCCGTCGTGAAGTCCAAGGACCGCTACACCCGGTCCCGGTGGCAGGTCGACGCGCACGGCTTCGCCCGCTCCAACGGCAACCGCCCGCTCACCCCCGAGGACCTGGCCAGCCTGCCGCACGACCAGATCTTCAAGCTGTTCCGGCGGCGTTGCCTGACCGAGGTGTACGACTTCGAGGAGCACGTCGCCGCCTGCGAGGCCCTCGAAGCCGCCGGCCGGCTGCCCACCACGTTCATGCTCCTGCAGCCGGCCTCCTGGCACCCCGACGTGTGGACCGACATCGCCCGGATGCGCACCCTCAACATGCTCCAGGAACGCAAGGGCAAGCAGCAGCACCTCTGCCCGCTGCAGTTCGACATCGTGGACCGGCTGATCGTCCAGTACTCCATGCCCGGCGAGACCGTGTACGACCCGTTCGCCGGCCTGATGACCGTGCCCTACTGCGCGGTCAAGCTCGGCCGCCGCGGGATCGGGGTGGAGCTCAACCCGGACTACTTCGCCGACGGCCTGGCCTACGTCGAGGCCGCCGCTCGTGATTCCACGGTGCCCACCCTGTTCGACCTCGTTGAGGCGGCGGCCGGATGACCTACTTGGCCACGTACCGGCGCAGCGCGGCGAGCAACACCGCGGTCACAGTGGTGCCCTCGTCCTCGGCCTTCGCCTTCGCGGCTTGCCAGAGCGGCTCGGGCACCCGGATCGCCCGGACGGGATGGGTGGCCATCTCAGGCTCCGGTCGCGACGATCTCGGTGGAGTCGATGACCTTGCCGTCGGCGTTGAGCAGCTGCACAAGGTAGGTCGCGCCGGGCTGGCCGCCGAAGTCGTCGGCGTTGAGCTCGACCTGCGACAGGTCGGTGCTGTCGTGCTCGCCGAGGCGCTCGATGTCGATGCGGTCCCACGCGTTGGTGCTGGCGTTCCAGGCGTTGGTGGCGATGTGCGTGGCCGGCTCCGCCACGTTGCCGTCGGCCCAGTACTGGCAGTCGGCGCACATGGGTCCGGCCTTGTCGCCGATGGTGGCTTGCATGGTCTCGGTGGTCTCTTCGCCGCAGCTGATGCAGGTCGTCGTCATGCGTTCAGTATGTACGACGTATATACGAACGTCAAGCCCCTTCGGGGGGTCGGATGAAGGGCCGCGCCGTCGACGGCTACTCCTCCACCTCCTGCGAGCCCTGCGGGAAGCGGATCTTCGTGTCCCGCAAGGCCGCGCGGACGGCCCGCGGCCGGATGGCTGGCAGCGGGCATCTGACCGCGTACCCGTGCCCCCACTATGACGGCTGGTGGCACCTGGGTCACCTGCGGGACATGGAGAACGGCCGGGACAACCTCCGAGCCGCCCAGGCCGCCGACACCTCTCGGGATGGGTGAGCCATGCCCTACCCCAGCACTGCCCGCCCGGTCCGGTCCGCCCACTCCTGGACGGTGGCCCACTGCCACACCGGCCGGCCACCGATCGTCAGGTCGGGCTCAGGCTCGGGGAAGTCGACGGTGGGGCGTTGTCGCCAGTTGTCGGCGGTCTGCCGGGGCACGCCCATCCGTTGGGCGATCTCCAGCATGCCGACCGGGTCGACCAGCACGCGGGGCTCAGCCGCGCGCACGGTGGGACCTGTCTTCTCTCATGCCGGTAGAATATCTACCCGGTCATTCGGTCGTCAACGTCGTCCGAGGGGCAGGGTGGCGGGGTGACATGGCTACGCATCGGCGACAACGCTGCCCATCACCCGATCGCCCTGCAAGCGCACGAGGTCGAGCACTGCGACGAGCGGCTGGTGAACGAGCTGTTCGGCTTCGTGGTGCGCTGCGCGACGCTCTCCGCCGCGTTCCAGACCGACTACGTGGTCTCACGGGGCACAGCCCTACTGCTCGGTGGCTCCCGTGCCGAGCTGCTGATCACCGCCGCGCAGCAGGCCGGCTACTTCGTCGAAGTGGTCGACCTGGGCGGGACGGGAACACCCGGGCGGATCGGCTACAAGCTCGTCGACGACGAGCCCGAGTTCATCCACATGCGACTCAAGGCCGAGGTGGAATGGGACCGTCAGCGCGGCCGCGATACCAGCAACACCATGCTGATCGTCCCCATCCGGCTGCGCGACGGCGACGTGTGCCGCTACTGCGGCAAGACGGTCGGCTGGTTCGACCGCAAGTCCGCCCGCGGCGGCACGTACGACCGCCGCCACGACCTCACGCACGACCACCGCCGGCCCAAGGAGCCGGCGACCGTCGAGACGATGGTCGTGGCCTGCCGCTCCTGCAACGCCAAGCGCAGCGACGACCCAGAAGCCGACTCGCGCGTCCCCCTGCTCCCACCGCCGACCAACCCGTACTACACCCCGAAGACAGCGGCCTGGCTGGCCACCTTCGGTCACGATGTGACCCCTGGTGCGCTCGTGCCGGCCGGCGACCCACCACCCGGCGCCACGCCGCGATCCGCGCCCCCTGCGGAGCCCGCGCCGCGCGATCCCGCCCCCAGCGGGACAACGCGCCCACCGGCAGCCGATCAAGGTCAGGGTCGGATATCTGGATCTTTCGGGTCGGGTCCGGGTCGGGTCGGGTCGGGTCGGGAAGCGGAGCCAGTCGAGGGCGCGCCACGGCGCCGCAGACGAGGCCGCCGCGGTCGTCGCGGCGGCACCAGCCCACCACCGGGAGGAGATCCACCATGCCCACCGCTGAGCTGATCATCAGGTCTGGCGGCATGGTCGCCGTCATCGCCGGCGACGCCGTGGCCTGGCGGTGCATGTTCTGCCGCACCGCGCAGAAGCCCAAGCAGACCGCGGCCGGTGTGTTCGCCGCGCTGGCGGCGATGGCCGAGCACATGCGCGCCGACCACCCCGACCTGCTCACCACGGCCGACCGCGCCCACCCACCGGATGGTGGCACGTGAACCCGCCCGTCTCGGTCAACTCCCGTTGCCGCTCCTGCGGTCGCCCCGTGCTGTGGGCCGTGCTGCCCTCCGGTACCAGCGTGCCGTTGGACCGCTCACCCATCGGTCCGATCCGCCTTGTCCGGGGTGAGCGGCTGGAGGCGACGTACCTGTCCAAGGCGGAGCTGGACGAGGTGTTCGACCAGCAGCGCCGGGCGATGGAGTCCGGCCAGCACGCCGAGCAGCTGTACGACCTGCACCCGCAGGCCTGCCGAGAGCAGGCCAAGACGCTCAACCGGCCACGCCGCCGGGGAAGGAGACGATCGCGCCGATGACCAGACGCTGGTATCGCCCCCGATGGGAGCGCGGGGTCGTCATCGCCCCCAATGCCTCGCCGATCAAGCCGGCGGCCGAGATGCCGACCACGCCGGCCACTCCGGCGCCACCGCCACCCGCCGGCGGCGCCGGTGTCGGCCGCATGCGCACCGACCTGGATCACCTCGCCGACGCCGTCGACCACCTCGCCGAGTCGATCGGCGGGCTCCGCGGCGACCTCGACCGCTGGCTTGCGCCCCCCCGGTCCGAGACGAGCCCAGAACCCACCACCGAACCGCCGCCGGCCACGACCGAGTCGGAGCCCGAACCGCCGGCCAACCTCGAGCAGGTGCTCAGCAGCCGCCACGCCGGGCAGTTCGAGCGAGCCCCGCAACGCAACCTCCGCCAGCCGCCCGTCTACGGATTCCAGGTGGACCGGTGAAGGCGAAGCCCAAGCCGACCGATGACGAGGCCGTGGCGCTGGCGAAGGCTCAGGCCGAGCTGGCGGCCGCGGTCCGCGAGTTGACCTCGCCGCGCCGAGTGCCAGTGCTGCAGCCCGATGGCACGGTGGCGGTGGGTGAGGTGCCCGGGTGGATCGAGCAGCTGCGCGAGTCGGTCGGCACAACCCGCAACGGGGGCGCCGGATCGAACGGCTCGCCGGCGCCACTGAACCCGGGCGCGGTGGATGTGCTCACGCACGTGGAGTGCTCGGCGCGGGTGCTCCACTCACGGGTGCTGGCCCGATCCGATCGGCCGGTGGAGGAGTACCTGCGCGCCGTGCTGGCCGAGGTGGGCCGGTGGCACGACCCGATGCAGGTGGCCGCGGTGGGTAAGGCGGTGGCCCGGTTGCTGGAGGGGGTCAGGCAGCAGCTCGACCCGCGCCGGGAGGTGCCGATCGACGAGCCGTGCCCGCACTGCGAGCAGCGGATGGTGTGGCGGTGGGACTCGTCCATCCGGGAGCGCCTGCAGGTGCCGGCCCTCGTGCTGGTCGTCGAGGACCGCGCGGTGGTCTGCCGTGGCTGCGACAGCACCTGGCCGGCGGAGTTCGCCGGCGAGCTGATCCGCGAGGCCACCGAGCACCGCGAACGACAAGCCCGCGCGCTGCCACTGCGGATCCTGCGCGCGGTGGCAGCGGCGATGGAGATGGCGCGCCAACCCGTGCCGGAGGAGATGATGACCGGGTGAGCACCGACCTGATCGAGTTCCTGCGTGCGCGGATCGCCGAAGACGAGGCAGTGGCGCGGGGCGCGTTCGGCGATGACCTAGGCGGCGGTTGGCGTGCTCGCGACGACTCTGGGTACCTCGACGACCTCGACGGGGCGCAGATCACCGATGGCCTGCAGCCCGACGAGGCGCAGCACATCGCCCACTGGGACCCGGCCCGCGTGCTGGCCGAGTGCGAGGCCAAGAAGCGACTGCTGGAACAGTTCCGACTGCGAGGCGACTCCGTTCGCGCAACGGTGCGGCCGACCACTGGTGGAGTGTGGGACGACCTGCTCCGGCTGCTGGCCCTGCCCTACGCCGAGCACGAGGACTACCGGGAGGAGTGGCGCCCGTGACCATGGACGAGTACGCGCGACGCGAGACGGCGGCCGGCTGGAGCCCGCCGGACCAGCACGTCCCACCGGAGCCGCAACGCTTCGCCATCCCCGCCGGCCCGGACACGCTCGTCCTGCCCGTCGGGGTGGCCACCCGCATCCCCGGCACCGACGTGCTCCTCTACCACGAGGAGCCAGAGCCGATCCGCATCCGGTACCGGGTGGGCGGCGAGGGGCCGTGGCCGAACGAGCCGCTGTGACCCGACACGCCGTATCGATCCGCTGCAACGTCGGGTCGATCATGCATACTGCGCCCATCTGGCACACGTGTGCCCGGAGCCAGGGCTGATGCCCAGCCAGCACAACCCCCGCCGTGGCCGGCCGTGGCGCCGCTTCCGCAAGCTGGTCCTCCAGACCTACGGCCCGTGGTGCGTGATCTGCCGGCAGTCCATCGACCTGAGCCTGCACTGGCCGGACCGGTGGTCGTACACCGTGCATCACCTCGATGCGCTGGTGCACGGTGGCGCGCTGCTCGACCTCGACCGGTCGAGGCCGGCACACCTGACCTGCAACGCCAGCCAAGGCGCCCGACCGCACGTCACGTCGACCAACACATCGTGTGAGTGGTGATGATCATGCAGCGAGGCGCGCGAGCACTGCCGTTGATCGCCCGCGCGGTCGCTGACCTGCGGTTTTTTGGTGGCGACCGGCGGGACACCCCGTTGCCAGGCGTCCGTTTTTTCTCTCCCCCGACGTGGGAAACCGGCCGGAAATGACCGAACCGACAAGCGACTGGGTCGGATCGATCAGCGATCTGATCGCGGAGCAGATCCGCGACCTGCGGCGACGCGAGGGGCTGAGCCGGGAGGAGCTGTCCGAGCGCGCCCGGGGCGTCGGCCTGCCGGCGTCGTTCAGCGCGGTCGCGTTGGGCAACATCGAGACCGGTCGCCGCGATCACGACGGCCGGCGCCGACGCGAAGTGACCGTCGACGAGCTGGCCGCGCTGGCCGCGGCCGCCGACCGGTCGCCGCTGGACCTGCTCGGCCCCGCCGCCGAGGTGTTCGCGACCGAGACGGTCGGCTGCCGGCGGTGCGCGCGCGGCCCAGGGTCGGTGGAGGCAGCGGTGAGCGCCGACGTGGAGCGGCTCGGCGAGCTGGACGGCGTGCAAGGCTCACTGGTGGCCACCTCCCGACTGCTGGCCCGGCGGCTGGACGAGGGCGGCGGCGAGGACGGCAAGCAGGTGCCGCAGTTGGCGAAGGAGCTGCGCGCCACCCTGGAGCTGCTCGCCGGCGGCGCGGACTCGGACTCGGACGAGGGCGACGACGAGTTCGGCGACCTTGACCAGCCGGAGTGAGGCCCGGCGCCGGGCGGCGATCTACGAGCACTACGGGCTGACTTGCCCGCCCCGGTACGCGACACTGCGCAACTTCGACAACCCGACGTACGGCGGGAAGGTCGCGCGGATCGCCAAGGCGCTCGGTACGCCGCTGATGCCGTGGCAGCGATACGCCGCCGACACGGCGTTAGAGATCGACCCGGAGACGGGAATCTTCGTCTACCGCAAGGTCGGCGTGACGGTGCCGAGGCAGTCCGGGAAGACGTCGCTGGGCTTGCCGGTGTGCTGTCACCGGGGATTGGCGTGGCAGCGCCAGCGGATCACGTACGCGGCGCAGAACGGTACGGCGGCCCGGCAGAAGTGGGAGGACGACCAGCTCCCGATCTTGGAGGCCGCCGGGTTCATTCCGCGTGAGGGCGAGCGGTTGTTGCCGAAGCACCGGGCCAGGGTGCGGAAGGCGAACGGCCGCGAGGCGATCATCTGGCGGAAGAACCGCTCGATACACGGACTGCACGCCAACACCGAACGCGCCGGCCACGGCCCGACCCTGCATCTGGGGATGCTCGACGAGTACTTCGCCCAGGTCGACCAGCGGGTGTGGGCGGCGTGGAACCCGGCCATGATCACCCAGGAGATGGCGCAGAGCTGGTGGCTGTCCACTCAGGGCACTTCGGCGTCGGTGCCGATGAACGAGGACATCGAGCTTGGCCGGGAGCTGGTTGAGGCCGGCGAGCCGTCCCGGTACTGCTACATCGAGTTCTCCGCGCCGGCCGGCGCTGACCGGTCCGACCGGGACGTCTGGCTGTCATGCATGCCGGCGCTGTGCCCCGACCCGCCCTGCCGATGCTCGCCGCACTGGCGGCACACAGTGACCCTGGGCGCGATCGCGGCTGAGTTGGAGTTGGCGAACACCCCGGCGAAGCTCGCCGAGTACGACCGCGCGTACATGAACATCAAGCGCGACGACGACGCGGTCGCCGTGGATCCGCAGCTGCCGACGCTGGCCGAGTTCGACCTATTGGCCAACGCGGCCGCCGAGCGCGGTTCGGCGATGGCCTGCGGGATCGACGTGTCGCCGATGGCGACCAGCGCGGCGATCGTGGCGGTCGGCGAGGGGCCTGACGGGGTGCCGCTGGAGGTCGTGCTGGAGCATCACCCGGGCATCGCTTGGGTGGTGCCCCGGGCGGTCGAGCTGCACGAGCAGTTGCGGCCGGTTGCGTGGGTGCTCGATCAGCGCTCCCGCACCCGGGACCTGCTGGAGCCGCTGCGGCAGGCCGGCATCACCGAGCCGGAGTCGGAGCAGAAGCGGGCCCGCGGAGATCTGTGGCTGCCCACGACGCAGGACATCGGCGCCGGCTGTGGGGCGTGGTGCACCGCGGTGAAGACCGGCAAGCTCGCCCACCTCGGCCAGGAGGCGCTGCGCGACGCGCTGGCGAACGCCAAGGTCCGCCCGCTCGGCGACGGCATGTTCGCGTTCGGGCGGAAGGCCAGCAGCGAGGACATCACGACGCTGGTCGCCGGCGCCGAGGCGCTGGCGGCGTTCGAGAAGTGGCGGCACCTGGCCTTCGATGACTACGACCTGCTCGACTCGATCGCCTGAGGGAGGCCGGTTGTGATCAAGCTGCTGACCACCCTCCTGGACCTGGCCGCGCTGCTCCTGGTGGCAGTGGGCGCGGCGGCCGCGACCTACTCGTTGATCGGCTGGTCGTGCGTGGGGGTGGCCGGTGTGGTCCTGTTCGGCGGCGCGCGCGCTGCGGACTACCTGAACCGGCCGCGGCGTCGAGGTATGCAGTGAGCCTGTTCCCCGCCCGCTCGGCGAGGGTGGCGAGCCTGACCAGCGACCTGGAGGTCCCGGGCCGGGAGCGGTCGCGCACCGGCTCGGTTGAGGTGACACAGCAGACGGCGTTGCGGCATAGCGCAGTGTGGGCGTGTCTGCGGGTGCGGGCGGACCTGATCTCAACGATGCCGGTCGACGCGTACCGCAAGGTTGGCGGGGTGCAGGTCGAGGTGGCCAAGCCGCCGGTGTTCACCGACCCGGGCGGCGGGCGGATGAAGTGGCACGAGTGGATGTATTCCAGCCAGGTAGACCTGGATCGGGCGGGCAATGCGATCGGCATCATCACTGCCCGCGACGGCCTCCAGTTGCCGGCGCGCATCGAACTGCAGGACCTAGCTCAGTGCAGCATCGTCAGTCGCAACGGCGAGGAGTTCTACCGGATCGACGGCAAGCGCTACGAGCCGGAAGACGTATGGCACGAGCGCCAGTACACCCTGCCAGGGCTGCGGGTGGGACTCTCCCCGGTGGCCTACGCGGCCTGGTCGATCGGCCAGTTCCTGTCGGCGCAGCAGTTCGCGCTGGACTGGTTCACCGACGGCGCGATCCCCACCGGAACGCTACGCAACACCGAGAAGACGGTGGACAAGGCCAGCGCCAAGGACATCAAGTCGCGGTTCCGGGCGGCGGTGGCCGGCCGGGATCTGTTCGTGCATGGCAAGGACTGGGAGTACAAGCCCATCCAGGCCGTGGAGAACGCCCGCGGGTTCATCGAGACCCAGCAGTTCGGCATCGCCGACGCGGCTCGGTGGTTCGGTGTACCGGGCGACATCATCGACGCCGCAGTGTCCACCGGGTCGATCACCTACGCCAGCATCTCCCAGCGGAACCTGCAGCTGCTCATCATCAACATCGGCCCGCCGGTGTTCCGCCGCGAGGCCGCACTGTCGGACTTGGTGCCGGGAGACCGGTTCATCAAGCTGAACTCCGACGCGCTGCTGCGGATGGATCCGGAGACCCGCGCGAAGGTGCTGGGCCAGCAAGTCAAGGACCGGCTTGTCGCACCGTCGGAGGCGCGCGAGCTGGACAACCGGCAGCCGTACACCGAGGACCAGTACGCCGAGTTCGACCGACTGTTCGGGGCACCCAAGAAGGACAAGACCAAGGACGCCGCCGAGGTGATCCAGAAGACCTACCTCGGCGTCGGCAAGGTGATCACCTCCGACGAGGCGCGGGAGATCGCCAATACCGCCGGCGCCAACCTGCCCATACCCGGCCCTGAATTTGGAGCGACCGCATGACCACCACCATGGAGCTGCGCCACGCCGCCGCACGCCAGCGCCGCCAGGCGGTCGCCGCGCGCGCCGACCGCCCACGCCAGCGCCGCAGCGGCGAGGAGTCCACGGCGGCGCCGCGGGTGGCCAGCCGGGTGCGCGACCTGGTGCTGCGCGCCGCCGGCGACTCCGGCCTGCTGGAGTTCCGCGGCATGGCCACCGTGTACGAGCGGGCCTATGAGATGTGGGACTTCTGGGGCCCCTACACCGAGGTGGTCAGCGCCGGCGCCGCATCGGAGACCCTGGCCCGCGCCGACCTGGACGTGCCGCTGGTGCTGCAGCACGCCGACCTGCGTCGGATCGCCCGCACCACCAACGGTTCGCTGACTCTCACCGAGACCGACGACGGCCTGGACGTGCACGCCCCGCAGCTCGACCCGGCGGACCGCGACGTCGACTACATCGCGCCGAAGCTGCGCTCCGGCCTCGTGGACGAGATGTCGTTCAGGTTCATGATCACGTCCGGGCATTGGTCGCCGGACTACACCGAGTACCGGATCGAGAAGTTCAACATCCACCGCGGCGACGTCGCGATCGTCGGCTACGGCGCCAACCCCTACACCGCGGGTTCCGGGCTGCGCTCGGCCGACCCGCTGGAGTTGGTGCGCGGCCTGGACGACGCCGCGGCCCGCGCCGCCCACCAGGTGCTCGCCGAGCGCCTGCACCCCCGGTCTGCCCGCGACCTCATCACCGATGAGGACGTGCGGCCGCGCGTTCTCCACTGAACGCGCGTATCACCCTGCCGCTTCGCTCCACGATCCCGCGCCGCGCCGAGCGCCTGGCCTGGGGTCACCGACTGCTGCCCGCGCAGGGGCCCACCACCAATGCGAAGGAGACACGAGCATGACGCTCGCCGATCTGATCGCGCGGCTCCGCAGCGACATGAGCGCCAAGCTGGAGCAGCGCAACAAGCACGCCGCCGAGCTCGCGAAGCTGCGCGAGGCGGACA
>Ga0299913_10001393_pt1 | contig 17784 bp, 18 predicted proteins | sample RVTome_9_FD_201360 | JGI IMG/M metagenome (GOLD analysis project Ga0299913, IMG submission 201360) | Soil microbial communities from uranium-contaminated site in the Upper Colorado River Basin, Wyoming, United States - RVT155D38 (version 2) ... | reverse complement strand
CTGCGACCCGCCGGCGCGAACGCTGGCGGTCGAGGCAGGCGTTGTCGCCCTTGTCGCCATCCTGATCACGTGGGGAGCCGTCACCCGACCGAAACCGGCGCAGCTGGAGCCGCTGTCATCGAAGCTCAGACTCGGCGAAGGTGCGTCCCCGGACTGGGCACGTGAGGAAACTCCAGCCGATGCCTCGCAAGCAGATCGGCATCGCTGAAGATCTCCGCAGATGCGCCCGACGCCACAACCCGTCCCCCACTGACGATCACCGCCCGCGAGCAGAGCTCGAGCGCAAGGGGCATGTCGTGGGTGATGATTAGCTGGGTCATGGGAAGCCGGCGCAGGGTCTCGATCGAGTCGCGGCGCCCCGCCGGATCCAGTCCGGATGACGGTTCGTCGAAGACGACGACGTCCGGCTCCATAGCCAGAACGGTGGCCAGCGCCGCCCGATTCTTCTCTCCACCGCTGAGATGATGAGGCGGGCGATCGGCGAACTCGAGACCGTCGACCATTTCGAGAGCCTCGGTGACCCTCTCCTCCAGGCGTTCGCCGCTGAAACCGAGATTGGCGGGGCCGAACGCCACATCATCACGAACACTCGGCATGAATAGCTGGTCGTTCGGATCCTGGAAGACGAGCCCCACCCGGCGCCGGATCTCCTTGAGGTTCTCGTCAGCCATCTCGAGCCCGACTATTGAGATCTCCCCTGTGTCGGCTCGAAGGACTCCGTTGAGATGAAGGGCGAGAGTGGTCTTGCCGGCCCCGTTTGGGCCAATCAAGGCGACGCGTTCTCCCTCTTCGATCGTCAGGTCCAGACCACGAAGGGCGGCCCGTCCGTCCGGATAGGAGAACCAGACATCGGCTACCCGCACGTCTCCGCTCACGTGGACACCAAGGCCGCGATCGCCACCGACAGAGAGAGGACCACCAGCGCGACAATTCCCAGCCATTCCAGTGGGCTCGCCCGCGGCTTTCCGAAGTCGGGCATCTCACCATCGAAACCGCGGGCGAGCATGGCGGCATGCACTCGTTCGCCGCGCTCATAGGAGCGCACGAACATCGCCCCCGCGGACGAAGCGATCGGGCGTGCTTGGTGGAGCCAGCGCGGGTCGTAGCCGCGGGACGTCATGGCGACCCTGACCCGCCCCAGTTCGTCGGCGATCAACTCCAGGTAGCGAATCATGAAGGTGGCGATCCCGGTGACAACGGAGGGCACCCGGAGGACTCCGAGGCCACGGATGATCTCCGGGATCTCGGTGGTCGCGGTCAGAAGAATGCTGACGCCGGCGCCGAGCAGCGCCTTGGCGACGATGTTCCACATCCCCCACAGGCCCTCGACGGAGACGTCCATCCCGAGAATGTCGGTTTGGCGACCAGACGCGACGAAAGGGATGACCAGGGCGAAAGCGACAAAGGGGAGCACAGCGCCCAGCCGCACCACCAGAAACCGGGCGGGCACCCGGGACCAGGCGGCCAACGCGATCACCATCAATGAGTAGACGCCAAAAGCCCAAATCGCCTGTCGTGGTGTGATGGCGACCGAGACCACGAGACCCACGGCGGCGGCGAGCTTGGCTTCGGGGGCCAACTTATGGAGACGGCTGTGCTCGTGGATGTAGAGCGCGTGACTGTGCCCGGCGCCCAAGGTCAGATCACTGCCGGATCGTGTTTTCGTCGATCCCGGACCGCGAGAAGGATCCCCGCTCCGACGGCCAGGGTGACGAGGGTCCCCACCACCCCTGCGACGGCGAGGCTCACCCGTTCGTTGTCGATACCGGCAGTGGCGTAGTCGGCGAAGGGTGAGTCGGCCAGGGCGTGGTCGGTGCCCGCGGCGGCGAAGCCGGTCTCCTCTGCCACCGACTCCAGACCATCGGGGGCGTCGAAGGCGAATTGGCTGACGATGCCCGCGAGCACGAGAGCCAGGAGGAGGCCACCGAGCAGAAAGGTTCTGGCCTTCATCGGCCGCCTGTCTTTGATTTGCGATATGCCGAGGTCTCGAGCCCCATATACGAGGTCGGGGCGTGACGCCAGGACCGCGCCAACCGCGAGGGCGCTGATGAGCCCTTCTCCAACACCGATCAGGATGTGCACACCGACCACGGCGGTGAAGACATCGTCGAATGCGATCGGGGCGGACGCCCCGAAGAGCCACTCGATCGAGAACGCCATCGCCGACATCACGACCGAAGCCCATGCCGCGAGCCCGGTCGCACCTGTGACTCCGCCTGAGCTGGCCGGAAAAAGTCTGCGAAACAGCCGGAAGGCGGCATACCCGCCGTATGCCGGGACGATCGCCATGTTCAGGACGTTGTATCCGAGGGCGGTGAGTCCGCCGTCCGCGAAGGCGAGGGCCTGCACGACCACGACGATGGTGACGACGACGACACCCACGGAGGGGCCCAGCAAGATCGCCGCGAGGGCTCCACCCAACAGATGACCTGTGGTTCCGGCTGCAACAGGGAAATTGAACATCTGGGCGGCGAAGATGAAGGCGGCGGTGACACCGGCCAGAGGTATTGCCCTGTCGGCAAGCTGCTCCTTGGACTGTCTGAGCGCCAGCCCGACCACCGCGAAGCTGATGATGGCGGTGACCAGGGCAGAGGGTGGACTGAGGAAACCGTCCGGGGCATGCATTGCCAGAACCATCGACAAGACGATACACGTTGTTGCGATCCGCTCGCAACAAGCAACAGATCGCAGACGAACGGCTTCTCTTATACGATGACCGCCGATGGAAGCCGCAACCGAGCTCGGTCACCTTCTCCGCGATCATGGCTATCGGCTCACCAGCCCCCGGTGGCTGGTCTGGTCGGTGCTCCGCTCGGCCAACGGCCATCTCACCGCGGAGGAAATCGCCGTGGCCGTCAACCAGGCGGATCCGACGGTCAACATCTCTTCGATCTATCGCTCACTCGCGTTGTTCGCCGAGCTCGACCTGGTCAGAGAGTCTCAACTCGGCATCGACGGCTCGGCGCGCTGGGAGATCGCCCACCCGGACGATCACTTCCACATGGTGTGCCGAAAGTGTGGCATGGTCGACCATCACGTCGGAGAGCTCGTCGATCAGATTCGCTCACACCTCGGGGAGCACCATTCCTTCACGGCGGACAACGTGGACCTGGTGGTGACTGGTGTGTGCGATGGGTGCAGCTGAAGGTCAGGCCGATTGGCCCCGGTCTTTGTGACCTCCGGACCTGACCCCGGATGCGGCGCCTTGGTGACGATTGGGTAGATTCAGCAACCGAAGGAGGAACCCCGATGAGAGTTCGTGATCTCATGACCGCCGACGTCATCACGATCGGACGTGACGCGTCGCTCAAGGAGGCCGCCCGAGGCATGATCGAGGCCGGCGTCAGCGGCCTCGCCGTGACCGAGGACGATGGAAGCCTGGTCGGTCTGATTACCGAAGCCGACTTCGTGAAGAGCGAGTCAGACCGTCGCCCGAAGAGGCGAGCCCGCGTCCTGAGCTGGTTCAGTCACGATGTCGAAGTTCCGCATTTCGAACGTCTCGTCGGAGACGTGATGACGTCCGACGTGGTGAGCATCTCTCCCGAGGCCGACCACGCCGAGGCGGCGCGCTTGATGCAGGCCAGGAAGGTCAAGCGTCTACCGGTGGTCGACGACGACAACTTGATAGGGATCATCAGTCGTTCTGACATCCTTCGTGCCTTCGCTCGCCCCGACGAGAGCATTCTCACCGAACTGCGCGAGCACGTGATGAGGAAGGTCCTCTGGATCGACTCCAAGAGGGTCGAGGTCCACGTCGTCGAAGGCAACGTTGTCCTCGAGGGACAGCTGGAGACGAAGAGCGACGCGGTGTTGCTGGAGGACCTGGCGGGAAGACTCGACGGCGTCGTCTCGGTGAAGAGCCGCCTCACCTGGGAGGTGGACAACACCAAGCTCGAGATGGTGTCCCCACCCCCCGGCGTGCCACCGCACGGCAACTGGGCATAGCGACCCGGCATGGTCGAAACGAGCACGGGACCCGTCGTCGTCGGAGTCGACGGCAGCGAGCAGAGCAACCACGCGGCGAAGATGGCAGCCGCAGAGGCCTCCTTGCGAGGAGTCGAGCTCCACGTGGTCCATTGCATGGACATCCAGCCCGCGGTCCTCCATCTGCCCGGAGGCACGACCGACACCCGGGAGATCGCCGATCGCCAACACGACAGCGTGCACGACACCATCGCAAACGCTCTGGGCGACCACAGTTATGAGAGAGTCGATCGGGAGGGATATCCACCAGACGAGTTGACCGACTATGTCGAAGACGTGGGTGCCGACCTCCTCGTCCTCGGCTCGCGAGGTCGAGGTCGGGTCGCCGGGGCAGTTCTCGGCTCGACGAGCCTCCGTTGTCTGGAGCAGTCGAAGATCCCTGTCCTCATCGTCAAGTGAGGACGGTCAGGCCCTCACTTCTTGACGCATGAAAGAGACATAGGCGAGCGCGAACAGCACCGCAGTCATCGCCAACAGTGCGACCATCGGCGGCCAGACCACGCCCAAGCTCTGCAACAGGTCGAGCTCTGAAACGATTGCCCGGTCGACTCGCTCGAATGTGAGGAGCCCGGTGTAACCCACCTCCGGATCGAGGAGGACGGTGGAGCCCTCCTGAAAGAGCGTGATCGGGGAGATCTGCGAGATGAGATACTCGGCTTCTGCGTTGGCCAGATCTGCCCCTTGGGCTCCATCGTCGGGCGATATGACGTCGGCGACGGCGCTGAACAGGAACGTGCCGAACAGTGCGAGCACCAGCCATATCCCAACGGGTACCAGAGCAGAGGTGGCGGCGCGATTGGTGCGCACCGAGACGAGGGTGGCCAAAGCTTGCCAGAAGGCGACGTAGACGATGGCGAAGACCAGCCACACCACCAGCCGGGAGATCTCGGCGAGGGTTGGCGTGACCCCAAGCCTGAAGATGCCGATTCCGGCGACGAACGCCACCAATGCAGTCAACATGATCGAGATGACACCGATGCCGGCCACGAACTTGCCGAGAATCACCTCATCGCGATGGATCGGTTGCGAGAGCAGTCTGGGCAAGGTGCCCTGGGCGCGCTCGCCGTTGACGGAGTCGAATCCGAACATGATCCCAAGCAGCGGAGCGAGCAGGCTGACAAAGATGATGAGGGGAAATGGCACGGGGTCGGTGGTCACGGTGAAGAGTTTGAGGAACAGCGCAGTCACATCCTCCGCGTCCTGGGCAACTTCCCGGATCGCACCGGAGGCGGCAAACACCGCCGCAGCCGTGGCTATGCCCAACACAGCCAGCAAGACGACGAAGCGACCCGAGTAGAGGTGGTCCGCAAGCTCCTTGGATGCCACCACGCGCCAGCCGCCACCTGGAGCGTCCAGCACAGCTCTTGGTTCCCGGGCTGTCTCGGTGGTCACGCGGTCACCTCTTCCCTCGTCTCGAAGTAGCGTCTGTATATCGCGTCGAGATCGTCGTCGACGCGACGCACGCCGACCAGCTTTGAGCCGCCGGAGACGAGACCGTTGACGGTGTCCGCCAGGGTTCCCGGGTCGAGAGTTGCGATGAGGGAGTTGGGCACGCGACCAACGATCACATCGTCCACGGTTGCGATCTGGCCGAGCCGAGACCGGGCTGTGGCCACATCGCCGGCGAAGCGAAACTCGACCCTTACGTGGCCGACCTGTTCAGCGGCAAGGTCATGTGGGGTGCCTTGTGCCACGACCGATCCGGCAACGAAGATGGCAACCCTGTCGCAGACTGCCTGAACCTGATTGAGGAGGTGGCTCGACAGAAGGACTGTCACCTGCTTCTCGACGGCGAGCCGGCGGATCATGTCGAGGATCTCGGCCACCCCCTCGGGATCGATCGCCGTGGTCGGCTCATCCAGGATGAGAATGGAAGGGTCCTTGACCAGGGCGTCGGCCATGCCGAGGCGTTGTTTCATGCCACGCGAATACTCACCAGCCGGCTGGTCCGCCGCCGCCTGCAGGCCGACCTGGCCGAGCAGGTCGTCGATCGTGTGGTCCATGTCGTCGATCTGGTTGAGCCGGGCAGTGAAGCGAAGGTTCTGACGACCCGTGAGATCGTCGTAGAAACCGACCGCGTCGGGCAAATAGCCGACGCGTCTCTTCACCTCCAGGGGATGGCGACGCGGGTCCAGGCCCAGAATCTCCATCGATCCCGAGCTGGGCTCCGTCAGCCCGAGGAGCATCAGGATCGTTGTGGTCTTACCTGCCCCGTTGGGACCGAGGAGACCGAAGACCTCACCGGTCTCGATGTCGAGGTCGAGGCCGTTGACGACCGTCGCCTCGTCGTATCGCTTGGTCAGATCGATCGTGCGAATCGCGCTGGCCATGTCCTATCTCCGGCCGTATCGGCGAAACACCCATGCCAGCCCAACGAAAGTCAGGACTATCAGGGCGACCCCGACGAGTCCCCAGACAACCGACGGGTTGACCGTGGTCCGAATGTCGACCGTGGTGTTGGCTTCGTCGCTGCTGGCACTGAAGGTGATCACGTAGTCACCGGCTATCGCCTGATCGGACGGGGTGACCGTCGCGGCCACCTCGGCGGACTGCCCTGCTCCCAATTCGGCGATAGTCGGCTCGCCAAAAGTGACACTCCAGTTGGATGGGGTGGTCGCCGTCATTTCGATGCCGGTGATCGGGGCGGTGCCGGAGTTGGTGACGACCAGCGGAATCTCGCTCGACCCGTCCGCACTCACCTCCGTGCTGAGTCGCTGGTCCACTGTCGTGAGCTCGATCGAGAACGATCCGACGATCTCGACGATCATCTCGGTCTGGACCTGTGCATCCGGGGAAGACGCCTGCAACGAGACCGGGTATTGACCAGATTCGACGCCGGGAGGAGCGGTTGCCGCCACCGTTACCTGTGCCGTGGACCCCGAGTCGACCTGAATCGTGGTCGCTTGTGGCTCTGCCGTGGGCTCCGCGGTGACGTCCCATCCGGCCGGTCCTGCCGAGCTGAGCTCGAACTCGAGGTCACTCGGTGTGTCGTTGCGCAGCTCGACGTTGAAGCTGGCCGTCTCCCCAGTCGCCACCCGAAGCCCCGGGACCTCGGGTGTGAGCGTCACCTCGCCGCCGGCCTGGGCCGACACACGGACCCGGAGTGCAAGACTGACTGATGTGCCACCACTGGAGGCCGCCACTCCGATGTCATAGGTGCCGTCAGCGGTGTCCACCGGCACACCGATGTCGAGGCTGACCTCGGGGGCGACAGGGCCTGCCGTGACACCGTCGATCTCGAAGCCTCCGCCGCGGAAGACTCCGGTCCAGCCCTCCGGGAGGTTGGTGACCTCGAGTTGGACGGGTGTCGGCTCGGGGGCCACGATGTTGAGATCGAAGCTGGCCTGATCACCTGCCTCGACGGCAACCCCCGGATAAGGAGTCGATATGCCGAGACTGTCGACTTGGGTCGTCGGAGTCTCTTCCTGAGCAATTGCCGGTAGTGAGGCGAGTGTCAACGCCGCCACCGTCAGCGATACCAATGTGCGAGCCGTGCCCATGGCTTCTGGTCCTCCATGACGAGTATTTATTCTGCGATCGGCACCCAAGCTAACGAGTTTTAGAAAACTGTTAAACACCGGAAAAAAGACGTTTCCGACCCAGCCCCGCTCGCAGAATCCACCTAACCGAGATCTTCAGGTTCGACCTCGACGCGATGCCCGCGTTTCAGCAGGTCAACGGTCCTCTGGCCCTGCTGAGGAGCCGGGTCGCCGCAAACCGTCCGAGGACGCCTTCCACTCCTCGACGTACTCGTCGGCCATGTCGACCAAGGCGGCGCCGATCGTCTCGTAGTCGGAGTCGTCGAGATTGGCGAGCGAGACACGTACCGACCACTCGGGCCCATCGAATCCGCTCCCGTTGAGCAGCACGACCCCGGTCTGCTCGGCGAGGCGGAACAGCATGTCGGTTGGCTCGTAGTTCGCCTCCAGGAAGTCGAGGAACGCTTGCCCATGCTCCTCCTTCGCCCAGACGAGGAAGTCGAGCTCGCTGTAGTAGCCGACCCGGTTCGGGTCGTCCGGCATCGTCAATTTCGCCGTTCTGATCATGGCTTCCAGGCGTGTGCGGATGAGCGCCTGGGCGTGCTGCTTGTAGTGATTGTCCTGGTCCAACAGGCAGTATGCCGAGAAGAGCAGCATCTGACACTGCTGCGGCAGCGACAGCCCGGCCGTGTGGTTGAGGGCAACATTCCTCGAATCGGCAACGAGACGATCGATGAACCGAATGGCGCGCGGCGTCAGAGTGAGCGACGAGTAGCGCTCGTCGAGGTCGTTCTTGTCGGCTCCGGACAGTGCATCGAGACGTCGGTCGAAGACATTGTCGGAGTGGACCGCGATCACGCCGAGCCGCCAGCCGGTTGCGCCGAAGTACTTCGAGTACGAGTAGACGGTCGCCGTGTTGTGAGGCAGTGCCGACATCAGTGATCGGAAGCCGTCGATGAAGGTTCCGTACACATCGTCGGTGATGATCATCAGATCGGGGTTGTCGTTCTCCACGATCGAGGCAACCCGATCGAGGGTCTCTCCTGCGATGCGAACAGACGGAGGGTTGGTCGGGTTGACGCAGTAGAGGAGCTTCACAGACGGGTCGCGCAGCTTGTCGATCTCCTCGTCGGGGAACTGCCACAGGTGCTGACCGTCGTCCGCGGTGACCGATGCCTGGATATGGACCTGGTCGAAGTCGAACTCGGCTAGTTCGGTGATCTCCAGGTAAGGCGTGAAGATCGGTGTCATGACCGCGACTCGGTCCCCCTGGTGCATCAAACGGTTGGCCCTCAATGTGTTGAAGAGGTAGGTCATGGCCGCTGTGCCACCTTCAGTGGCGAATAGGTCGTAGACACCTTCAGACGGCCCCTCCCCGCCGCACATCTCCTGGATCAGATACTCCCGGACCACGGCCTCGTTGTGCTCGAGCATCCGGTTGGGAGTCGGGTAGTGGTCGCCGATGATGGAATCGGACAACTCCCAGACGAACGCGTCCTCGTCGAACCCGAGCTCGCTCACTCCCCACTCGAGAGTGCGCTCGAGGAGATCGACCCCCCCATCACCTTTGTGTGCGCCCAGCCAGACTCGAAAACGGGCCCCGATGCCTTCCTTCTGCGGAACTCCCACCAGCTCGACGTCCCACTCGGCGTCGCGGCGCGACTCATGGAGGGCAAAGGATCCGAGACGGAAGAAGGCCTCCCTGGGGGTTGGCGCGATGAAGTTCGGGTTGCCCCGGCCTGCGTTGAGCATGTGAAACCCGCTAGTGGCTTCGTGCACGCCCGCCAGCTCGATCAACTTGCCCTTTAACTCGAAAGGAGAGAGGGTTTGTAGCTCTCGAATCTCCTCGCGCGAGATGTGTTCGACGCGCATCGTTCGCTCCTTGTTCGTTTAGGCCAACGATCAGGGCGACGACGATCGCCCTGGCGATGGAGAGGAAGGTGTTTCCGACGGCATAGGGGTTGGCCTTTCTCGAAACGGGAGCCCAACAGCGATCGACCATATCAAGCTGGGGCGAGGGCCTGGACGGTCTGGGTCAGGCCCACCTGGACGAGATTTGCTCAATCATTTTTGAGTCAATACCGTATGAGGGATGACTCTCCAGGATCGAGCCGCGCGCCATGCCGCCTTGGGCGACCCGAGACGTCTGCAGATCGTCGACCACCTGGCGATGAGCGACTGCTCCGTCACCGAGCTGGCCGACCTCGTCGGGATGCCCAGCAACCTCGTGGCCCACCACCTCGACGTGCTCGCAGACGTTGGGCTGATCGAACGACGTGTCTCAGAGGGCGACCGTCGTTTGAGGTATGTGACGCTCAACCGCAATCTCCTACCCTCCCCTTTGCCCAGCTTCCCCACGGAGGGCCGGCGGGTCGCATTCGTATGCACACATAACTCGGCCAGGTCTCAGTTTGCGGCGGCAATCTGGCGGGAGGTGACGGGAAGGGCGCCGGCTACGGCGGGCACTCATCCCGCAGAGCGAATTCACCCGAAAGCGGTCCAAGTGGCGGCCGAGCATGGGCTGGACATCGGCGGCCAGATCCCCTCTGGTTACGAAACGCTCCCCGGTGACCTCGATCTCGTCATCAGCGTCTGCGATCGCGCTCGAGAGGCCGGAGTCCCAGAATCCGCGATGTCGCTCCACTGGTCGGTCCCCGACCCTGTGCCGTTCGGCACCCTGACGGCATTCAGGTCCTCCTTCGAAGAGATCGCTCGCCGCGTCGAGCGTCTCGCAGGGTTGGAGCGGTGAGGCGGGTGGCGCTCGCCGAGGGCCTGGGGGCGGCCCCTCCTCCTCTATGTGGTCGTGGCGTGTTCGCCACCCAACCCGGTGTGACGTTGCCGCGGGTCTTCAACCGACACCTACACCGGAATCACACCTGCATCGGTGACGGCATTCGTTGTTGCACGACTCACACAAGGGCTAGCTCGCCGCTGGCACCGCCGTCGCCCGTATCCCGACCGGGAAGTCCCGCGACCCGCCATTGAACGAGGAACAACATGCCCGTGACACTCACCACCGCCGAGAAGATCCAGATTAAGGAAGCCGCCGAACGCCTGAAACGGCGTTTCGAGGGACAACTCAACGCCGAGACCATCGAACGATTCATGAGCGACTCGTTGGACACCCTGGTGCAACGAGCCCGCACGTCCACGTGGGTCCCATTGTTGGCCGAGCGATTCGCACGCGAGCGTCTTCGAGCCCTGATCAGGCTGGAGTCAGGGGACATGACGCTCAAGCCCAGCGTTCTCTTCCTCTGTGTACACAACGCGGGCCGCTCTCAGATGGCGGCAGGATGGATGCGTCATCTGGGCGGCGATGACGTCGATGTGTTCTCAGGAGGCTCCGAGCCTGCCGACCAGGTCAACCACGCTGCCGTGGCTGCCATGGCCGAGAAGGGCATCGACATCAGTGGTGAGATCCCTCAGCCCTGGGCGGATGAGATCGTCAGAGCGGCCGACGTTGTGGTGACGATGGGGTGTGGAGATGCCTGCCCCGTGTTCCCAGGCAAACGCTACGTCGACTGGGCGCTCGAAGACCCGTCCGACAAGACCATCGAAGAGGTGCGCCCGATCCGTGACGACCTCGAGCAGCGTGTGCGAGAGCTCATGGTCGAGCTCGGGATCCCGACGAGGAGCTGATCCGGTTTGACCCGCCTTACGTTGTATGGCTAGATTGCCAGCCGGCACCTTACAACGTACGAAGGAGAGACATCTTGGCGGGAGTGATCGGAGAGAAGGAAAAAGGTCGTTTCCGACCTGGTGAGCGTCGAGAGCCCGACGGGCACGCGGCGATGAGGAGGACCGCCCGGGTCACGGGTCTGTGGTATCTCGCCTTGGGGGTCACGGGCATGCTTGGTTTTCTCGTGATCAGATCTCAGATTCACGTGGCCGGCGATCCGAGCGCCACCCTCGCCAACCTGGTCGACCACGAGGCACTCGCCCGCCTCGGGCTCGTGCTGGAGTTGTCCATCGTGGTGGCTCAAGCGCTCGCCGCCGTGTGGTTCTTCAAGCTCTTCCAGAAGCTCAACCACACTGCGGCCTGGGCAATCGCCGCGTTCGGCATGGCCAATGCGATAGCGATTCTCGTCAGCGGCGCCGCCATCGCCACTGCCTTCACCGTAGCTTGGGATCCCGGCCTGGCACCCGGCGGCGACGCCGCAGCCACGGTCCAACTCCTCTACGAACTGAGCGCCAACCTATGGAGCGTGGGAGCCTTGTCATTTGGGCTGTGGTTGATCCCGATGGGCTATGTGGTGACGACGACCAGGCTCATGCCGGCATGGTTGGGACGCATACTCATCATCGGGGGTGTCGGCTACGTCCTGAGTGCGCTCATGAGGTTCGGAATCGCGGACGCGCCGACCTGGCTGGTCGATGGTCTCACCTACCCGGCGACGATCGGCGAGTTCTGGATGATCGGCTACCTGCTGGTACGAGGTATCCGGCCCCCTGCCGAGCTGGCGGCGATCTGACCGTCGACGGCGACGCACTCGGGTTTGCCGCAGGGCTCCCGGGCCGCTGATGCTCGGGTCAGAGACTGCGCCAAGATGCCTACGACCCCGCCGATGCCAGGGAGGCCCGCGCTCGGGACGAGCAGCTCGGTGTTGAAGACGGGCGGCGATTGGGAGTGGCGACGTGACCCGCCCCCGTTCTCGCTTACCGTGAAGCCATGACTGTGTTCAGATCCATCGGCCTCTTCGTCCTTGCTGCCATCGCTGAGATAGGGGGTGTCTACCTGGTCTGGCAGGGAGTTCGGGAGAAGCGTGGTCTCGCTTGGATAGGAGCCGGCGTGGTTGCTCTCGGGTTGTACGGGTTCTTCGCCACCTTCCAGCCAAGTCCCCACTTTGGCCGCATCCTCGCCGCGTACGGAGGTGTCTTCGTGGTGGGATCGCTCACGTGGGGAGTGATCTTCGACGGGTTCCGCCCCGACCGATGGGATCTGATAGGCGCCGCGATCTGTCTGATCGGCGTGGCCGTGATCATGTATGCGCCCCGGTCGGCCTGACCGGGTGGAAATCAGTCCCCGCCCAGCTTCAAACCTCGCAGAAACTGGGCATTGATGGCAACGACGACCGTGGAAGCGCTCATCAGCAAGGCTGCGACAGCAGGACCGAGGACGATCCCGGCCCAGGCGAGAGCACCGGCTGCCAGCGGAATCGCCAACACGTTGTAGCCGGCCGCCCATCCGAGGTTCTGAAGCATCTTTCGATATCCCGCCCGAGACAACCGCCGCACTGCCACGACCCCCCGAGGATCGTCGGAGGCGAGGACGATGCCCGCCGACTCGATTGCGACGTCGGTACCCGCCCCGATGGCTATGCCGACGTCTGCCTGGGCCAGAGCGGGAGCATCGTTGACGCCGTCCCCGACCATCGCCACCTTGCTACCCCCGGACTGAAGCTCGGCGACTTTGGAGTGCTTGTCCTCGGGGAGGATCTCGGCGAAGACCTCACCGATCCCGAGCTCGGCAGCCACGGATTCGGCCACCTGGTGGGCGTCACCGGTGATCATCGCCACGCGGACACCCATCTCTTGGAGCTGGTCGACCGCCTGGCGGGACTCAGGCCTGACCTCGTCCTCTAGCGATATCGCCCCTAGGACATCGCCGTCGACGACCAAATACAAGACCGCCGCGCCGCGGTCCTTCCATGCAGCGACAGGCTCCTCGATCGTCGCCGGTACCTCGACCGACTTCTCACGCAACAACGCCGGCCCGCCGACGGCGACAACCGAGCCAGAGACACGAGCTTCCACCCCGCGGCCGCTCATCGCCTTGAAGCCTTCCGCCCGAGGGACGTCGCTCCTCTCTCGGGCTGCGGCGACGATCGCCCTGGCCAACGGATGCTCCGACTCCGTTTCTACCGCCGCGGCCAGTCGGAGGACGCGATCGTCGTCACCGTCGACGGCCGTCACGTCGCGGACCACGTGACTCGCCTTGGTCAAGGTGCCCGTCTTGTCGAACAAGACGACATCGACCCTCCTCATCTCCTCGAGGGCGAGACGGTCCTTGACCAGGATCCCGTTGCGAGCCGCCAATCCGGTCGAGATCGAAACCACGAGAGGAATGGCCAAGCCCAGCGCGTGAGGACATGCGATGACAAGCACCGAGACAGTTCTGACGACGGCCTCGTCCGGTTGAGCGAGAGACACCCACACCACCACCGTGACCACAGCTGCGGTCACGGCCACATAGAACAACAACGCCGCCGCCCTGTCGGCAAGCACCTGAGCCCGCGACCGGGACTCCTGTGCCTGGGCAACGAGACGTTGGATGCCGGCCAGAGCAGTGCCCTCCCCGACCGCCTTCACACGCACCCGGATGGAGTTGTCGGTGGCCACCGTCCCGGCGATGACCTCCTCGCCAACACCCTTCAGCACCGGTCTCGACTCCCCGGTGACCATGGACTCGTCGATCTCGACAACACCCTCCTCGATCACACCGTCGGCGGGCACACGCCCACCCGGCCTGACCAGAACGAGATCTTCCTCATTCAAAGTGCCGATCGGGATGGACTCGGTCTCGTCATCGACCACTCGCTCCGCTTCGTCCGGCAACAGCTCCGCCAGGGCGGTCAGGGCGCCTCGAGCCTGGCCGATGGCGCGCATCTCCATCCAGTGGCCCAAAAGCATGATGGTTATGAGAGCCGCCAGCTCCCACCAGAACTCGAGATCGAACCAGCCGAAGGTGGTGGCCATCGATGCCACGAAAGCGACTGAGATCGCCATTCCGATCAGCAGCATCATCCCGGGCCGGCGATCGCTCACCTCGCCGATCGCCCCCTTCAGGAAGGGTGTTCCGCCGTAGACGAAGATGACGGTGCCGAGTATCGGGGAAATCCACTCAGAACCGGGAAGGTCCGGGGCCGTGTAGCCGAGCCAATCTTGGATCGTCTCGCTGTAGAAGACAACCGGGATGGTCAGCGCAAGCGAGAACCAGAACCGGTCACGGAACATGGCAACGCTGTGCCCTTCGTGCTTGTCGTGACCGTGACTCTCGAGGCGAGAGGAGCCTGCCCGATGACCCTCACTTTGCGGGTCATGATCCTCATGATGGTGGTGCTGCATGGGCCTGCGAAGGGTTGGTCACGGCCCAAACTATTCAACACCGGGGGGAAGGGCGGGCCTTCTTGGCCGGGAACATCGTCCGGCGAGGGCCCGCGATCGGACGAGACCTGGAGATCGGCGTCGTATAGCCTGCCGGCCCAGACAGGAGCCATTTGAGCCACCGGATCGACGCCAATACCCAACGCAGCCTCGACCCGCCAGAGAGATCAGGCGCCATCTGGACCTGGCCTGATCGCCTGGGCCGCTGGGCGTTTCCGGTCCTCTTCGTGGTTGTGGCCGCCGCTTACGCGTTCGGCTCGCAACTGGCAATGCTCCTGATCGAGGCCAGCGGATTGCAAGGCGTCCTGTTCATCCCCTCTGGCATCACCGTTGCGTTTCTGCTCCGCCTGCCACGACGTTTCTGGTTGGTGGTGCTTCTCAGTGCCGGTCTCGCCGAGTTCGCGATGGATTTTGCCAGCGGCTTCGCGGCGACCGAGTCCCTTGGCTTCGCCGCGGCCAACATGGTGGAGCCGCTGGTCAGCGCGGCCATCCTGGTTGCCGTCAGCGGGGCGATAGACCTGGCACGTCGCCGCGATCTCATCTGGTACATAGTCGCCGCAGTGCTGGCCGGGCCCGCCGTCGGCGCCGCGGTTGGTGCCGGCGCGGACCGTCTTTTCGGCGGGGATGATTTCCTGGTCACGTTTGGGCAATGGTGGCTCGGTGACGCCCTCGGCGTGATCCTCGTCGGAGGAGCGATCCTCGCGTGGGGATCCAGTCCCGATCGCAAGACCCTGTTCTCGGCGGGCGGTGTCGTCCTCGTTGCGGGATCCATCCTCGTCGCTCTCGGCGCTTTCGGCCTCACCGACCTTCCCGTGGCGTTCTCGGTCTTGATCGGTGTGGTGGTAGCCGGCGTGGTGTTCGGCATCAGGGCGGTCTCGGTGACTGCATTGGCCATTGCACTAACCATCGCCGTCGTGTTGGTGTTCGACGCGGGGCCGGTTGTCGTGGGCATGACGCCGGCGGCGGCCCTGGTCCTCATCAAGCTTCAAATCGGCATGTTCACCCTCGCCGGGATGATCATTGCGGCGGAGTCACACGAGAGGGAGCTCGCCACGACGCTCGCGGCTTGGGCAGCCCTCGAGTCGGAGACATCACGGCAAGAGCGACGCCAGGATCGCGAACTGGCCATCAGAATCCAACGCGGCCTCCTCCCCGACCGAATTCTGAGCAGACCAGGCGTGGATATCGCCGCCAGGTACGAGGCAGCGAGCGACGCACTCGAGGTCGGCGGTGACTGGTATGACACGATCCAGTTGGACGATGATCGGATTGGCCTCGTGGTGGGAGACACCGTCGGACACGGCATCGAAGCGATGATCTCGATGGGTCGCCTGCGATCGGCTCTCTCGGCTTTGGCCGTTCACAACATGGAGCCCGCTTCATTGCTGACCGAGCTCGACGAGTTCATCAGCAGGTCGGAGGGTTCGACCTATGCCACCATCTTCTATGCAGTTGTCGACCTGAGATCGAGGACCATCCGATACGCCTCGGCCGGGCATCCTCCAGGTCTGCTGATCGGGGCGGAAGGTCGAGCGACATGGCTCGACGAGGGCCAGACCGAACCGATCTACGGGAAAGCGTCCAGGCGTATCCGTGCCTCGTCGAGTTTCGACTTGGGATCTACGCTCATCCTCTATTCTGACGGCCTCATCGAGCGGAGGGGCCAGTCGCTCTCGGTCGGGCTCGATCGGTTGGCGGAGGCCGCATCACAGCTCTCCCAGGGCACGCCCGAGGAGATCTGCGCCGGGCTGTTCGAGCGCCTCGGCGGCGATGCCGGCCGCGACGACGACGCGGTCGTCCTCGTGATGAAACCCGGCATGGATCCCAGCGAGTACCACGAGGTGTTCCCGGCGCGACCCGAGGAATTGCGAAATCTGCGTTCCTCCCTCCGGAGCTGGTCGAAAGCACGCGGGCTCTCACAGTCAGTGAGCGACGACCTCCTCATCTCTGTTGGTGAAGCGGCATCCAACTCCATTCGTCACGCCTATCGCGGCACCGTCGGCGGAGATGTCACAGTTCGCATCACCTTTGTTGGCGCCAGGTTGAATGTGTCCATTGCCGACGCCGGAAAGTGGCACAACCCGTACGACGAGGAGGCGTTCCCCGGCCTCGGCACCGAAATCATCGACTCGGTAACCCAAGACCTGCAGGTCACGCGGTCCGGCAAGGGAACCATCGTCACATTCCGGATACCGACCGTTTCGTCCTCCAATCCCGGCTGATGTCGAGTAGTCAACGTCTCGAGAGATTGATATGATGCGGCACGGGCACTCCTCTGGACCTCGGGAGTGAGCACCGAAAGTGTTATCTCGGTTTTGACTCGCAGAGGAAGAAGTGAAGGAAATGACGGCCGACGATCTCTTGCTATTGGAGATCGACTCATCCAGAGAAGACGTCGTGATCGTGCGCCTCAAAGGCGAAATCGATATCTCTTCCGCTCACCTGCTTACCAGCCAGTTCTCAACGATGGCCGCAGATGGACACCCTTCGGTGGTCTTGGATGCCACCGAGGTGACTTTCATGGACTCGACCGGATTGCACGCATTGGTCGAGGGAAAGAGGGCTCTTCACGACAATGGCACGCGGATTTTCCTCGTCCCCTCCCGCCAGGTGCGGAGGGTTCTCGAACTGGTATTCCCCGACCCCTTGTTTGCTTTCAGACTGGACTCGGTCGACGAGGCAATGCGGGCTCTCGATGAGGACACTGCCGAATCGACTTGATCAGCCGTCGTCTGAGTTCGTCAGTGCGGCCACGTCCAACTCTCCCGAGATGATTCTTCGAGACACTTCGCTGAGACTTGCGTTGGAAGATCGGGCATAGCTCCTGATTCGCTCGAAGGCCAGCTGAACATCGAGGTTGCTTCGTTCGGCCACGATCCCCTTCGCCTGCTCGATCGAGACTCTCGTATCGAGAGCCATCTGCAACTGATCGATAACCTCGTGAGCCCCGTCGACTGCTTGAGCTTGGACCATGGCGATCGTCGTCAGGTCGGCCAGCGCGGTCGCAGCCGTGACATCCTGGTCGCTGGCTGCGCCGGAATGGGTACGGAAGAGGTTGAGCGAACCGAGAGTCGTTTCCCGCCAGCGCATTGGGACGGCGACCACCGAGTGGAATCCGGCAGAAACCGCCATCGGTGCGAACTCGGGCCACGTCTCTCTGGCGTCGTCTGCGTCGAGTGGTCCTGTGCGGACAGGCTCGCCAGACCGAAAGGCGTCG
>Ga0299913_10001392_pt1 | contig 17794 bp, 16 predicted proteins | sample RVTome_9_FD_201360 | JGI IMG/M metagenome (GOLD analysis project Ga0299913, IMG submission 201360) | Soil microbial communities from uranium-contaminated site in the Upper Colorado River Basin, Wyoming, United States - RVT155D38 (version 2) ... | reverse complement strand
CGGCGTCCGCCGGCAACGTGCGGCGCATGGCGGCCAGCACCGCCGCCGGATGCACCCAGCCCGCGCCGCACTCGGCCGGGTTGTGCGGCGCTCCGGCGGAGGGCTGTGCCGGCGCGGAGGGTGGTGCTGACGGGGAGGGCGACGCGGCCGCGGAGGGTGGTGCCGGCGGGGTGTTGAGCCGGCGCCAGGTGTCGTGGGCGCCCGACCAGTCCCTGGCCACCGGCTCGCCGGCGACGGCGAGCACAGCCGTGGCGAAGGCGCCGACGGTGCACGGCACGGCGAGCGCACCGACGATGGCCGGCGCCGGGTCGACCTGCACGATCCGTGCCGATGGCGGCGGCAGCTCGTAGCCCTGCGTGGTGATCTCCGACAGCCGGCTGCCCAGCACCAGCACCAGATCGGCCTCCCGCAGCGGCACCAGCAGCTCCGGCGGGGTGCCCAACCCGAGGTGGCCGAGGTACAGGGGATGGCTGTTGGGAAAGGCATCCTGCCGCCGGAACGCCGTGTACACCCCGAGCCCGAAGTGCTCGGCGAGCCGCCGCGCCGGGCCGGGTTCGAGCTGCGCCCCGCGGCCGGCGATCACCACCGGCCGCCGCGCGCCACGCAGCGTCCCCGCCACCGCCCGCGCCGTCTCAGCATCCGGCCCGACGACTGCGGCCGGTGGCTGGAGCGGGGGCGCGGGAGGGCACTGGCCGCTCAGGACGTCGGCGGGGAAGGCGAGCATGGCCGGGCCGGGGCGGCCGGTGGTGGCGCGGTGGTGGGCGCGGGCGATCGCCTCGGCGGCGCGGTCGCTGCGGTGCACGGTCTCGGCGTGCACGGTGAGCTCGCCGTAGAGGCGCACCAGGTCGACCTCCTGGAACGCCTCGCGGCCCAGCCGGTCGGTTTCCACGTGGCCGAGCAGCGCGATCATCGGCGTCGAGTCCTGCCGCGCGGTGTGCACGCCGATCGCGAGGTTCGCGGCACCGACGGCCCGGGTGGCCATGGCGACCGCGGGGCGGCCGGTGAGCTTGCCGCACGCCTCGGCCATGAACGCCGCACCCGACTCGTGCCGGCAGGACACCAGGGTCAGCTCGGGCCGGCGGTGCACCTCGTCGATGAGCTCCAGGAAGCTCTCGCCGGGCACGGTGAAGAAGTGCCGCACGCCGGCCGCGGCCAGGTAGTCCACGACGGCGCGGGCGGCCGTCGTCGGACCGGCCATCGGGTCCGCCGGCTGGCTCGCCCGCTCCACCGGGTGGCTCGCCCGCTCCACCGGGTGGCTCGCCCGCTCCACCGGGTGGCTCGCCCGCTCCACCGGGTGGCTCGCCCGCTCCACCGGGTGGCTCGCCCGCTCCGCCGGCTGGCTCGTCGGATCCGGCGGGCGGGTCATCGGGCCCAACGTTCGGCCGCCTCGGCAAGCGCCTCGCGCGCCTGCCGAGCCAGGGTCCGCGCAACGTCGGCCGCCGGTGCCGCGACGGCGAACGCGTGCCCCTGCCCCGCCCACAGCGACATGGCGTGCGGATCATCCGCCTGCGCGGCCGCGCGCCGGACCCCCTTCGTCAGGTGGTGCACGTGCGGGTACGCCGCGGGAGCCGCCTCGCCGTGCTCGACCATGAACCGGTTGACCAGCCCGCGCGGCGGCCGGCCGCTGAACGCCCTGGTCACGGCCGTCCGCGAGAAGGCCGGATCGGTGAGCGCGGCCTTGTGCGGCGCGCTGGCGTCGCTCTCCGGGCAGGCCAGGAACATCGTCCCGAGCTGGGCGGCGCGTGCCCCGGCGGCGAGCACGGCCGCGACGTCGCGACCGTGTGCGAGCCCGCCGGTCGCGATCAACGGCAGGTCGCTGGCCGCGCCAACCTGCCGAAGCAGCGCGAGCAGCCCGAGGTCGTCGCCACGATGCTCGTTGTCGAAGCTGCCGCGGTGCGCGCCCGCCTCCGGCCCCTGCACCACGAGCGCGTCCGCGCCCGCTGCCGCCGCCAGCCGCGCCTCGGCCGCCGAAGTCACCGTCACGGCACTCTCGGTGCCGGCGGCCCGCAGCGAGGCCAGCACCTCCGCGGCCGGGCAGCCGAAGGTGAAGCTCACCAGCGGCACCCGCTCGTCGTGCAGCACCGCGAGCTTGGCGTCCCAGTGGTCGTCGTCCCCCACCGGATCGCCGAGCTCGACGCCGTAGCGCAGGGCCTCGGCACCCAGCCGGTCGCGGTACCGCCCGACGGCCTCGACGTCGACGGCCGGATCGCCCAGGACGAAGACGTTGACCCCGAACGGCCGGTCCGTCAGCTCGCGCAGTTGCCCGATCTGCTCGCGCAGCGCGTCCGCGGTCAGGTACCCGGCGGCCAGGAAGCCCAGCCCGCCGGCATCCGACACCGCGGCAGCCAGCCGTGGCGTACCGGCCCCGCCGGCCATCGGGGCCAGCACGATCGGAATGTCGAGCGCGTCGAGAATCCTCACGCCTGAACCGTAGGCCGCGCCACACCCTGCCGCGCGGGACCCGACCCGCCCACGGCCAGCCGTCTCACCCGCTGGCCCATCCCCGCCCGCGCATACCCGACCGCCCACGGCCCATCGCCTCGCCTGCAAAGGCGATCATCCGGCCGCGCATAACCAAACCGCCGTGGCCAGCCGGCTCGTCCCGCGAGACTGTCACCCGCCCGCGCTGGTATCGGCGGTGGACAGCCCGAGCGCGCTCCAGGCGTCGAGGAGCCTTCGGCCACCGGAGGCGGCCACCAGATCACCGTCCTCGAGTTGCTCTGCCGACGCGCAATGCACGGTGTCGTATCCCCTGAGCGCGAAGTCATGGGCCAGTCCCGCGGCGCGGCGAACCAGCGCGTCGTCGGCGTCGACCACGTCGAACTCGGCCCACAACCGGTCCAGCGACCTGAGCGCGGCACGGCGCTCGTCCGCCTTCAGACGGCCCATGCGCTCCCCCTGCGCAAGGGCATCGGCCGTCTCGACATAGGTCAGCCGCGACGTGGTGACGGCATCGCCCTCGTCCCACAGTCGGCGGCAGAAGCCACTCCCCGGCTCCGCGATCAGCAGCGGCACGACCGCCGATGTGTCGAAGTAGACGATCAACGCCGCTGGTCGTCTACGAGGTCGCTGATCGAACCGGCCACCACGATCGGCTCCGGCGACGGCCGCTTACGCCTGGCCGCCGGACGCACCCTGCCTTCGGCGACCAGTCGCTCCAACGCAGTGGGCGCCCCGGCCGGCACTATTCGCGCGATCGGCTGCCCGTGATCGGTGACCGTGACCGTTCCGCCTTGGCGCACCGCCGCCAAGTGACGGCTGAGCCGGTCACGCAGTTCCTTGACGCCGACGTTCACCGAACCTCCATGCCTGGTAGCCACTTCAAGGCTATCAGTTGTGGCCACAATGTCCATCGTCGTAGGGTGCGGCGGTGTCCAACAGCGCAGACCTGATCGTCCTCGGGGCCGGACCGGCCGGGCTGGCGGCGGCGTGGCGGGCCAGCCGCGCGGGGCTGTCGGTGACGGTGCTGGAACGCACGGAGGCCGTCGGCGGGATGGCGGCGAGCTTCGACGTGGCCGGCGTGCGGGTCGATCATGGTAGCCACCGGCTGCACCCGAGCACGGCACCGGCGATCCTGGCCGACCTGCAGGGGTTGCTCGGCGACGACCTGCAGCTGCGGCGGCGGCACGGGCGGCTGCACGTTGCCGGCCGATGGGTGGGCTTCCCGCTGCGACCGGCCGAGCTCGCGCGCACTCTGCCGGCCGGCATGCTGGCCAGGGTCGGCGCGGAGGCGCTTGCCGAGCCGCTGCGCCGCGGCCGGCCGTCGAGCTATGCCGACGCGCTGCGCCGCGGGCTCGGCCGCACCCTGTACGACGAGCTGTACGGGCCGTTCGCCGTGAAGCTGTGGGGGCGTACCGGCGACGAGATCGACGCCGAGCAGGCCAGGGTGCGGGTCAGCGCGGACACCCCGTGGAAGATCGCGCGCAGGATGCTGCGCCGCTCCGCGAAGGGGCCGGGCAAGGCCTTCCACTACCCGCGGCGCGGGTTCGGGCAGATCGTGGACGCCGTCGCGGACGCGGCCACCGCGGCCGGCGCGGAGCTCCGCCTCGGCGCGGAGGTCGACCAGCTACGCGCCGGCGAGGACGGCGTCGCGGTGCGGGCCGGCGACGGCACCATCTTCACCGCCGAGCACCTGTTCACCACGATCCCGCTGCCGGTGCTCGCCCGGCTGACCGAGCCGCCGGCGCCACCAGCGGCGGTCGAGGCGGCCGCGCGGCTGCGGTTCCGCGCGATGGTGCTGGTGTACCTCGTGCACGAGGGCCGGCCGTGGACCGAGTTCGACGCGACCTACCTGCCCGACGCCAGCACCCCGGTCGCGCGCATCTCGGAGCCGGCCAACTACCGGTCGAGCGCGGACGACCCGCGCGATCGGACGGTGCTGTGCTGCGAGCTCCCGTGCGAGGTCGGCGACCAGTGGTGGCGGGCGTCCGACGGCGAGCTGGCCGAGCTGGTGGCGGACACGCTCGCGCACTTCGACCTGCCGCCGCTGCGCCTGGCCGGCGTGCAGGTGCGCCGGCTGCCGACCGTCTACCCCGTCTACGAGATCGGGTACGCCGAGCACCTGCGCGGGCTCGACGCCTGGGCCGGCGCGCTGCCGCGGGTGACCACGTTCGGGCGCCTGGGGCTGTTCGCGCACGACAACACCCACCACGCGATCGCGATGGCCTACGACGCGGTCGACGCGCTCGCCGGCGGGCGGTGGGACGCGGCGGCCTGGTCCGCGGCCCGCCGCCGGTTCGCCGACCACGTGGTCGAGGACTGACCGCCCGTAATGCGCCATGTCCACTCGGTCTCGGGGTCGGAGGAACGTACGGGCTGCGCCGTCAAGGGCGTACCGCTGCGAGCGCCAGGACTGTGCTCGTCGCCCGAACATGCGCACTGAGCTCAGGTTGCAGGAGTTCCGCCACGGTCAGTAAGTCGGTCACTCTCCCGGCCACGTCTTCGCCAAAAAGCGGTTCGTGGTGCGCCGTTCGGTTGCGGAGCTCGTAAAGACGGCCGACACGGCTATCGACGTCCATCCGTCTGGTGCGTGGCGGGAACGCTCGGTGTAGCAGCGGGACCCAGAGGCTTTTCTCGTGAGCGCTCGAGGACAGGTAGCGCCAGAACCCGAAGGTCAGCTCAGCTACCACTTTTCCAGGGGTAGCGCGTGATCCGCCCGCGTTATGGATTGCCTTCTCGATGAGTGCTCGGGGCTTCGCGTTGATATCTACACGACGCCTCGTCCACTCCCCCGCCTGCTGCTGGCGCTTTGTCCGCATTACGGGAGCGAACAAGATCGGATACCCGTCAATAAGCCAGTGACCTGGTCCTTTCCATCCGGCGGCAGCGCCATCGTAGGCGTTTCGGAGCGCCACTTCGACATGTGCAAGGTCGCGGTGAAATGAAGCGCTGATCTGGGTATTCCACTCGTACAACGCCAGCGCCCTAATGCGGTCACCCTCTGCTTCGTGTAGATAACGCGACAAACGTTCGGAGCTGATCCACCTGTCGATCCATTGGCCGTCCTCCGGTGGGACAATCTCCGGTGCGGCGCTCGTCGGTTGCCGTTCCAGCGCCGGAGACGTAGCATGGACCTTGGAAAGCCCCGGTGGACCGCTGGCCTCGGCCATGTCGCCGGGGCTACGTCCATCTCGGGTGAGTTCGGTCGCGGAGGATTCCCGACCGCCACCTGAAGACCCCGCTGGTCGAACCGCGCGGTCGGTCACGACACGTTCCGATCCCGCAGCACGGTGAGCTTCGGCTTGTTTGGTCGACCGAACGGTGCGCTGAGTGTGTAGTGGTACTCCTGGGTGATGCCGGTCGGGCTGAGCGGTGCCCGCTTCGGCACAGTGACCCGGGACAGCAACCCTACCTCGCGGAGGAGGCGGAGCCCGCGCTCCGCACTCTCAGTGCTGATTCCGTACCAGGCGTTGGCCTTCTCGGTCGGCAGACAAAGCCCGGTGCCCTGCTGGACGCGATGATCAGTATCACCTTCGCAGGGAGGGACAGAGTCGCATACCAGTGCTCTTGGGCAGTCCAGTACTCGAACGGCACCGTGAAGTAGCGATCGGAGAGGACCTTGCCGTTCGGCGACGTGTACGGCTTACCGCTACCGTCCTCTCTCAGCGCCGTGAGCACCGCGAGGCGTCCGTCGCGGTGGCGCTCCACCAGCCGGTAGGTCTCGTCCAGCCGACGCCAGATCTTTGACACCATGGCGACCCCGCCATCGTCGTTCTTGTGAACTCCGACCGCGCGCGCCCATACCCGGGAGTCCAACGGCCGGGTCGACCAGGGTTCGCTGCTGACCAATGCTCGGTGGAGAAGATAGAGGTCGAGCGCACGCTCGTCATGGGCTTGGAGCATGTGATGAATCGGGCCAGGCACCGGCCGGCTCTGGGACCCGCCCTGAACGAAGCTCTGCCGTATGTTGACCCGCCGGGTTCCGCGTCGGGAAGCATCGAGGAGTGCCTCAATGGTGTCCTGCTGCTCGGTGCTCGGCTTGCCGGCCATACGAGTCAGCATGACGCGCCGCCGCCGCGAAAGCGAGCCACCACGCACGGGATAGCTTCCGTACTGGGCGGAGCTATCTTAGTTCCTCGTAGAGCAAACCTCAGACCGTTCCAAGGTCACTCGTAGCTCCCCAGGCGGCTTACCGTCGCCGCTGGTTCCCCTAGCAGTCCTCGCTCGGCCTGCGACGCCCCCAGCAATTCATCATCTACATTCCGGGTCCCACGCTGTGCCGACTGCCGCAGTTCGGCGTTGAGTTCGCGGTGGACGGCCGGGACGACCCGCCGCAGGTAGCGGCCGAGCGTGACGAAGGAGCGGCCGGCGTCCCGGAACGAGTAGCGGATCGGCACCTCGGCGTACCGGTACCCCTTGGCCAGCAGGTCCAGCGTCAGCACCTGGGCGTAGTTGTAGTCGTGCACCACCTCGGCGTGCGCCGCGGCACCGGGGCCGAACGCCCGGTAGCCGCTCTGCCCGTCGGTGAGGTCACGGCGCCGGGTCAGCCAGCGCACCCACAGCGTGAGAACCCGGTTGCCGAACCGGCGGTGCGGCAGCATGCGGCCGATCCGGCCGGCGAAGCGCGAGCCGACCACGTAGTCGGCCTCGCCGGACAGCACCGGCGCGAGCACGGCGGCGGCGTCGGCCGGCGCGTACTCCCCGTCGGCGTCCAGGTACAGCACCGCGGCCGGCTGGTACGCCACGGCCTCGGCGAGCCCCCGGCGCACGGCTGCGCCGAGCCCCAGGTTGTGCGGCTGACGGATCACCACCGCACCGGCCGCCGCGGCGCGGGCCGCCGAGGAGTCGGTCGAGCCGTCGTCGACGACCAGCACCACCAGCGGCCGATCGAGTGACTGCTCGTGCAGCCCGGCGACCACGGCGCCGACCGTCGACTCCTCGTTGTGCACCGGCATGAAGGCGACGACGGGCGCGCCGTCCGGCACCGGCGCCGGTGCGGGCCGGGCCGGCAGTTGGCGCGGCAGCCGCCAGCGGCCCCAGTAACCCGGTGCCGGAGCGACCGTGGCGACCGACCCGACCACCAGCGAGTACCCGGTCTTGACGGCGTGCGTGGTGAGCGCGATCGCGAACGCCGGTGCGGCCGGCACCCCGATCGCCACCATGGCCGCGGTCGCGGCCGCCTCGTAGCTGCCGATGCCGCCGGGGGTGAGCGCCACCGCCTGCGCGATGATCGTCACGGCGGTGACCGCAACGGCCTCCGCGGCGGTGAGCGGGTGGCCGGCGGCGGCGGCGATCTGGAAGATCACGGCCGACTCCAGGCCCCAGGACAGCACGACCACCAGCGCGACCGGCGGCGACGGCAGCCGCAGCGCAGCACCGCTGCCGCGGAGTCGCGACGACCAGCCGAGCCCGACGGCGACCGCGGCCGCGGCGAGCCCGGCCGGCACCCACCACCACGGCCCCACCAGCCGCGGCGCCAGGCCCGGCACGGCCAGCACGGCGAGCAGCGCGACGGCGAGCAGGTCGGCGGCCCGCAGCGTGACCGCCGAGGCCACCACCGGGGCCGTCCGCAGCCGGGTGCGGCGCAGCACGCTCGTCACCCGCAGCGCCTCGCCGAGCCGCATCGGCAGCACGTGGTTGCCGAGCAGGCTGACGTGCAGCGCCGCCCACGACTGCCCGAGGCTCAGGCCGGGCAGGGTGGCCCGCCACGCCCAGGACCGCAGCCAGAACGCGGCCGCATAGCAGCCCAGCGCCACGGCCAACCCCGCCGGCGCGGCGACCATCGCGGTGACCAGGTCGGCGAGGGCGCCGGCCGCGGCGGCATCCAGGACGTGAACCAGGTAGGCGACGGCGAACGTCAGCACGACCGCCCCGGCCGCCAGACGGATCCAACGCACCGGGGCTCCTCCTGCCGTGAGTGGATCACTGTGTAACGTAAGCCTTACCTTAGCTGGCGCGGCTGGGAGGATGTCGAACGCATGGTGGCTGTAGTCACCGGGGCGGCCGGGTTCATCGGCACCGTCCTCGTGGAGAAGCTGACACGCCGCGGACCGGTGCTGGCGATCGACCGGCTGCCGATGACCCGGCGGCCCGGTGTCACCGCCCTCACGGCCGACCTGCTCGGGCAGGACCCCGGGGTCGCCGCGGCGCTGTCCCAGGCTTCGGCGGTGTACCACCTGGCCGGCTGCCCCGACGTCCGCGATCCACGGCCCGACGCCGAGCAGCGCCGCTACCGGGACAACGTGCTGGCCACGGCGGCCGTGCTCACCTGGGTGCCGCCGGACGTGCCGCTGGTCGTCACGTCGTCGTCGTCGGTGTACGGCGGCACCCGCGACGGCCGCCCGAGCGCCGAGACCGACCGGCTGAACCCGCGCGGCGGGTACGCCCGCAGCAAGCTCCTCGTCGAGCGGCTGTGCGACGCCCGGCTGCAGTCCGGTGGCGCGGTGGCGATCGTGCGGCCGTTCACGGTGGCGGGCGAGGGGCAGCGGCCCGGCATGGCACTCGCCCAGTGGATCTCGGCGGTGCGGTCGGGCCGGCCGTTGCGGCTGCTCGGCGACCCCGAGCGCACGCGCGACATCACCGACGTGCGGCACGTGGCCGACGCGCTGATCGACCTGGCCGACCGGGGCGCGCACGGCACGGTCAACGTGGGCACCGGGGTGGGCCACCCGCTGCGCGAGCTGGCGGCCGCCGTCTGCGCGTCGCTCGGCGTCGAGCTGTGCACCGTGCTCGACCGGCCGCACCCCGCCGAGGTCACCCACACCCTGGCCGACACCCGCAAGCTGCGCGAACTCATCGGCTGGGTGCCGCACACCGACCTGGCGGCCCTCATCGCCCGCCAGGTGGCCGCGACCGAGGCCGTCGCCGCCACCCGCCCGTGCGTGGCGTGAGACAGCGGTCCACCCCTACCGGCGGCCCGCCCGTGCCTCGCGAGCCGGCGGCCGCTCCGGTCTGCGATACGGCTGCCACCGGCAGGGCCGGCGGCGGCGCTGGCAGGGCCGGCGCCGGCCCTGGCGCGAGGGACGGCAGGGCAGCGACTCGGCTGCGGCTGTGGCTGGTGGGGGCTGCGGTGGCGCTGGTGGCCGTGGCGGCCGCCGCGCTGGGGATCGGGGTGCCGGCGACGCCGGACGAGCCGGTGGCGGTGGACGAGCCGCAGTACCTGCTGACCGCGCTGTCGCTGGCGCAGGACGGCGACCTGGACATCGGGAACCAGCTGGCGGAGCGGCAGTGGCGGCGGTTCACCACGGTGGAGCCGCCGGTCGAGACGGTCGTGCAGCCCGATGGCAGCCAGGTCAGCCCGCACGATCCGCTGCTGCCGATGCTGCTCGCGGTGCCCATGGGGCTCGGCGGGTGGGTCGCGGCCAAGCTGGCCATGAGCCTGCTCGCCGGCGCGCTGGCCGCGCTCGCGCTGTGGGTGGCGGTGCGCCGGCTCGGTGTGTCGCTGCCGGTCGCCGCGGTGGGGGTCGGCATCGCGGCGGCGTCCGCGCCGCTGGCGGTGTACGGCCAGCAGGTGTACCCCGAGCTGCCGGCCGCGCTGGCCTGCCTGGCCGGTGTGGCCGCGCTGACCGGCGCCACCGACCGCCGGCAGCTCATCCTGCTGACGGCCGCGGTGGTCGCACTGCCCTGGCTGTCGGTGAAGTACGCGCCGGTGGCCGCGGCGCTGGCCGCCGTGGGGCTGGTGCGCTGGTGGCGGGCGGGTGCGCGCCGGCAGGCCGCCGCGATGGGAGCCGCGCTGGTGGTGGCCGCCGGTGCGTACCTGCTGGCACACGTGGTGGTGTGGGGCGGCGTCACCGTCTACGCCAGCGGCGACCACTTCCAGGACATCGGCGAGCTGGGCGTGATGGGCACCGACCCGAGCTTCGGCTTCCGGTCGTGGCGCATCATCGACCTGCTGGTGGATCGCACGTTCGGGCTCGTCGCGTGGCAACCGGCGTGGCTGCTGCTGGTGCCGGCGCTCGCCGCCCTGGCCGCCGGCATGCCGGAACGGCCGGGGGGCGTCCGGGCGGCGCTGGTGCTACCCCTGGTCGCCGGGTGGCTCGTCGCGACGTACCCCGCGCTCACGATGCACGGCCACTGGTGGCCGGGCCGCCAGGTCGTGGTGGTGCTCCCGCTCGCGCTGCTGGTCATCCTGGGGTGGCTGGAACGCAGCGGCACGGCGATCCGCACGACGGCGGCCGCGCTCGGCCTGGCCGGGGTGTTCACCTACGGCGGCCTGCTGGTGGACGGGTACACGGGCGAGCTGGCCTGGGTGAACCACTTCGCGGACACGGACGCCCCCGTGCACCGGCTGCTGAATCCGCTGCTCGCCGACTACGGCCACACCACCAGCAACTTCGTGTGGCTCGGCTCGCTCACCGCAGTGGCGGCCGCCGCGTACCTGCTGGCGCGACGGCGGGCTGCCACAGCCGGCGACCGTCCGGCTCCGGCCGCCCTCAGGAGCCGGACGGGAAGAAGGACACCGGCCCGGCGACGGTGAGGCCCACCTCGTCGTCGGTGCGCAGCTCGTGACCGCCCAGCGTGCGGGCCATCACCTCGGTGCTGTCGCCGCCGGGCAGCGACAGCCGCACCAGCGCGTCGTGGCCGAAGAACTGCACGCCGGTGATGCGCGCGCTCACCCCGGACCCGGCCGGCCCCAGCACGAGCTGCTCTGGCCGCAGCAGCACGGAGCCCCGCGCCGCCGGCGCCGCTGACCCGCCTGCCGCTGACCCGCCTGCAGGGTCGAGCGCCGAGGACCCGTTCGTGCGCCGTAGCCGGCGGACGGGCAGGGCGCCGAGCGCGCACTCCGCGCGGTCGGCCCGCAGCACCGCCGGCAGCACCACGGCCTCGCCGACGAACGTGCCGACGGTCAGGTCGCGGGGCACCGTGTAGAGGTCGGCGGGCGACGCGGCCTGCACGATCCGGCCGTCGCGCAGCACGGCGACCAGCGACGCCATGGACAGCGCCTCCTGCTGGTCGTGGGTCACGAGCACGGCCGTTGCGCCGGCGGCCAGCAGCGCCGCCCGGACGTCCTCGCGCACGGCCGCGCGCAGCCCTGTGTCCAGCGCGCTGAACGGCTCGTCGAGCAGCACGAGCGCCGGGTCCGGCGCCAGCGCGCGGGCCAGCGCGACCCGCTGCTGCTGCCCGCCGGAGAGCTGGTGCGGCATCCGCGGGCCGTACCCGGCCAGCCCGACGAGCTCCAGCATCTCGTCGACCCGCGCAGCCCGGCGCCTCCCGCGCCCGAGCCCGAACGCCACGTTGCCGGCCACCGACAGGTGCGGGAACAGCGCGCCCTCCTGCGGCACGATGCCGACCCGCCGGCGCTCCGGCGGCACCGCGCGCCCCGGCCCGCCGGCGACCACCGAGCCGCCGATCGACACCTCCCCCGCGTCGGGGCTCTCGAAGCCGGCGACGATCCGCAGCAGCGTGGTCTTGCCGCAGCCCGAAGGGCCGAGCACGGCGGCCAGCGTGCCGCTCGGCACGTGCAGGTCCACCCCGGTCAGCACCGGATGCGGGCCGAAGCTCTTGCACACCCCGCGGACGGTCAGCTCACTCATGGCGCGTTCTCCATCGGTGGCCGAGCAGTGCGGTCGGCAGCGCGGCGAGCAACAGCAGCGCGACCGCGAACGGCGCCGCGCCGGCATACGCTCCGACTTCAGTATTACTCCACAACCGTGTCGCCAGCGTTTCCATGCCGGTCGGCCGCAGCAGCAGCGTCGCCGGCAGTTCCTTCATGCACGTCAGGAATACCAGCACGGCGCCGGCGGCGATACCGGGTCCGGCCAGCGGCACCGTGATCGAGCGCAGCACCCCGCCCGGGGTGCGGCCGAGCGAGCGAGCGACGTCCTCCAGCGCGGGCGGGCACTGGGCCACCGATGCGCGCACCGCGGCCACCGCGGCCGGCAGGAACAGCACCGCGTAGGCCAGCACGAGCACCGGCACCTCCTGGTAGATCGGCCGCGCGTAGCGCACCGAGAGGAACACCAGGGACAGCGCCACCACGACGCCGGGCAGCGCGTGCCCGGCGTACGCGGCCTGTTCGAGCAGCCGCACGCGCCGGCCGCGGTACCGCCCGGCGAGCGCCCCGACCGGCAGCGCGAGCGCGACCGTGAGCAGCGCGCCGAGCGCCGACACCGCGAGCGTGCTCACCGCCGCCGACGCGAGCTCGCCGACGTCGATGCCCGCCGAGCTGCCCCTGGCCAGCCAGTAGCCGATCGCCACCAGCGGCACCCCGACCGCCAGGCCGACCACCAGCGCGCACCACGCCAGCGCCGCGGCCGTCCAGCCACGCAGCGGCGCCGGCCGGTGCTGGCGGGCCGCGCCGGCGCCCAGCCGCGCGTAGGCCCGGCTGCCGCGCGTCCTGATCTCACCCCACAGGATGAGCACGGTGATCGCGACCAGCACGCAGCTCAGGATCGCGGCCGGCGTCGGGTCGAAGCTCGACCGGTACGACGTGTAGATCACCCGGGTGAACACGTCGTAGCGCAGCATCGCGACCGCGCCGAAGTCGGACAGCACGTACAGCGCCACGAGCAGCGCACCGCCCGCTGCCGCCGGCCGCACCTGCCGGGCGGTGACGGAGAGGAACGTGCGCAACGGCCCGCGGCCCAGCGCGCGGGCCACCTCCTCGTGCGCCGGGTCGATGCGCGACAGCGCGGCCACCACTGGCAGGTATACGTACGGGTACGACACCAGGCTCAGCACCAGCGTGGCGCCGAGAAAGCCGCCGAAGCGTGGGAACAGCGACAGCCAGGTGAACGCCGCGACGTAGGACGGCACCGCGAGCGGCAGTGCCACCAGCACCGCCCACACCGGCCGCGCGGGCAACCTGGTCCTGGTCACCAGCCCGGCCAGGCTCACCCCGACGACGAGGCAAATCGCGGTGACGGTCCCGGCGAGCGCGAGGCTGCGCAGCACCAACGCCGCCGTGCGCTCGCGCAGCAGCACGTCGGCGACGGTCCCGAGGCCATCCTCGGAGGCGCGCACGGCGAGGTAGATCAGCGGCAGCAGCGCGACGGCCGCGGCCACCGCCGCCGGCACCACGAGCACCGACGGGATGTGCTGGCGCACCCGTGAGTGGCAATGGGTGCCATAGCACTCATCGCCACTCACGGGCAGCGCCGCTGCACTCATGTCAGCCCGGCGTCCTGGATCATCGTCAGGGTCTGCTCGAGCGTGTCTAGGTCGGACAGGTCGATCTCGGGCACCTGCAGGGTGTCCAGCGGCGGCAGGTCCGCGACGGTCGGCACGCCGGCGACGAGCGGGTACTCCTTGGTCTGCTCCGCGAAGTAGCGCTGCGCGTCCGCGGTCAGCAGGTACTCGGCGAACCGCCGCGCCTGGTCCGCGCGGTCCGAGCCTTTCAGCACCGCGACCCCGGCCACGTTCACCAGGGCGCCGGGGTCACCACCCGGCAGGAACTTCAGCCGGGCGTTGACCTTGTCCTCGCCCTCCTCGGCCACCTGCTCGTACCAGTAGTAGTGGTTGATCAGGCCGAGCGTCACGACGCCTTCCTTGACGGCGTTGAGGGTCAGGATGTTGTTGTCGAACGTCTGCACGCCATTGGCCTTCATGTCGACGAGCCACTTGCGCGCGGCGTCGTCACCGCGCAGCACGCGGATGGCCGTCACGAAGGCCTCGAACGACGCGTTGCTGGGCGCGATGCCGACCTTGCCGCGCCACTTCGGGTCGGTCAGGTCGAAGACGCTGTCCGGCACGTCGGCCTCGGCCGCCTTGTCCGGGTTGTAGGCGATGACCCGGGAACGGCCCGAGGTGCCTACCCAGGTGCCGTCCTTCGCCCGGTACGCCGCCGGCACGGTGTTCAGCAGCGAGTCCGGCAGCCGCTCCAGCCGGCCCTCGCGGGCCAGCGCGCCGAGCGCGCCGCCGTCCTGCGAGAAGTAGACGTCGGCCGGGGTGCGCTCGCCCTCCTCGATCAGCTGCGCGGCGAGCTGCGCGGTGTTGCCGTAGCGCACCGACACCTTGATGCCGGTCTCCTTCTCGAACCGCTCGATGAGGGGCTTGACCAGCGCTTCCTGCCGGCCCGAGTAGACGACCAGCGCGCTCTCGTCGAGCCCGCCCGCCGCGTCGCCACCACAGCCGGAAACCGCGGCTGCCACCAGGACCACGGCCAGTGCCACCGACGACGGCAGCGCGCGCAAACGGCTGAGCAAGACGTACACCTCCGGGGATCGGGAAGCGGCTTGAGAGGCAAGCCTTGCCACACATACTAATTAGGCAGGGCTAACCTCAGCCAACCCGGTCGGGTGACGTGGTGACAGACGGGTGGCGGCTACTCGCCACCGGACAGCGCGTCGATGATCGAATCCAGCTTGCCGTCCATCGTGTCGAGCTTCCCGTCCAGCTCCGCGAGCCGGTCCCCCTGCCGCTCCTGGGTCGCGGAGATCTCGGTCAGCTTCCCGTCGAGCTCGGTGAGGCGGTTGCCCTGCCGCTCCTGGGTCGCGGAGATCGCCGTCAGCTTCCCGTCCAGCTCCGCGAGCCGGTTCCCCTGCCGCTGCTGCGTCGCCGAGATCACGGTCAGCTTCCCGTCGAGCTCGGTGAGCCGGGTTCCCTGCCGGTCCTGCGTCGTGGAGATCGAGGTCAACAGCTCGTAGATCGACTGGACGTCGTTGTCGAGCTGGCGCACCTTGCGCTCGATCTCGGCCGGGACGGACATGTGCGGAGCGTAGCCAGCGGCGGCGGTCGCGGCACGCCGGCCGAGACCAGCGGTCGCTCCCGCGCGGCGGACGGTTCGGCGCGTTGCGCAGGGGTGTTTTGCGGCCCGCGCCGAAGGGCACAACACGTCAGTACGGCCGTCACGACTTCTTCATCGCGGCATGTCCGTGCGTTCGCCCCGTAAGGTCTGAATTCGGACCAGAGTAGGCTACACTTCTGACTATGACGATCGCAGCGACATCCGTACCGCTGTCCGAAGCGAAGGCACGCCTGTCCGAACTGGCGCGCCGAGTCCGCCAGCAACACGAACGGATTGCGCTGACCCGCAACGGCGAAGCCGAGGTGGTCCTGCTCTCCGTCGACGACCTGGAAGGCTTGGAGATGACCCTGGAGATCCTGGGCGACACCCAGGCCGCAGCTCGCATCACCGAGAGCCTGGCCGCGCTCAACCAGGGCGACACCGGGGTCGACCTGGCCACCGTCCGCGCAGACCTGGCCCGCCGCCGCGCCACCGGCGCGTGAGCACCCAAAACGACCCGGCGCAGCGCTACGACCTCCGCTTCCTGCCCGCCGCCCGGCGGGCAGTCTCGCACCGCCTACCCGAACCCGTCGCTGCCGCAGTGCTGGAGTTCTGCGATCAGACACTCGCTGTCAACCCCCACGGCGTCGGCAAACCGCTCTTCGGCCCGCTGACCGGCTGCCACGGCGCCAGGCGCGGCACCTACCGCATCATCTACCGCATCAACGACGACACCCACGCCGTATCGATCCTCGACATCGACCACCGAGCCGACATCTACCGGCCACGCTGACGGCGCGTACGTCGCGGCATGTGAGGACGTCTGGCCTGGCGTCGCCGACGCGGTCGCCAGCGTCGACCTCCCTCGGACGGGCGATGCTGATGCGGTCGAGGTCCGAGCGCACCTCGAAGGGCACAACTCTGGTTCAATCGTTGCCTGTCGCGGTGTGGGGACGTCGCCGGGGGCTCCAGTCGGTAGCGTTGAGGATGGAGGTGGTCCCATGGTTGACCCGCGGTTCTCGGCCGGGCTCATGAACCTCGCCGTAGCCGGCCGTTACCTCCGCATCCCACGCCAGACATTCCACCGTTGGGCCCGCGGATACGAGCGTGGCAAGCCGCTCATCCACATCCGACCCGGCATTGGCGAACAGCTCCCCGTGACGTTCATCGCGCTCGCTGAGGCGCATGTCCTTGAAGCACTCCGTGAGGCGGGGGTCCGACCCCAGAAGATCCGACCTGCGCTGGACAGGCTCAAGAAGGCCTTCGGCCGCGAGTATGTGCTCGCCGCAAAGGAACTGGCCACGGATGGCATCGACGTGCTGTGGGATTTCTCCCGGACCGAAGCAGGTCGTGAGCTGATCGCCGGTGACACGGGTCAAGGAGTCATCCGCGAGATTGTCCAGGATCACATGTCCTACATCGCCTGGGACGACAGCGGCTATCCCGTTGAGCTGGAGCTGCGCCACTGGCTGCCGTCAAAAGTGACAGTCGACGTTCAGAGGGCGTTTGGTCAACCAATTTTCGAGGGGTCCGGAGTCCGCGTGGTGGACGTAGCCGGGATGATGAAGGCGGGAGAGTCCGCTGATACGGTCGCAGAGGAATTCGGGATCAGCGTCGGAGATGCCAGAACCGCCGCGCGCATCCTCCTGGGCCGCGCCGCCTGAGTTCTACATCGACGAGAACCTCGCCGGTCGAACCATCCGACGCTTCGTAGCGGACTTGGGCTACACGGTCCACACACCGGCTGAGGTGTTTGGGCGGGAACGCCTTCGCCAACGACTCCACGACGAGGACTGGCTACCGGTTGTGGGCCGGAACGGCTGGGTGGTCTTTGGGCGTGACTGGCACATCCTGGACCGAGATCTCGAACTTCAGGCATACCTGACCGCCCAGGTTCACATGTTCCTGCTACCTGGGGAAGCGACGAGGGCGGAGCTGACAGCGCTGCTGGCGGTCAACCTGCGGTCGATCTGCGCTGCAGCCGTGGCCCGGCAGCCGAACGTGTATTGGATCACGCGGAACGGGCTGGTCCCCTACGAGCGGCGTCGATCTCAGCGCGAGCGACGCCGTCGCCGCAGAGCCTGAGGGGTTGAAAACTGCCGGACGGCGTCGACACAACGGTGCCACAGCGGCGTAAATGTCGCGCACAGCGCGGCGCGAGCGGACGGATTCGGCGGGCGGTCGCGTGCAGATCCGTGCACTCGTCCGAACCGGGCGGCCCGCATCCTCATGCAGCGCGCGTCACGCCGAAAGCGGGCCGGTCACTCACCCCCGCCCCGCTCCCGTTCGGGGCGCCACCGCGCTCATCTTGATTGCACGTGGGGGATCGACGACCGGCGTGGTACTGAGATGCTCGACGCTCAGTCCGTGTGCAGGCCGAACTCGTTGCCATCCGGGTCGGCCATCTCGACGCCGTCAGACAGGTCGGAAAGACGAATCGCACCGAGCGAGACCAGTCGTTCCGTCTCGCTCGCGGGGTCGGCGGTGACCAGGTCGAAGATCTGCCGGTTCCTTCCGCTCATGCGTTCGACGGGCGGTCCGCCGCCCCACAGGTCCCACGAGATCTTGGTGCCGCCCAGCGGCGACTGGACGGCGGTCTGCTCGTTCTTGTCCCACACCAGCGGCCAGCCCAACGCGTCGCGCCAGAACATGCCGACGTTCCGGCTTCCGTCACAGGTGACCTCACCGAGA
>Ga0299913_10001391_pt1 | contig 17794 bp, 14 predicted proteins | sample RVTome_9_FD_201360 | JGI IMG/M metagenome (GOLD analysis project Ga0299913, IMG submission 201360) | Soil microbial communities from uranium-contaminated site in the Upper Colorado River Basin, Wyoming, United States - RVT155D38 (version 2) ... | reverse complement strand
GCCTGCCGCCCGCCGGCGGCGCTCTCGCGCTCGAAGCTCACGTGCGTGCAGACGATGGACGACAAGGATAGGACCGTGACCGCCGACTTCGGGACGAGCCCGGACGCGACACCGCCGAGCGCGCCGACGATCGCGCGCACGGGGACGAACAAGAACTCGGTCACGTTCGCGATCACGACCGTCTCGACGGACGAGACGTGGCTCGGCGGCTACGAGATCTTCGTCGCCCCCCAGACCGATCCGCGAGTCCTCCGCACCCGGGTCGGCCCCGGCGCGACGACGTTCACCGTGGCGAACCTTCTCTGCAGCACGGACTACACGTTCCACGTCGAGGCCTACGACTCGGCGTCCTCGACGCCGAGCAACGTCGTGAACGCGAAGACGAGCACGTGCCCGAAGGTCGCGCCGAACGCTGTGTTCCACGTGAAGCCGGCGCGCCGCACGAGGCAGAAGTCCGCGTTCTTCCACTGGGGCGCGCGGCGCGGCGGCGTCGACCTCCCGCAGCACGCGTTCAAGTCGCGCTGCAAGGTCGACAAGCGCCGGTGGACGAAGTGCAGCGCCGTCAACGGCAAGACCGTCCGGAAGCTGAAGCCGGGCTGGCACACCTTCCGCGTGAAGGTCGGCGACGCGCAGGGCTGGGACCGCACGCCGGCGATCTGCCGCTGGCAGGTCCGCCGCTAGCCGGCGAGCCGGCCTACGAACAGCCCAGCGTCGACGTCATGCGAGCGCCGCATCCTCGCGCGTCCCGACGAGCCGAGCCACGCGCTCGAGCAGCTCCCGGGGGCTGAACGGCTTGCGCACGAAGTCGCTTGCGCCGGCCGCCAGGCCGCACGTGCGGTGGCGCTCCTGGACGCTCGCGGTGAGCAGCAGGATCGGCACGTCGTTCCCCTCCGCGCGGAGCGCGCGGGTCACGTCGAAGCCGCTGGCCTTCGGCATCATCACGTCGAGGACGAGTGCGGCCGGGCGCCGCTCGCGCGCGAGCTCGAGCGCCTCGGCGCCGTCGCGCGCCTGGACGACCTCGTAGCCGTCCCGGCGGAGCGCGAACGTGACGAGGGCGAGGATGTCCTCGTCGTCGTCGGCGACGAGGACGAGGGGCCTCACGGACTGCGGCGTGGTCATAGGGCCTCCTGAAGCGCGATTCGCTCCGCCGGCGCGGATTCGTCGGCGGAGACGTCCTGTCTCGGCGCGGTGAGGGGGAGCTCGACGCGGAACGTCGTCCCCTCGCCCTCGAGGCTCGTGACGGTGACCGATCCCCCGTGGGCCTCCGCGATCGCGCGGACGATCACGAGCCCGAGCCCCGTGCCCTGGACGGCGGCGCGCCGGGCGTTCGAGGAGCGGAAGAACCGCTCGAAGAGCTGCTCCTGCTCGTCGGCCGGAATCCCGATGCCGCCGTCGGCGACCTCGAGGGACGCCCGCTCGCCGGCGGCCCCAACGCGGAGCGTCACCGCGCCGCCCTCCGGGCTGAACTTGATCGCATTCGAGAGGAGGTTGTCCACGAGCTGGGAGAGGCGGGCGCGATCGCCCACGAGCGCGGTCGGCGCCGCTTCGAGTGCGACGCGGACCTGGCGCCGGGTCGCGACAGGCTCGGCGGCCTGTACACACTCGGCGGCCACCGCCGCGAGATCGAGCTCCTCTCGCTCGAGCGCCAGCCGCCCGGCGTCCACCTGGGCGACGAAGAGCAGGTCGCCGACGAGGCGGAGCAGCCGGTCGGCGTTTCGCTGGACGACGCCGAGGAACGTGCGGTGCTCCTCCGGCAGGGGCGTCTCCTCGTCGTCGAGGACGAGCTCGAGGTAGCCGCGGATCGACGTGAGCGGGGTTCGGAGCTCGTGCGAGACGAGCGAGACGAACTCGTCCTTCAGGCTGTCGAGTTGCCGAAGCGCGTCGTTCTGCGCCGCGAGGGCGCGCTCGGCGCGGGTGCGCTCGACGACGCGGCCGAGAACGGTGCCGATGTGGGCCATGATCCTCAGGAGGTTCTCGTCGCGTCCTTCCGGGGTCGGCGCGAAGAACTCGAGCACGCCGACCACCTCGCTGCCGACGAGGACGGGGAAGGCGAAGGCGGCGTGCAGACCGAGCTCCGCGGCGTGCGGCGCACGCGGGAAGAGGCTCTCGTCGGCGAAGTCGGCCACCCACTCGGCGCGGCCCGACGCCAGCACGCGGCCGGGGAGGCCGGTGCCGGGCGGGAACGCGCGCCGCTCGCTCTCGGCGCGGAACGCCTCCATCGCCCCGGGGTCGTCCAGGTGCCAGATCCCGGTCGACACGACCTCCTCCGATTCCTCGGGGCGGACGAGGACGTGTCCGACGGGCCAGCCGGTCGACGCGCACACCTCGTCGGCGCAGACCTGGAAGGCCTCCTCCGGCTCGCGCGCCTCGTTCGCGGCGACCGCGACGCGCTGGAGGAGCCAGAGGAGCTCGGTCTGGCGCTCGAGCCGTTCCTCGGCCGCCTTCTGCTCGGAGATGTCGAGGAGGACGCCGTCCACCCAGAGCGGGCGGCCGTCGCGCCCGTACGCGGCCTGGCCGCGGTCGAGCACCCAGCGGACGCCTCCGTCCGCGCGGACGACGCGGTACTCGTACGCATACGGCCGACCCGCCTCGACGCGGCTGCGGATGTGCCGGTTCAGCGACGCGGTGTCCTCCGGATGCTCGATCGTCCCGAACGACTGCTCCCGGTTCAGGAGGAAGGCGGCGGCGGGGTGGCCGGTGAGCGACTCGATCTCGTCGCTCATGAACTCGATCGTCCAGTCGGCGTCGAGCCGGGCCCGGTAGACGGCCCCGGGAACGTTGCCGACGACGGTGCGGAGCTGCTCCGCGTTCTCCGCGAGCGTCGCGTGCGCGAGCCGGTGCTCCTTCTGCACGACGATCGCGCGCGCGGTCAGGCAGCCGAGGGACACGATCGCGAGCGCGGCTGGGACGACGACGTACTCCGCCGGGGACGCGGCCGTCACGACGAGCAGGCCGAGCACGCCGACCGCCGCCGGGATCGCCCGGAGCCCGTTGTCGTCGAGCGGCCCGAGCTCCGGGACGTCGTCCGGCCGGCCCGCGCGGCGCGCGGCCGCGGCGCCCGCGGCCAGGAGACCGAGCGTCCAGAACGCCTCCCACGGAAACCATCGGCCGGAGCCCGCGTGCTCGGCCAGCGGCCAGCCGACGGCCGCGACGGCGAGCAGCGGCTGGGCCACGCCGAACCCGAGCAGGTTCGGCGAGCGGAGCCCGTTCCGCTCGAGCAGCAGGAGCTGGACCCCGACGAGCGCGACGAGCACGTAGAGGAACGGGTAGCCCAGGTTCAGGAGCTCGTGCAGGTGCGCCTGCTCGAGCGGGTGCGGCGTCGCGAACCGGACGAGCATCGTCACGAGGAGGACGATCGGAAGGGCGTCCAGCAGGAAGAGCCCGAACGAGAGCGATCCCCGCGGCGCGTCGAACGCGATCGAGAGGCCGGCGACGACTGGGAGCACGAGCCAGGCGACCCCCGCGGCCGTCTCCAGCCCGTGCGAGCCCGTGGCGGCCGCGGCGAGGTGGAGGGCGGCGCCGGCGAGCCAGGCGCCCACGGCGGCCGCCCAGATGAGCCAGGAACGGCGGAGCGGCGCCCCGGTGACGCGCACGCACACGAGCGCGGTCGCGAGCGCGACGGCCGCAGCGGCGATCCACGTCGTCGCGAAGAGCTCCTCCCGGAGCCCCGCCGGGACCGCGTACGCGACCGCCTGGAGCGCGAGCGTCGCCGCAGCGGCGAGCGCGAAGAGGACGACCAGGCGCGGGCGGCGGAAGCGCCGGTCGGACCGAACGACCAGCGGCTCTCCCGGCTGTCGGCGGGCGCCATGCCCGGTCTGATGGTCGTCGTGCCGCATCGTCAATCCCCGTTTCGGACGATCGCCTAGGAGATGAAGCCCAGCCTCAGGGCCGTCGCGACCGCCTGGGTCCGCGTGCCGGCGCCGAGCCGCTCGGAAGCCTTCTGGAGGTGGGTACGCACGGTCTCGCCGCTGATCCCGAGGCGGCCGCCGATCTCCTCGTGGCTCAGGCCCTCGGCGAGGAGCTCCAGCACCTGGCATTCCCGGACCGTCAGAAGCGTTCGGCCGGAGCGTGGGTTGAGGAGCGCGAGCCCGGCGAGCGCTGGGTCCACGTAGGTGCGGTCCGCGAGCGCCGACCCGAGCGCGCGCAGGAGGTCGACGAGCGGCGCCTCCTTCAGCACGATTCCCGACGCGCCCGCGCCGAGCGCTTCGCGCGCGATGCTCTCGCCCATCTCGGCCGTGTAGACGACCACCTTCGTGCCGGGCGCCTCTGCGCGGATGCGCTCCACGAGCTCCCGGCCCGCGAGCTTCGGCATCCGGTAGTCGACGAGCGCCACGTCGGGCGCCTCGGACGCCGCCAGCTCGACCGCCTCCGCGCCGTCGCGCGCGATCGCGGCCACCTCGATGCCGTTCGTCTCCAGGAAGTCCGAAAGCGCGACGACGAGCGCCGGATGGTCGTCTGCGAGCAGACAGCGCATCTAGGCCGCGAGCAGCGCGCGGACGCGCGTCTGCAGCTCCTTCATCGAGTTCTCGCCCTTCACGACGTAGTCGGAGGCGCCGAGCCGGAACGCGTCCACCGCGAGACGCTCCGACCCCTCGCCGGTCATGACGAGCACGGGGACGTCCGGATCGGCCGTCCTGAGGTTCTGGAGCAGGTCGAGCCCGTTCCCGTCCGGGAGCTTGTGGTCGAAGACGGCGAGCGACCAGCTGCACTCCTTGAGGAGCCGCTCGGCCTGCGCGACGTCGCTCGCGTGCACGACGTGCGCGCCCTCGAGCGCGCGGCGGATCGTCTCGGCGACGAGCAGCGCGTGGTCGGCGTCGTCCTCGACGAGGAGGACGGAGTACGACCCGTTCGAGCTCTCCACCGGCGGCGGCGCGAGGAGCAGCCCCTCGGGCCGGAACGTGAGCACGCCGGCCTCGATCAGGCCGAGCGCGACGTCGACCGGAACGGGATCCCACTGGAAGCCGCGTCCGGCCTCGAGCTCGGCGACGATCTCGTCCGGCCCAAGCGGCCCGCGGTAGGGCCGCATCGCCGACATCGCCTCGATCGCGTCGGCCACGGAGATGATCCGCGCCGTGCGCGGGATCGACTCGCCGGCGAGCCGGTCGGGATACCCGCTTCCGTCCCAGCGCTCGTGGTGGTGGCGGACTGCCGCCCGCACCTCCTCGAGCGGTGCGAGCGGCTCGAGCAGCCGGTCGCCGATCTCGGGATGCGACTGGACGAGCGCCCGCTCCTCGGGCGTCAGCGGTCCGGGCTTCAGGAGGATTCGGTCGGGGATCGCGATCTTCCCGACGTCGTGGAGCACCGCGGCAAGGCGGACGGTCTCGCAGTCGTCGGGCGGGAGGGAGAGCTCCTGCGCGATGCGCAGGGCCAGCTCGCCGAGCCGCTCGCAATGACCGTGCGTCGCCACGTCGCGGGCCTCGATCGCGTTCGCGAGCGCCGCGGCCACGGTCGGCGTGACGATCCGGTCGCGCACGTCGCTCTCGGCCGCCCGGGCGCGCCCGAGCGCCGAGTGCACGGCGGCGACGAGGTCTGCGTGGGAGAACGGCTTGACGACGATCCCGCTCGCCCCGTTCGCGAGCGCCTGCGCGAGGTTCCCGTACGTCCCCGCGCCGGTCACGAGCACGACGGGCATGCTCGGATGCGTCGCGCGGACGCGAGAGAGGAGCTCGAGCCCCGTCAGCCCCGGCATGACGATGTCGCTGACGACGAGCGAGATCGAGTTCCGGGAGAGGGCCTCGAGCCCGGTCTCGGCGCGCTCGGCGGCGACGACCTCGAACCCGGCGTCCTCGAGCACCTCGACGATGAGGCCGCGGACGATCTCCTCGTCCTCGATCACAAGGATCCGGTCGCTCACGCCGCGGCCTCCGTTCGCGGCTCGCCGAAGGGCAGCGTGAACGTGAACTCGGCGCCGCCGCCCGTGGGCGAGGCGGCCGAGAGCGTCCCGCCGAGCGCCCCGGCGATGCTCTGGCTCAACGCGAGGCCGAGGCCCGTGCCGCCGAGCTCACGCTTGGTGGTGAAGAACGGATCGAAGATGCGGTCGAAGATCTCGGGCGCGATGCCCGGCCCGGTATCCGTCACCCGGACGACGGCCTGGTCGCATTCCCGGCCGAGCTCGATCGTGATCGTCCCGCTGTCCACCATCGCCTGCTGCGCGTTCGTGATCAGGTTGAGGACGACCTGCTTGACCTGCCCGGCGCTCGCGAACGCCACCACGGGCTCGTCCCCGTAGCGCTCGACGATCTCGACCTCCTTGCGCAGGGTCGTGCGCCGGACGAGGTCGACGGTCTGCCCGAGCACGTCCGCGAGGTCGACGAGCTCGAGCTCGTCCGAGCGCTCCCGCGCGAAGTCGAGCAGCGCGCGCACGACGTCCTTGATCTCGAGGCCGGTCTGCTGGATGAGCTTCAGGCGCTCGTGCGGCTTCGTGCCCTCCTCCACCTCCTTGAGCAGGAACTCGACGAGGCCGAGGATGGCGAAGAGGGGGTTGTTGATCTCGTGCGCGACGCCGGCCGCGAGCTCGCCGATCGCGGCGAGCCGGCCGCTCTGCACCATCTGCTGCTCGAAGCGCCGCCGCTCGGAGAGGTCGGTGATCAGCGTGACGGCGGCCGCCGGCCGGCCGCTCGCCTCGTTCACGAGGAGCGGCATCACCTCCACCGGGACGAGCCGGCCGTCGCGGCGGCGGAAGAGGGCGTCGCGGGCACGCGGCGGGCTCTCCGGCTCGAGGTGGGGAGGCCCGGCCCACCACGGATGGGGCGGGAGGGCGCCGACCATCTCCTCCGGCTCCCAGCCGACGAGCCTGCCGAAGGCGTGGTTCACGGAGAGCATCTCGCCGGTCGCCGGGTCGGCGACGCCGACCCCGATCGGAAGCGCCTCGAAGAGCTGCTCGAGAAAGCGCTCCGTCAGGAGGTTGCGGTTGAACTCCTCCGTCACGTCCCGGAAGGTGACCGCGGTGCCGATCGGGTCGTCGCCCGAGGAGCCGTAGACCGGGGCGGCGATGCCCTGGAACACGCGCAGGACGCCGTCCATCCGGGCGCGCTGGAGGACGAACGGGACGAGCGCGCGCGTCGCGACCGCGCGGGCCCGCGGTGTCTCGGGCTCGGGGATCGGCGTCCCGTCGAGACGCCGGAGCACCGGGTCGAGCTCGCGCACGGAGTCGTTCGGGCCGAGCGTCAGGAGGTCGCGGGCGGCCTGGTTCAAGGTCGGCCCGTCCCCGGATTCGAGCCAGACGCCGTCGCCGACGCACTCGAGCACGGTGTCGAGCCGCGCCTGGTGGTTCAGGCGCGCGACTTCGACCTCCGCTTCGGAGGCGAGCCGCGCGACGCGGACGAGCGCGCGGAGGCCTTCCTCGGCGCGCTCTTGCGCCTCCTGGGCCCGCTGCTCGCGCCAGCTCGCCGTCACGACGACCCGGGTCGGAAGGAAGCCTTCGACCGGAACCTGGACGACCGCGCCGACTTCGCCGGCCGCCTCCGTCACGCCGGGCGGGCCGGAGTCGGGGCCCACCCCCGTGCCGACCCACGACGCCGCGGTCCCGGACCCGGCGCGGATGACGCCGAAGTCGTGCGTGTCGTCCCAGACGACCGCGGCGGACGAGTCGGCGCCGAGGAGGTCCACGGCAGCATCTGTCAGCGCCTGCAGCGCCCGGTCAAGGGGGCGGTCCTCCCTCGGCCGGGGTACGAGGGCGGCGGGCGGCGAAGAATCGCTCTCCGCAGGAAAAAATGGGGTGGTCCGTCCGGGCACTCTGTACAGTTACCGACACGGATCGCGCAACCGAGAATCCCCGTTGTCGCGCATTTCGTGTCACCCGAACGAGGGATGCCTCCATTGAGTGAGTCGACAGGGGGAAGCGCGGGCGGAAGGCCGATCACCGTGCTCGTCGCCGACGACCATCCGGCGATGGTCGAGGCGATCTGCGACACGCTCGCCGGCGAGGGGATCGAGATCCTCGGCCGGGCGGTGGACGGCGAGGAGGCGCTCGCGAAGATCGAGAAGCGCCGTCCCTCGGTGGCGGTGATCGACCTGCGCATGCCGCGGATCTCGGGGATCGAGGCCACACGCCGCCTGGCGCGCACCGCGCCGGACACGGCGGTGGTTCTCTACACGGCCTACGGCGACCGGGCGCTCCTCACGGAGGCGATCGACGCGGGGGCCCGCGGGTTCGTCCTGAAGGAGGCGCCGCTCGCCGACCTCGTGCGCGCCGTGCAGCTCATCGCCGACGGAGGGAGCTACGTCGACCCGGTGCTCGCGGGTGCGCTGGCCACCGCCGACGCGGCCGCGCACCTGCCGGCGCTCACCCAGCGCGAGCGCGACGTGCTGCGCCTGCTTGCCGACGGCCTGACGAACGAGGAGATCGGCGCGCAGCTCTTCATCTCGCCCGAGACGGTGCGCACCCACATCCGCAAGGCGATGACGAAGCTCGAGGCCGACACGCGCACCCAGGCGGTTGCGACCGCCCTGCGGCAGAGCCTCATCGCATAGAGACCGCCGCTGGACCGCGCCCGTCGGCTCGGGCGCGGCGGCGACGATCGGGACGGCGAGACTTGAACTCGCGGCCTCCGCCTCCCAAAGGCGGCGCTCTACCAGGCTGAGCTACGTCCCGTAGCCCGGTAAGAGTAGACCGCAGCGCAGCCGTAGGGGTTCATCGCCGCCCCCGGCAGGGCGGGCGTGGCTCGCCGACGCTGAGGGTTCGCTCATCCGCCGAGAATCGTCATGGCACCCGGGTGGCGGGTGCGGGATTCTCGGCGGTCAGGGGTGTCTCGGGAGCGTTGCGGTACGGATGCTGCTCCTCGACGTCCTCCTCGTGGTAGACGCTCTCGGCGTTCACGGCCCAGATGTCGTGGTCCGTGCCGAGGACGGCGTTCTCGACCGCGCGGATCGCGGTGAGCATCGAGTGGTCCGAGTTGTTGTAGCGGTGGAGGCCGTTGCGCCCGACCTGCTGGAAGTTCTCGATGGGCTCGAGCCAGCCGCGGATCGCGTCCACCCGCTCGGAGTAGTCCGCGTCGTACATCGGGTACGCCTTCGGGACGCGCACCGCGTAGCCGCGCTCGACCTTGTCGCGCGAGGCGAGGCCGAGCTCCTCGAGCTCCCGTGTGGCGAGCTCGACTAGCGCATCGTCATCCATCGTCCACAGGTCGTCGCCGGCGAAGCAGAAGTACTCGAGCCCGACGCAGGCCTTCGACTCGTCGGGCACCATCCACGGGCTCCAGGAGCGGTAGTTCTGGATCCGGCCGACGCGCACGCTCGGGTCGTGGATGTAGATCCAGTTGTCCGGGAAGAGGTCTTCGCCGTCGAGCACGAGCGCCACGGTCAGGAAGTCGCGGTAGCGCAGGCCGCGGGCCGCCTCGGCAACCTCGGCCGGCGCGTGCGGCTCCGTGATCGCCACGGTCGTCCGCAGGGGGAGCGACGAGATCACGTGCTCAGGCTCGATCGCCTCGCCGCCGGCCACGACGATCTCGCGGACGACGCCGTCCTCGACGACGATCCGCTCGACCGGCGACTCGAGGCGGACCTCGCCGCCGAGCGCCCGGATCTCCTCGGTCATCGACTCCCACATCTGCCCCGGCCCGTACCGCGGGTAGTGGAACTCCTGGATGAGGCTCTTGACCTTGTTGCCGTCGTTCCCGAAGAACGCGGCCTTCGCGGCGGAGAAGAACGAGAGCCCCTTGATCCGCTGCGCCGCCCATTCGGCGCGCAGCTCGCTCGTCGGGACCCCCCAGACCTTCTCCGTGTATGAGCGGAAGAAGAGCTCGAAGAGCCGCCGCCCGAAGCGGTTCGAGACCCAGTCCTCGAACGTTTCCTCCTTGCCCTTCGGCTTGACGGCGGCGACGAGGTACGACGCGACCGAGCGCGTCAGCTCGACCGGCCCGAGCTTCTTCATCACGTCGCGCCCGTTCAGCGGGTAGTCGAGGAACTTCTTGTTCCAGTAGATCCGCGACATGCGCGGGCGCAGGAGGAACTCGTCGCCCATCACCTCGTGCCAGAGGCGCTCGACCTCCTTCGCCTTCGTAAAGAACCGGTGGCCGCCGAGGTCGAAGCGGTACCCGTCGCGGACGACAGTCTTCGCGAGCCCTCCCACCTGGTCCTCGGCCTCGAGGACGATCACGGGCAGGTCGCGCTTCGCGAGCAGGTAGCCGGCGGTCAGCCCGGCGGGGCCGCCGCCGAGGACGACGGTCGGCTTCCTGGGCCCGGGCGTCGTCGTCTCCGTGGGTGTCGAGGGGAGGGAGGAGGTCATCGCGGTAAGGCCTGAGCGCGTCCTCTACCCGGTCCGCGCTTTCTCAAAGAATTCCATCGCAAGGGTCTGCCGGCTCGCGTCAGTGTACGGGGGGACGTACTCCTGCGTCCGGGTCAGCCGAGGGTCGGCGGCGAGCGCCGCCGTCCACTGCTCGGTGCGGATCCGGACGAGCTCCGTCCATTCGGCCGTCCAGGGACCCGAGCTGCGGAAGACGGGTCGGACGAGCACGATCCGCGCCCCCGGCTCGAGCCCGTCCACGATCGGGTCGAGCGTCGTCTGGGGGCTCGCGGCCTCCAGACGGTCGAGCGCGTTTCGCCAGTCCATCACCCGCGTGTCGGGGACGGGGCCGAGCGGCGTCGCGTACTCGTGCTCCCGCCCGAAGTAGTGCGCGAGCACGGGCACCTGCTCGGGATGCGTCGAGAGGATCACGTCGCCCGGCTGGATGCTCGCCGCGAAGAGCTCCGCGAGCCGGTCCGGGTTGCTCTTGTTCGAGCTCGCGGAGAACGGAAGCCAGAAGACGATCACGAGCGCGAGCGCGACGGCGCCCAGCCGCCCCGCGCGCGGGAGGACGGCGGCGGCCACGAGGATCGTGGGGCCGATGAGGACGCCGAGGTAGCGGTTCGCCCACGCCGGGGTGAACTGGGAGAACACCCAGCCGGTCGCGAGCGTGGCGAGCCCGAGGGTGAGCGCCGCGACGACGGCGGTGCGCGCGGGCGACGGCGGGGCCGCGAGGAGCGCCTTCAGCCCGATCCCGCCCGCCAGGAGGACGGCGACGAGCGCCCCCTGTCCCGCGAGCACGATCGAGAACCCGCCGACGAGCTCCAGCGGCGAGGGCGCCTTCGACCAGGGCGCGCCCGTGTTGAACGCCTGGTAGACGAGCGTCGGCAACCAGGGGAGGTAGGCCACGGCCGCGGCCCCGTACGCGAGCGCCGCGTCCCGCACGAGCGCGCGGCGGTTTCCCGCGACGCGCTCGATCGCCACGAGCCCAGCGAGCGAGCCGAGGAGGAGGAAGATCGCCCAGTTGTGGGTGTAGAGGAGGAGCGCCGCACTTGCCGCGAAGACCGGCAGGTAGCCGCGCCGCCCGAACGCGAACGCGTGCAGGAAGGCGGCCGTCGCGACGAGCGAGAGCAGGATCACGAGCGAGTACATCCGCGTCTCCTGCGCGTACACGGTGAGGAAGGGATTGAGCGCCGCGAGCGTCGCCGCGACCCAGCCGGCGCGCCGCCCGAAGAGGCTCCACCCGGCCCAGAGCGCGACCGGGATCGAGGCGAGCGCGAAGACGAGCGAGAACGCGTGTGTCGCCGGCTCGCTCGACCCGAACCCGTCGAGCCAGAGGTGGAGGAGCATGTAGTAGAGGGGCGGCGAGCCGTCCTGGCGCAGCACGCCCGGGATCTCGCCGAGCGGGAAGGACGCGATCCCGACGGAGAGGCCTTCGTCGATCCAGTATCCGGCGTCGATCGCGCGCGTGCGGAGGAAGAGGGAGGCGCCGAGGAGCACGACGAGGAGGGCGCCCGTCTTCGCGACGACGACCGTCCGCTCGCCGGCCCGCCAGCCCGCGCGGTCGAGCACCTCGGTCACGACGGGGCTCCGCAGGCGGCCATGATCGTCCACTGCCCCTCCTGGGCGAGGGTCGTGAACGGCAGGCGGCCCGACCCGAGCGGCGGCGAGCCGTGCGCGTAGTAGAGGACGGCGGGAAGCTCCGGGATGACCGTCACGTCCCGGATGTGGAGGTCGAGGTGCCAGGCGAGGAGCGGCACGCGGTACTTCCCCGTGTACGGCTTCCCGCAGGCGAGGAGCGCGTCGCGTCCGCCCGCGGCGGCGATCGCGCCGGGGATCTCCTCGGCGAGCACGGCCTGCGAGCGGTTCTCCTCGAGCGCGCGGTCGACGGCGGCGAGCTCCTCTCCGGCGAAGGCGAGCGAGCCGCCCACGAGGACGACCGCGGCGGCCACGGCGGCGAGCGGCCCGGCGCGCTCCGCCGCGAGGCGCACGGCGAACGCGACCGCGATCCCGGCGAGCACGCAGGCGATCCCGGCGGCGAGGATGGCGTAGCGGGGGTTCCCCGCGTAGCCCGCCTCCGTCATGAGCGCGATGATCGCGATCCAGGCGATCGCGCCCAGCCCGAGCGCGAGCGTCACGTCGTTCAGGCGGGAGCGGTGGAAGCCGACCACCGCGAGCGCGATCGCAGCGCCGGCGAGGACGAGGACGGGGACGAGCCCGAGCGCGCCCTCCGTCACCTCGAGCGCGGGCCGGTCGGCGAAGGCGGCCGTCCCGAGGTCCGGCGTGCGCGCCCGGCTCGACGCGCGGAGCGGATCGCCGGAGCCCCAGAGCTCCGGCAGGAACCAGAGCGCCGGCACGAGCACCGCGAGCCCGGCAACGAGCGGCCGCGCGGGCCGGTCGCGCAGCCAGAGCCAGACGCCGTACGCGCCGAGGAACGGCCAGACCTCCGGGCGGAGCAGCGCCGCGGCGAAGCCGAGCACGAGCGCCTGCCGATGCCGGCCGTCCAGGTGGCGGTCGACCGCCCAGAGGACGAGCGCGACGAGCAGCCCCTCCGAGTTCGCCATGAGGCCGTTCCGGATCCAGCTGCCGGTCAGCGCGAGCGCGAGGAGCGCGGCGAGCCCGCCGGCGGCGCCGGGAAGCCCGCCGCCCGAGAGCCGGTACGTGACGCGGAAGGCGAGGAGCAGCGCGAGCAGCGCGCCGGCGCGCGCGACGAGCACCCAGAGGAGCGGCGCCGCGTCCCCGAGCGGCGCGAAGACGGTCGTGAAGAGGACCGGCAGCGGCTTCCACGACGGCCCGTACACCGTGTCGAGGTCGAGCTGCGTGATCTCGCGCCCCCAGATGATCCAGGCCCAGGGATCGTAGGTCGGGGCGGAGGGGAGGAGGAGCGACAGCCCCGCGACCACGACCGAGACGGCGGCGAGCGCCCAGGCGGGTGCGTCGAGCGGGCGCGGCCGGGCGTGCGTCCGCCCGGCCGGCGCGTCGCGCGTCGTCTCGAGCACGTTCGTGGCCACGTCGAGGTGACGTTACCCAGGCGTTTCCAGCCGCGCCGCCCGGAAGCGCGACCAGCCGCCGTAGCGGGTGACGAGAAACACGAGCCCGACGAGCGTGATCGGCACGAAGAGGACGAAGCGCAGGAGCACGAGGTAGGCGAGCGCATCCGACCCGCCCTCACCCAGCGAGCCGACCGCGAAGAGAACGGCCGCGTCGAACGTCCCCACGTAGCCCGGCGCCGCAGGGATGAGAGCGAAGAGGTTCGTGAGCGCGACGACGTAGAGCGCCTCGACGGGCGAGAGCTCGATTCCGGCCGCGCGTCCGACGGCGGCGTACACCGCCGCCTCGAGCGCCCAGATCGCGACCGAGACGACGGCGAGCGCGATCCCGTGCCCGCTCGCGAGCGCCCGGCTCGGCGCGGCGAACGGGCGGAGCGCGGCCCGCATCCGCTCGAACGCGCCCACGCGGCGGATCACGACGACCGCGGCGAACCCGAGCAGGCCGAGCAGCCCGGCGCCGGCCGCGCCGAAGAGCACCGTCCGCCCGCCGGGGATCTCCGCCTCGGAGAGGAGCCCGAGCGCCACGGCCGCGAACACGACCGCGAGCGCGGCCGCGTCGAGCAGCCGCTCCGCCACGACCGTCCCCAGCAGCTCGCGCTTCCGCCGGCCCGTGATCGGGGCGAGCAGGAACGCGCGCAGGAGGTCCCCGCTCCGCGCGGGCAGGACGTTGTTCCCCATGTAGCCGACCGCCGTCAGCCGGTACGCGTCGCCGCGGCCGACCGCGAAGCCTCCGTGCTCGAGGATCCGGTGCCAGCGCTCCCCGCGCAGGAGGGTCGCCGCCGTGTAGATCCCGAGCGCCGCGAGGAGCGCCGCCGCCGCCTCGCCGGTGCGCGGGAAGCTCGGCGCCTCCTGCCGGGTCGCCCACCAGATCACGGCTCCGAGGGCCACGAGCGACACCCCCGCCTGCAGCGCGGCGAGCCCGTGCCGCCGCCCGAGCCGTGATCGCGTCACGGGTGAATCCTGCCCGTCGCGCGCGGGCTGCGCGGGTTACCCTCTCCTCAGGTGAAGCTGGTCATCCAGATCCCGTGCCTGAACGAGGCCGAGACGCTTCCGGCTACGCTCGCCGACCTGCCGCGCGAGGTCGACGGCTTCGATACGGTCGAGTGGCTGGTGATCGACGACGGCTCGTCGGACGGCACGGCCGCGGTCGCGCGCGAGCACGGGGTCGATCACGTCGTCCGCTTCACCCAGAACAAGGGGCTCGCCGTCGCGTTCCAGGCGGGGCTCGACGCTGCGCTCAAGCTCGGCGCGGACGTGGTCGTGAACACGGACGCCGACAACCAGTACGTCGCCGCCGACCTGCCGCTGCTCGTCGGGCCGATCCTCGCCGGGCGGGCCGACATGGTTGTCGGCGACCGGCAGGTGCGCCGGCACGAGGAGTTCTCGCGCTCGAAGAAGCTCCTGCAGACGTGGGGCTCGTGGGTCGTCCGGCAGGCCTCGGACACGGACGTGCCGGACACGACCTCCGGCTTTCGCGCCTACAACCGCGAGGCCGCCCTCCGCCTGAACGTCGTCTCGGACTTCTCATACACGCTCGAGACGATCATCCAGGCGGGGAAGAGCGACATCGCGGTCACGCACGTCCCGATCCGGACGAACCCGCGCACGCGCGACTCGCGGCTCTTCCGCTCGACGTTCCAGTACGTGCGCCGCTCGGTCGAGACGATCCTGCGCGTCTACGCGATGTACGAGCCGCTCAGGATCTTTCTCTGGCTCGCCGCGCTCCCGGCCCTCCTAGGGCTCCTCCTCTTCGGGCGCTTCGCCTGGTTCTACTTCACCGATCCGGCCCCGACGGGGCACATCCAGTCGCTCGTCGTCGGGGCCGCGCTCCTCATCCTCGCCGTGCAGCTCGTGGCGCTCGGGGTGATCGCGGATCTCATGCGCGCCAACCGCGTGCTCGTCGAGCGGACGCTCCACCGCGTGCGCCGGCTCGAGCTCGAGGCGGGCGTGCGCCCGGACTCGCTCACGGAGGAGGCGGCGGACGAGCGCGAGCCGCTGGTGCCCGGCTGACGATGGACGTCGACGGCTCGCTCGCGGATCTCCAGGGCCCGGCGGGGAACACGTACGACAAGTACGGGACGCGGAACCCGGTCGCGCGCCTGCTCGTGGGCCGCTTCCTCACGGCCGTGGAGGAGTCGGTGCGGGAGCTGCGGCCGGCCTCGCTCCTCGACGTCGGCTGCGGCGAGGGGATCGTGACGGAGCGGCTCGCGCGGGCGTTCCCCTCGACGCGGGTCGTCGGCGTCGACGTGGCCGAGCCGGCGCTGCTCGAGGAGTGGGGGCGCAGGCGCGCACCGAACCTCGGCTTCGAGCCGGGCTCCGCGTACTCGCTCCCGTACGCCGAGGACGAGTTCGAGGTCGTCACGGCGTTCGAGGTGCTCGAGCATCTGGAACGGCCTCACGAGGCGCTCGCCGAGCTCGCGCGCGTCGCCGGGCGCGCGCTCGTCCTGAGCGTCCCCCGCGAGCCGTGGTGGCGTGCGACGAACGCGCTCTCCGGCCGCTACGTCCGCGCGCTCGGGAACACGCCGGGGCACGTCAACCACTGGTCGCGCGGCGCCTTCCGCCGCTTCGCCGGCGGCGCGGGCGAGGTTCGGCGGATCCGCTCGCCGTATCCCTGGACTGTCTTGACGGTCTCCCGCGGCGGCTAGCGCAGCGCCCGCTCGACCGCGGCGACCGTGAGCCGCGCGGCGTTGCCCATCTTCCGCGCCCGGACCCGGGCGGGCCGGTCGCACGAGCTGTGCCAGCAGGGGTCCCACCGGTACGTGACCATCGCGGCCGGGATCCCGCCGCGCGTCAGCTCGGCATGGTCGGAGACGCCCGAGTCAGGCAGGTAGCTCGGCCCGTACCCGAGGGCGCGCGCCCGGTTGAGCGCCCGGCGTGCCGAGCGGTTCGGGGAAGCCTCGAGCCCGCGGATGTTGAGCGTCGGGCCCCAGCCGACCATGTCGAGCGAGAGCGCGAGGACGATCTGCGGCCTGACGACGCGCGGGATGCTCCGCACGAGCCGGTCCGAGCCGAGGTGCAGGTGCGAGCCGGTCATCTCCCGCTCCTCCGCGCCGAGGGCGGCGAACCAGATGCCCTCGACGTCCTTCATCACGTTCGCCACCTCGAGCATCGCGGCCACGCCGGAGCCGTTGTCGTTCGCGCCGGGCCCTGCTCGAACGGAGTCCATGTGCGCGACGATCAGCACGCGCACCGGCCCGCCCGTCTTCGCGATCACGTTGCGCGAGGTGCGCCCGTTCGGGAGCCGGAACTTCTGGATCGTCACGGGAAGCTCGAACTTCTCGAACCGCTGCCGGACGAGCCAGGCGCCGCGGCGCTCGTTCGGCGTGCCGGCGACCCGGTGGCCGTTCGCCGAGAGCGCGTAGACGAACTTCTTCGCCCGCTTGCCGTCCACGACCGCCGCCGGGGCGCTGGGCGCGGCGAGGACGGCCGCGAGCCCGGCAAGCGCAAGCGCGAGGACGGTGCGGTGGCGCATCGCCTCAGGGTAGACGACCCCTCGGCTCATCTCTCGTCGTCGAGGAATCTCGAGAGGAAGAACGCGAAAGCGGCGAAGAAGACGATCGCCTCCGACCCCGCCATGATCACGCCCGCGAGCTGCTGGTCGGCGAGCGGCGAGAGGCCCCAGAGCCGCGGCGCCTCCTCGTAGAACCCGTAGACCGGCTCCGGGAGGAAGGTGAGGAGCAGCCCAAGGGGGCTCGCGAGGATGAACGCGGCGAAGAGGTAGACGGCGCGGGCCGCGTTCGAGAGCCGGTGCGGGGCGTCGTGGACGACCGGCCACCAGAGCAGGAGCCCGGTGGCGAGGTACGAGACGTGCTCCAGCGCGAGCAGTCCGTGGTTGCGAAGCGCCGCGTCGTACACGGCCGGGACATGCCAGGTGGCGTACGAGACGAGCCAGAGCGGGAGGGCGACGAACGGGTGCGTGAGCCGGCGTGCGACCGGGTTCGCGGTGAGCCGCTCCGCGAGCGGCGGCGAAACCCCGAGCACGAGGAGCAGCGGCACCCACTCCGCGAGCGCGACGTTCTGGAACAGGTGCGCCGCGAGGAGGTAGTGGAGCGCGACGGTCGAGACCGGCGTGAGGAGCACCGCGGCCGTCAGCGCGACCCCGGCGATGGACGCAGCGGCGCGCGCGCGGGACGGCCGAGCGGCGCGGAACGCGAGGACGCCGAGCCCGGCGAGCACGGCCACGATGGCGATCTCCCCGGGCGCGAGGTGGAGGCTCCAGGGCGAGGGCGCCATCGCGGCACCGTACCGCCCCGGAAAAAGACTCTCCCGGGGGGCTAGTGCGGTTCCGCGGACGGAGGTCTAGAACGGCTCTCAGCAACCCCCGCCGATCCGAAGGGAGCCACGACATGCACGGACTGAAGGCACTCAGCCTCGCCAACGCACTCGTTCCCCAGCACGAGCTCGTCCGCCGCGAGCGGCCGCGCAGGCAGCGGGCGTCGTGGGCGCGCAAGCTCGTCCGCGTCGCGACCCGCCACCCCGAGCCGCGCCCCGCCCCGCGCGTGCGCAGCCCGCGCCCGACCGC
>Ga0299913_10001390_pt1 | contig 17804 bp, 17 predicted proteins | sample RVTome_9_FD_201360 | JGI IMG/M metagenome (GOLD analysis project Ga0299913, IMG submission 201360) | Soil microbial communities from uranium-contaminated site in the Upper Colorado River Basin, Wyoming, United States - RVT155D38 (version 2) ... | reverse complement strand
CGAGGGCGCCCTGCTGGTGCCGCCGGACTACGACGACGCCGTGCGAGCCGGCGGCACGGTGCCGCTCACGTACCTGTCGCGACCCGGCGGCCTCGGCTCGGAGCTGGGGCTCGCCGTGTCGGCAGCGGTCGACCAACAGAGCGTCGAGATCGTCGCCGCCCGGTTCCTCGTGGGGGAAGGCCTGGCCGACCAGCTCGATGCCGCCCTCGTGGACGCTCGGGCCGCCGCCTCCGCCACCCCCCGCGTCGAGGTCGAGATCCGTGCCGTCGGCGACGAGGGCTACGGCATCGATCGAGGGGCCTCCCAACAGCTGATCCTGTTCATGTTCGTGACGTCGCTGTCCGCGTCGTCGATGTTGATCGAGTCGCGACGGCTGGGGGTGTCCAGGCGCATGCTGGCATCACCCACCTCGGTCGGCACGGTCGTGGCCGGCGAAGCGCTCGGGCGCTACGCGATCGCGCTCGGCCAGGGGGTGCTGATCGTGCTCGGCACCGTGGTGCTGTTCCGGGTCGATTGGGGTAACGGCGCGACAACGGCCCTCGTCATCATCTTGTTCGCGCTCGCCGGCACCGGCGCCGCGATGCTGATGGGGTCGGCCTTGCGTAACGCCGCGCAGGCGGGCAGCCTCGGCGTGTTCCTCGGCCTCGTCTTCGCGGCGCTCGGCGGGTGCATGGTGCCGCTGGAGATCTTCCCGCCGGTGATGGTCACGGTCGCCCACGTGACGCCCCACGCGTGGGCCCTGGACGCGCTCACGGAATCGTTGACCGCCGACGCGGGGCCCGCCGAGGTCGCCGCGCCGCTCGGGGTGCTCGCGGCCTACGCGGCCGTGCTGTTCGCCGCCGCGACCGTGCTGCTGCGACGCTCGATCACCGGCGTCGCCGGCTGAGGCGCTACTCGGCTCGCAGGTCGATCTCGAACATGACGTGGCGCGCGCCGTCCCAGACCCCGCCCGCCTCCCCGTAGGCGGCCATCGCGGCCGGGTTGCCCTCGTCGGTGAGCACCCAGATCGTGGCGCAGCCGAGCTCCCGTCCCAGTGATCCGAGCTCGCGCAGCATCGCGTGGGCCGCGCCACGCCGGCGCAGGTGATCGACCACGCCGATCTCGTTCAGGAAGAGCTCCGGGGGCTTGTCCGGGTGGAGGATCTCGGTCGCCGACGTGAACCCTGCCGGCTCGCCGTCGATCTCGGCGACGAGCAGGTGGTGGCGCGGATCATGCAGGAACCGCCGGGTCGACTCGAGGTCGAGCGGATCATCGAAGGCGTCGGCGAAGCGCTCGACGTCGCGTTCATCCCCCGGACCCAGACGACGGACGACGACGGTCATGCATCGCACCGTAGCTGACGGGCGGCCCTATGCTCCGGCGATGCACTGGACCGACCCGGGGTTCCTCGCCGAGATCCACGCGTGGATCCGGTCACACGTCGACCCCACGGGGCCGATCGAGCAGCCGCACGTGCAGTGGTGGTCGACCGTGCTCCGGGTGCCGACCGCCGAGGGTGACGTGTGGTGCAAGGCGGCGGCGCCGACACACGCGTTCGAGCCGGCGCTGGTCGAGCGACTCAGCGAGATCGTGCCCGGGCGGGTGCCCGAGCTTGTCGCGATCGACGTGCGGCGCGGGTGGATGCTGATGCGCGACGGTGGCACCCGCATGCGCGAGCTGATCACGGGTGTCGAGGATCTCCGCCACTGGGAGGCGTTCCTGCCTCGCTACGCCGAGCTGCAGATCGCCGCCGCCGGGTCGGCCGGCGCCCTCCTCGAGATCGGTGTGCCCGACGAACGGCTGCACGGGCTCGCTGAACGCGTGGCGCGGTTGCTGGAGGCCGAGGAGTTCCTGATGCTCGAGCAGCCGGACGGACTCACGTCGGCCGAGCGCGATCGGCTGCGGGAGCAGCTGCCCCAGGTGGACTCGATGTGCCGGGAGCTCGCGTCCTTCGGCATCCCGGAGACGATCCAGCACGACGATCTGAACGACGGCAACGTGTTCGTGCGCGACGGCGACTACGTCGCGTTCGACTGGGGCGATGCCTGCGTGTCGCACCCGTTCCATTCGATGACGGTCACGCTGCGTGCCACAGCGTTCCGGCTCGATCTGCCGCCGGGGGGCCCGGAGGTGCACCGGCTGCTCGACGCCTACCTCGAACCTTTCGCCGCCTTCGGCGATCGTGCGGAGCTGCAGGCCGCCGCCGACCTCGCCTATCGCACCGGCACCCTCGCAAGGTCGCTCGCCTGGCACCGGTCGTTGGCCGGGCTCCCGGTCGAGCAGCGCGCCGAGGATCTCGAGGCGGTGCCCTACGGACTGCAGAAGTTCCTGGAACGGGGTCCGATCGGCAGCTGGCGCTGAGCTGCCGCGGCCGCTCAGATGTCGAGGTCGAGCCCTCCGCGGCCGAAACCACCGGTGTCGTCCTGTTTGAGGGCGGTGTCGACGCCGGCGGCCGAGGCGACCATCAGCGTGCGCAGGTTGCCCGTGACCCCCTCGGAGATGTGCAGCAGATAGCGGTCGGCCGTCGTGAACCCCTCGCGAAGGATGCCCGCCCACTTCTTCGTGATCCGGCCGACCTCGTTGCCCGCGGGGTCATGGATCGCGAAGTCCCACGAGCGCCAGTTCTCAGCATCGATCGAACCGAGCACCTCGTCGCCGGGCCCGTCCAGCCGGAACCGCTTCTTGCCCACCACGTTCTCCTGCACGATCGTGCCGACCCGGGCACCGGAGGCGTCGAGCACCTCGACCTTGGATCGGAGCAGCTTGGCCGGCCGCACGAGCTCGAGCACCTTGGCGCCGTCGGCCCCGTAAACGACGAGGCGATGGGTCAAGAACTGGTCGACGCTCGAGACCAGCCGAAGCAGCTTGCGCGCGGTGGATTGCCCCTCCTGCCGGATCTTGCCGATCGTCGCGCCGGCTTCGTCGAGGATCTCGTACTCGTTGGTCATCTCGACGAACTTGGGCTTCTGGCTGATCACGATCACGTCCCGGGACAGCAGATCCGACATCGGGAGCCTTCCTTCCCGCCGGTGCGGCCGAGGTCCGGTCGCGACGGCCGGAGCCTACGTCAGATCCGCCGGAGGGTGGGTCTCGGCCCCCGCCGTGACGTACCCTCTCTGACCATGCCGACCGACGAAGATCGTCCGCGTCTCGTGGCCGACGCAGCGGTGGCCTCGTCCTCGGAGACGACCGAAGCCATCGACCGCGCGGCCGCGAAGAACGACGACCCCGAGGTCGCGGAGGCCCTCGACGAGGCGACCGTGGCCGCCGAGCTCACCGCGAGCCGGGTCGGCTGGCTGCGGGGTCTGGTGCACCGCTTCTTCTCGCCCAAGCCCTCCTGACACGGTCGCCGCACGAGAAGGGTCCGTTCATGGGGGCACTCGATAACCTCCGCTTCGCGGTGCAGCGTTGGCGAGGGTCCGCCGTCGCCTGCCGCCACGTCGACGCCATCCGTGAGGTCGACAGGGGCAGCGACGGCTGCGAGCCGTGCATCGCGCTCGGCGACACCTGGGTCCACCTCCGCATGTGCATGACGTGCGGCACCGTGGGGTGCTGCACCACGTCGAAGAACACACACGCGAGTCGCCACGCTCGGCAGCTGGGCCACCCGATCGCTCGCTCGGTCGAGCCCGGCGAGGACTGGCTCTGGTGTTTCGTCGATGGGGTCATCGTCGAGGGCTGACGTGCGAACGATCGTCGCGATCGAGCAGGAGTCCGACGCGCTCGACCGAGCCGAGCGTGAGCTCGCCAAGCGCTACGCAGCCGACTACCACATCGTCGGCGCACCCCTTCACGAAGCAGGGAAGATGCTGGCGCAGCTGCAGGAAGCCGGCGAGGAGGTCGTGCTCGTGCTCGCCGGCGCTCACCGAGATCCGGGTGCGGCGCTCGAGGTGCTACGTGGCGCACGGGCGCGGCACCCCGAGGCCAAGGTCGTGCTGATGATCGATTGGGGTGAGCGCGAGGCCACCGATCCGATCCTGCGCGCCGCGGCCCTGGGTGAGATCGACTACTGGGTGCCACGGCCTCGTTCCGGCCCCGACGAGACGTTCCACGGCACGGTCGCTGGGTTCCTCGCCGACTGGACCCGCGTGCATCAGCCCACGGTCGAGGTGGTCCAGGTGGTCGGTGAGCGCTGGGCGCCGCGCAGTCACGAGGTGCGCGATCTGCTGGCCCGCCACGGCATCCCATTCGGTTTCCACGAACCGGCCAGCGCGCGGGGGCGCGCGATCCTCGACGGGGTCGCATCGACGGGCGAGCGCCTGCCGGTGCTGGTGCTGCTCGGAGAGCAGCGCCTCGAGGATCCCACGAACGCCGAGATCGCCACGGCGTTCGGCCTGCGAACCGCCCCCGACGACGTCGTCTACGACGTCGCGATCATCGGTGCCGGCCCGGCGGGGCTGGCCGCCGCCGTCTACGGGTCATCCGAGGGGCTTCACACGGCCGTGCTGGAACGCGAGGCTATCGGCGGGCAGGCTGGCACCAGCTCGTTGATCCGCAACTACCTCGGCTTCCCCCGAGGGGTGTCGGGGTCCGACCTGGCGATGCGTGCCTACGAGCAGGCGTGGCTGTTCGGCGCGGAGTTCGTCTACGGGTCGGACGCCACCGGGCTGCAGGTGGTCGATGGAGCGCTGGTCGTGTCGCTGTCGGGCGCCGGCCCGATGCGCGCACGATCGGTGATCGTGGCAACCGGCGTCACCTACCACCGCCTCGACGCGCCGGGTCTGGACCGGCTCGCGGGCGCCGGTGTCTTCTACGGCGCCGCCGGCACCGAGGCGCAGGCGCTGCGCGGTGAGCGGGTGGCGGTGGTCGGAGGTGGCAACTCGGCAGGCCAGGCGGCGCTGCACCTTGCGTCCTACGCCCGCCAGGTGACGATGCTCGTGCGGGGGGATTCCCGGGCCTCCAGCATGTCGGAGTACCTGATCAAGGAGCTCGATGCCTCGCCGAAGGTACACATCGTCTACGGGGTCGAGGTCGTCGGCGCCGAGGGGGAGCGACGACTGGCCTCGATCCGCATCCGCCATGGTGACGGTGACGAGGTGGAAGACCTCGACATCGCCGGGCTGTTCGTCCTCATCGGGGCGAGCCCTCGCACCGGATGGCTGCCGGACGAGGTGGCGCGCGATCCCTGGGGGTACCTGCTCACCGGTGGCGACGTGGGGGACGGCGTCGAGCGTGCGTGGCTCGAAACCAGCCTGCCCGGTGTCTTCGCGGCCGGCGACGTGCGGCACGCCTCGGTCAAGCGGGTGGCCTCGGCGGTCGGGGAGGGGTCGGTGGCGATCCGCTCGATCCACGAGCTGCTCGGGAGCACGGGTCCCCACCCGGTGTGAGGCTGCCGGGCGCAGGGAACCGCACTAGCATCGGCGTCACGACGAACGGAAGGGGAAGACGGATGACCGACCAGCAGGACACCGAGCTGACCGACGACCAGATCGCGACCGTGGTGCCGGGGATCACCCAGGTGATCGAGGCGAAAGAGGGTGACCGGGACGGCACCGACGCCGACGGCACCGACGGCGATGCCTCGGACGGCACCGACGGCGACGCGAAAGACGCCGACGGCACGGACACCCAGGACGCCGACGGCACGGACACCCAGGACGCCGACGGCACGGACACCCAGGACGCCGACGGCACGGACACCCAGGACGCGGACGGCACGGACGCACCTTCGACCTCGTGAGCGTCGAGGCACCCGATCGCCTTGGCCTGGCTCGTGCGCCGCTCGAGCGGTGCGTCGGCGACGTCGAGCGGTTCCTGCTCGAGGCGTGGGGCCGAACCGCGTCGCTGCATCGCGGCGCCGACGCGGCCGGGTTCGCCGATCTGCTGGGCCTGGAAGATGTGGACCGTTTCGTCACGACCACGGGCCCGCGGGTTCCGTACGTGCGGATGGTACGTGCCGACCAGCCGATCCCTGAAGCTGCCTACACCCGCTCGGGACGCACGGGCTCGCGCGAGGTGCACGGCATGCTCGACCCGGCCAGGGTCCTTCGCCTCTTCGACGAGGGCGCGACGATCGTGCTGCAGGGGATGCACCGCTGGTCCGAGCCGGTGACGAGGTTCTGCCGCGATCTCGAGCTCGAGCTCGGGCATCCGTGCCAAGTGAACGCCTACGTGACACCTCCCAGCGCGCAGGGGCTCGCCTCACACGCCGACCCGCACGACGTCTTCGTGCTGCAGGCGTTCGGCTCCAAACGCTGGTACGTCGACCCAGCGCCCGGGGGCGGCGCTCCGATCGAGACGGACCTCGATGTCGGCGACACGCTGTACATGCCGCGCGGCACACCCCACCACGCGTCGGCACAGACGGAGATCAGCGGTCACCTGACGGTCGGCGTGCACGTGACGAGCTGGCGCGACGTGCTGCGCGACGTGGTCGCCGGGCTCGACGACGATCCCTCGCTCGCGGGCGACGTGCCGGCCGGATGGGTGCACGACGCCGACGGGTTCGCCGCGGAGCTCTCGGCTCGCCTGCAGCTGCTGGCTGTGTCGCTGCGCGACGGCATCGATCCGATCGAGGTCGCCGACCGGCGAGCCGAGCGGTTCCTCTCGTCGCGGGCACAGCTCGCCCGTGGGGCGCTCCTCGACCGTGCGGCGCCGCTCGAGATCGACGACGACACCGTGCTGCGTCGCCGGCCGGGCACGGTCTGCGTGCTGCGGGTCCGCGACGGTGTGCTCCGCGTGCTGCTCGGGGACCGCCGTCTCGAGATGCCGGTGTGGGTCGAGCCGGCGATGCGCGCGGTGGTTCAGGCCGAGACCCTGCGTGTCGGCGATCTCGCGCCCGAGCTGGCGAGCGCCTCCAGCCGGGCGGTGCTGGCTCGCCGGCTGGTCCGCGAAGGATTGTTGTCCGCGCGGGACGCGCGGTAGGGCGCGAGCCACCGGTGCCGGACCTCGACGATCGGTGCACGCTGCGGAGCCTCGCGAGCGACGAGCCGCTCGCGGGGACCGCCTCGACCGTCCGGCGCTGGCTGCTCGTGGAGTCCGCCGGGCCGTGGGGACCGCACGGCTTGCTCGATGGGCGGCTGCCGGGCGGCGTCGGTGACGCGCTGCACGCGCTCGCGCGGCGCACCGGATCGCGCGTGCTGCTGATCCGCCGGGTCCACCGCCGCCCCGACGTGGAGGGGTCGGTGACCTGCATCGCCGTCGACACCACCCTCGACGACCCTTGGATGGGTCGTGTGCTCGTGCCGTCGATCGCTCACTCGGTCGGCTTGGACCCGGCCGACCGTGGCTCCTTCGAGCCGCTCTCGGGCCCGCTCGCGGTCGTGTGCACCCACGGCCGCCGCGACGTGTGCTGTGCCGAGCGTGGACGTCCGCTCGCACAGGCCACGGCCTCGGTACATCCCTCGGTGACCTGGGAGAGCACCCACCTGGGCGGGGACCGGTTCGCCGGCAACATGGTGGTGTTCCCGCACGGGCTGTACTTCGGTCACGTGGAGGCCGTGCGAGGGCCCGAGATCGTGCGCGCCTACGCGCAGGGCCGCATCGTGCTCGATCGGTTCCGGGGGCGCTCCAGCATGCCGATGTACGCGCAGGTCGCCGAGCATCACCTGCGGGTGACCCTCGACCTGCCGGAGGTCAACGACCTGCGGCTCACCTCGGCGAGTGCCGTCGGCGACGAGGCCGAGTCACACTTCGCGACCTCGGCGGGACCTCGACGGGTGCGCTTGCGCCGCTGGGCGGGCACGCCGATGCGCCTCACCTGTCACAGCGAGCGCGAGGAGGCGCCGTCGATGTGGAAGGTCACCTCCGGCTGAGCGCGCAACCGTGGTTCCGGGTGTAGCGTCGCGCGGAGGAGCGACGGATGGCACCACGTCGATGGATCGCGGCACTGAGCGTCGTCTTTGCGCTGGCCGGGTGCACGAGCACCACCGCGCCCGGCCCCACGCCTCCTCCGCCGGGCAGCTCACCGGGGACCTCGTCGTCCGAACCCAGACCGTCGCCCGGCGCTGCGCTCGCCTCCGGTGCGGCGCTGCCCACGGGGTGCGACGGCGTGCGCCCGCGCAGGTCGCAGACCGTCGCGTTCGTCGCCGAAGGGCGAGCGTGGGCGCTCGATCCGAGCGGGTTCGATCTGACCTGCATGTTCCAGGTCGATGAGGCTGCGCCGTTCGCGTGGGGACCCCAGGGCGATCGGGTCCTTCTTGGCGGCATGGAGATCCGTGGGGTGGGCGCCCACCCAGCTTCGCTCGCTGCGACCGGGGCGCAGCCCGCGGCCTGGGACTGGGGCCACCCGCTGGGACTCTCGGTCGTCTTCGCCGAAGGCGACCGGCGCCTGCCCGAGAAGCGCTTCATGGATGACGGTCACGTCGAGCGTCTGCCGACGATGCCCGCCGGCGTCTATCTCGACATCGCCTATCACCCCAGCGGCCACGCGCTCGCGGTGGCGATCCAGCAGCATGGGGAGCAGTCCATCTGGATCTCGACGAACGAGGGCACCGACCCGGTGCCGCTGGTGCACTCCGAAGGCGGGACGCGCTTCCCGTCGATCGCCTTCTCGCCCGACGGCGAGCGCCTGCTGTGGATCGCGCAGCACCTCAACACCTATCAGGTGCACGAGATGGACCTGCGCGATCGCACGGGGTTCGACGACGGCTGGCGCGGAGAGCTGGACGAGGAGGCGACCAACCTGCACCTTGCCCCCGAAGGCGATCTGATGGCGCTCGACGTCGGGATCACGTGTGACGAGCGCACGGCCGTTGCCGTCCTCAGTCCGACGGTCGCCCGCCCGGCGCTGCCGGACGAACCACGCCCGACCACGGTCGTGGGGTGGCTCGACCGCACGACCCTGCTCGTGAGCGCAGGGGGTTGTGACGACACCGGCGACCTGTCCGCCGTCGACGTGCTCGACGGTTCGGTGACCGACCTCGTTCGCGGGGTCGGGCTCGCGGCGACCCGCACCGCGGTGACCGATGCGCCGGCGTCGGTGCCCGTGCCGGCCGAGCAGGCGCCACCCCCACCGCCCGAGGGCGTCGGGTGATAGCGACGGGTGGCGGCCGGTCGGCCGCCGAGAGGTTCCCTCAGCGCGCGCTCGCGGCGTAGGCTGACCTCGACGAGGCGGGAGGCGGCGATGGGCACCATCTGTGAAGCGGCGGAAGCTCTCTGGCCATCGCACGGTGTGGGCGCGACGGGGCGCCGGCGTTGAGCGGTTCCGCTGCTCCACCTGCGATGTCCCAGGCGCGAGCGCGCTGGACGATGGTCGCCGTCATCCTCGGGTCGGCGATCGTGTTCCTCGACACGTCGGTCGTCAACCTCGCCTTGCCCCGCATCGGTGAGGAGCTCTCCTCCGACGTGTTCGGCACGCTGGAGGCCCAGTCCTACGTCGCCTACGGCTACTTCGTGACCCTGTCGGCCCTGCTGATCCTCGCGGGGGCGCTCACCGACTTCCACGGCAGGCGAAAGATGTTCGCGGTCGGCCTGGCCGGGTTCGGCGTCACGTCGCTGCTGTGCGGCATCGCACCGTCGATGGAGTTCCTGATCGCCGCGCGGATCCTGCAGGGAGCCGCCGGCGCGCTCGTCGTCCCGGGGTCGCTGTCGATCATCACGGCGAGCTTCGCCGACGAGGAGCGCGGCCGGGCCTTCGGCATCTGGGCGGGCGCCTCGGCCGCCACGACGATCCTGGGTCCGTTCGTCGGGGGTCTGCTCGTGAACACGGTCTCGTGGCGCGCCGCGTTCCTGATCAACCTGCCGTTCCTGGCGGTGGCGCTGTTCGCGACCTTGCGGCACGTGCCGGAGTCGCGGGACGAAGAGGCGACCGGCCGGTTCGACTGGCTCGGGTCGGCCGTGATCGTGCTCGCGGTCGGCGGGCTGGCGTTCGGCACGATCCGCGGGCAGCAGCAGGGCTGGGGTGAGCCCTCGGCGCTCATCAGCCTGTTCGTCGGCGGTGTCTCGGCGATCGCGTTCCCGTTCCTGATGCGGCGCGCGGACCCGCTCGTGCCGCCGCGGTTGTTCCGGTCCCGCAACTTCACGGTCACGAACCTGGCGACGCTGGTGATCTACGGCGCGCTGTACGTGTCGCTCACCTTCCAGGGCATCTTCCTGATCGGCACGCTCGGCTACAACGAACAGGCGGCCGGCATCGCCGGCATCCCCGCCACGCTGCTGCTCGTGTTGTTCTCCACCCGTTTCGGAACCCTGGCGGCGCGGCACGGTCCCCGCCTGTTCATGGCGGTCGGGCCCGCCCTGATGGCGCTGGGCCTGTTGTGGCTCTCGCGCATACCGCCGACGAGCGATCCGTGGGTGCTCGGCACGGGCGCAGGTCGCTCCCTGCTGCCGCCCGGCGACTACGCCGTCGATCTGCTGCCGGGGTTCCTCGTGTTCGGGGTGGGTCTGATGGCGATGGTGGCCCCCCTGACCACCGCGCTGATGACGTCGGTGCCGGCGAGCAATGCGGGCGTGGCCTCGGCGATCAACAACGCGATCTCCAGGGTCGGCTCACCCCTCGTGACGGCGGTCATCTTCGTCGCGGTGGCCTCGAGCTTCTACGGGTCGATCGCACGGCAGGTGCCGTCGGCCGATGTCGACTCCGAGCGTTTCCGTTCGCAGGTGGCGCCGCTGAACGAACCGAGCGGCGACGTCTCCCCCGAGGTGCGAGACGCGGCACGGCAAGCCTCGACCGACGCGTTCTCCTTAGCGATGTATGTCTCGGCGGGATTGCTGCTGATCGGTGCCGCCATCAACGGCGTGGGTATCCGCAACCCCTCACCCGAGGGCCGGCACGGGGGTCCGGGGGCCGAGCAGCCGCCACCCACGGGGGGTGAAGCACCGGTGGCCCCGGCCCGAGGGGCGCCCGAGGCGTTCGCCGAGGCGCCTCCACCGGAGTCGGGCGCGGCGCCCGGCGGAGGTGCCGACCGAGCGACGTGAACGCGCCGCCCTCGGTTCGCCTCGCAGGCCTTAGTTCGCCTCGTACTTGAACGAGATGTTGACGCGGGCCCGGTACTGCGTGACCCGGCCGTCCTCGATCGTGACGTCGAGCTTGACGACCTCGCCGACGCGCAGGTCGCGCAGGGTGGCCGCGGCGGTCTCGACCGCGTGGCGGGTGGCGTCCTCCCACGACTCGCTGCTCGTGCCGATCACCTCGGTCACCCGGTAGATGCTGTTGGTCATGTTTGTTGCCTCCTCCTCGTCGGTCGTCCCATCCTGACCGGACCCGGCCGCCGGCGCCAGGTCGGTCCGACGGCTGGCCGGCGCTGCTCAGCGCAGCGACGGGTTCAGCGTGTAGGTCGGCGTCATGGACGCGTGGGCGAGCACGTGGCCGTCGATCACCTCCCGGAACCGCTCGAGCGTGAAGCCGGGGGCCAGACCGAGCGTGTCGACGTCGAGGGCGTGGACCGTGATCACGTACCGATGCACGCGGTCGTCGTTCCACGGCGGGAAGGGGCCGTCCCACCCGCCGTAGGTGCCCTCCAGGTCGGGGTTGCCTTCGAACAGCCCTCGGTAGTCGTTCTGACCGCTCACCCCGCCGACGCTTGTGGGGGACGGTGGCCTGCCGTGGGCCACGAACCCGGCCCCGCCGGCGCCCTCGGGCAGCTCGTGCACGTCAGCCCCCAGGTCCGCAACGAGCCAGTGGGCGAACTCGACCCGCGTCTCGTCTTCGCCCAGCGGCAGGCCCTCGACGCCCATCCGCGTGCGGTCCGCGGGCACGTCGGGATCGACGACCGAGATCGCGAACGATCGCGTGCCCGGCGGCTCACCCGACCACGCCAGGTGGGGGCTGCGGTCGGCGCCGGCCATCTCGGCGCGGCCGTCGGCCGTGGGTGTGGCGACCGCGTGGACCTCCGGGATCGGCTCGCCGTCGGCGACGCTGGTGCTGGAGATGGTGAAGGTCATGGCACGGCCTCCTCGCTCGGTGCCGGGCATGCTAGGCCACAGGAGGCGCTTGCGCCGCACGCCGGCGCGCCGATCGAGCCTGCAGACCGCGGGCGATCGGCACAGCCAGACGGGCGGCGATCGGCCCGATCACCACGAGAACGATGACGTAGGCGATCGTGAGCGGCGCGAGCTTCGGTTCGAGGCCCGCCGACACCGCGAGGCCGGCCAGCGCGATCGAGAACTCCCCGCGTGGGATCAGCAGGGCCGCCGCTCGGGCTTGCCCCGCGGCGCCGATGCCGGACGCTCTCGCCGCCCACCAGCCCGTTCCGGCTTTCGTGACCACACCGATGGCCGCGAGCGCGAGGGCCGGCGCCACCATCGGCGGGATCGACGCCGGGTCGATCTCCAGACCGATGAACAGGAAGAAGATCGCGGCGAATAGATGGCGAAGCGGCGGCAGCAGCCCGCGAGCCCGGTCGGCGGTCGGACCCGACAGCACGATGCCGGCGAGCAGGGCGCCGACCGCGGCGGAGACCCGGATCGAGTCGGCGAGTCCGGCGGCGAGCACGACGATCCCGAGCAGGGAGAGCAGCAGCGCTTCGTCCGATCTCGTGTACAGCGCCCGGCTGATCGCGTGTTCGAAGCGCAGGGCCAGGATGAGGATCACCGACACGGCGGCGACCGCCGTCACCGCGACCAGCGAGCCCGCAAGGCCCGCCCCACCGAGCGCGAGGGCGCCGAGGACCGGCAGGTACAGGACCATCGTGAGGTCTTCCATGATCGAGATCGACAGCACCACCGGGGTCTCGCGGTTCCCCGTCCATCGAAGGTCGGCCATGACCTGGGCCATGACGCCCGTCGAGGTGACGAACGTCACGCCGCCGAGGAACATCGCGGGCACGAGGCCCCAGCCGAGCAGCAGACCTGCCGCCAGGCCCACCGAGTAGTTGGCCGCGAGGTTGAGCAGGCCGGCCGGCAACGAGGCGCGCATCGCGGTAAACAGCTCGGTGGCGGAGTATTCGAGGCCGAGCGAGAACAGCAGCAGCACGATGCCGATTTCGGCGCCGGTACGGGCGAAATCCTCCGTGGCGCCGAGCGGCACGAGGCCGCCTTCGCCGACGGCCAGACCACCCAGCAGGTAGAAGGGGATGGCCGGGATCCCGACGCGTGCGGCGAGGCGGGCAAGGAGCGCGAGGCCGAGGATCACCGCGCCGAGCTCGACGAGCGGAGTCTCGGTCACGACGCCGCACCGCTCGTCACAGCGGCGTGCGCGCCACGGCGCAGCAGGTCGCCCCCCCTGCGGGCCCCGAGCAGCTGCCGGACGAAGGCCGCGGCCGAGGCGGGCGCGACCACGCCTCGGCGGATCACGAGGTAGATCGTGCGGCGGAGCGGGAACCCGGTGACCTCACTCGTCATCAGCAGGCCCGACTCGAGCTCGAGCTGCACGGCAGCATCCGACACGACGCCGACCCCGAGGTCGGCGGCGACCGCCTGCTTGACCGCCTCGGACGTGTCGAGCTCGAGTCGGACTTCGAGGGTGCGCCCCCGCTCGGCGGCCCAGCGTTCCGTCAGCTGGCGCGTGCTGTCGCCGATGCCGAGGGTGACGAACGGCTGCGCGAGGAGATCTCGGGGCCGTACTCGAGGCAGCGCCGCGAGGGGGGAGCGCGGCGACCAGACCGCGATCAGCTCGTCGCGCTGGAACGGGGTTCGCACGAGATCGTCTTCACCTCGCTGCAGCTCCCCGACGAGCGCGACGTCGAGATCGCCGGCGCGCAGCAGCCTGAGCACCTCGGTGGCGTCGGCGACCGTCGCATCGAGGGTGACCTGCGGCGCTCGGGCCGTGAACGAGCGCAGGGCGGCGGGCAGGACGTAGGCGCCCGGCGTCGTGCTGGCACCGACCCGGAGCCGCTCGCGAGTGGGTTCCCGCAGACGCTCTGCGACCGCGCGGGCATCGTCCCAGGCGCGGACGAATGCCTCCCCGGAGGCCGCGAGTTCGAGCGCCGCCGGCGTCGGCACTAGCACTCGCCCCCGTCGATCGAACAACCGGACGCCCAGCTCTCGCTCGAGCGCGTGCAGGTGCTGGGAGACGCCAGGCTGCGACATGCCGAGTCGCTGGGCGGCGCCGGTGAACGAACCCGCCTCGACGGCCGCGACGAGCGTGCGGAGCTGCTGGGGCCGCATCCAGCAAGTATAAGTCACACTTATCCCAAGCATCGCTTGTTGGACCGCCTTCTGCGTCACGGGAAGGATGGACCGAACGTCCGCCGCGTCGTCGGCCTGCGGGCGGTGCCCCCCGACCGATGGAGATGACCGACGTGAAGAAGCTCGTCGCCGCGCCCCTGCTCGTCGCGCTGCTCGCTCTGCTGCTGCCGGCCGCCCCGGCGGCCGCGGCGGCCGGCGTCGACCTGACCTACGTGCGCACGATCGGCGGACCGGGTCACGCCGAGCTGTACGGGTGGGGCATGGCCACGGCGCGTGACGGGTCCGTGCTCGTCGGTGACTACTGGAACTTCCGGGTCGCCCAGTACGCCACGGACGGCGCGCACCTGCGCGACCTCGTCACGGACGCCACGAAGGGATCCGGGTACGGCCAGCACCTGGCGCCCTACGGCATCGCGGTTGACCCTCGCAACGGCGACTTCTACTTCGGCGATGTCGACGGCGGCAAGTCGGTCGACAAACATGCCGAGGACGGGGGGTTCATCCTGCAGTTCGGCAGCAACGGGGTCGGTCCGAACCGCTACCAGTACCCGTCGTACGTGTCGGTGGCGAGCACCGGGCGCGTGTTCGTGAGCGACCAATGGAACCACACGATCGCGGCGGTGAGCCCCACGGGTCAGGAGCAGTTCCGTTTCGGGGGGCAGGGCACGGCGACGGGGCGGTTCCGGCAGCCGCGCGGCAACGCGATCGGCCCGGGCGACGAGCTCTACGTCGTCGACAACTACAACGCGCGGATCCAGGTGTTCGACGTGAACGGCAACCACCTGCGCTCGTTCGGGTCGGTAGGACCCAACCCCGGGCAGTTCGGCTCGAACCCCGATCTGCGGGGTATCGCGGTCGACCACGCCAACGGGTGGGTCTACGTGGTCGATGCGGGGCGCGCGTTCGTGAACAAGTACACCCTGCAGGGGGACTACCTCTTGCGGTTCGGGGGGCATGGGGCCGGGCCGGGTCAGTTCCCGGGCGGCGGACGCGACGTGACCGTGGACGGCGAGGGCAACGTCTGGGTCGGCGACATGCCCGGGTTCCGGGCACAGGTGTTCTCGCCGGCGGGACAGTTCCTGTTCCAGGTGCCGGTGAGCGGCGGCGAGCCTCCGGAGGGGGGCTTCAACCAGCCGCGTGGGGTCAGTGTCGATGCCCAGGGCAACGTGTTCGTCACCGACACCCACAACTGGCGTGTGCAGAAGTTCGCCCCGAACGGCTCGTTCTCGCAGCAGTGGGGCATCCGCGGCGGCGGCGCGTTCTCGTTCAACTATCAGCGGGGCATCTCGGTGGATCTGCGAGACGGCGCCTTCATCGTGGCCGACACGGACAACCACAAGGTCAAGAAGTACTCGAACACCGGCACACATCAGTGGACGATCGGGTCCTTCGGAGCCGGTGCCGGGCAGTTCAGGAACCCCCACAGCCTCGACGTGGCCCCCGACGGCCGGATCGCCGTGGCCGACACCCAGAACCACCGGGTCCAGATCCTGTCGCCCGGCGGCGAGCCGATCGCGGCGTTCGGTACGCAGGGCGGTGGCGATGGGCAGTTCCGCTTCCCGCGCAGCGTCGTATGGGACCCCGACGGCACCCTCTGGGTGAGCGATTCGCTGCGGGGCGACGTGCAACACCTCTCAGCCACGGGCGCCTTCCTCGGCAGGATCGCCCCGTCGGGCAGCGGCGACGATGTGCTCGTGCGCGCGGCCGATGTCGAGGTGGACGGCACGCGCGTGTTCGTCGCGGATGTCGACACCCACAAGGTCAAGGTCTGGACCAAGCAGGGCGAGTTCCTGGACGCCTTCGGGGGTTCGGGCACGGCGCCCGGCTCGTTCCGGCGGCCCCACGGCATGCAGCTGACCGCCGACGGCCGGTTGTTCGTGGTTGAGCAGGCCGGTGAGCGCGTCCAGGAGTTCCTCGTGGGCGACGGCAGCGGGGGCGGGGGAGGCGGCGGTGAGCCCGACACGTCCCCACCCGACGGCACCGTCGACGTGCCCTCGCCGAGGCAGGTCTTCACCTCGTTGCCGGTCGAGATGCGAGGTGGCGCGACCGACGATCGCGGCGTCACGGAGGTGCGCGTGGCGGTGCGTGATCGCATGAGCGGGGATTGGCTGCGCACGAACGGAACGTGGGGTGCGTTCCAGCACCACCAGGCATCACTTGCGTCCCCAGGTGGCACCTCGACGGGATGGGCGCTCTCGTTCACGCCGGCGACCGGCGGATCGGGGCAGTACGCCATGCAGGTCGCCGCGGTCGACGCGGCCGGTAACGTCGACCCGACGAAACCATGGGTGCAGTTCGACGCGACCGCGGGGGGCGGTGGCGGCGGCGGCACGCCGGACACGACGCCGCCCGACGGCACCGTCGACGTGCCTGCGCTGCACCAGGTGTTCACGTCGCACCCCGTCGTGATGCGGGGCGACGCGACCGACGACCGGGCGGTCGCCGAGGTCACGGTGGCGATCCGTGACCGCGACACGGGGCAGTGGTTCCGGGCCAACGGCACGTGGGGCGCCTTCCAGCCACACCCGGCGGTGCTCGGCTCGCCGGGGGCGACCTCGACGACATGGACCTTCTCCTGGACGCCCCCCGCGAGCGGCTCGGGCCGCTACGGCATGCAAGCTGTTGCCGTCGACGCCGCCGGCAACGTCGACCCCTCGAAGCCCTGGGTCCGGTTCGACGCGTAGGTCGCACGTCCGTTGATGCGGGTTCCCGCCGGCCCAGGCCCGCGGGCCGGTGGGAGCCCACTGCGAGACCATGGAGGGGTGGACCGCTGTCGGCGGCCACGCCGATCCCAGGGAGGGACCACATGGCGCCTGAAGAGCTGACCCCGACGGAGGTCGAGCCGACCGTCCTCGACGAGGCCGATGAGCCCGTTGCCCGCGACGACGTGCCCGAGGCCGACGCCGCCGAGCAGGCGGCGCCGCTTGAGCCACGTGGGGGCGAGCTGCCGGCCAGCGTCGGCGACCTGCCCGAAGCCGACGCGATCGAGCAAGCCCGTGATGCGGGCCCGGACGAGGAGGAGCGCCTCTGAGGCCCGTCATCGTGCCGCCGCGGCCCTCAGCATGGGTCTTTCGGCCGATGCTCCGCGCCGCGGAGCTGTGGTTGCGTGGGGGGCGTATGCGAACGCGTGCGGGGAGGGCCGCGCTCCGTCGCTCTTTCGGCGCCGTCACGGCGGGCCTCGTGCTCGTCACGACGGTGGTCGGTGTGGCGCCGACCGCCGGGGCCGCGGTGGCCTTCTCCGGCACGCTTGCGGGGCCGTCGACGGCCGCGATGTACCCGTCGGGCGTCGAGTACGACGACAGCGGCGACCGCCTGGTCATCGCCGATACGGGTCTGGATCGGGTGCTCTTCACCACGTACGACGTCGATGGGTCGCCTTCGTTCCAGCCACAGGGAGGGTTCGGCGGTCACGGGGCCGGCGAGGGCCAGTTCGACTCCCCACGTGACGTCGCGATCGACAGCGCCGGCAACATCTACGTGGGTGATGCCGGCAACAACCGTGTGCAGTCGTTCACGAGCGATGGGACGTTCCGGTGGCAGCAAGGGGGCACCGGCACGTGCGACACGTGTATGAACACACCGATCGGTGTGACCTGGGACGAGACCAATGACGTGTTGCTCGTGGCCTCCACCGGCCACGACTGGATCAAAGCGTTGGACGCCGACGGCTCGTTCGCGTGGAAGCTGCCTCCGGGCGCCGGCACCAACGGGGTGGTCGATCCCGGGGAGCTCGACATCGACGCGCCTCGGGACGTCGCGCGCGGGCCCGACGGCCGCCTGTGGGTGGCCGACTACCCCCGTCATCGGATCGCGGTGTT
>Ga0299913_10001389_pt1 | contig 17812 bp, 12 predicted proteins | sample RVTome_9_FD_201360 | JGI IMG/M metagenome (GOLD analysis project Ga0299913, IMG submission 201360) | Soil microbial communities from uranium-contaminated site in the Upper Colorado River Basin, Wyoming, United States - RVT155D38 (version 2) ... | reverse complement strand
AGTAGGAGCTTCCGATGGCTGAGATCACTCTTGCGGCTCGTAGCGGCCGTCCCACTGGTTCCCGTCCGAGCAACCGTCTGCGGGCGGGGGGCAAGGTTCCCGGCACGGTCTACGGACTGGGAGGCGGCGCCGTGACCGTCAGCGTCGAGTGGCGCGAGCTGCGGCAGGCGCTCACGACCGACGCGGGAATGAACGCGTTGATCAACCTCCAGGTCGACGACCACGAGAGCGAGCTGACGATCGTCAAGGACCTCCAACGTCATCCGATCAGGCGCAGCGTGCTCCACATCGACTTCCTGCGCGTCAGTCGCGACATTGCCATCGAGGTCGAGGTCCCGATCGTGCTTGTCGGCGAGGCTGAGCAGGTCACGCGTGAAGGCGGCATCGTCGACCAGGCGCTCTTCCAGCTCACGATCAGCGCGAAGCCCGGGTCCATTCCGAACGAGCTCACGATCGACATCAGCGGTCTGACCATCGGCGACGCCTTGCGCGTCAGTGACCTCACGCTTCCCGACGGCGTCGAGACCGAGGTCGACGCGGAGGAGCCGGTCGTCATCGGCTCTGCGCCAATCGCCGAAGAAGTCGAAGAGGTCTCGGAGGAGGAGGCCGCGGCTGCCGCGGAAGAAGGGGCCGAGGGGGAGGCTGCCCCGGCCGCGGAAGGGTCGGAGGAAGCTCCGTCCGAGGGCGGCGGCGAGGAGTAGGCGCTGCCGGCCGATCATCTCGTTGTCGGCCTCGGCAATCCCGGCGCGGAGTACGAGCGCAGCCGGCACAACTGCGGGGCCGAAGCCGTCGCGTTGCTGGCTCGACGCCACGGTGGCGCGCTGAAGCGCGACCGCGCTCGCGCCCTTGCGGGCGAGATCGGGATGGAGGGGCACCGCGTCGCCCTGGCCTGGCCGCAGACGTATTACAACGAGTCCGGCATGGCGGTCGCGACGCTTGCTCGGCGCTACGACCTGCTCGACGACGTCGACCGGATCATCGTCCTGCACGACGAGCTCGACCTGCCGCCGGGAAGGTTGAAGGTGAAGCTCGGCGGCGGGCTTGCCGGCAACAACGGGTTGCGCTCGATCAAGGCGCACCTGCACACCGACGGGTTCGTGCGCGTGCGCATCGGGGTGGGCAAGCCGCCGGGCCGGGAGGACGGCGCGAACCACGTCTTGCGCCGCCCCGGCAAGACCGAGCGGGTCGAGCTCGACATCGCGATCGAGCACGCGGCGGACGCAGTGGAGATGATCGTGCGAGACGGTGTCGCCGCGGCGATGGGCGTCTACAACCGGCTCGACCCCGAGCCGGACGAGCCCGACGAGCGCTGACGGCTCGGGCTCGCGCTACGCGCCTTCGGCAGCGGCCCTGAGGTTGGCGAGCGTCTGCTCCATCCCTCGCTGCATGTCGGCCTCGCGTTCCGACCACGGAAGGCCCGTGCCCATCTTCGTGAAGAACTTGGCGATCGCGCCGGGCTCCTTCACGATCTCGAACGACTCGGTGACGTCGGTGCCCGAGCCCGACGGCTCGAACCGGTAGCGCCACGTCGTCTCGCCTTTGCCGACGTCGAACGCGAACTCGCGTCCGGGATCGGCCGCCGTGATAGTGCACTTCGTGGTCCAGCCCGCCTTGCGCTCGTTCTTGCCCTTGAATCGGGCGCCGACCGTCGGACCGGTCGCGCCGTCCAGCCACTCGCCGCCGAGGTTCTCCGGACTCCACTCGCCCATCCGAGTGACGTCGGCGACCATCGCGTAGACCGTCGTGGGGCTCGCGTCGATGTGGATTTTGGACTCTCCCATGGCCGGCGACACTACGGCTGCAACCGGTAGCAGCGGAACAAGTCGTGCTCGATCGGCAGCACCTCGACCGACGAGAAGCCGGCGTCCGCCGCGTAGCGCTGGAGCGTCGCGGTGCGCAGCATGGTGCCGGTCGCGGCCGAGTCTTCCTCCGTGCGGCCCACGAGAAGGCAGTGCAACACGCTGGCGGCGTACATCAGCCGCTGCATCGGGTCGGGGTCATTCGGTGTCATCTCGTCGGCCGCCCGCTCGTCGACGATGAACACCGTGCCGCCGGGGGCGAGCATGGTGCGCATCGCGCCGAGCGCCTCCACTGGCCGCGGGAGGTCGTGCAGCGCTTCGAAGCAGCACACGAGGTCGTACGACTCCGACGGTGCGTCGGCGGCGTTGCGCACCTCGAAATGCAGTCGATCACCGAAGCCCTCCGCGTCGGCGTTTCTCCGCGCGTCGGCGATCGACGGTTCATCGAGGTCGTAGCCGTCCACGGTGACACCCGGGAAGGCTCGGGCAAACGCGATCGACGACCATCCCGCGCCGCACGCCACGTCGGCGATCCGAACGGCTCCCGCCTCGAGCCGCGTCACTACATCTGGCATCGCCGCTAGCCAAGACGAAGCGAGCAGGTTCACGAACTGCGGACGGTTGGCGGCTGCCTGGAACTCGCGCACGCCGTCGCCGTACGCGCCGAAGCTGAGCCCGGTGCCGTCGCGGTAGGCGCGGATGACGGCGTCAATGCTCGCGGGAGCGGACGCGGCCAGGGTGGCCATCGGCGCGAGGAACGCGAGGCTCTCCGGATCGAGCAGGCAGGCCTGCGCTGCGATCGGAAGGCTGAACACCCGGTCGTCGGGATTGCCGCCGTCGGCCGGGTCGGCATCCACGGCGACGATTCCGGCCGTCGCCTGCTGCTCGAGCCACTCCCGGGCGTAGCGAGCGTCGATGCCGGCTCGCTTGGCGAGCTCGGGCGGAGTCGCAGGCCCTTGTGCGAGGGCCTCGTACAGGCCCAGGCGCGTGCCAAGCTCGATGGTCAGCAGCTCGAGCGTGCCGACGGTGGCCATCGCCACCCGCGTTGCAAACTCGCCGATGGCCGCCTCGAGGTCGTCCGTCGGGTCGGTGGATTGCGTGGATTCCGTAATAGTCATGCCCCCTCCTGCGCCAGAACAAAGATGGCGATGCCAGGCCAGGGCTACCGTCGTCGTCCCGTGGGTGTGGATGCGCTGCGCGGCGCGATCGAAGGCGCGATCGGCGGACGTGGTGCCCTGGTCTTCCTGACCGGCGAGCCAGGAATCGGCAAGACGACCGCCGCGCAGGACGCGGCGTCACTGGCATCCTCGGACGGCGCGCAGGTGCTCTGGGCCGCGTGCTGGCAGGAGGACACCACCGCGCACGGGCCGTGGCGAACCGTCTTGAGCGACCTTGGCGAAGCCGGTGCTGGCGCGCTCGCGGCGCTCGGCGGCACCGACGAGCTCGACCCGTCGGCGCTGACCGCCGCCCGCGAGGGCGCATATCTCCGGGCCGCCGATGCGCTGACCGCCGTCGCACGGCAGCGACCGGTCGTCGTCGTGCTGGACGATCTGCACTGGGCCGACGACGGGACGATCCGCCTGCTGGCAGCCGTTCGGGGCCGGCTCGCGGCCACGCCGATGCTCGTGATCGGAACGTACCGCGACAACGAGGTTGCCGCCGGATCGCTGCTCGCCAACCTGGCCAGGACGGGGGACCGCCTCGCGCTCGCGCCTCTCAACCGGGCCGCTGCGACCACCCTGATCAGAGACATCGCCGGCGCCTCTGTCGACGATGAGACCGTCAGCGACGTGCTGCGCCGCACGGGCGGGAACCCCTTCCTCGTCGTGCAGGTCAGCCGGATGCTGGCGGACGGGCGCGACGACGCGCTGCCCGCGGGTGCTCGCGACGTGCTCCGCCGCATGATCGACGCCGTGCGCCACGATGCCCGGACCGTGCTGGAGGGCGCCGCCGTCGTCGGCGGTCCCCTCCGTCCTTCGATCCTCGCTGCGGTCTGCGAGACCCCGCTCGACCGCACCCTCGACGCGCTCGATGTCGCGACGGCGGCGCGGATCCTCCAACGGGGACCGTCTCCTGGCGAGTGGGAGTTCGTGCACGACCTGTTCCGGCAGGCGACGCTCGACGGGCTTCCGAGTGCGCGCCGCGGCGAACTGCACCGCGCGGCGGCGATCACGTTGATCGATGTCGGGGCAGGCGCCGCGGCGGTCGCACATCACCTCCTGTCCTCGGCCACCGGGCCGGATGTCGAGGCCGCCCAGTGGGCGATTCGTGCTGCGGAAGACGCACTCGACGCGTACGCGTGGGAGGAGTCGGCGGCCCACGCGGAGCACGCGCTCGCCGCGCTGTCGTCCGGTGGCGAAGCCGACGAGCAACGTGCCGAGGTCTGGCTGCTCTACGGGCGAGCTCGGCTGCTGGCCGGTGATCGGGATCGCGCGGTGGCCGCCTTCAGCACCGTTGCCGCGCTCGGCCGCTCGCTCGGTTCGGCCGACCTGCTCGCCCGGGCCGCATTGGGTTTCTCCGCAGACTTGGGCGGTTTCGAGATCCGCCTGTTCGATCAACGGCAGATCGACCTGCTCGAAGAGGCGGCCGTCGCGTTGTCGACGAACGGCGAGGCCAACCTCCGCGCTCGGGTGCTCGCGCGACTGTCGGTCGCATTGTCCTATTCCTCGTCGACCGAGCGGCGACTCGCGCTGGCGGAGCAGGCCCTCGCGCTCGCTCGATCCGCCGGAGACGCGTCGGCACTGGCGGGAGCGCTGGCGGCCCATTGCGACGCGATCGCCGGCCCGAACGACATCGAGCGTCGCGACGCGGAGGCCGGCGAGATCATCGAGCTCGCTGCGTCGTCAGGTGACCGCGGCCTCGAACTGTTGGGGCGCCGCATCCGGTTCGTCGCGTTGCTCGAACAGGGCGATGTCTTCGGCGCCCAGAACGAGGCAGCCGCGTTTGCACGACGCGCCGCGGAGCTCGGCAATCCGCTGTACAGCTGGTATGTGGTGCTGTGGCGAGGCATGTTCTCACTCGCCAACGGCGATGTCGGCGGCGCCGAAGAGGCGTCGTATGAAGTGGCACGGATCGGCGAACGTGCCGGCAGTGACAACGCGCCGATGCTGTCCGTCGTCCTTCGCAGCGAGCTCCTGCATCAAACCGACCGTGTCGAGGAGATGGAGGGAATGCTCGCCGAGGTCGAGGTGGTCATGGGCGACCTCGCGCAGTCGTCCCAGGCCTACGGCAACTTCGCCCGCTACCTCACCCACATGGGCCGTACGGCGGAGGCGGTGGCCCTGCTCGACCGATTGCTCGTGCCGGGGCTCGACGCCGTGCCCGACGACGCCGAGTGGCTACCCGGCATCACGACGATCGTCGACGCCGCGGTCACGTTGCACCATCCGGTGCTCGCGTCGGCGGTCGACGCGTTGACGCCGTTCGCTGACTGCTTCGCGATCGAAGGGATTGGCGGCGGGCTCCACGGCGCAATCGGCAGGCTCGTCGCCGACGGGCTGATCGCACTCGGCCGCCATGACGAAGCCGTGCCCTTCGCCCGTCGCGCGCTCGAGCGGAATCGGGCCGCCGGCGCGTTGCTCACGGCTCACGCCCAGAGGACGCTTGCTGATGCGTTACGGGGCACCGAGGAGGCGCTCGGGCTGGCGGCCGCGGCGGACGCGACCTATCGAGGGCTCGGCCTGCACCACTTCGTCCGAGCGGACACGCCGGTGGCCGCACCGGCGGAACGTGAGGGCGCCGAGCTCCGTCGTGAGGGCGATGTGTGGCACGTGTCCTTCGCCGGCATCACCACGATCGTCAAGCACGTGAAGGGGATGGCCGATCTGGCCCAGCTGCTGCCGCGGCCCGGCGTCGAGGTCCACGTCACAGGGCTCGAAGCGCTGCCGGCGGAGGTGGCGACGGTGGCGCGGTCGTCCGTTCGAGACGAGACACTCGATCGCCAAGCGGTGGCCGCCTACCGTGCTCGGCTCGAGGAGCTCGACGCTGACCTCACCGAGGCGGAGCGCGACAACGACATCGTGCGCGCCGAGCGAACGCGAACCGAACGCGACTTCCTGCTCGAGGAGCTTTCGTCGTCGCTCGGCCTCGGCGGGCGTCCCCGGCTCAGCGGGCCGGATCCCGTCGAGCGTCTCCGCAAGGCCGTGACCTCGCGGATCCGCGATGCGATTCGCCGGATCGATGCCGTCCATCCCGCGCTTGCCCGCCATCTGTCGAACTCGGTGCGCACGGGGACGTTCTGCTCGTACCGTCCGGAGCAGCCGATCATCTGGCGGTGCGACGCGCGATCTGGCGCCCACGGGCAATGACCACCACCCTCGACACCATCACCGACCGCGCGGCTCGCAGCATGGCCGATCGGGTGATCCACCACGCGACTGCAGCCGGCCGTCCCTTGCACCGCGACAACGACGTGGTCGTGGCCTGGCTCGGTGACCGAGGCATGTTTGTCAACGCGGCGGTGGTGCTGACACCGCCAGCCGATTGGGACGAGGTGCTCGGCCGCGTCGCCGAAGTGGTGCCGCACGGCATCCCGGCCACGCTGATCAGCCCGTACGCCACCCCGGATCTCACCGAGCGCGGCTGGCAGCTCGTCGGCCATCCGCCACTGATGGCCCGTTTCCCCGGCGCGGCAGCCGCGCCGTTGATCCCTCCCGAGTTGCACATCCACGAGGTCGTGGACCAGCCGGGGTTGGCGGTGTTCGAGAGGACGCTGGTCGACGGGTACCCGATGCCCGAACTGCAGCCCTACGAGTGGGGCCGGTTCTACGACGAGCGCGTGCTCGGTGGTCCCACCCGGCTCTGGGTCGGGTTCGTCGACGGCCGTCCTGTCGCGACCGGAGCCGTCCACATCGCCGCGGACGTGAACCACGTCGAGATGATCGCCACGCTCGACGGCGCTCGGGGCCACGGGCACGGATCGGCGGTCACGTGGACCGCGACGACCGCCGATCCGTCCTTGCCGGCCGTGCTGATCGCCAGCGATCCCGGCCGCCCGGTCTACGAGCGCCTCGGCTACTCCACCCTCAGCAGATGGACGATGTGGTATCGGGAGTAGCGGCCACCCGAGCCTCGGGTGTCGATCCTGTCGGTAGGGTTTGCCGGCTGTCGATGAGTTTGTTTGACCTTCCAAACCTGCTGCGCGACGACCCCGCCCTCCTCGAAGTTCGGGGACGGTCGAGCGCGCTCATCGCCGTGCCGGAGCCCGCCCGGGCGTTCACGATCGCTGGTCTCGTGCGCACCACGAAGCGCCGGCCGTACCTCGTCGCCGTGCCGACCACCGCCGACGGCGAGCGTCTCACGCACGACCTCGCGGCGTTCCTGGGCCCGGACCGCGTAGAGCTCTTCCCGGCCTGGGAGACGCTGCCGTTCGAGCGGGTGAGCCCGGGTGTCGAGACGATGGGCCGCCGGCTGCGCACGATCTGGCGGCTGCTCGCCGCCGACCGGGCGCCCGACGTGGTGATCGCCCCGATCCGGGCGCTGGCGCAGCGGCTCGGCCCCGACGTCGAGAAGGTCGAGCCCGTCGAGATCGAGATCGGACAACGCCGCGACCGCGACGAGCTCGTGAGCGCACTCGTGCAGGCGGGCTATCGCCGCGAGGACCAAGTCGAGCACCGCGGCGAGGTTGCGGTGCGCGGGTCGATCGTCGACATCTTCCCGTCGACGGCCGACACGCCCGTGCGCGTCGACCTCTGGGGCGACGAGGTCGACCGGCTCAGCGAGTTCTCGGTCAACGACCAGCGTTCGACCAACGCACTCGACCGCGTCGTCGTCTTCCCCTGCCGTGAGCTGCTGCCGACCGACGCAGTGCGCGAGCGCGCCGACCAGCTGATCGCCCGCGAGCCGTGGGGCCGCGAGCAGTGGGAGCGGCTGGCCAACGGGTTGGCGTTCGACGGCATGGAGTCGTGGCTGCCGTGGCTCGCCGACCGCGAGCACGTGTTGCTCGATCTCCTGCCGGGCGACGCGCAGATCCTCCTTGTCGAGCCCAAGCGACTGCGCGACCGCGCCGCCGACATCCTCGCCGAGGAAGCGGACCTCGCCCGCACGCTCGCGAAGACCTGGGGCGCCGACACCGCGGGGACCACCGAGTTCCCCAGCTCGCGCACCGAGTTTCCTAGCCTGCACATGCCGTTCGACCGCCTGCTCGCGCACACCGATGCGCCAGCCTGGACGATGACGGTCGCGCCAGAAGGTCCGAGCGTCACCACGATCCAGGCGATCGGCTGGGACCCGGTCGTCGGCAATGGCGACCGGCTCATGAGCCAGCTCACCAATCTGCGTCAGCAGGGATACCGCATCGTCGTCGGCGCGGACAACGAGGGCTCGGCGACGCGCATCCGCCGGCTGCTCGACGAGCATGGCCTGCGGCCGGAGTTGGAGATCGCATCGCTCGAGCGGGGGTTCATCCTTCCGGCGATCAAGCTCGCCGTGCTGGCCGAAGCCGACCTCACCGGGAGGCGCCGCGCCCACCGTCCCGCCCGACCTCGCCGTCGCACCGACGCCGCGAAGTTCTTCGACGACCTCTCGCCGGGCGACTACGTCGTGCACCACCAGCACGGCGTCGCCCGGTTCGGAGGAATGGTGAAGCGCGCCATCAACGGCGTCGAGCGCGACTACCTGCTGCTCGAGTACCGCGGCGACGACAAGCTCTACGTCCCGTCTGACCAGATCGACACGGTGCGTCACTACACCGGGGGCGACCAACCGACGCTGAGCAAGCTCGGCGGCGGCGACTGGGCCAAGACCAAGGCGCGGGTGAGAGCCGAGGTGACGCAGATCGCACAAGAGCTCGTGGTGCTCTACCAGACGCGCGTGCACAGCCCGGGTCACGCGTATCCGTCGGACACGCCGTGGCAGAAGGAGCTCGAGGACGCGTTCCCGTATCAGGAGACCGTGGACCAGCTGCAGGCGATCGTCGACGTGAAGACCGACATGGAGCTCGCCCGGCCGATGGATCGCTTGGTGTGCGGCGACGTCGGCTTCGGCAAGACGGAGGTCGCGATCCGCGCCGCGTTCAAGGCGGTGCAGGACGGCAAGCAGGCCGCCGTGCTCGTCCCGACCACACTCCTAGCGCAGCAACACGGTCAGACGTTCGGCGAGCGGTTCTCCGGCTACCCGGTCCGCGTCGAGATGCTCTCCCGCTTCCTCACGCCGAAGCAGGCCGAGAAGGTCGTGCAGGGGCTGGCCGACGGCAGCGTCGACATCGTGATCGGCACGCACCGGTTGCTGTCGGAAGACATCCACTTCAAGAACCTCGGCCTGCTCGTCGTCGACGAAGAGCAACGGTTCGGCGTGAGCCACAAGGAACGCATCAAGGAGCTGAAGACCGACATCGACGTTCTCACGCTCACTGCCACGCCGATCCCCCGCACGCTCGAGATGAGCCTCACCGGCATCCGCGACCTGACATTGCTCAACACGCCTCCCGCTGAACGCCAGCCGATCCTCACCTACGTCGGCGCGTACGACGAGCGCGCCGCCGCGGAGGCCATCCGCCGCGAGCTGCTGCGCGAGGGACAGGTGTTCTTCGTGCACAACCGCGTGATGGACATCGAGCACACCGCCGCCGGAATCCGGGAGCTCGTGCCCGAGGCCCGCGTCGCGGTCGCGCACGGACAGATGGACGAGGGCACGCTCGAGAGGGTCGTGCTCGACTTCTGGGAAGGCGAGTACGACGTGCTCGTGTGTACGACGATCATCGAGTCGGGCATCGACATGCCGACCGTCAACACGCTCGTCGTGGATCGCGCCGACCGGCTCGGCCTCGGCCAACTCCATCAGCTGCGCGGGCGAGTCGGCCGCGCCGGCATGCGGGCCTACGCCTATCTCTTCTATCCGCCGGAGAAGTCGCTCACCGAAGAGGCATACGAGCGCTTGAAGACGATCGGCGAGACAACTGAGCTCGGCAGCGGATTCAAGATCGCGATGCGCGACCTCGAGATCCGCGGCGCCGGCAACCTCCTCGGCACGGGTCAGTCGGGGCACATCGCGGCGGTCGGGTACGACCTGTACTGCCAGATGGTCAACGAGGCCGTGGCCGAGCTGAAGGGCGAACCGCTGCGGGAGCCCGCCGAGATCAAGCTCGACCTGCCGATCGACGCCAACCTTCCCAAGGACTACGTCGCGCGTGAGGACCTGCGCCTCGAGGCCTACCGCCGGCTCGCGGCGGTGACGACACCGGCGGAGGTCGACGACATCAGGGCGGAATGGGAGGACCGGTACGGGCCGGTCCCACCGGCGGCCGCGGCCTTGCTCGACGTTGCCCGCCTGCGGGCCGAGTGCGTGCGCACCGGCCTTCGGGAGATCAACGTCAGCCGAGGTCCCGGCTTCGGTGGACCGGCCTACATCGTGCGGTTGAGCCCGCTCGAGCTGAAGGTGAGCGAGGAGGTCCGCCTCGCCCGGCTGGTCAAGGAAGCGGTGTACAAGGCCGAGGCCAAGCAGCTGCAGCTGCCGGTGCGCAAGCCCGGCGAGCTCGTCGAAGGACTCGTCACCTTCCTGCAAACGCTCCTCCCGCCCGATTCTGTCGACACCGACGCAGGCAATAACCTCGGCGGCTCGTGAAGCGCCTCGCCGCACTGGTCCTCTGCACGCTTGCCCTCGGCGCTGCGTGCTCGCGCACGTCCAGCGCACCTGCCGCGACGATCAACGGCACCGAGATCCCCACCGACGACCTCGTCGAGGAGCTCAACGCCATCCAGGCGAACACGGACTACATCAACTCCCTGCAGGGAGGTGGTGCGGCCGTCGGCGGATTCACGGTTGTCGGGGCGACTCCCGGCTCGTTCGATGCCGCGTTCGTGTCGGAGGTGCTGTTGCGCGAGCTCAACTACGCGTTGATTCACGCCGAGATCGACCGTCGCGACGTTGCGATCAGTGACGAGTGCCGCAATCAAGCTCGCAACGACGCGCTGCTCAACCTGGGTCAGGGGGATGCCACCGTCGGCGAGCCGCTGTTCAACAAGTTCCCGAAGCGCTACCAGGACCTTCTCGTCGACCGCAACGCAGAGGTGATCGCGTTGCAGGCCAACCTCGATGGGCAGGAGTGCGGCAAGGGCCCCGACGCCGAGGGCTACTACAACGCGCACCCGGAGCAGTTCGCCAAGATCTGCATCTCGTTCATCGCAGTGGCGGATCAGGCCACGGCCGACTCGGTCGTCGAACAAGCGCGTGGCGGCGCAGACTTCGCCACGCTGGTGCAGCAGTTCTCCATCGACCCGACTTCGAAGGCCAGCGACGGTGCTCTCGGCTGCGCCCTCCCTTCGGCGTTCGCACCGACGGTCGCCGCGTTGCTGGAGGCGGCGAAGGCCGGCGACGTGCTCGACCCGATTCCCGGTGACGGTGGCTTCAGCATCGTGAAGGTCACCGACCACCAGCTCGCCCCGCTCGACGAGGGATGCGCGCCGGGTGACGCCTCGGGCAACCCATGCGTCCGCACCCAGGCGGAAGAGCTCGCCACGGCGAACGCGCGCCGGGCGTTCGACGACTGGCTACGGCAGGCGCATGCCGACGCGAGGGTGACCATCGATCCTCGGTACGGCGAGTTCGACCCGGCGACGTTCCGGATCAACCCGCCCACGCTCGATCGCAACCCGGCGTCGTCGTCGCCGTCGTCCGAGCCGCCCGAAGCCCCGTGACACCGCGGGTCACCGTCGTGGGCTTGGGTCCCGCGGGGCCCGGTCTCATCACCAGTGCCACGAGCGCGGCGATCGCTCGCATCCCGGTCCGATTCCTGCGCACGACCCGCCATCCGGCGGCGTCGGTCGTCCTGCCGGCCGGGTCATTCGACGAGGTCTACGAACAGGCGGCATCGCTCGACGAGGTGTATCGCACGATCGTCGACCGGCTGGTGTCTGCCGCCGACGAGCACAGCGAGGTGCTGTACGCCGTACCCGGGTCGCCGGCGGTCGCGGAACGTACCGTCGCACTGCTGCGCGCCGAAGCGAAGGCGGGACGCGTCGAGCTCGACGTCTTGCCTGCATTGTCGTTCGCCGATCTCGCGTGGGCGCGCCTCGGCGTCGACCCGGTCGATCGCGGCGCCCGCATCGTCGACGGTCACCGGTTCGCAATCGAGGCGGCGGGGGAGCGCGGGCCGTTGCTCGTCGCGCAGTGCGACAGTCGAGAGGTGCTCTCGGACGTGAAGCTCGCGCTCGACCTCGATGGCCCGCCCGTCATGGTCCTGCAGCGGCTCGGCGAGCCTGACGAAGTCATCCTCAGCATCGAGCGCAGTGAGCTCGACCGCGTCGTCGACCCCGACCATCTGACGTCGCTCTGGATCGAGGGAGCCGCGCCGGCGGTGGCGTCGGAGGTCGCCCGTTTCGATGAGCTGGTGCACGTGCTGCGCGAGCGCTGTCCGTGGGACCGCGAGCAGACCCACACGTCCCTCACCCGGCACCTGCTCGAGGAGACCTACGAGGTGCTCGAAGCGCTCGAGCATCTCGACACCGGCACCGGGCAGGGATACGACCATCTCGAGGAGGAGCTCGGCGACCTGCTGTTCCAGATCTGCTTCCACGCGACGCTCGCCGGAGAGCAGGGCGCGTTCACGCTGGCCGACGTCGCGCGCGGGATCCACGACAAGCTCGTGGTCCGCCACCCGCACGTGTTCGCTGATGTCCAGGCCGACGACGCGACCGCGGTGATGCGCAACTGGGAGCAGATCAAGAAGGAAGAGAAGGGCCGCGCGAGCATCTTCGACGGCATTCCCAGCTCGCTGCCGTCGCTTCTGTATGCACACAAGGTCGTGCGCAAGGCGCGCACGCTGGGCGTCGAGGCCGACGTCCCTTCACCGATGCCGGCGGCCGACGAGATCGGTGCGGCGCTGCTGGCGGTGGTCGCGGCCGCTCGTGCGCTCGACGTCGATCCGGAGGCGGCTCTCCGCGCCGCAGCCGCTGAGCTCCGCGACCGAGCGGCGGCGTCGGAGGTTATGGAGAGGTAACGACGGGTGACGGCGTCGCCGGGACGTCGACGTCGATCATGCGATCGAGCAGCACCAGCGCGTCGGCCTGAAGGCCGATGCCGATGCGCTGCAACCCCTCGTGTGCGGCCGCTTCGGTCTCGTCACGGTGCGCCCCTTCCGCCCTCGCGACCGCGCAGGCGCGGAGGGCGACGCCGCGGGCGGCGGCGCTCGAAGCCTCCCGAGCAACGGAGGCAACCACGACGCGCGCGACGGCGTCGGGGGTGTCGTTGAGCAGCGTGGTCACCACGGCGCGCGCGTCGGCCATGGCCTGTGCCCACGCGTGCTCCCCGATGGCGCGCCGCGCCTCGTCGCTCACGACGGACCATTCCTTGCCGCCTTCGGAGACGCGCGCCGCGTTGCGGGCCTCGTCCCAGGGATGTTCATCGGTGTAGGCGCCTCCTGCGAGCGCGGCGCGCGTCAAGGAATCGCGCGCCGCTCGATCAGCTCGCTCCAGCCACGCTTCCGGATCCTCGCCATCCTCTCTCCGGGTCAGCCTGGTCTTCGCGATGCGTCCCATCTCGACCCGAATCGTGAACCCGGACAGCTCCCGCGCGGCGCGGTCGGCCGCCCGCCAGCCTTGCTCCCAGGCGTCGTCGGCGACGGCGTGCAGCGCGGTGGCCCACGCGGTGTCGCCAACGGACTGGCGGGCCGCTTCGAGCTCGTCGCGCACGCGTGGGTCGCGCGAGCACTCGATCACCCGGAGGTCGGTGGCGTAGGTGAGCTCGGCAGGCGCGCCGTGCGTGGCGGCCTCGGATGCGGCGACGTAGCCGGTGGTCTCCGTGACGTGCTCCCATGCTCGCCACACGATCTCTTCATCCGGGACCCCTTGCGCGTCATCGTCGTCGGTGACGATTGACGCGGTGATGTCGATGCGCCGGCTGGCAGCGGTGATCGCCGTGCCGAGGATGTCGACGGCCCGCACGAGCTCGAGGTTGTCGGTGAGCCGCTCGAGCGACTGCAGCCGGTCGGCGGCATCGGTGAGACCGGCGGCCCGCAGCCATGCCGGAGCCTGTACGAGCACCAACCACTCGGTGGCGAGCCAGTGACGCGCCCGTTCGACCTCCGCCGAGGCTGGGGCCGTTCCGATCAAGCGCGACGCGATCGCTTTCAGGGCCTGCCGGTCCTCGTCGTCGAACCCGGCGGCGAGCCATCGGGCGTAGGTCGCGACCACGGGCGAGACGGTTTGCGGTTGATCGCTGTGCGGCGCGTAGTTGAGCCAGCTCACGAGCTCGAGCAGCGTGAGCTTCGTCCCGCGACGAGGGTGAGCCGAGCGTTCCAGCGTGATGGCGTCGAGGTCCGGTACGGATTCGAACGCCGAGAGGTCGGCGTCGCTGTCAGTGCCGGCAACGGCGCTCACCGGACCGCGCGCCTCGATGAGCGCGTCAAGGTCCTCCTCGAGCACCAGGCACTCGGCGAGCACGTCCCACCCTTGCGACTGGACGTCCTCGCGCTCCGATCGCCAGGGGAGCCACGAGGTCGGTTCGTCGAGCGTGATCTCGATGCGACCGTCGCCGAGCGCCTCGAAGGCCAAACCGAACTCGCCCAATCTGACGAGATGCGCCGGGCCGAGCACTTGATACGGGTAGGCGTCGGGCACGCGATTCTCGATCAGCTCCCGCGCGATCACGTTCGGCGCCGCGCCCCCGTGCGCCTGCCATCCCGCGGGGCTGAGGCCGAGCGCGAGGCCTTCGAACGTGGGCTCGAAGTCGATGCACCCGTAGGCGACGTCGGCCGCGAGCTCGCGCGCCACCTCCTGGAGCAGGTGAAAGCGAGCGACGAGCCCGGTCCCGTCGACCTGCGGCCCGCCGGAGGCGAGCGCGAGGTGCGGAAGTCGTCCGAACGTGATGCTGGCGATGCGCACGCGATCGTCGAGCTCACCGTTGACCGCGTCGCACCATGCTTTCCCGAGCGCGCAGTCGTGGAGCACGGTCGGGACGTCGCCGGCCGGCACATCGAACTCCACACCGAGCACGCGCACGCGGATCTCCTCGTCGTCGAAGAGATCGCCCGTCACCCACTCGCAGGCGATGTCGAGCCAGTCGGGTGGCAGCACCGTCGCCCTGCCGCGGGGACGAGGGAACAGCCGGAGCACGACGGCCTGCGGGATCGAGTCGAGGACGTCCAAAACCCCTCCGCGCGGCGGCGCTTCGACGGTGGCGAACTCGACGCCGGCCTTCTCCAGGCGTCGGACGATGACATCCGGGATCGAGTTGACCAACGTGGCGTCCGCCGCCAGATTCTCGACGAGGAAGAGCGGGCCTCCCGGGGCGTTGACCACCGACGACACCGTCGGGGGGTCGCCGGACGCGGGACTGGCGCCGTGCTCGAGTGCCCGAGTGCGCGCCGCCAGACCGAGGACGTCCACCCTGGCCAGCTTCAACGCACCGATCGCCGCCCGGACGTCCGAGGCCTCTCGGACCTGGAGCGCGAACGTGTCGCCGGCCGCCGCCAGCTGCCGCACGGTCTCGCGTCCCACCCGTACGCCCACCGCGTAAGGGTACGACACCCTTTGCTGGCCAGACCATCGTCAGCAACAGGAGTAACGTTGCCCTCACTGTCCACAGCAACAACATCACCATCTGACCGACGGGAGACCCGGCGGCATGTCGAGCATCGAGCAGATCGCGGGACGGGAGGTTCTCGACACGCGAGGAAATCCGACCGTCGAGGCCGAGGTGTTCCTCGAATCCGGTGCGCGAGGACGAGCGATCGTGCCGTCGGGCGCGTCGACGGGGCAGTTCGAGGCGGTCGAGCTGCGCGATGGCGGTGATCGCTTCGGCGGCAAGGGCGTCCGGCAGGCGGTCGACCACATCGCAACGGAGATCGCCGGCGTTCTGATCGGGGTCGAGGCGCTGGATCAACGCACCGTCGACTTGGCGATGATCGATCTCGACGGCACGGACAACAAGAGCCGCCTGGGCGCCAATGCCATTCTCGGTGTGTCGCTGGCGGTCGCGCGGGCCGCGGCCGACGAGCTCGAGCTGCCGTTGTTCCGCTATGTGGGCGGCGCCAATGCCCATGTGCTGCCCGTTCCGATGATGAATGTGATCAACGGTGGCGCGCACGCCGACAACAACGTCGACCTTCAGGAGTTCATGCTCATGCCGGTCGGCGCGGCCTCGTACTCGGAGGGCCTGCGCTGGGGCGTCGAGACCTATCACGTGCTGAAGGGGTTGTTGCACGATCGAGGGCTGTCGACCGCAGTTGGCGACGAGGGCGGGTTCGCACCCGACCTCGGTTCGAACGAAGAAGCCGTGCAGCTGCTGGTCCAGGCCATCGAGACAGCAGGGTTCACGGCGGGGGACGAGATCGCGATCGCGCTCGACCCCGCGTCATCCGAATTCTTCGACGCGGACAAGAGCCGGTACGTCCTCGCCGGAGAGGGCGGGCGTGAGCTCAGCCCGTCCGAGATGGCCGGCTACTACGTCGACCTCGCGGAGCGCTACCCGATCGTCTCGATCGAGGACGGGATGGCGGAGGAGGATTGGGACGGCTGGGCGGCGCTCACCACGGCGCTCGGGGGCCGGATCCAGCTCGTCGGCGACGACTTGTTCGTCACCAACGTTGAGCGTCTGTCGCGGGGCATCACGAACGGCGTCGCCAACTCCATTCTGGTCAAGGTCAACCAGATCGGGACGTTGACGGAAACCCTCGACACCGTCGGCCTCGCCGCATCGGCCGGCTACACCGTCGTGATGTCGCATCGGTCGGGTGACACAGAAGACACGACGATCGCGGACCTCGCGGTGGCGACGAACTGCGGCCAGATCAAGACCGGTGCGCCGGCTCGTTCCGAACGGGTTGCGAAGTTCAACCAGCTGCTGCGCATCGAGGAGATGCTCGGCGAGTCCGCGGCCTATCTCGGACGTGCTGCGCTCGCTCCTCGTCGGCCGGAGACGGCATGACTGCGATCGCGCTTCGAATTCGCGCGCCGCGCCGCCGGCTGTTGTGGATCACGCTGGCATCGGTCACGATCGTCGGAGTGCTGTTCGTGGCGGTGTATCCCACGCGCACGTACCTCGCGCAACGCTCCGGGCTGCAGCGGGCGCAGCACCAACTCGACGTGTTGGAGGCCGAGAACGCCAAGCTCGAGCAACAAGCGGCCGATCTGAACACCGACAGCCGCATCGAGACGTTGGCGCGCGAGAACTACAACTTCGTGCTGCCCGGGGAAGAGGCGTACGCGATCCTTCCGGCGCCGCCACCGAAGATCGAAGTACCGCCCGTGTGGCCGTTCACCGGCCTCGCGCAGAAGCTCGAAGCCAGCCGGGCCGCCGCGTCTCCGTAGTCGGTAGCCTCGCCGCCGATGAGCATCTTGGGTACTCGCGTCGCGCGCATTGAAGACCCGCGGTTCCTCACTGCGGGCGGCACGTACATGGCCGACTTCCGCGATCCGCTCCTCGACGGCGCGGTCTACGTGACGTTCGTGCGATCGACCGTCGCCCACGCCACGTTCACCGTCGACACGACCGAGGCCGCAGGTGCGCCCGGCGTCCATGCGGTATTCACCAGCGCAGACCTCGACGTCGGACCGCTGCCGCCGGCGATCTTCATGCTCAATCAACAGATGCTTCGCCCGGTGCTCGCGACGGAGCGCGTGCGGTTCGTCGGTGAGCCCGTTGCCGCGCTCGTGACCGACCGTCCGGAGCAGGGCATCGACGCCGCGGAGCTCGTCGTTGTCGACTACGAACCGCTGACCGTGCTCCTCGATCCCGAACAGGCAACGACGAGCGATGTTCTCCTGTTCGAAGAAGCCGGCACGAACTCCGCGATGGATCTGATGATGGGTCGCTCCGACGACCTCTTCGATGGGTGCGAGGTCGTCGTCACGCAACGAGTCGTGAACCCCCGTGTCAACGCGGCGCCGCTCGAAGTGCGGGGCGTGGCGGCGGCCTGGGACGCCAACGGGAAGCTCAACCTGTGGCTGTCGACCCAGGGGGCCCACGGCGAACGGGCATCGCTCGCCGCGATCTTCGGCCTCGACAACGACATGGTGCGTGTCGCGACCCCCGACGTCGGTGGCGGGTTCGGGGCGAAGATGGGCGTGGCTGCCGAAGAC
>Ga0299913_10001387_pt1 | contig 17822 bp, 18 predicted proteins | sample RVTome_9_FD_201360 | JGI IMG/M metagenome (GOLD analysis project Ga0299913, IMG submission 201360) | Soil microbial communities from uranium-contaminated site in the Upper Colorado River Basin, Wyoming, United States - RVT155D38 (version 2) ... | reverse complement strand
CGACCGCCATCGCCGCCTGCTGGACGGTGGCGCAGGCGGCCCCGCCGCCGTAGTTGATCCGGCTGAAGAACCGCAGCTCGGGAATGCCGAGCTCGCGGGCCACCGCGATCTCCGACGAGGTGTCCATCGTGAACGTGGTCAGCCCGTCGACGTCGGACACCGACAGCCCGCAGTCGGCGAGCGCATGGCGCACCGCCTCGACGGACAGCTGGAGCTCGGACCTGCCCGACTTCTTGGAGAACTCGGTCGCGCCGATCCCCGCTATCGCCGCCGCACCGCTGAGGGCGGTCACACCGCCACCCTCACGGTCCCGGTCACGTGGTCACCCAGCGACACCCGGCCCACGACGTCGATCGTCGCGATGCCGTCCGAGACATCGGTGACGGTCCCGCTGAACGTCAGCGTGTCGTAGGGGTGCGCGGGGGCCCCGAGCCGGATCGCGATCCCCTTGAGCTCGGCGTCGTGGCCGACCCAGTCCGCGACGTACTTCTCGACCAGCCCGTTGGTGGTCAGGATGTTCATGAAGATGTCCTTGGAGCCGGCGGCCTGGGCGACGTCGCGGTCGTGGTGCACGTCCTGCCAGTCCCGGGTCGCGATCGCGGTGCTCACGATCGTCGTCGGCGTCATCGGCAGGCTCCACGCCGGGATCTGCTGCCCGGGCTCGAGGGTCCTCATGCCTTCCTCCACACGGGGAGCGTCAGGTCATCGTCGACGGTGCGGAAGTCGACCCGCAGCCGCATCCCGATCTCGATCTCGGCGTCCTGCCCATTGGCGGACACAGCGTCGACCACCTCCCCCACCATCCGGACGCCCTCGTCAAGGTCGATCAGCGCGATCACGATCGGCAGCTCCTTGCCGGGCACCGGAGGGTGCCGGTGCACGACGTACGAGAAGACGGTGCCGGTGCCGGCGGCCACGTCGTAGCCCCGGTCGAGGGCCTCGCAGGACTGGCAGGCCGGCCCCGGCGGGAACCGCCTGGCCCCGCACGCGTTGCACTTCGGGACCCGCAGCTCGCCGACCTTGGTGCCCTCCCAGAAGAACTGCGAGTCGCGGTTCACCATCGGCCGCACGACGTGAGCGGTCACGAGCTCTCCTTGGGGATGAACTTGAGCACCCGGAAGAGCATCGTCGCCACCTTCTCGCTCTGCCCATCCTCTTTGGCTGCGTACCAGGTGTTGCGCGAGGTCACGAAGTAGCCCTCACCCATCGCGGTGTTCTTGGGCCCGACCACGGAGTCGAGCGCCGCCGTGACCCGCAGCTGCTCGCCGACGCGCAGGTAGCGCTCGTAGCTCTGCTCACAGTTGGTGCCGAGAACCGCCGTATAGCCCTCCCTCGTGAGGAGCTCGGTCATCCGGGTCAGTGGGTCGTCGTCGGGCCGGCGCCTGCCCAGCCCCGGCATCGTCCACACCTGGGCCATCGAAGGCGGGGCCTCACCGGCGCGGAACCGCTCGTTGTCGTAGCCCATCGCGTCGAGCCAGGCTCCGATCGTCGGCTGGTTGACCGGGTACGGCGCGGTCGACTCCGACGCCTCGCCGAGCGCCTTGAGCCGTTCGGCCTCGGCCATGATCCGCTCGTGGGCGCCCTCGACCGCGGTCACCGGGGCTCGCTCCGTCATCGCGGCACCCGGGGCAGGCCGAGGCCGAACATCGCGATCAGCTCGCGCTGCACCTCCTGCACGCCACCCCCGAACGTCAGCACCAGGTTGCGCTTGGCCTGCGCGTCCAGGTAGCTGATCAGCCGTCCGGTCTCCTCGTCCGCGGGGTCGCCGTACCGGTGCACGATCGCGATCAGGTCGGCGCCCAGGTGCTGCACCTGGTCGGCCGCGAACACCTTCGACGACGACGCGTCGCCCACCGAGATGTCGCCGACGGCGGCCGCGCGGGCGACCTCCCAGTTGAGCAGCTCGTTGACCCGGAACGTGGCGGTGACCCGCCCGAGCACATCCTGTACGTCGGGGCGGTCGAGCACACCCGCCTTGGTCGCCCACTCCGCGACCCGATCGCGCAACCCCTCCAGCCGGCCGGCAGGACCGAGCATCACCCGCTCGTGGTTGAGCTGGGTGGTGATCAGCTTCCAGCCCTGGTTCTCCTCGCCGACCAGCATCTCGACCGGCACCCGCACGTCGTTGTAGTAGGTCGCGTTGACGTGGTGGGAACCGTCGGCGGTGATGATCGGCGTCCAGGAGTAGCCGGGGTCGGTGGTGTCCACGATCAGGATCGAGATGCCCTTGTGCTTGGGGGCGTCCGGGTCGGTGCGGACCGCCAGCCAGACGTAGTCGGCCTGGTGTCCGCCGGTGGTCCACAGCTTCTGCCCGTTGACGACGTAGTGGTCACCGTCGCGGCGGGCGGTGGTGCGCAGCGAGGCCAGGTCGGTGCCGGCGTCGGGCTCGGAGTACCCGATCGCGAAGTGCACGTCGCCCTCGAGGATCCGCTTGAGGAACAGGTCCTTCTGGTGCTGGGTGCCGTACTTGATCAGGGTCGGCCCCACGGTCTGGAGGGTGACCGCCGGGAGGTGCACGTCGGCGCGCTGCGCCTCGTTCGCGAAGATCGTCTGCTCGACCTCGCTGAGCCCGTGGCCGCCGTACTCCTTCGGCCAGCCGATGCCCATCCAGCCGTCGGCGCCCATCTGCCGGATCAGCTTCTGGTACGTCGGGCCGTGCCGGTCCCGCGATCCCTCGGGTCCCGGGTCGCCGTGCTCGGCCTGGGCGGCGAGGCCGGTGAAGTAGTCGCGGAGCTCGCCCTTGAGAGACCGCTGATCGGCGCTGAGCTCGAGGTTCTTCGTGGTCGGGTCCTCGATCCGCACGTCGCCGGGCAGGGTGCCGAGCGCGTGGGCGATGTCGGTGACCCAGGAGGAGTAGCGCGGCAGCGGGTAGGTCACGTCGAGCCCCATCCCGCCGTGCAGGTGGTGACAGGTGCGCAACGCCGGGGGCGCCTCCTGGCCGACCCAGTACGCCGTCACGGCCAGGTCGTCGGTCGGGTCCAGGCCCTCGCGGACCCGCCAGGCGAGGTTGGCGGCGGCAAGGTCGAGCGTGCGCGAGGCGATGTAGACGTCGGCGATCTGCATCGCGACCGCCTGGAACTCCGCCAGGGCGCGTCCGAACTGGGTGCGGCCCTTGATGTAGTCGGCGGTCAGGTCACGGGCCCCGGCGACCAGGCCGGCGGCGGTCAGCGCGAGGCCGGCGACCGCATGCCGGGTCAGCGCGTCGGCGGCTCCCCTGGCCAGCGGCTCCGCCGGAGCGCCGTCGAGCACCACCGTGTGCTGCTCGCGGCCGCTGGAGGACGGCGAGGGCAGCAGCTGAACGCCGGAGCCCTGCGGGTCCACCAGGACGACCACGGCGTCGTCGCCGGAGCGTGCGGTCACCAGGAGCCGGGAGGCCTGGTCGGCGCGGGTCACCCCGATCTTGCGCCCCGTCACCGCGCCGTTCGCGTACGTCGTCCCAGGAGCGCCGGTGATGGCGACGCCGACCTCGCGCAGCGCCGGGGTCAGCAGGATCTCGCCGGTGGCCACCCCGGGCAGCCACGCGCGGCGCTGCTCCTCGGTGCCGGTCGCCGCGAGGGTCAGTGCTCCGCAGCACAGCGTCTCCCAGACGGGCAGGTCCACCGCGCGGGCGCCGGTCTCGCGGAGCAGCACCCCGACCTCGTCGAGGCCGAGCCCCTCGCCGCCGTACTCCTCGGGCACGGCGAGGCCCAGCAGGCCCGCGGACGCGAGGGCCGCCCAGTCGTCGGTGGCATCCCCGGACCGGTTCAGCACCTCGGTGACGACGGACCGGACCGCCTCGATCGACTCAGAATCCACGGTCAGAACTGTAACCTGTTCTACTGTGGGGCGCATGTGGTCGCCACGTGATCTGATCCGCCGCCAGGTCTACATGCCCTGGGCCCGGATCCCACCCGGCAAGATGCTCGAGCTTCCGGGTCGCGGAGGCGCGACGTACGTCACGGACACGCCCGGCCCCGACCCGGACTCCCCCACCCTCGTGCTGCTGCACGCGCTGGGCTGCACCGGGCTGCTGACCTGGTATCCCGCGATCGAGCCGCTCTCGCGGCGCTACCGGGTGGTCACCCTGGACCTGCGCTGGCACGGGCAGGGCATCCAGAGCGAGAAGTTCTCGCTCTACGACTGCGCCGACGACGTCGCGGCCCTGATCGACCTGCTGGAGCTCGAGGACGTGATCGTCTGCGGCTACTCGCTCGGCTCGATCGTCGCTCAGCGGGTCTGGCGCCAGCACCCCGCGAAGATCCAGGGGATGGTGCTCTGCGCGACCACGGACCGGTTCCAGCTGACCGCGAGCGAGCGGTTCTTCTTCACCGGCATGGGCGTGGCGATGGTCGGCGCCCGCGGCGTCTCGCGGTCCCGGACCGCGCTCACCGCCGCCCGGGCGACCGCCCGCGCCCTGGACATGGAGCCCTCGGACGTCCACGAGTGGGCGCTCGGCGAGTTCCGGTCGACCAGCCCTTGGGCGATCGGGCAGGCGCTGGCCGCTCTCGGCGGCCACCACTCCCGGCCCTGGATCGTCAAGATCGACGTCCCCACCGCGGTGGTGGTCGGCACCAAGGACCGGGTGATCGAGCCGGAACGCCAGTTCTCCCTGGCCCGGGCCATCCCCGGGGCCACCGTGCACGACGTCGACGCCGGGCATGCGATGTGCGTGCTGGAGGCCGAGAAGTTCGTGCCGGTCGTCGTCGAGGCGGTCAACACCGTGAACGCCCGACGCCGCGACTTCGCGCGGGACCGGGCCGAGAAGGGCGCGTCCTGAGTCCTAGCCTGGCGGGATGGACGTCCACCCCTCCGCCTCGGTCGCTCCCACTGCTGTCGTCACCGGCGACGTGACCATCGGGGCGCGGTCCCGGGTGCTGCACGGGGCCGTGCTCAACGGTGACCTCGGACCAGTCCTGGTCGGCTCCCACGTGGTCGTCATGGAGCACGCCCTGCTGCGGGGCCGCCCGGGCCATCCCCTCCGGGTGGGGGATGCCGTCCTGGTCGGCCCGCACACGCACCTCAACGGCACCACGGTCGAGGACGAGGTGTTCGTGGCCACCGGGGCCTCGATGTTCCCCGGCTCGGTCGCCGGGACCGGCGCGGAGCTGCGGATCAACAGCGTGCTGCACGTGAACTCCAGGCTCGCTCCCGGCACCGTCGTACCCATCGGCTGGATCGCCGCCGGCGACCCGGCCGAGCTGTTCTCCCCGGACCGCCACGAGGACCTGTGGGCGGTGCAGGAGCCGCTGGACTTCCCCGGCACGGTGTACGGCGTGCCCCGCGGCACGTCGATGCGCGAGATCATGCGCCGGCAGTGCGCGGCGTACGACCCTACGACCTAGGAGTCTGCGTTCTCAACGGCCTTCTTGAGCCGGGCGAGCTCCTCGGGGAAGTGCCGCACCAGCGCGTCCGGGTCCGGCATCGACTCGCGGCAGGCGATCGCCCCGACGTGCATCGCTCCGTTGTTCGACATCACCGTGATGTTGAGGGCGGCGCCGTGGAAGACCGGGCCCAGCGGGTAGAGCGCCTCGATCCGGGCGCCCATGAAGTAGAGCGGCACCGGCGGCCCGGGCACGTTGGAGATCACCAGGTTGTGCACGACCGGGTGCTTCTCGGCCAGCCGGAGCCCGGCGTAGGCGCGCACCGCGAGGCCGAACGTGCGCGGGGCGGCGAACTCGGCCCAGTCCTGCAGCGAGTCGGCGCTGATCGCGTTGTGGTGCTCCTTGGCGTTCTTGTTGGCCTCCGCCATCTGCTGCAACCGCTCGAGGGGGTCCTCGACGTCGGTGCCGAGCTTGGCGAAGAGCGCGGAGACCTTGTTGGCGCCGGTCGATCGCTGCGAGCTCTCCCGGACGCTGACCGGCACGGTGGCCAGCAGCGAGGAGTCCGGGAGCTCGCCGCGCTCGTCGAGGTAGGCCCGCAGGGCGCCACCTGTGACCGCCAGCACGACGTCGTTCACCGTGGTGCCGGTCGCCTTCTTGACCGCCTTGATGTCGTCGAGGCTGATGTCGGTGAGGCCGATGCTGCGGTGGCCGGTGATGGTGCCGTTGAACGACGTCCTCGGTGCCGAGAACGGCGCGGCCATCGCCGTACCCTCCCGTGCGCGGCCCACGGTCTTGGTGACCAGCGCGGCCGACGGGGCGAGCAGGCGGGCGGCGTTCAACGGGCGGGTCGCGGTGCTGACGAGGGCCCTACCGAACAGCTCCCGGGCGCCGACGTCGCGGCCGTGCTCCTGTTCCCCGCCGAGGGCGAGCGGCTCAGCGTCGGGCTCGAGCGCGCACAGGTGCGAGATCAGGTTGGAGCCGGACACCCCGTCGACGGTCGCGTGGTGCATCTTGGAGAAGCAGACGATCCTGTCGTCGTCGTACCCCTCGATGATCCACATCTCCCACAGCGGCCGGGACCGGTCCAGCGGCAGCGCCGCGAGATGGGCGGTGAGCGACACCAGCTCCTTGTAGCCGCCCGGCTGGGGCAGCGCGAGCCGGTGCACGTGCCGCTCGATGTCGAACTGCTTGTCGTGCACCCAGATGGGGTGGTCCAGGCCCATCGGCACCCGCCGCAGCTTGCGCGTGAAGGTGGGGACGTCCTTGACCCGGCGGTCGATCTCGGACTGCATGTGGTCGAAGGAGTACGGCGTCGGCATGGTGCGCGGGTCCATCACGATGACGCCGCACACGTGCATCAGCTGCGCGGGCGTCTCGAGGTAGAGAAAGCTGGCGTCCAGGCCGGAGAGTCGGTCCATGGGGTCATCGTAGGGCGATCCCTTGGAACCTGTTCTAACCGGCCACCGTAGGATTCCGGCATGGGCTTCCTCCGCCGGCAGGCGATCACGGCCGCGCTCACGGCCAACGCGATCCGGCCGCTGCCGGGCTTCCGGGTCGGCGTCCCGTCGTTCTTCGCGGGCTGGCTGACCGGCGAGCTGGCCCCGCACCTGCTCGCGCTCACCGCGGCCGACGCGGCCACCCACGCGACCGCCCGGCGACGGGATCCGGCCGGCCTGCTGCTGGCCGGCGCGAGCGCCGCGGGACTGGCCTACCTGATCAAGCAGGCCCGTGACGTGCAGGACCGGGCGGAGGAGTGCCTCGCCGAGGGCCTCGGCGTCGACTACCTCGACCAGCTCGAGACCAAGCCGACGCCCGCCGACCTCGCCACGCCGTGGCGTCGCCTGGTCAACCCGTTCCGGATGCGCGAGCCGCGGGTGCGGGTGGAGAAGAACATCGCCTACAACGACCACGGCCGGCGTGGCGTGCTCGACGTCTACCTCCCGGCCGACACGCCGGTCGAGGGTGCCCCGGTGCTGCTCCAGGTGCACGGCGGCGCCTGGATGATCGGGACCAAGGACCAGCAGGGCATCCCGCTGATGCACCACATGGCCGCCAAGGGCTGGGTCTGCGTGGCGATCAACTACCGGCTCGCGCCGCGCGATCCGTTCCCCGCTCAGGTGATCGACGTCAAGCAGGCGATCGCCTGGATCCACGAGCACATCGCGGCGTACGGCGGCGATCCCGACTACATCGCGATCACCGGCGGCTCGGCCGGTGGCCACCTCGCGACCCTGGCCGCCGTGACGGCGGGCGACCCCGACCTCCAGCCGGGGTTCGAGGATGCCGACACCTCGGTCCAGGCGGCGATCCCGCACTACGGCGTCTACGACTTCGCCGGGTCCACGGGGCACCGCCAGGCGATCCTGCTGCGCGACCGGTTCCTGGCCCCGCGGATCCTGCAGACCCGCTGGGACGAGAACCCCGATCTCTTCGAGGCCGCATCGCCGATCCTGCGGATCACCCCCGACGCCCCTGACTTCTTCGTGCTGCACGGCGCCCACGACTCGCTCGTCCCCGTCGAGCAGGCGCGCGCCTTCGTCGCCAAGCTCCGTGAGGTCTCCAAGCGGACCGTCGTCTACGCCGAGCTGCCCGGCGCCCAGCACGCGTTCGACGTCTTCCCCTCGATCCGGTCGGCACACGTGGTCCGCGCGATCGACCGCTACCTGCACTGGCACTGGAACGGCTACCGGCGGGAGCGGGCGGGCGGGCGGAGCTAGGCCGCCGTCTCTGGAGATTCTCCGGCGCTGGGTGCCGGAAGGGCTCCAATGTCTCCGACCGGGCAACCAGGCCCGCACGGCCGAGGTTGGCCGGTCCAGCCCCGCGCCATCAAGATCCTGGCAACGGCCGTCGCCAGGCGGCACGGGTTCAGCACCTGCTGCCACCCTGCGCGGACCGTGAGATCACCCGCGACTGCGGAGTCGATGTCGCGTTCGAGGTCGTCCCAGCGATCGTTGGCCAGCTCGTGACCAAGGCGGCCGTCGAGCTCGACCAGGGTGTGCAGCCCGAGGTAGTCGACGTCGCGATACGCGGTCGTACGGCCGACCCGGACCCGGCGCTGCTGCCGCAAACTGGTGGGCAGGCCGTGGCGGCGCTCGACGTGGACGAGGTAGCGCCGCTCGAGTGCCGAGTAGGCACCGGAGGCGACATCGTCGAGGATCTCCAACACCAGTCGTCGACGCTTGAGCGTCGGTCGACCTCGCAGCGCAGAGGCCAGCCGATCGGGGGTGGTCCGACGGAGCTGACAGGCATCCGCCAGGACGGCCATCGCCTCGTCGTCGCTCCCGGCCCTGGCCGCCACGGTCAACGCCGCGTGTTCGACCCGGAGCCGCGGAGGCGACCGGTTCAGCTGGGCGGCGCCCTCGAAGTTCGTCAGCCGGACCGTGCGCACTCCCGGTGGATCAATCGGGTGGCGATCCAGCGCAACCGCGATCTCGATCGTGCTCGACCCCGCCGCGACCGCGCGACAAGCCGTGGGCCCTCAGCGCGGAACCGCCGGCCAGCGCCGCCGGCCAGTGCAGGAGCGCCGCGGCCTCGGGCCCTGTGGACGACCGCGTCGGACAGTGGATTCCTTCCGGCTTCTGGGGCCGGAGAACCTCCAGCGTCGCTAGCGCGGCAACCCCAGGATCCGCTCCCCCGCCACGTTGCGCAGGATCTGGGTGGTGCCGCCGGCGATGGACAGGCACCGGGTGTTCAGCATCTCCCAGACGGCGGCCTCGGCGTCGGGGTCCGAGGAGAGGACCCGGTCGCCGTACAGGGTGACCACGAGCTCGGCGCTGTCCTGGCGGTTGCGTACGCCGAGCAGCTTGGCCACGCTCGACTCCGCGCCCGGGCCCTGCCCGGCGAGCGAGCGGAGCGTGGAGCGCACCCCTAGCAGCGAGCAGACCGTGGAGAGCGCGACCGCGTGTCCGACTGCGACCCGCTGCGCGGCCGACAGGTCGCCGACGGCCAGGGCGACCGCCCTCTCGGTGCTCTTGTCGAGCTTGCTGGTGGCCATCGCGACCCGCTCGTTGGCCAGCGTGGTGCGGGCCAGCTTCCAGCCGTCCCCGAGCTCGCCCACCAGGCAGTCGTCGGGCACGAGCACCTCGTCGAGGAAGACCTCGTTGAACAGCGCCTCGCCGGTGATCTCGCGCAGTGGGCGGACCTCGATGCCCGCGCTCTTCATGTCGACCAGGAAGTAGCTGATGCCCTTGTGCTGCGGCGCGTCCGGGTCGGTGCGGGCCAGGCAGATCCCCCAGTCGGCGCGCTCGGCGACCGAGGTCCACACCTTCTGGCCGGTGAGCTTCCAGCCGCCGTCCACCCGCTCCGCGCGAGTGCGCAGCGAGGCGAGGTCGGAGCCGGAGCCCGGCTCGGAGAACAGCTGGCACCACACCAGCTCGCCCAGCAGCGAGGCCCTCACGAACCGTTCCCGCTGCTCCTCCGTGCCGTGCTCGACGATGGTGGGCAGCGCCCAGCCGGCGATCACGATGTCGGGACGGGTCACACCGGCCCGGGCGAGCTCCTGGTCGATGACGATCTGGGCGACCGGGTCGGCGCCGAGGCCGTGCGGCGCCGGCCAGTGCGGTGTCAGGTAGCCGGCCTCGACCAGGGCCGAGCGCCGGTCGTCGGCGGTCGCGATCCGACCCACTGACTCCCGGATCTCGCCGCGGATCGGCTCGTCGCGCCCCTCGAGGTCGACCTCCACCCGCCGTCGTACGCCGGCGACGGCGCGCCCCATGAGCCGCTCGGCCGCCGCGTCGGCGTCGCCGAGGAGCGAGCGCAGGGTGAGCGCGCGGCGCAGGTAGAGATGGGCGTCGTGCTCGAACGTGAAGCCGATGCCGCCGAGCACCTGGATGCAGGACTTCGCGACCTCCACCGCGCCGTCGAACGCGGTGACGGCGGCGACGTCGGCGGCGTACGCCCACTGCTCGGGGTCTCCCGAGGCCGCGCCCGCGACGTCCCAGGCGGCTGCCGTCACCGCCTCCGCGGTCTCCAGCATCTCCGCGCACAGGTGCTTGATCGCCTGGAAGCTGCCGATCGGCCTCCCGAACTGCTCGCGCACCTTCGCGTGGTCGACGGCGGTTTGCAGGCACCAACGGGCCACCCCCGAGGCCTCGGCAGCCCCGAACGTCACCGCCGTACGACGCACCAGGTCGCCGGACAGCCCCGGCACCGGCACCACGTCCGCCGCGGAGAGGTCCACCGTCGCGGAGCCGAAGCGCCGGGTCAGGTCCACCGTCCGGGCCGGCGTCACCGTGGTCGCACCCACCGGCACCACGAACCACGCGTCCCGTTCGTCGGGCACCAACAGATGGGTGGCCGACGGCGCGTCCCACACCACCTGCAGCGACGGGTCCAGGGCGATCCCCACCACCGCGCCGGCCGTGATCTCGTCCGCGAGACCGGTCTCGCCGAGCAGGGCCGCCGCGACGGCCTGACCCAGCAGCGGCCCCGCCACCAGCTCGTGGGCGCAGGCCTCCAGGGCCACCGCCTGGTCGAGCGCGGACCCGCCGCCACCACCGGCCGACTCGGGCAGGCCGATCGTGGCCACCCCCATCTCGCCGACGGCCTTCCAGGCGTCGTCGAAGCGAGCCCCAGCCTCCCCCTCCGCGGCCCGGGCCGCCGCGACGCCGCCGAGCGCGGCCGCCCACTTGCGCAGGCTGGCCGCCAGCTCGACGTGCTCGTCGGAGATCCCGATCGACATGCGGTCCCCTTCTCGACTTGATTTCGAGACGGGTCGCTCAGCTCCTCGCTGCGCTCGGACCTGAGCCGACCCTCCTCAATCTCCCGCCCTTCTCTCGACCCTCGCAAGCTCGGGTCGAGGGGCGTGAAAAACTAGAACGTGTTCCACATCTTAGAGTCTCGTCCGTGCCCGACACCACTGTGCCCGTCGATCAGACGACCGACCCCTCTCCGGACTGGCTGAGCCACGCCCGCGCCGCGAAGGGCTTCATGCCCGACGACGAGGGGCTGCTGCTGCACCGCCACGCGCGCGAGCGGCTGCCGCACGGGCCGGTGCTCGAGGTCGGCACCTACTGCGGGAAGTCGGCGATCTACCTCGGCACGGCCGCCCGTGAGGTGGGCGGCACTGTGATCACCGTCGACCACCACCGCGGCTCCGAGGAGAACCAGGCCGGCTGGGAGCACCACGACCCGACCCTCGTCGACCCGGAGCTGGGGCTGATGGACACCCTGCCCGTCTTCCGCGCCACCCTGGCCCGCGCCGGCCTGGAGCAGTACGTCGTGGCCGTCGTGGGCGGGAGCACCACGGTCGCGGCGCTGTGGCACACCCCGCTGAGCATGCTGTTCATCGACGGCGGGCACGCCGAGGAGCACGCCCAGAATGACTACACCGGCTGGGCCAGGTGGCTGATGCCCGGCGGACTGCTGGCGATCCACGATGTGTTCGCCGATCCCGCCGAGGGCGGGCAGCCGCCGTACCACGTCTTCCTGCGCGCGCTCGGCTCCGGCAGCTTCGAGGAGGTCGAGGCGCTCGGCTCGATGCGGGTGCTACGACGTACGGCCGGCGAGGCGGGAGACCTCGTCGGCTGAGGGACAGCCGCACTCGAGCGCCAGCTCGCGGAAGTGCGGCGCGAGCGAGGTGCCCCGCATGATGCCGGAGCCGGGCGAGCTGTGCCCGTGGGTCTCCCCCAGCGCGTCGACCGCGAGGATCACCGCGGCGGCGGTGTAGGTCGTGTGCTCGACCGGCCAGTTGACGTCCTCGCCGTAGACCCAGCCGGTCCAGTACTTGCCCTCCTCGGCGCGCAGGTGCTGCATGTCCGTCAGCAGGCGCAGCGCCCGCCGGTGGTCGCCAAGGATGTCCAGCGCCATGGCCAGCTCGACCGTCTCCGCGCCGGTGACCCAGGGGTTGGTGTCGACGCAGTGGATGCCGAGGTCGGGGACCACGAAGTCGTCCCACCGGCTCTCCAGCAGCTCGAACGCCGCCCGGCCGCGGACCGCGCCGCCGAGCACGGGGTAGTACCAGTCCATCGAGTACGTCGCCTTGTCGGCGAACAGGTCGCTGTGCTCCCGCACGGCGTGGCCCAGCCGGCCGCCGGCCAGCTCCCACTCGAGCTGCGGGTCGTCCAGCAGGTCGGCGAGCGCGACGCCGGCGCGCAGCGACTGGTAGATGCTCGAGGAGCCCGCGAGCAGGGAGAACGACTCGGTCGGGGTCCAGTTGATCCCGCCGAACTCCACCTGCTGGGAGACGACCCAGTCGAGTCCGGCACGGACCGAAGGCCAGAAGCGCCGGACGAACCCGATGTCGCGGCGCACCAGCCAGTGGTGCCACAGGCCGACGGCGAAGTATGCCGACATGTTGACCTCGCCGCGCGGGTCATCGACCTCGCCGGCCACGATCTTCATCGGCCAGGACCCATCGGGCCGCTGCACGGTGGGTATCCACGCGTACGCCCGCTCGGCCGCCTCGACCTGGCCGCCGACCAGCATCGCCATCGCGGCCTCGACGTGGTTCCAGATGTCGACGTGTTCGCCGATTGTCCAGGGGACGGCGCCGGAAGGCTCCTGCATCGCCGCGATGGACGCGGCACTCTCCGCGACCTGGGTGGCGGTGAGGATGCCGTCGACGTACGGAATCCGGGCCAGGTCGACCGGGTGAAGCTCAGTCATGCGGCTTGCGGAGGTAGAGGACCATGCTCTTCCCGATCAGCGGGTCGAGGACCTTCGCCGCCACCTGCAGGGCCTTCGGCTGCTTCATGATCTCCCACACGAGCAGTCGGTGGTAGGCCTTCGCGAGCGGGTGCTCGTCGTTGGTGACGCCGACGGCACACTTGATCCACCAGTACGGCGAGTGCAGGCCGTGGGCGTAGTCCTTGCCCTCGAACTCCAGGCCGGCCTTGGTGAGCTTGTCGACCAGCTCCTTGTCGGTGTAGATCCGGATGTGCCCACCCTCGACGTTGTGGTAGTCGTCGGAGAGCTTCCAGTTGATGATCTCGGGCAGCCACCGCGGGACGGAGACCGCGATGGTGCCGCCGGGGCGGAGCACTCGCACCAGCTCGCCGATCGCCTGGATGTCGGCGGGGACGTGCTCGAGCACCTCCGCGGCGACGATCCGGTCGAACTCGTCGTCGGCGAACGGCAGCGCGAGCGCGTCACCCTCCTTGATGTCGGCCTCAGCGCCCTCGGGGACCTCGCCGGCCTCCTTCATCGCGCCGAAGAGCTCGAGCACGCCGGCCAGCTCGTCGGCGTCCTGGTCGAAGGCGATCACGTCGCCTCCGCGGCGGTACATCTCGAACGCGTGCCGGCCGGCCCCGCAGCCCATGTCCAGCACCCGGTCGCCCGGGCGCAGCCCGAGCCGGTCGAAGTCAACGGTCAACATGTTCGCTCTTGTACTCCTCGATCACTTCCTCGTAGGCGCGGGCCACCTTCTTGGCCACGGCACGCCAGCTGAACAGCTCCTGGACCCGCTGGCGCCCGGCGGCGCCCATCCTCGTCCGACGCTCGGGGTCGTCCAGCATCCGCTCCAGCGCCAGCTTGAGCTCGCCGACGTCGCCGGGCGTGACCAGGTCGGCGCAGAGCCCGTCGGGTCCGACGACCTCGGGGATCGCGCCGGCGCGGGAGACGACCAGCGGCGTCGCGCAGGCCATCAGCTCGGCCGTCGGCAGCGAGAACCCCTCGTAGAGGGAGGGGACGCAGGCCACCTCGGCCGACCCCATCAGGCCGACCAGGTCGATCTCGCTGAGCCCGTGGGCGAATCGGACGCTGTCGCCGATGGCGAGCCGGTCGATCAGCCGCTCGGTGCGGCCGCCCGGCTGAGGCTTGGTCACCAGGATCAGCTCGACGTCACGCTCGGTGCGCAGCTTGGCGAAGGCCTCCAACAGGGTGGCGATGCCCTTCATCGGCGCGTCAGCGCTGGCCATGGCCATGATCCGTCCGGGCACCCGCGGCTCGGTGGGCGGCACGAAGCCGTCGTCGACGCCGAGCAGGATCACCTGCATCCGCGCGGGGTCGACCCCGAAGTCCGTGGCGATGTCGCGCTTGGACGCCTCCGACGGGGTCATGATCAGGCGGGCGCGACGGGCCACCTTGCCCTGCATGCGCAGGAAGCCGTACCAGCGGCGCAGGGTGAGCTTGCGCCACGGGTTCCTGGTCTGGCCCAGGTCGATCCGCCGGTCGAACGTGATCGGGTGGTGCAGCGTAGTGATCAGCGGCAGCCCGTAGCCCTCGATGTCGAGCATCCCGTAGCCCAGCACCTGGTTGTCGTGGGCGATGTCGAACTCCCCCGCACGCTCCTTCAGGATCCGGGAGACCCGGCTGGAGAACGTCTTCGGCTCCGGGAAGCCGGCGGTGCACATGGTCGCGAACTCCTCGACGTCGACCAGGTCCCGGAACTCCCGCAACCTCGGCACCCGGAACGGGTCGGGCTCGCGGTAGAGGTCGAGGCTGGGCACCTTGGTGAGGGCCACGCCCTCGTCCAGATCGGGATAGGGCTGCCCCGAGAACACCTCGACCTGGTGGCCCAGGCGGGTCAGCTCGCGGCTGAGGTGGCGGATGTAGATGCCCTGGCCGCCGCAGTGCGGCTTGCTGCGATAGGACAGCATCGCGATCTTCACGGGCGACCCTTCTGGTGGTCTCGTCGGCATCCGGACACTCCCCGGATGCGATGACACGCCGGGCCGGACGAAGTGGAACGTGTTCCTATTATGGCCCACTGGTTGGTAGCCTACCGACGCCCTACGAAAACCTGGGAGTGCGCGTGAGCAGTGCCAACTCGCTGGCAGCCGAGGACCTCGGGTCCGCGGCGCAGCGCGATCGTCGCAAGCGGATCCTCGACGCGACCTACCAGCTCGCGCGCGACGGCGGCTTCGACGCGGTCCAGATGCGGGCCGTCGCCGACCGGGCCGAGGTGGCGCTCGGCACCCTCTACCGCTACTTCCCGTCCAAGATCCACCTGCTGGTCTCGGCCCTGGGCCGGACGTTCGAGCAGTCCGAGGCCGCGCTGCGCGGTCGGCCGGTGCCCGGTGACACGCAGGCCGACCGGGTGATCTACGTGCTCAAGAAGACCACCCGGGGCCTCCAGGGCGACCCCCACCTCACCGAGGCCCTCACCCGCGCGTTCATGTTCGCCGACGCGTCCGTGGCCGCGGAGATCCACGACGTCGGGATGCTGATGACCAGCATGCTCACCCACGCAATGGACCCCGAGCGCGACGACGAGGTCACCGACGAGGACGTCGCCATCGCCCGCGTGATCGGCGACGTCTGGTTGTCCGCCCTGGTCGCCTGGGTCACCGGCCGCAGCACTGCTGCCGAGACCGCGCAGCACATGGAGACCGCGGTCCGCCTCCTCCTCCGCGACTGACAAAGGGTCGAGTCGGCACGTCCACAACCCGTTTTTCGGGTCGAGTCGGCTCGTCCACAGCCTCGCCCCGGCTTCGGAGACCTGTGGAAGAGCCGACTCGACGTCATTTGGGGGATGTGGAAGAGCCGACTCGGCGTGTTCGGTCAGCCGCCGAAGGCGTGCGTGGACGTGACGCCGCCGTCGACGGCGATCTCCGCGCCGGTGACGTACGCCGACTCGTCGGAGGCCAGGAAGACGTAGAGCGGGGCGACGTCGTCGGGGTGGCCGACCCGGCGCAGCGGGATCTTCGAGGCGCCGTACTCCATCGCGGCGTCGCCGCCGTGGACCCGGGTCATCGGGGTGTCGATCATGCCGGGGTGCACGGAGTTGACCCGGATCTGCTTGCGGCCCAGCTCGTGGGCGGCGCACTTGGTCATCCCCCGGATCGCCCACTTGGTGGCGGCGTACGCCGTGCAGTTGGACATGCCGGCCAGCCCCTCCACCGAGGAGGCGTTGATGATCGAGCCGCCGCCGTTGGCCTTCATCGTGGGCGTGACCGCCTGCATGCCGAGGAAGCAGCCGAGCTGGTTGACCCGGAACAGCAGCTCGACGTCCTCGAGCGGGGTCTTGCCGATCTCGCCGAAGCGCAGGATGCCGGCGTTGTTGGCGAGCACGTTGACCGGACCCCAGCGCTGGTTGGTGTCCTCGACCAGGGACGCCCAGGAGGCCTCGTCGCTCACGTCGTGGTGGACGAAGTGCGCGCGACTGGGACCGAATTCTCGGCCGAGCTCGTCGGCGAGCGCCTGCCCGGGCTCCTTGGCCACGTCGGCGATCGCGACCCGTGCGCCCTCGGCGACGTACGCGCGGACGATGCCGGCGCCCTGCCCCTGCGCGCCGCCGGTGACGATCGCGACCTTGTTCTCGAGTCTGCCCATCGGGATGTCCTTAGATTGTGACCTAGATCGTGAGCTGCATGATCGAGTCGGCGGCGAACCCGCGGGCCGGGTCGCGGCCCTCGAAGTAGCCGCCCAGCTGCTTGTCGAGGTCGTCGACGGTCCAGGTGGTGCCGGACTTGTCGAACCGGTGCTCGACCACCGGCGCCGCGACCAGGGCGACCATGCCGCCGTAGACCACGAAGACCTGCCCGGTGATCGCCTCGGCCGCGGGGGACGCCAGGTAGGCGACCAGCGGAGCCACGTGGTCCGGTGAGTAGGGGTCGATCTCGAGGCCGGAGTCGTCTTCGCCGAAGACCTGCGCGGTCATCGCGGTCCGGGCCCGGGGGCAGATCGCGTTGGCTCGCACCCCGATCCGGCCCAGGCCTCGGGCGGTCGAAAGAGTCAGTGCCGCGATCCCTGCCTTCGCGGCCGCGTAGTTGGCCTGGCCGGGCGAGCCGCCGAGGAAGGCCTCCGAGGCGGTGTTGACCACCCGGGCGTAGACCGGCGCGTCGGTCTCCTTCGACTTCCCACGCCAGTACGCCGCGGCGTTGCGCGAGAGCAGGAAGTGACCGCGCAGATGCACCCGGATCACGTCGTCCCACTCCTCGTCGGAGAGGTTGAACAGCATCCGATCGCGGGTCATGCCGGCGTTGTTGACGACGATGTCGAGCGAACCGAAGACCTCGGTGGCGGTGGCGACCATCCGGTCGGCGGTAGCCCGCTCCCCCACGTCGCCCTCGACCACGCTGACCCGCCCGCCGCGCGACTTGATCGTCTCGGCGGCCTCGTCGGCCGCGCCGGGAAGGTCGTTGAGCACCACGGCCGCACCGGCGTCGGACAGGGCCAGCGCCTCCGCGCGCCCCAGGCCGGCCCCGGCTCCGGTGACGACCGCGACCCGCCCGTCGAGTGACAGCTCGGTCACTCGGGGTCCCCGATGGAGATGGCGGCACGGGGACACGACGCCACTGCACGCCGGACATCCTCGAGGTTCTCCGGCGTCGTCTCGTCGGTCTTGAGCTGGAGGTAGTCGTCGTCGTCCAGCTCGAACACGTCGGGGGCGATCGCCTCGCACAGCGCGTTGGACTCGCAGAGGTCGAAGTCGACCTTGATCTTCATGTCTCTCTCACACCATCTTCCTGTGATCCCAGGTGGCCACGGTCTCCGGATGGATGACCACGGCGACCCGCTTCTTGGCCTGCTTCTCCACGGTCTCCCGGCCGAGGTCCCCCAATGCCTCGAAGGACTCCGCGGCCACCATCCGGGTCGCGACCTCGGAGCCGATCGAGTGGATAGCGTCGTAGTCGCGGATGA
>Ga0299913_10001386_pt1 | contig 17823 bp, 18 predicted proteins | sample RVTome_9_FD_201360 | JGI IMG/M metagenome (GOLD analysis project Ga0299913, IMG submission 201360) | Soil microbial communities from uranium-contaminated site in the Upper Colorado River Basin, Wyoming, United States - RVT155D38 (version 2) ... | reverse complement strand
TTGAACGGCTCGGATCTGTGATGGCGAGGCCACCGAAATCGGTGGGTCTGCGATCAATGTGAGCGCGGACTGCAGCGCGCGGAATTGCTGGGTACAGCGCTCGTCGGCAGAAGGTTGCGGGGCCCAACGGCTACCGCGGGGCGAGGGCGCGGTAGGCCTCTTGCGGGTCGCCGAACGACACGATGGCGGGCGCCGGCGTGGTCACCCCGTTCTCGATGTAGCGGCCGATGACCTCTCGGCAGCGCTCGGGCGGCCCGTGCACGATGAGCTCGTCGACGACGGAGTCGGGAATCGTGGCCAGCGCACCCTTGCGGTCGCCCGCCTTCCAAGCGTCCCACATCGGGCCGAGCACGTCACCGCGACCGAGCCACTCGTGGAACGCGGCGTAGACCGGAACGTTGAGGTAGGCGGCGATCATCTGGCGACCGATGCCGCGCGCCATATCGGCGTCGTCCGTCAGCAGCACGAAGATGCGCGCCACGATCTCCTTGTCGGGCCCGCCTTCATGTACGTGCGGCACGACGGTGCGGACGTCGTCGGGCGACAGCCAGTTGATGATGGCGCCGTCACCTTCGCGACCCGCGAGCCGCAACATGCCCGGGCGCAACGCGGCGACGAGGATCGGGATCGGATGAGGCGACGGCGTGGTCAGCCGGAAGCCGTTGACGCTGAACGTCTCGTACTCCTCCTTGACCTTCTCGCCGGTGAGCGCTGTCCGAACGAAGCGGAGCGTGTCGCGCACACGCTGGTACGGCTGCTCGAAGGGCACGGCGTTCCAGCGCTCGACGATCACGTTCGACGAGGCACCGATACCAAGCACGAAGTTGCCGGCGCTCGCCATCGACGCGCTTGCCGCCGACTGCGCGATCAGCGCGGGACCGCGCGTGTAGACCGGCACGATCGCGGTGCCGAGCCGGAGCGACGGCGCCCATTGCGACGCGAGAACGAGCGGCGTGAACGCGTCGACGTTGTCGACCTCCGCCGACCAGAGATCGGTGTAGCCAAGGTCGGCCAGCTCGATGATCCAGTCGCGCTGCTCGCTGAACGACTTGCCCGTGAGAGGCACGGTGATGCCATAGCGCTGCACTCGTCAGTCCTCCTTGGCCGCAAGGAACGCAGCCCGATGTTCTTCGCGCCAGTAGCGCACGATGCACGACTGGCTGGCGATGGCCAGGAGCGTCCCGTCCTCGGCCCAGAGATGCACGAGCCCATGTCCGAAGCCGTGCTGGATGGCATGCACTTGGATGTCGAGCAGCACCCACTCCGTCTCCACGAGCCGCGACACCCGCAACGTGTTGTCGAGGCTGTTGCCGCCCGCCATCTGACCGAGCGCCTGGCCGACGCCGAACGGCACGTAGTCGCCCAGGATCGCCAACGTCGCCGCGGACATCTCCAGCCCGTCAGGCAGACGCGCCCACAGCGCCGACCGGCCCGTCCCGGGAGCGCCGTCGAACTCGGCGAAGTCCTGACCGAGTGCGAGGCGCATGTCGAGGCGTTGCATGATCGACTCGTCGCTCGGGTTGCGGAAGCGGCGCGGTTCGCACTCCGCCGGCGACGGTACGTCTGGCATCGGCTCCCACTGACCCTCTCGATCCAACTCCCGGCGTCCGAGCGCGGCGTTGACCGTCAGGATCTCGCGGTCGACGACGTGTGCGATCGCCCGCGCTTGGGTCGTCTTGTTGCCCCCGACCGCGATCGTGACGTCGATGTCCATCATCTCCGGCGGCCGGGCGTACGAGAGGTACTGCGCCGCGGCCCAGACCACCGGACGCTCGGTCGTGCCCTCGAGCGCCGCGATCGCCGCGCCCAACCCACATCCGCCGAACAGGAAATTGCCGCCCGTGCACACACGAGGCTCGATCGGCAGGACCCAACGATGCGGGTTGTGCGTGGCCTCCAGACCGAGGAATTTCCGGGCGTCCATTCGGCGGGGAACCCTACGGCACGGGCAGGGAACCACTCGAAGGGCCTAGAACGTGTGTCCATGGACACCACACCCTGGCTGGACGACGCCTGTTCGCTCGTCGATGCGTTCCGTGCGGGCAACCGCAGTCCCGTCGAGGAGCTCGAAGCGTGTCTGGCGGCGATCGAAGCCAGCGAGCTCAACGCGTTCTGCCATCTCGACGTCGAAGCCGCGCGAGCGAACGCCGCCGACGCCGACGTGCAGCTGCCGTTCGGCGGTGTTCCGGTGGCAGTGAAGGAGCTCGAGCCGGTCAAGGGGTGGCCGTACAACGAGGCGTCGCTCGTGTTCGCTGACCGCGTCGCGGACCACGACTCCACGATGGTTGAACGGTTGCGAGCCAGCGGCGCCAACCTGTTCGGTCAGACGACCGCGTCGGAGTTCGGCGGGCTCAACGTCAGCGTCACGAAGCTGCACGGCGTCACCCGCAACCCGTGGGATCCAACGCGTACGACCGGCGGATCATCGGCCGGTTCCGCGTCCGCCGTCGCCGGTGGGCTCGCGCCGATCGCCACCGGCGGTGACGGCGGCGGGTCGATCCGCATCCCCGCGGGCTTCAATGGCCTCTTCGGCATGAAGGGCACCGCAGGCCGCATCCCCCGCGGGCCCGACGTGTTGATCGGCCCGCTGACCGTCGTCGTGGGTTGCCTCAGCCGCTCCGTGCGCGACGCGGCGCGCTGGTACGACGTCTGTAGCGGCTTCAACAATCGCGACCCGTACTCGTTGCCGCGCATCGAGGGATGGGAGCGCGACCTCGGGTCGCACGACCTCAAAGGCAAGCGCGCAGTGATCGCGCCGACCCTCGGCTCCGCCGTCGTGCTTCCCGCGGTCGAGGAGACCGTACGCGACGCGGGCGAGGCGCTTGCGAAGGCCGCCGGACTCCAGCTCGTCGACCTCCCGGTGGCGATGCCCGGGCTCGGCCTCGAGTGGGCGATCGCCAACCTCGCGACCCTGCTCGTCGACTTGGGTGACAAGTGGCCGGACTGCAAAGCCGATCTCTCGGTCGAGATCGCGTTCGGACTCGAGATGGCCATGGGGATGATGAACCTCGAGATGGCCGCCACCGTCGAAAGCAACCGCCGCGCCGCCAACGAGAACATGGCCGACGTGTTCGATCAGGTCGACTTCGTGATCGCCGCGACCAACCCGGATGTCGCGTATCCCGCCGAGGTGACACTGAACACGAGGGTCGGCGACGTCACCGTCGGCCCGGAGAACAACGGCGCACTCACGATCCCCGCCAACATCTGCGGCAATCCCGCCTGCTCGATCCCCGCAGGAACCGTCGACGGCCTACCCGTCGGGCTGCAGATCATCGGCCGGCACCACGAGGACGCCCTGCTCCTCGATCTCGCCCGGATCGTGGAACGGGAACGTCCCTGGCCATTGGTCGCCCCGAACACCCCGAGGTGAACTGGGGAAACCACGGCCGCCGGCCGATCCGGCTGCTCACCTACGTCGCGCTCATCGACGCGATCGACCGCGGGATCCTGCCCGGCGTGCTGACCGAGGTGCAGGACGATCTCGGCTTCAGCGACACCCAGGCCGGAGTACTCGGCAGCGTCTTCGTGTTCAGCGGACTCCTCGTCACCTTGCCCGCCGGCTACATGTCGGACCGTTTCAGCCGCACGCGGATCATCGCTGTGGTGCTCGCCTCGTGGGGCGCTATCTCCGCGTTGAACGCCACCGTGCGCAGCTACTGGCAGTTCCTCGCGGTGCGCGCGACGTTGGGCGCGGGCGAGGCGATCGACAACCCGGCATCGCAATCGTTGATCGCCGACTACTACCCCGCCGACGTGCGGAGCCGCGCGTACGGGTACCAGCGAGCTGCGCCCCTCGTCGGGATGGCGATCGGCACGGGGCTGGGTGGCCTGGTGGCCGCGCTGCTCGGCTGGCGTTGGGCCTTCCTGCTCGTCGGAGTACCCGGTTCGCTGCTCGCCGTCGCGATGTGGCGGTTGCCCGAGCCCAATCGCGGCGAGAGCGACGGAGCGGAGATCGACGAACGGCCGCGTGGGTTCCGTGCGCTCGCGCGCGACGTCCGGCTCACGACGAGCATTCCCACGATGCGCGCGCTGATGGTCGGCCTGTCGATCGCCACGGGTTCCTTGGCAGGCGTCGCGTTCTGGGCACCGGCGTTCTATGAGCGCCACACGAGCCTCGGGTCCGGTTCCTCCGCTGGTCTCACCGCCGGCCTCATCCTGGTCGGCGCACTGATCGGCACCATCGCTGGTGGGCGGGTGGCTGACCGGATCCGCACGCAGTACGACGGAGCGCCGATGCTCCTGGCCGGCGTGTCGCTGCTTGCGGGCAGCGTGCTCATCATGCCGTCGTTCCTGCCCGTGCCCGTCTGGGCCCGCATCCCGCTGCAGATCCCAGCGATCGCGTTGATCGTGTGCGGCCTGCCTGCGCTCTCGACGATGATCACCGAGGTGGTTCCCGCCACGATGCGGGGCACCGCCTTCTCCATCACCGGCTTCTTCAGCGCCGTCGCCGGGGCCGTCTCGCCGCTCATCATCGGCATCATCGCTGACCGATTTCCGATCACGATCGCGGGCGAGGAGAAGGGCCATCTCGGCAATGCCTTCTTGTGCGTGATGCCGATCGTGATGGTCGGGGCCCTCGTCGTGCTGCGCGGCCGCCGTCACGTCGTGGCCGACACCGCCAACGCCAGGCTCGGACCCCGCATCACCGCTTGAGTGGCTTCACTGTCACACCCCCTGGGGACACTGGGGGCATGGAACGACAGCTGACGCTGCTCGAGAGCCACGAGGCCGCCGAACGGGAGTGGCGGCTCGACGACGCCACCAAGGACCTCGGCCGGCGAGGCGTGGCCGCTGCCCGGGCCGCAGCTCGCGAAGCCCTGCAACACGCCCGACGCCAGCCCCGCGTGACGCCTGACCGTCGGCACGACGCGGCCTAGTCCCCTAGGTTCTGCGGCCGATGGGCATCCTCGGCTGGATCATCGTCGGCCTGATCGCCGGCGGCCTCGCCCGCATGGCCACCGGCTCCGAGAAGCGGGGTTGTCTCGGCACCATGGTCATCGGCGTGCTCGGAGGGATCGTCGGTGGGGTGCTCTTCAACGCCGCCGGTGGCCACGGCATCGGCGACGGCGGCATCGGATCGATCTTCGTGGCCTTCATCGGCGCGTGCGTCCTGCTGTTCATCCTGCAGGCGCTCGGCGTCAACAACCGCCGCAGCCGCCGCTGACCCTTTGACGTCCGGTCCCCGCCCGACTTGGGCGGGGGTTGGCGGTCCCCCATAGGCTTCCCGCATGCCTGATGCGAAGAACGAAGTAGTGATCGTCGAAGCCGTCCGTTCTCCGATTGGCCGTCGCGGCGGGGGGCTGTCCACGTTCCACTCGGCCGATCTGCTGTCGATCGTGCAGAAGGAGCTCATCGACCGTTCGGGAATCGACCCGTCGGAGGTCGAGCAGGTCGTCGGCGGGTGCGTGAGCCAGGTCGGCATGCAGGCCTTCAACATCACCCGCACCGCCTGGCTGGCCGCCGGGCTGCCGATCTCCGCGGCGGCGACCACCGTCGACAGCCAATGCGGTTCCTCGCAGCAGGCGACCAACATGGCGACGAGCCTCGTGGGGTCCGGCGTCGTCGATGTTGCGGTCGCGTGCGGCATCGAGTTGATGAGCCGCGTGCCGATGGGTTCGAGTCTCGGCGACGGCGTCGGCAAGGCGGTTCCGAAGTCGTACTTCTCGCGCTACGAGTGGACGACGCAGTTCGAGGCGGCCGAGCGCATCGCCGACAAGTGGGGCATCCCGCGTGCGGAAACCGATCAGCTCGGTGTCGAGTCGCAGGCGCGCGCCGCTCGGGCATGGGCGGAGGGTCGCTTCGACTCACAGATCGTCGGCGTCGACGCGCCCGATCTCGGTGACGACGGCAAGCCCACCGGCACCACGCATCGCGTCGAGCGGGACGAAGGCCTCCGGGAGACGACGCTCGAGGGTCTCGCCGGCCTCAAGCCGGTTGCACGTCCCGATGGCGTGCACACGGCCGGCTCGTCGTCGCAGATCTCCGACGCGGCGGCCGCGGTGCTGATCACGACCCGGGCAAAGGCGGATGCGCTCGGCCTGAAGCCACGGGCGCGCATCGTCGACACCTGTCTGGTGGGAAGCGATCCGGTGCTCATGCTCACCGGTCCGATCGACGCGACGCACCGGCTGCTGGAGCGCACCGGCATGACGATGGACGACATCGACCTCACCGAGATCAACGAGGCTTTCGCGTCGGTCGTCCTCGCGTGGGAGCGCGAGATCAACCCGGACCACGAGAAGGTCAACCCGAACGGCGGTGCGATCGCCCTCGGGCACGCGCTCGGGTCCACCGGCGCGGTGCTGATCACGAAGGCGCTGCACGAGCTCGAGCGGACCGACGGCACCAACGCGCTCGTCACGATGTGCTGCGGCGGCGGCCTCGGCACCGGCACGATCCTGCAACGAATCTGACCTGACAACCGCCGAAAACCGCCTCACGGCGGGTCATCTGAGGCTTGAGTCGGGGTCCGGAACTGCCGATAACTGGGCCTATGCGTCTGCTGATCGTCGAGGATGACCGCGCCCTGCGCCGTCTCGTCATCAACGACCTCGAAGAGCAGGGGGTGGTCGTGACCGCCGCTGCGAATGCGTCCGCCGCCCGTGCCGAGATGCAGCACACGCAGTTCGACGTCGCCATCCTCGGCCTGAGTGCCCGTGACGCATCGGCCCTCGACCTTCTGCGGGCGCTGAGCGCCGACGGATGCAACACGCACGTAGTCATCCTCAGCACCGCCGCGACAGAGGCCGACCGGCTGCGCGTGTTCGAGCTCGGTGCGGACGATCACGTCATGAAGCCGCTCTTCGTACGGGAGCTGACCGCTCGGGTGCTGGCCGTGCGAAAGCGACTTGGCCAGACCAGGGACAGCAATCTGCAGTTCGGCACCATCACGATCGATCTCGCCGCTCGGCAAGTCCGGGTCGATGACGAAACCGTCGAGCTCACCGTCAAGGAGTTCGACCTCCTGGCGTTCCTCGCCACCAGCCCTCGCCGGGCGTTCAGTCGCGACGAGCTTCTCCAATCGGTGTGGCAGTCGGCGTCCGACTGGCAGCATGCGTCGACGGTGACCGAGCACGTCCGGCGCCTCCGGTCGAAGATCGAGCGCGATGCTCGCGGGCCCCGCCTGCTGCACACGGTGCGCGGGTTCGGCTACCGCTTCGATCCACCCGCTGCCGCGTAGCAGTCAGCAAGGCCGCGCTAGCGGATCAGGTACCCCGCGGTCGGGATGTTGACGGCTTGTTGCACGTCGGGAGCGAACGACGCGATCGAGCCGCCGGAGATCGCCAAGCGGTAGGAGATGAACTGCGCGCTCTGCTGCCCCCAGTTACCGCCGCCGGTGAGACCGAACGGATCCGCTTCCGGGGTGAAGAACACGCCGGACAGGTTGACGCCCGAGCCACCGGCGATCTGGTACTTGTTGCTGGACGCCTCCGACCAATACGACAACCCGGCGAAGCGTCCTTCCGTCGGCGCAAGCCAGGTCGGCGGGTTTGCGCTGCACTTCAAGTAGCCATTCTTCTGATAGGTCATGACGTGGTTGAAGTTGAGCGTTCCGCCGGTGAGGTCGAAGTCGCCGGTGCGCACGTAGACGTAGGCGGCGGCGGCGCTCGAGTTCGAGGCGCAGACCGACGTGTTCGGCGGGATGCACGAGTTCGGAAGGTTCGCGGTGACGTTGGCGGTGTTGACGTTGAACGTCCCGCCGGTCATCTTGAGCCCGCCCTCGAGGATCACATTCCCGGACGGGATCGTGACGCTCGTGCCCTGAGAGATCGACAGCCCGCCGTTGCAGTCGACCAGCCAATTCCCGGCCGGAACGGTGATCGTGCCGGACGGGCTGCAGCTGTAGGAGGTCGACCATCGTGAGAAGCCGCTGGGGAGCACACCCGTCGTGTTGCCGATCGCCGAGGCGAGCTCGTCGATGTACGCCCCGGTAGAGCCCGAGTTCGGGCAGGCGGGGACGCTCAGGCCGTGGTACGTCGGGTAGCTCGACTTGCAGTTGTACCTCCAGTCGACCGGAAAGCGACCGACTCTGGAGCCGTTCACCGGTTGCGGATCGATCCGTCCGGCGGTCACGTCGGCCGCCGCACACGCCGGTGGGCTGCACGTGGTCGCGGCGAACGGAAGGGCCACGAGCCGCACCTGGCCCTGATCCGTTCCGGTGGTGGGGACGGCGTGGATGAAGGTGCCGGCTCCGGAGGCCGAGATCGTGGTCTGGTTGCTGCCGCAGGCGCTGCCGTCCGACTCGAGCGCGACGACGCCGGGGGCCAGCGGGCTCAGGGAGCCGATCGTGACCTGGCTGCCGCCGGAGACGACCAGGGGCGTGCACCCAACCGGATCGAGCAGCCAGACGGCGGCGAAGGCCTGCTTCGTCCGCACGGTCGCTGACTTCGTCGTCGTGACGCTGTTCACCCCGAAGATGTTTCCGAAGAAGGTGTCCTCGGGCGTCGACACGATCACGCGCATCCGTTTGCATTGCGTCGAGTCGAAGACGCCCGAGCCGTAGTACGGGTCGACGATCTCGCTCGACGGGACCGGAAAGTGCACGGAGATCGTGTACTTGCCGACCGTTGCCGTCGGCATCGCCTCGGCCAACGTTCCGCCGCTGCAGATCGTCGTGTCCATGTCGTTGCCCGGCTCCGAGCAGAACGACGACGCCGTCACGCCCGCGAAGTCCGGCGCATTGGCGTTGATGTAGTTGACGGCGTCTTCACACGCCGCCGTGTAGCTACCGGCGCTGAGGTTCTTGGTCGCGGACAGCGCGGCGAGATCGGCGATCGACTGGTTGGTGGAGCCGCGAGCCACCACTTGACCGATGTCGACCACCAACGCCGCCATGGCGACGGCCATCATCGCGATGACAGCAACGAGCAACGTGTAGACGCCGTCGTCACCACGGGCGCGGCGCCGCGCATGTCGGGGCGTGGTCATTGCTCGAACTTGATGGTCGATTTCGCCTGCAACGTCACGCTGGTAGACCCCAATAACCACTGGATGTCGTCCACCCTCTCCACCTTGACCTGCACCCGTGTACCGCTGTCGCCGCTGCTGTCGATGAAGCAGGGGTTGGTGCCGCCGGCGGTGGTGAAGCCCGAGCCCACCGCGGTCACCGAGGTGCCGGCCCCTTGAACGAGCGCCACGCACACGTCGCCCGTCGCAACGTCGCCGCCGCCCTGCGCCACCGCGACGGTCCTGATCGTCTCCGTCCAGCTCATCCCGTCGCAAGGACACTGGGTCTGGGGCAGCGTCGCCCCGTAGCGGGCGGCCTCGCGGGCAGCATTGGTCATGACGGTCTTGTGATACAGCGCCAACCCGCCGGTGATCATCCCCATGACAAGACAAAGGAAAATGGGGAGCGTCAGCGCGAACTCGACGATGGCCACACCCGAGTCGCCGCGCCCGCGACGGACCGGACCGATCCCGGCCACACCGCCATGATCACCGCGCAGCCGACGCATCAGAAACCACCCGACGCGAGAGTGATTCCCGCGGGGCCGATGACGATGAGGAACAGCGGCGGAAAGATGCAGAACACCATCGGCACGAGCATCTTGACCGGCGCCTTCATCGCCTTCTCTTGCGCGAGTTGACGCCGGGCGATGCGCATGTGTTCGGCCTGATCGCGGAGCACCGTCGACACCGAGATGCCGAACTGGTCGGCTTGGCGGATGGCGGAGACGAAGGCACGCACTTCGGGGATCTGCACCCGCTCGCCGAGCCCGTTCAGCGCGTCGGCCCGCGAGGAGCCCGCGCGCATCTCGCCGAGGGCGATCGCGAACTCGTCGGACATCTCCCCTTGGAGATTGGTGACCGTACGTGCCACTGCCGACGTGAAGCCGAGTCCGGCCTCCATGCAGATCACGAGCAGGTCCATGATGTCCGGCAGTTGGCGGCGGATGAGCAGCTCGCGTGTCTCGACCTGCCGCCGGAGCTTGCGGCTCGGCAGCACGGTGCAGCAGGCGACGGCGATGCCGGCGGAGGCGAGGCGCATCGTCGACCCGAACCCGGCCATGATCGAATAGATGGCGAAGGCGGCGAAGGGGGCGACGAGGAACGAGAGGACGCGGATCGCGAGGTAACGGTCGGCGTCCCCGTCGGGCCGGCCCGCCCGGCGGAGCATCACCCGGATCGACTCGAGCCGGTCAGCGGGTGAGAACTTCCGGCCGACGCGCCCGAGGATGCCCAACACCGGAGCGGCGAGGCGGTCGGTGACGGGCTGCACGATCTCCTGGTCGCGGGCGTCGACGAGGTTGTAGAGGTCGTCGATGTTGCGCAGCTTCGTCCGCAGGTCCGCGCGATCGAGAATGACGAGCCCGGCCGCGGCGAGCAGGCCGGCACCGCTCAGGGCGGTGACCACGACGAGCAGCAGCCCGAGGCCGGAGACGCCCGAGAGCTCAGACATCGACCTTGATCAACTTGGTCATCCAGAAGTAGCCACCGACGATCATCACGATCGATACGCCGAGAATGACTTGGCCGATGGTGGTCGTGACGAGCGGCGCCATGTAGTCGCGGTTCACGGCCGACATCACGAGACCCAGCCCGGGTACGAGAACCACGAGCATCAACGCGGAGGCGCGGCCTTCGGCGGTGAGGGCCTTGACCTCCCCCTTCATTCGCAGCCGCTCGCGCATCGTCGCCGCGACCTGGTCGAGTAGCTCGGCGAGGTTGCCTCCCACCTCGGCCTGGATCTGCATCGCCAATACCGCCCAGCGGAAGTCGGGGCTGTCGATCCGGTCGGCCGCGTCGGACAGCGCTTCGTGGAGCGACCGGCCGAGGCGCATCTCCGCCACGACCTTGCGGAGCTCGCGTCCCATCGGATCGGAGAGCTCGCGTGAGAGTGATTCCATCGCTTGGCCGACCGAGCGACCAGCGCGCAAAGAGCCGGCCAGGACCGTCAACGCGTCGGGCAGCTGCGCGTTGAAGCGCTTGCGCCGGCTCATGACGATGAACCGCAGCGTGTACATCGGTCCGAGCGCGAGGAGCACCGCGGCCAACGCGAAGAAGACGATCGAACGCGTGAGCACGAACACTCCGGCAGGGACGATGATCAGCACGCAGAAGTGAGCGAGCAGCAGTTCCGCCGGGCGGATCGGGACGTCGGCGGCGCGGAGCGACCGCTCAACCGACCCGAGCGCGCCTCGGCGCTGCGCCAGGTTGGCGGTCAACTCGACCGCACGGCGTAGCGCCGGTGATTTCGCAACGGCCTCGTCGAGTTTCTGGGCGCGGCGATCGGGACGCTTCTGAACGAAGTGGTCGATCGACTCCTGCTCGGCTCCCATCCGGAGGAGCGTCACGATGACGACGGTCAGGCCAAGCATCACGCCCAGGATGAGCATGAGCACCTGGGGATCGCGGAGCGTGTTCATTTCCGACCGTTGGGGCGGCGGTTTTCGCCTCCCGGGGCGCCGAACATCGCCGAGCCCACGACCTGACCTGTGGCTTCGAGCTTCTCCGCGAACGACGGGCGCACGCCGGTCGGCTCGAGGATGCCTTGGTGCTTGCCGTGCTCGTTGACGCCGGCGTTGAAGTCGAACAGGTAGATGTCCTGCAGGGTGATCTTGTCGCCCTCCATGCCGTCGACCTCGGTGATGTGGGTCACGCGGCGCGTGCCGTCGCGAAGTCGACTCAGTTGCACGATCAGGTCGACCGCAGCTGCCACCTGCTCGCGGATGGCTCGGACCGGCAAATCGAAGCCGGCCATGAGCGTCAGCGTCTCGATACGGCTGAGCGCGTCACGCGGGCTGTTGGCGTGCACGGTGGTCATCGAACCGTCGTGACCGGTGTTCATGGCCTGGAGCATGTCGAGGGCCTCGCCGCCGCGACACTCCCCCACCACGATCCGGTCGGGTCGCATACGGAGGCTGTTGCGGACCAGGTCGCGGATCGTGACCTCACCCGTGCGCTCGACGTTCGGCGGCCGGGTCTCCATGCACAGCACATGGCGCTGATGGAGCTGGAGCTCCTTGGCGTCTTCCACGGTGACGATGCGTTCGTCGTTGGGGATGAACGACGAGAGCACGTTCAGCAGCGTCGTCTTGCCGCTGCCGGTTCCGCCGGACACGACGATGTTGAGCCGGCCCTCGATGCACGCACGCAGGAATCGGACACTGCGCTCGTCGAGCGTGCCGAAGCCGACGAGGTCCGCAGCCATGAACGGCTCCCGCGCGAACTTTCGAATTGTCAGAAACGGGCCGTCGATCGCCAGCGGCGGAATGATTGCGTTGACGCGAGATCCGTCGGGGAGACGGGCGTCCACCATCGGCGACGACTCGTCGATACGACGACCGACGTGGGAGACGATCTTGTCGATCACCCGGCGGACGTGCTGAGCGTCGACGAATCCGGAGGCGACCTCCTCGACCTTGCCCAGACGCTCGATGAACACGATGTCCGGTCCGTTGACCATCACCTCTGTGACGGTGTCGTCGTGGAGGAACATGTCGATCGGCCCGTAACCGATGACGTCATTACGAACGTCGGTGGCGTACTGGTCGAACAGCGGGCCGTCGGTCGGTACGCCATTGGCCGTGAAGGCCTCGAGGATCGTTTCGCGCAGGCGCGGTTCGAGCACGTCGTCCTGGACGGCGTCGTCGAACAGCAGCGGGCCCAGATCCTTGACGACTTGAAGGTGCACTGACGCGTACACGTCGGGCGGCAGGCCGTCGCGTGGCTTCGGTGGGGGCGCCGACGCCGCCGGCAGGAGGATGTCGTCGACCCGATCGATCTCATCGACGAGGTCCGTCTGGTCGATCGCGGCGAACTCCTCGAGTGCTTCCGGCGTCAGCTCGACGCGGGCGGCCTTGATGCGGTCCCGGAGCTGGCTCATGGGTTCGCCGGCGTGATCGGCTCAGCCGTCAGGGTGCGCGGCAGGGCGTTGGCCTTGTCGACGGTGGGCTGCTCGGCGGGCGTCGTACCCGGGCTCACGAGCGTGAGGAAGACCGTGTACTGCCGGGTCAGGAACAGCAGACGAGCGGCGTCGAGCGGAGCGACCGCCACCGTGTAGGTACCGGTGCCCGGGTTGGCCGCCGCCTCTATTGCTCCAGGGTCGGGCGCGGGCGTCGCACCGATCGCCAGGATCAGCAGGTCTTGGAAGACGTGCACGACCGCGGGGCCACCGGAGTCGGGAAGCCCGAGCTCGGCGGCGTTGGGCACCTGCACGAGAAGGTTGACGTGATCGCCAGGCGTGACGAGGTCGGAGACCGCCTGCGCGCCGGCGGCTTCGAACGAGACCGCGACCGTGCCGTCGGGAAGCTTCGTGGCGAACGTCGGCGGACCGGACCGGCGCGCCGTGGACGGGTCGACGAACTCACCGGCCACGACGATCTGTCCCGCCGACAGCCCGCGCTTCGCGACCGTGCCGGCCAGCGCGTTCGGATCGACCACCGCCGTCGCAGGCCGCACCCCAGCGATCGTTTCCGACCACACGAGCTGGCCGGACTGCAACGCGTTCGCGAACGACGTCCCTTCGGGCACGTTCGCGGCGGCCGTGAGGATCGGCACCAGTTCGGCCGACGCCGTCGCTCGTTCTTCGGCACCGCCGACGTAACGCACCAGGCCGACCATCGACAGGAGCGCGACGATCCCGGCCACTGCAACAACTGTCAATCGGTTCACGACGCCGTCCCTGATTCGTTGTCGGTCATGTCCAGAGGCGCCTCGCTGGTGAGGTCGTTGTAGCGCTCGCGGACCCGCAGGTCGTACACGACGTCGCGCAACGTCGGCGGGGTGCCGCCGGGTGCCTCGGCCGCGGTCACGGCGTCCTCGAGCACGGGCACCGCCTGCTCGATGAGCGTCGCCCATTCGATCAACTCGTTGCCGTCCATCGCCACCGCGTGGGCGCCGCCGAGCCGCTCAATATCCGCGCTCCACGTGCGCAGCGCCTTCTCCAAGGTGCGCGCCGGTTCGAGTACGGCGTCGTTCTTGAACGCGTCGGCCGCCAACAGGCGCGACAAGCGTTCGGCGTTCAGGCGCTCGCCGAGCGCGTCGTGGAGCTCGCGCACGGCCTCCAGCGACGTGCGGGCCGCGTCGACGTCCGTGAACGCGCCGCGGTCGTGCTCGCCGAGATGCGTCGCGAGGAGTGAATCGATCGTCGAGAGCCGGTCGCGCACCGCCCTGGCCTCGATGATGAGATCGGCGGCCGACGACATCGGGCTCGGTGTGCGGTGATCCCGACTCGTCACAGCGAGCGCGCGCCGCAGGCGGAACCACGAGATCGGGCGCAACGGCCGGCGGCCTCTGCGCAGCCGGCGCTCCGGGATCTCCCAGACGCGATCAGTAAACAGCGTGTAGACCGCGTGGTGGGTGCGGGCGCCGTCGAGGAGGTCGTCGGAGCAGGCGTCGAGCAACGCGTCCGCCGCGAGGGCAGCGACCGGAGTTGCCCAGCCGGCCTCGGCTCGTGGTGCGGTGCTCAGCTGCAGCACCGCGTCGACGATCGCCGACAGGCGCTGCAACGGAAGGTCGAGCAGATTCGTCCCGAGGGCCTCGCCGAGGACGTCGCCCTCGTTGATGACGATCTTGCCCATCGCGACCGCGGCCCGGGCCGTGCGGCGCGCCCGGACGATCGCCTTCATCGCCGGCATCGTGGGCGGAATCACGACGGGCCCACTGCCCATCAACGCCTCGGCCTGGACGAGCGAGCGGCCGATCGTGGCCGGCAGGTCGGTCCAGCGTTCGCCGTAGCGGCTGTGGAGGAACCGAGCGTGCTCGTCGCGCTCCCGCTCGGCGGTGACTTCCTTGGGGCCGTCCGCGGATCGACGCAACTGGATCACCGACGCGCGCGGCTTGCGGGGCTTGCGCCGTGCCGCGGTAGCAGGCTTGGTAGCGGGCGGGGGCGACGACACAGTCGGTTCATCGGCACCACCGGCGCGCGTACTTCTGCGCTTGGGGGAATGTTGTGCTTCCGTTGACATTTCAAATCGCCTCAGCTGCGGTAGGGAAGTGCAGGGGTGTTGGACTCACGGACGCCACGACGCAGCAGACGGTCGGCGATCGAGCGGGCGCGCCAGCGGCGGTACCACTCCGGATCCATCGTCGCGGCGAGGGATTCGATCCTCATCTGCTCGGTTTCCCACTGGGAGCAGATGCTGCGCAAGGTCGAGATCGCGCTGACCTTGAGCGGGGTGTTCACATTGGAGCGGAGCAGGTCGCGAAGCTCGCGAGTGTCTTCGCTCGCGGACCTCAACTCGTCAACCGCACCGGCCTTGATCGCCGCAGGCGTGGCCGCGGCGTGCTCCGTGAGCTCGAGCATCGCGTGCGACCACCGCTCCATGTTCTCGAGGTAGGCCGAAGCGCCGGCCTCGGACGTCACACGGGGACCATCGTCGACGCCCGCAAGCTCGTGGGCCGCGGGGCGCTCCCGCTCCTCGCGGCCGACGACGTCAGCCTCGCGAGACGATCGGGCGGCCACGACGCCAGCCACGGCAATCGACCCGCAGAGGCACAGGATCATCACCGCGCGCAGCGCCGGCGTCAGTTCCGCACCAGACAGAACGACGATGACCTGAAGGGCGCCGATCAGGATCGGGGCGGCCAACCAGGGCACCAGACGCTCTGCCGTGTGTGGGAGGGCGTGGTTCCTCACGCCCATCGAACTTCGTGCCATGCAAGGGCATCGGCAGATTCGGCCGAGTCCTCAACAAATTCGTCCGAAACGGGCCGCTTGAGCGGCGATTTCGCTCTCCGTGGTCAACGCTCGCGCCGAGGCGCCATTGACGCCCCGCCAGCGCACGCTGCGTAGCGTTACGAGACGTCGCTGACCGGGACCGGTCGGTGCTCGGCGAGTGAGTGGTCCGCGGCGACGGCGACCCGCAGGGCCTCGAGGGCCGCGTGGCCCGGACTGCGATTGCCGCTCTCGCCCCGAACGAGCGCGACGAAGGCTTCGACCTCCGCGCGGTACGCCGGTCCGAAGCGGTCAGGGAACGCGGGGTACGGATCGACCGCGCCGCGGATGCCGGTCGGATCGGCCGACCGCAGCGGTGTCCGTTCCGTCCAGCCTGCGCACACTGCGTCGCGGGAACCGATCACCTCGGTGCGGTGGTCGTAGCCGAGCGGGTGCGCCCTCGCGCCCGTGATCGAGGCCAGGACGCCGCCGTCGAGCACGAGGACGAGCGCGGTCATGTCCACATCGTTGTGCCGGCGGAACATGTCGTCGACGAGCACCGAACCTGCCGCGTAGACCTCCACCACGTCGCGCCCGGTGAGCCACCGAACAGCATCGAAGTCATGGATGTGCATGTCGCGGTACACGCTGCCGGACTGATCGAGGTACGACTCGTGCGGCGGAACGTTGTCGTGGCTCGCGGCGCGCACGAGGTACACGCCGCCGAGAGCTCCCGACTCGACGAGACGCCGCATCTCGACGAACCCCGCGTCGAATCGACGCATGAAGCCGACCTGCAGCTCGACACCCGCCTGCTCGACGACCCGCAGCGCCCCGGCGGTTGACGCGACGTCGAGGGAGATGGGCTTCTCACACAACATCGGGAGACCGGCGGCCGCTGCCGCCGCGAGATCCTCAGGATGATCGGCGGTCGGCGTCGCGATCACCACGGCCTCCACCTCGCCGAGCACCGCGTCGCGATCCGGCAGCGCTCGTGCGGCGGTCGCCGCAACTGCACGTTCGACGGCAGTGGCGTCGGGGTCGTACACGACGACCTCCACGCCGGGGAGACTCGCCAGGTTTGCCGCGTGCGTCGCACCGATCCGTCCCAACCCGAGTACGCCGACGATCACGCCGGCACACTACGGGCGACGATCCGGCTGAACGCGCCCGAAACGGTCGCGGTGAGGCGGATCGTTCGGGCAGTGTCGCACCCTCCACATACGATCGGGGCCAGCGCTCGCCGGCCGGCGATGAACGGCCGTCCTCCTCACCCACTTCGAGACGAGGACGCCCATGGCCCGCTCGCTGGCGGTCGCCTGCATCGCGCTTCTGGTGGCCGGCTGCGCCCGGCCCGCAACCACTGCTGCCGACGGACGAGCGGTGGTCACGCGCGTCGTCGACGGCGACACGATCGTCGTGCGCATCACGGGCCGCGAGGAGAACGTCCGCCTGCTCGGCATCGACTCGCCGGAGACCCACAAGCCCGACACGCCGGTGGAGTGCTACGGGCCCGAGGCTTCGAATCGCCTGGCAGCGTTGCTGCCGGAGGGAACGGTCGTGCGGCTCGTGCGCGACATCGAAGCACGGGATCGGTACGGGCGCCTGCTTGCCTACGTCTACCGCGACAACGACGGCCTCTTCATCGACCTGACGATGGTGGCGGAGGGGTTCGCGGGAACGCTGGCGATCCCGCCCAACCTCGCCCACCGGGCCGAGTTCGACGCTGCCGTTGCTGCGGCTCAAAGCGCTCGGCGCGGCCTGTGGCAGGCGTGCGGAGGGAGTCACGTACCGGTCGGCGGATAGCGTGCCCGGCGTGACGACGCTGGCTGAACGTCTCGGACACGCACCGGACGACCGCTTGCTGATCATCAACTGCGACGACCTCGGTTCGAGCTACGCGGCCAACGTCGCGTGCTACGAAGCGCTCCGCGTCGGGCTGGCCACGAGCGCCACGCTCATGGTTCCGGCGCCGTGGGCCCGCGAGGCGGCGGCGCGCTACCTGGGTGAGGACGTCGGCGTCCACCTCACGCTCAACGCGGAGTACGACCTCTACCGCTGGGGACCGATCACGTATGGCCCCTCGCTGCTCGACGGCGACGGCGGCTTCCCGCGCACCATCGAAGACGTGTGGGACCACGCCGACATCGAGGAGGTGCGCCGCGAGCTGCGGGCGCAGGTCGAGCGGGCGATCCTGTGGGGCTTCGATGTCAGTCACCTCG
>Ga0299913_10001385_pt1 | contig 17823 bp, 15 predicted proteins | sample RVTome_9_FD_201360 | JGI IMG/M metagenome (GOLD analysis project Ga0299913, IMG submission 201360) | Soil microbial communities from uranium-contaminated site in the Upper Colorado River Basin, Wyoming, United States - RVT155D38 (version 2) ... | reverse complement strand
GGTTCCGGTCACCAAAGCCGTGGCAGCTCCGAGAAGAAAAAGCCCGATGGCGGCCATTCCCAAACTCGTGAGCACTGCGGCGGTGCCGGTGAGGAAGAAGAAAGGGATCACCGGGATAATCGCTCCAACGGCGAATAGGAAGAGCGACGCAATGGCTGCCTCCCAAGCAGACCCACCAAGTTCATTGGGGTCGATACCCAGCTCTTCACGGACCTTGGTGTCCAAGAATGCATCCGGGTCCGACATCACATCCCTCGCTGCCTTCTCGGCCTCTTCGCGGGCCATGCCCTTGGCTTCGTAGATGAGTGCGAGCTCCTCGGCCTCTGCTTCGGGCATGGCGAGGATCTCCTCGCGCTCGGTCTCGATCTGTGATTGATGGAGCTCTCGAGCGCTCTGGACGGAGAGCCACTCGCCGAGGGCCATGGATATTGCCCCCGCCAGCAGCCCGGCGAGACCCGACAACAGGACTGCTGTCCCGGAAAACGCTGCTCCGGCGACACCCATGACCAGCGATGTGTTGGAGACCAGCCCGTCGTTGGCACCGAGAACAGCGGCGCGAAGGGCGTTTCCTCCGACAGCCTTGTGTCGGCCTTCCAAACGGGCGAGGACACTTCCCCGCACTCCTTTCGAAGACTGGCTGCGCAGTGCGTCGAGCATGATGGCGTGTGAGCGCTCGTCTGCTCGCAACGAGCTGCCGTCTGCCTCTGGTTGATCGTCGTACATGGTCCGCCCCGAGAGCTCGGTCGATGCCATGACCTGCGTGACCACCGAAGGCCCCATTCTCCGCGCCAGCCAGGCGAGAATCCGCGACCTGAGCTCCGGGTTGCGGTCCGGCACTTCCTCACCCGCTTCACGCAGTCTCTCTTCCCACAGAGCTGCGTGTTTCTCCTCGGCCTCGGCGAGACGGATGTATACGCCACTCAGGGTCTCGTCCTCTTCGAGCTCGGCTGCCACCCTGTAGAGGTAGGCGCTGTTCACCTCGTCGTTGAAGTTGTTTCGATAGCGTTTGTGATCGGCGTCCATGGTGGAGTCCTTGTCCGAAGGTTCCATTCAACTCGGCCTTGGAACAGGAGAGAACCTGTCACCTCATACCCGTCTTGTCCACCAACATCGTGGACGTTAGGGTGCCCTAATAAACACTACGGCGATAGTAGAAAAGATCTGTCCATGAATCATTCCGGGACCGTCATGCGCTCAGCTGTCGTGCTGCTGTCTCTGACGACCCTCGTCTCCTGCGGGGTCATCGACGCCTTCTCCGACGATGAGGCGGTGCGGGTTTACTCGGGTCGACACTACGACCTGGAGGTTGCCTTCGAGGAGTTCGCCGCCGGAACCGGGGTCGACGTCGAGTTTCTCTATGGAGGCGATGCAGAACTCCGGGAGCGGCTCCGCACCGAGGGTGACGACACCCTCGCCGACGTCTTCATGACCGTCGACGCCGCCAACCTGGAATTAGCTGCTTCGGAGGGTCTGCTCCAGCCAATGGACACAACCAACCTCGATGTCGTCGATGAGAACATCGTTCATCCTGATGGCTTGTGGGTGGGACTCTCCAAGAGGGTGCGCACCATCATGTACCACCCCGATCGGGTGGAACCTTCCGAACTTTCTACCTACGAGGACCTCGCCGATCCGAGATGGGCTGGGCGGCTTTGCATGCGAAACTCCACCAACGTCTACACCCAGTCTCTGGTAGCAAGCCTCATCTATCACCATGGATATGACGGAGCCCTGGAAGTGGTCGGGGGTTGGGTGGCCAATGACACCGAGATCATGTCCAACGACATCGTCATCCTGGAAACCATCGCCGCCGGCGGTTGTGATGTTGGCATCACCAATCACTACTACCTGGCGCGGCTCCTCGAGGACGATCCTGATTTTCCGGTGCTCCCCTTCTGGGCCAACCAGGAGGGTCGTGGGGTGCACGTCAACGTGAGCGGCGCCGGGATCACCGCCGACGCCGACAATCCCGAATTGGCACAGGAGCTGATCGAGTGGCTGGCGACCGACGGTCAGGAGGCCTTCGTCTACGGCAACCACGAGTACCCGGTGAACCCCGATGTCCCGCCACCGCCGCTCGTTCGGGAGTGGGGCGAATTCGTGGAAGACCCGTTGAACGCCTCTGAGTTCGCCTCCCTCAACGCCGATGCGATCCGTCTCATGAACGAGGTCGGCTACGACTGATCCATCACCAATTCGGGGGCGCAGACCCGTCTGGACGGCAATTACGCTCGGTGTCGTCGCATTGATCATCGCACCCATTGCCCTTGTGGGGTTGGGTGCCTTCTCCCCATCGCTCGACATCTGGAGTCAGCTCTGGGGTGGTCCGCTTCCCCGGATGCTGTCGACCACGGGTGTCCTTCTCGTCCTTGTCGGTGTCGGGACCCTGGTTCTCGGCACCGGGCTGGCTTGGCTCACCACCGCCAACGATTTCCCGGGTCGGCGTGTGTTCACCTGGGCCTTGATGTTGCCCCTGGCGATGCCGGCCTACATCCTGGGATTCGTCTTCCTCGCCGTCCTCGACTTCGCCGGTCCGGTGCAAACCCTGCTCCGCTCGTGGTTCGGCTCCGAGATCTGGTTCCCCGATGTCAGCTCGACCGGGGGAGTGGCCGTAGTCATGTCCCTCTCCCTCTACCCCTACGTGTACATACTGGCCCGGGCGGCCCTCCGCGAGCAGACACCGGCTACCTATGAGGCGGCGCGGATGCTCGGGGACAACAGGCTGTCGGCACTGCGGCGTGTCGTCCTCCCCATGGCTCGACCCTCATTAGCCGCCGGTGTCGTGCTGGTCATGATGGAAACACTCACCGATTTCGCCACGGTGCAGTATTTCAACGTGCGGACCGTGTCCGTGGGGATCTATCAGGTGTGGCGTGGGATGTTCGACAGGGAGACCGCGGTGGAGCTGGCCGCCCTCGTGTTGTTTGTCGCCCTCATCATCATCGGTCTGGAACGCCTCCTTCGCGGACCGGCTCGCTTTCACCAGCGGGGGGCTCCTCGTGACGTGGAGCGGGTCCCGCTGAGGGGATGGAAAGCAGCGGTGGCGGTCACCATTTGTTGCCTCGTTCTCGGCAGCGCGATCGTCGTGCCACTGGTGCAGCTCCTCTACTGGCTGTGGAGCTCCCCAGCCGTCGTCACGGACATGACCCGGGCGTTCGAGTTCCTGTCCAACAGTTTGGGCATGGCGGTTGCGGCGGCCCTTGGTTGTGTTTTCTTCGCAATGCTCGCCGCCGGCGGGGCACGCTTCAGCGGATCGCCTCTAGTGCGCCGGGCCGCGCATCTTGTCACCGTCGGCTACGCCGTTCCCGGCCCCGTGGTGGCAATTGGGGTGCTGGTGATGATCGGTTGGGCGAGCGGTGCCGTGCGATCCAACCCGGCAGGGATAGTGCTGCTGTCACTCACCGGTCTCGTCTACGCCTACATCGTCAGGTTCATGGCCCTGGGATACGGCTCTGTAGACGCCAGCATGGAGAAGATCACCCCCTCGACCGTCGACGCCGCACACACACTCGGTGCCGGTCCCTCCCGGGTGATGAAACAGATCTACCTCCCCATGGCCGGAGCAGGAGCGGCCGCAGGTGCGGTTCTCGTGGCGATCGATGTCCTCAAGGAGCTGCCCATTGTGTTGCTAGTCCGCCCATTCGGGTTCACCACGGCTTCGGTATGGGTTTGGGAGCTGGCTTCTGAATCTCGCTGGGCGGCCGCCGCAGTGCCCGCGCTGCTCATCGTTTTGACCGCAATGGTCCCGATCGCCATCTACTTGAGACGGGAGCGGCGTCGGCGGGGTTCGGCGGTGGCTCTGGGGGCGAGGGTCTCTAGAGCGGAGGTTGGAGTCGATTGAGGTGTCACTGATGCAACGAACAACGACGTCAGGGAAACCGTACAATTTGGGTGTGGTCGGCCTATTGATACTATGGCCGTAGTGAAAACCTCCTCGTCCCGACAACTGGTCGTAAATGGGGTCACCAAGGACTTCGAAGGCGAGCGCATCCTCCGCGGAGTCGATCTGACTGTCGACAAAGGCTCGTCGGTGACACTGCTCGGACCGAGCGGCTGTGGCAAGACCACTCTTCTGCGTGCTATAGCCGGTCTCGAGCGGCCCGACTCGGGCAAGATCTCGCTGGGAGGCAAAGTGCTCGCCAACGGCGGCACCTTTGTCCCTCCCGAGCGGCGTCGAATCGGGATGGTCTTCCAGGACTGGGCGTTGTTCCCGCATCTGGACGTCGCCACCAATGTCGCATACGGGCTCCCCAAGGGGGCCGAGAATCGCTCGGCGACCGTGGCAGAGACCCTCGACATGGTGGGCCTTTCCGGTTTCGGCCGAAGAATGCCCTCGACTCTCTCCGGTGGTGAGCAGCAGCGGGTTGCCATCGCACGCGCCATCGCCCCCCGACCTGACGCGCTTTTGATGGATGAGCCCTTTTCCAACCTGGATGCCGGACTCCGGGCCGCAGTTCGCTCCGAGACCCGCGCCCTCCTCCGCGAACTGGAGATGACAACGTTGTTCGTCACCCACGATCAGGACGAGGCCTTCGTGCTCGGCGACGAGATTGCGGTGATGAAAGACGGGGTCATTCGTCAACAAGCCTCGCCTGGAATCATCTACTCGACCCCGATTGACCCGTGGGTGGCGGCTTTCGTCGGTGAGGCCAACCTCCTCGACGCCGATGCCGACGGACAAACCGCACACACCGTCGTAGGCCCTGTGCCTCTCACCCATCAGGCATATGGCAAACACACCGTCTTGTTGAGGCCGGAGCAGATCTCCCTGACCGCGGGGTCGGCCGGGCAAGTGACGAGTGTCGAGTTCTACGGGCACGACTGCTCATATCGGGTCGACGTCGACGGCACCGAGATCATCGTGCGATCCCTCGCCGCACCCGTTTTCAACCAAGGTGACCGGGTGTCCCTCTCCTACCTGGGCCCAGACGCCGTCGTCTATCCGACTGCAGAGACCGAGCCAGTTTTTGCTTGAGCCGGGTCGTCGTCCTCGGCGGCGGCCCCGCTGGTCTCTATGCGGCACTTCTCCTCGCCAGACGCGGGATTCCCGTCACGCTCCTCGAGCGGGAGGAACGACCGGGTGGCCTCACCTGGGGGACCGACGTCGATGGCATGCGGGTCGACTTCGGCAGCCACCGTCTCCACCCGTCGATTGAACCCGACATCCTCCACGATGTTGACGACCTTCTCGGCGGTGACCTCCAGCGGAGACGTCGTAGCGGTCGAATTCGGATAGCAGGCTCCTGGATCTCCTTTCCCCTTTCACCAGCCGAAATGGTCACAAAATTGGCCCCGGCCGTCACCGCGAGACTGGTGGCAGGAGCGGCGCGGGCTGTGATCACGCCGAACCGGTCGGGGACGTTCGCCGACGTCGTCGTCAGCGGTTTGGGACGGCCGATGGGCGATCTCTTCTATTTTCCCTATGCCCGGAAGATCTGGGGTGTCGATGCGGGCGAGCTATCAGGCGTGCAGGCCCGTCGTCGCATCTCGGCGGACACGCCGATGAAACTCGTCGGGAAGACTCTGTCCTCGTCGGGCCAGGGACAGGAGTTCTTTTACCCGAGACATGGGTTTGGTCAGATCCCTGACGTTCTGGGGAGAGCCGCTGCAGCCGCGGGGGCAGAGCTCAGACTTTCGTCACCGGTCACCGCGATATCGGCAGCAGGGTCGGGCATGATGGTGACAACCAACGACGGCGAGATCGAAGCCGACCTGGTCCTCTCCACGATCCCGATCACCGCGCTTTCCGTATTCCTAAACCCTCCCGAACATGTTCGTGGGGCCCTCGATTCGCTGCGATACCGGGCCATGGTCCTGGTCTACATCTCGGTCCCTGCGCCGCGTTGGACCTCCTTCGATGCCCATTACTTCCCGGAAACTGAGTTCATCTTTACCCGGATCTCGGAGCCGAAGAACTACCGGGACGGTCCCGACCCGTCGGACCGGACAGTGCTGTGTGTGGAGATTCCCTGCGACTTCGATGATGAGGTTTGGCGTCGGGTCGATGGGGAACTGCTCGCTGCCGTGCGCGTCGACATCCTCGCTGCAGGGCTTCCCGATCCCGGAGTGGTTGGCGAGGTGAGACGTCTTCGTCACGCATACCCGATCTATACGGTCGGTTCAGACGAGGCCCTCGCCTTGGTTGCGGACTGGTTGGATGACCAGATTGGCATCGTCACATACGGCCGTCAGGGTCTCTTCGCCCATGACAACACCCACCATGCGTTGGCCATGGCCCGCGATGCCGTGGGCTGCATCTCCCCGAGCCTCCACTTCGACTCAGACCGCTGGGATCAGGCCCGGCAACGATTCGCCCGACACGTCGTCGAGGACTAGGCCCCGGGCCGGAGCTTTCCTCAGGTAGTGGGACCCGTATACGGGTCCCACTACCTCGAGAAGGATGGGTCTGTCCGCCTCGAGATTTTCTCGAGGCGGACAGACCCATATCCGGGTCGTACTACCTGAGGAATGGCAGCTACCTCGCGTTGACCTCGCGGTAGACCGCGGGCACGACGGCGCGGAGATATCTGCCCAGCTTGATGAACGACTCTCCGGTGGTTCGGAAGCTGTAGCTGATCGGCACCTCTTCGTAACGCATGCCTTTGGCGAGGAGGTCGAGGGTCAGCACCTGGGCGTAGTTGAAGTCGTGGATCACCTCGGCGGCGGCCGCTGCCTCGGGTGAAAAGGCCCGGTACCCGCTCTGTCCATCGCTGATCGGCCTTCTCGCCACCCAGGACAGGAATCTGGTGAGGACTACATTTCCGAGTCTGCGATGAGGGAGCATTCTCTTGATGTCACCTTGGAAGCGGGAGCCCACCACATAGTCGGCCCGACCTTGGAGGATCGGAGCCACCATCGACTCCAGATCTTCGGGTGCGTACTCGTCGTCGGCATCGCAGAATGCAACCGCCACGGGGTGATGACTGAGTGACTCCTCGAGCCCGACGCGGACTGCTGCTCCCAATCCCCGGTTTTGCCCGAGACGCAGCACACGAGCTCCGGCGGCCTCCGCCACCTCGGCCGTGCCGTCGGAGGAGCCATCGTCGATCACGAGACAGAGCACCTGACGATCGGCCACGGTTGTGGGAACACGTCCCAGCACCGAGCCGACCGATTTGGCCTCGTTGTGGGCGGGCATGAACAGCACCACGGGGCCGTTCGGATCGGTCTGACTCGTGTGCTGTGCTATTGGGAGTTGTTGTGGTTCGAGCCGGATCCGACCCAACATGCCGGGCGAGGGCAGGAACAACGCGGCCGTGCCAACCAGCAGGGAGTAACCGGTCTTCACCGCGTGTGCGGTCAAGACGATGGCCAGGCCGACCGACGGGTCGACGCCGACAAACACCATCGCAGCGACTCCTCCCGCCTCATAGGTTCCCAATCCCCCGGGGGCGAAGGCGGCGATCTGGGCAACTACGGCCGCCGACGTGACGAGGAGTGAGGAACTGAAGTCGAGGTCGACGCCGGCCCAATGGGCGGCCTGGTAGATGACAACAGCCTCGAATACCCACGCAAGCAAGGTTGCCATCACCACGGTTGGGCCCGGGAGGGAGACCGGCTTTGTGTCTCGGAGACGTCGCAACCAAACCACGCCCGCCGCGGCGAACACGATGCCGGCCACCACCACAGCCACCGGGGCCCACCAGGCGGTGAAGGCGCCGAAACCGGCGATTACTCCGATCGCAGCGATGGCGACCAGATCGGCCGATCGCAGGGTGATCGTGGACGCAGTGGCGCGCCCCCAGTCGGTCCCGGCACGCCGCACCACGCTGACAACACGCAATGGCTCACCGAGACGGAGGGGGAGGACGTGGTTGCCGGCGAGGGCGACATGAAGACCGGCCCAGCTATGGCCCGGCGATAGGTCGGGGATCACCCTTGACCAGGCCACCGCCCTGAGCAGAAAGGCGACGGCGAACGCTGCCAACGCCACCAGGAGCCCCCAAGGCTCGGCAATCATTGCCCGCCATGTCGAGGACAGGGCATCGATGTCCACGACCGAGACGATGATCCAGATCATCGGGACGGTGAGTATTACGGCTCCCCAGATCGCCCACACCGGAGTTCGTTTTCTGTCAGGTACCCCGTACGTCATGTGTCAGGCTGATTTTACACTATGGCGGTAGTGTTATTACGGTCGCCTGCCATGGAAGCCGTCGTGACTGGCTCAGCGGGGTTCATCGGTGCTCATCTGGTCGATGCTTTGATCGACGGAGGCTACCGGGTAACCGGTGTCGACCGGCAATGGAGATCCGAAAGACCCGGGTATCGACACATCGTGGCCGATCTGGCCCGGAAGCCAGTCGAGACGGGGCTGATGGACCTGGTCGCTCGAGGCGACATTGTGTTTCATTTAGCGGCGAGACCGGGGGTCAGGGGCAGCGGGCCCGGACTGCAGCGAAGTCGGGTTCGGGACAACATCATCGCTACCCGGAACCTGCTTTCAGTCACCCCGCACTCGACTCCCGTCGTGGCCACCTCCTCGTCGTCGGTGTATGGCGGCTCGCCCACTGGTGCCCCGTCCCGCGAAGACGACTCCTTGCGACCCCGTGGCGACTACGCCCGCTCGAAGGTCGAGATGGAGCGTCTCTGTGCCATGCATCGAGCCCGTGGAGGCACCGTCGCCGTGGTCCGACCTTTCACGGTGGCCGGGGAGGGTCAGAGACCGGACATGGCCTTCTCCATGTGGGAGGAGGCGGTGCGAATGGGGCGTCCTGTTGAGTTGTTCGGATCAGAGGACCGATCACGAGACATCACCGACATTCGCGATGTCGTCGAGGGTCTGATTCGGGCCGGAGAGCGGCAGGTGAACGAGACAGTCAACCTGGGGAGCGGAGTCAGCCATCGTCTGATCGACCTCGCTCAGGTAGTCGTCGATGTGTCAGGTCGTGACACCGGCGTCGTCGTTCGACCCGGATCGTCGGACGAAGTGGACGTGACCATCGCCGACACCGGTCTCTGCTCGAGAATCCTCGGTTTCGTGCCAAAGACGGATATCCGGGCTCTCATCGCCCGCCAGATCCATGCCACAGCGGCCCTGACCCCGATATGAGACGGGGACGGGAGCTCTTCTTCATGATCGCGTTTGCGATCCTCGTGTCCGCCTTCGCTGCTCTGGGAATATTCGCCCGAGCCACCTACGGCGCACAAACCACCGCTGATGAGCCTCAATACCTGCTTTCGGCGTTGAGTCTGTGGGAAGACGGGAACCTTGACATCTCCGACGAGCTCGCCGACGAGCGCTATCGGAGCTTCCACGAGGCCGATCTGCCCGAGCAGACTCTGGCGTTCCCCGACGGCCGCCGGGTCAGCCCACACGACCCGCTGCTCCCCCTGCTTCTGGCTTTGCCCATGGGTCTGGGGGGCTGGATCGGCGCCAAGGCGACCCTGGCCGTCGCCGGAGGAGCGCTGGCCGCCCTGATGGTGTGGGTGGGTCGTCACCGGTTTGGCGTCTCCGCTGCCACGGCGTACGTGACCGCTGGCCTCTTCGCGCTGGCACCGCCTCTCGTCATCTACTCCACGCAGGTATACCCCGAGGTCGTGGCCGCGTTGGTGCTGCTCGCCGGGTTCGGCGCTCTTATCGGGCCATTCGGGAGACGGGGCCAAATCACGTGTGCGGTCGTGGTGATCGTCCTGCCCTGGCTGGCGATCAAGTACGTGCCGCTCGCCGCGACGTTGGCAGTGGCCGGGCTCATCAAGGGGACAAAAGGGGCGCGGCGCTGGCTTGCCGCCACCTTCGCCGTGGCGGCGGCGGCCTACGTGGCCGGGCATATGGCTATCTACGACGGGCTCACCGCCTATGCCGCCGGCGACCACTTCGTTGGCGGAGAGCTCACCGTCGTCGGGAGCCAGGTCGACTTGTGGGGACGCAGCACTCGCCTCATCGGTCTCCTCGTTGATCGCGGTTTCGGCGTCGCCGCCTGGCAGCCGGCGTTCTTTCTCTTGCCGGTGGGCGCAGGCTGGGCGCTGGCGAGACGACGCGAGGACGGGTTGATATCCGCCATCTCGCTGGTCATCACCGGATGGCTGGTGGCAACCTTTGTCGCCCTGACCATGCATGGATGGTGGTTTCCCGGCCGTCAGATCGTGATCGTGCTGCCGATCGCGATCGTGCTGATCGCGGCGTGGGCCGACGAGGCGCCCAACCCACGATTGCGTCTCCTCGTGCCGCTTGGGGCACTTGGTGTCATTGCTTCCGGATTCCTGGTCTTCGAGGGGTGGCAGGAACGTCTCACCTGGGTCGTCGACTTCGGCTCTACCCACAACCCGTTCTACCAGGCAATTCGGGGGGTGCTTCCCGACTACATGAATGCCGATGCGCTCACCTGGGCCCTCCATGGGCTCTGGGTGGTTGCCGCGCTGCTCGCCGGCTGGCTCGGTCGACGCGGAGCATCTGTACAGGCGGGAGATACCCCCCACCGGATGTCAACCCAAACCCCAGCAATGAAAGGGCATTGACATGATCGAGCGCAGAAAGACGGTGAGACCGCCCGGGCCAACGAGGAGATCCTCGAGGCCATGGTCAACGGTCGGGACGCTCTCCTCGCCTCCGACGCCGCGGGTGCGGAATCGGCGGTCGAGGAAGTCCGCCGGGCGATTGTCATCACCTACTCACAGGCGGCAGTCCGGTACGCCACACTTGTTCCCGAGGATGTCGCCAACGGTGACGCCGATGCCGCCGCAGAACACCAGGCGGAAGGTCTTGCGTTCTGGCGTGTCATCGAGCATGGGCTGCCGAAGCCGGAGCCGACGTGGACATTGTCAACTCGATATTCGATCTGGGCAGTGATCCCGGCTCCAACGGGGGCGGCGACGAGGCACAGGCGGCCCTGGCTCCCGCCTGGGATGCTCTCGGCATATCCGCAGAAGACACCGGCGAGCCCGGTGAATAGACACGGCGGCAGTCAGTATCAGCAGTCGAAGTCAAATGCTGTGAAAATCAGTTGCGGACCGTGCCACACAGATCTTCCGTGACGGGGATCACAAACCATGGACAGAAAGCAGATCTCGGACACATATCAGGCGATTCAGGAAGACTTCTGTGACGCGCTCGAGACGTTGGACGGTCGGTCCAGTTTCCGGACCGACGTGTGGGAGCGCCCGGGAGGAGGCGGAGGAGTGACCCGGATCATGTCGGGAAGTGGTCCGGTGGAAAAGGCGGCGGTCAACTTTTCGGCAGTGGAGGGTGATACCCCGGACCGTCTCTCGGAGCAGCTCGCCGCGGACAGCTCGCACTTCGTTGCTACCGGAGTTTCGATCATCGTCCATCCGGCCAACCCTCATGCGCCCACGTTTCACGCCAACATTCGCTACTTCGAGACAGACAGCGGCCACGCCTGGTTTGGTGGTGGGGCGGATCTGACTCCTAGCTATCTCTACGAGGAGGATGCACGGGACTTCCACTCTTCACTGAAGGCGATTTGCGATCGACATCGTGTGGGCGACTACTCCGCCTGGAAGAGCGCGTGTGACGACTACTTCTATCTGCCTCACCGCGGTGAAGCGCGAGGCATCGGTGGGATCTTTTTCGACCACCTCACTGAGAGACCGGAGGAGGTTTGGTCCTTTCAGTCCGATCTCGGCGACAGCCTCGGAGATATCTATTTTCCAATCATGCGTCGAAGGATCGACATGGCATATGGCGACCGGGAACGGGAGTGGCAGGAGGTCCGACGGGGCCGCTATGCCGAGTTCAACCTGGTTTGGGATCGAGGCACGAGATTTGGTCTGGAGACGGCGGGCCGCACCGAGTCGATCCTCGCCTCTCTGCCTCCCCAGGCCCGCTGGATCTACTCCTATGAGCCCCAATCTCTGACTCCCGAGGCCACGCTTGTCGAGCTGATCCGGGGGCCACCTCGAAGCTGGGCTGAGCAAGCCGGGTAGCTGTTCGTTTTGCCGACTCTCTGTCGGTCTGTCGCCTGGCTACGGTCGGCTGGTCAGCTCGAGGGAACAGGCTTTGGAGCTATCCGCAGCAAGCTTCTCGTACCCACAACACGACGGAGAGATCCGCGCCGAGATCGCACGGCGTCTGCTCACCCACGACCCGCTGGACGAGGGTTTCGTGCTCTCGACCTGCCTTCGGGTCGAGATCGTCGTCCCCGGTCCGGAGAGTCGACTGAGGCGAGTCCTCCGCTCACGATTCGGCGACGCAGGGGCCGGCGCCGCTCCGGAAATCCGCGTCGGCGGAGCCGCGGCCACCCATCTCTATCGAATCGCCGCTGGTCTCGAGTCACCCATCCTCGGTGAGACCGAGATCCTCACCCAATTTCGCCAGAGCCTGATCGAGGCCGAGGAGGCCGGCCGGGTCGGGGGTCTCTTCGCCCGCCTCCTCGAGTCGGCAGTTTCAGCGGGTCGGCAAGCTCGGGACCTGCTCCCAGCATCGCCACACAACTCGATGGCCGCGGTTGCGGCCCAGGCCATAGGCTCCGTCGACCGTGTCGCCGTCCTCGGATCGGGGGTCATGGCCACCGCCGTCGTCGACGGGTTGATGCTTCTCCCCGCTCCGCCTCAGGTGAGCGTCGTTGCCCGGCATCCTGAGAAGGTGCCAGACCGTCCGGGTGTGGACGTGCTGGCATTCGAGTATGCCCCCCGGGTCATCGCCGAAAGCCCGGCGGTCATCTCGGCCACCTCGGCGAAGCATCGGCTCGTCGACCACGAGGCGTTGTCAGCCGCCGTGCAGGATCGGAAAAACCCCCTGCTGCTCATCGACCTCGCCATGCCACCCGACTTCCATCCCTCCCGCGACGACGCGGTGCACTACATCTCGATCGACGATCTGGCCCGAATGGCCGATCGGCGCCCCCGTTCAGGCCAAGCAGACGAAATGGTGGAATTGGCCGCGTCCGATGCGTACCGACAGTACCGGGACCATCACGAGGTGGGGCCTCTGATCGGCGGGCTCATCGCCGGTGCAGATGCGATAGTCGACGATTCGGTGCGCCGATTCTCCGGCCGGCTCCACGACCCTGCCGACGAGGCCGTTGTCCGCCAGTCGGCACACACTGTTGCCAGAGCCCTCCTGGCCGGTCCGGTCTCCTATCTGAAAGCGGGAGGACGCGCCACGGATGCGATCACGGTGATCGCTGAGGCGTTTGGTGTGGTCGATGACTGAGCTCCGGATCGCCACACGGAGCTCTGCACTCGCCCTTGCCCAGGCGCGTTGGGTGGGCGACCGGCTGGCCGAGGCCCATCCCGGTCTTGAGGTGTCCCTGGTTGAGGTGACGACCTCCGGTGATCACGACCGGACGACGCCGGTGGCGACGCTCACCGAGGTCGGGGCCTTCGTCCGAGCCGTGCAGGAAGCGGTGCTGGATGACAAAGCCGATGTGGCGGTGCATTCGTGCAAAGACCTGCCGGTGGAGGGGCCTGCCGATCTGTTCGCGGTCTACCCGAAGCGAGAGGTGGCATGGGATGTGTTGTGCGGCCATGACCTCGAGTCGCTCCCTCACGGCGGGCGAGTGGGGACTGGTAGCCCACGTCGTGCCGCGCAGATGCGCAACCTCCGCCCCGACGTCGAGATCGTCGAAATCCGAGGGAACGTAGAGACGCGTCTCGAGAAGATGCTCTTGGATGACTACGACTCGGTCATCCTCGCCGAAGCCGGGTTGCGGCGTCTTGGTCGATCAAGCGCCATGCGTCATCGCTTCACAGTGAAGGAGATGGTGCCGGCTCCGGCACAGGCGGCGTTGGCGATCGAAGCCAGACGGGATGATCCGCGAGGAGACCTGCTCATCGCGATCGAAGATCCCGACACACGGACTGCCGTCGAAACCGAGCGCACTTTGCTTGCGCTCACCGGCGCCGGGTGCCGGTCGGCGTTGGGCGCCTATGCCGAAGTCCACGACGGGATAATTCATCTCACCGGCTTTGTAGAAGACGACGAGGGCTCCCGTTCCGCCGAGGCCGACGGTGTGAGTCCGGACGCGGTGAGTCGCGCCCTGCAGTCCCGGCTCGGTCTTTGACTATGCGTCGTCTTGGCCTCACCACCACCCGGGACCGGGGGCTTGGGCTCGCAGGCACGGTGGCCGCTCTCGGTCTCGACCCGGTGATAGTCCCCTGTATCGAAGTCACGGCGGCGTCCGAAGCCGTGATCGGAGCGGCGAGGCTCGAAGCGGAACGATCGGACTGGCTGATCCTGACCTCTCCCCGCACCGTTGGTCTCTTGTGGCCGGGAATGGCCATGCCGGAAACCAACGTGGCTGTCGTCGGGCAGCCCACCGCTCAGGCCGTGCGTGATGCGGGCGGCCGGGTTGCCGTTGTCGGCGACGGTGGCGCTACGGAATTGGCCCAGCGGATCTCCCCGAAGACTTCCGGGCTCTCGGTGTTCTTCCCACATGCGGCGGGAGCCGACTCGACGACGATCGATGTGCTCGAGGATTCCGGTGCGACCGTTCGCACCAGCGTCGTGTACGACACCCGGTCGATCGCCCCCCCAGACGATGCCGTGGATGCAGTCGTTTTTGCATCACCCAGTGCTGTCACCGGTTGGTTTATCTCCCGGGATGTCGAAGGGGTTGCGACAGGGGTCATCGGTGAGACCACGGCAGCCGAACTTGCCGGGCGCGGCCACACCTACGACGTTGTCGCACCACACCCTTCGATGGATGAGTTGATCCGGCTCATCGCGCGACATCTACGAGAACGGAGCTCGGTGTGACCCAGTATCCCTCGGCACGGAGCAGACGACTCCGCAGAACCGAGGCCCTGCGACGTCAGGTGGCTGAGACCCATCTCCATCCGGCTTCCTTTGTGCTGCCGTTGTTCGTGGTTCCGGGCCGTGGTGTGGTCAATCCGATCGGTGCGATGCCGGGTCACTCCCAACTTTCGGTCGACGAGATCGTTCCAGTTGTCAAAGAGGCGGTGTCGGCCGGGGTGGGTGGTGTGATTCTGTTCGGGATCCCCGACTCCAAAGACGAGGTTGGCTCGGGTGCCTGGGATCCCAAGGGTCCGGTGCCCGAGGCGATTCGGTCGATCAAAGACCAGATCTCCGACGTGGTCATATGGGCCGACGTTTGTCTCTGTGAGTACACCAGCCATGGCCACTGCGGGGTGCTGGCCGGCGACCGGGTAGACAACGATCGGACACTGCCCCTGCTCGCCGAGGCGTCTACGGTCTACGCCGAGGCGGGCGCCGACGTCATCGCGCCATCGGACATGATGGACGGTCGGGTGGCGTCGATCAGAAGTGCTCTCGACTCGTCGGGCCACGAGGAGCTGGCGATCTGCTCGTATTCCGCCAAGTACGCCAGTGCGTATTACGGGCCCTTCCGGGAGGCCGCCCAATCGGCGCCCGCCTTCGGTGACAGACGCACCCATCAAATGGATCCCCCCAACTCCAGAGAGGCCTTGTCCGAGGTCGCCCTCGATCTCGCCGAGGGCGCCGACATGGTGATGGTGAAACCAGCCGGGCCCTATCTCGACGTTATCTCCGCAGTCCGCGAGCGGGTTGACGTTCCGGTGGCCGCTTACCAGGTATCCGGGGAGTATTCGGTGATCGAGGCTGCTGCCGCACAAGGCTGGATCGACGGCGAACGGGTGATGATGGAGTCGTTGACGGCGATAGCGCGGGCGGGCGCCGGGGTGACTCTCACCTATTTCGCGACACCGGCCGCCCGGGTCTTGGCGGCAGGATGAGGACGGCGACGACGATGTCCACGGAGTGGTACGAGCGTGCCGTTCGGGTCATGCCCGGAGGTGTGAACTCCCCGGTACGGGCGTTCAACGCCGTCGGGGGCAGCCCACCATTCGCAGTCAGCGCTTCGGGGCCTCATCTCCGGACGATGGACGGTGACGACCTCATCGATTTCATCTCTTCATGGGGTGCTCTCATCCTGGGACACGCCGAACCGAACGTTGTCGCGGCTATCGAGGAGGCAGCGCGGCGGGGGACGTCGTTCGGCCTGCCAACGGCCCCTGAGGTCGAGCTGGCGGAATTGGTGACTTCCATGGTTCCCTCGATCGAGATGATGCGCATGGTCAATTCGGGCACGGAGGCCACGGCGTCCGCGATCCGTGTGGCTCGAGCCGTCACCGCCAGACCCGGGATCGTCAAGTTCGAAGGCTGTTACCACGGTCACGCCGACCCATTCCTGGTCAAGGCGGGCAGTGGTGCTGCGACCCTGGGTGAGCCGGACAGCCCAGGGGTGCCGGCCGCGACGGTCGCGGACACCTATATCGCCCGGTTCAACGACCTGGAGTCGGTGCAACGCTGTCTCGCCGCCGGCCCAATTTCCGCTGTGATCGTGGAACCGGTGGCCGGCAACATGGGGGTGGTCCCACCTGCCCCCGGTTTCCTGGAGGGGTTGCGCCGACTTTGCGACCAGTCCGGCGCATTGCTCATCTTCGACGAGGTCATGACCGGGTTCCGCGTGGCACGGGGTGGGGCACAGGAACGGTACGGAGTAGCACCTGACCTCACGTGTCTGGGGAAGATCGTCTCCGGCGGAACGCCTGCAGCCGTCTATGGAGGACGGGAGGACCTGATGCGCCGGGTCGCCCCCGACGGACCGGTCTATCAAGCGGGAACCCTCGCCGGCAACCCGCTTGCGGTGGCCGCCGGTCTGGCCACCCTTCGCCATGTCGCCGAGAACTCGGCTCTCTATGACGAGCTGGAGTCGTTGGGCGCCACACTCGAGGGGGAGTTGGCCGGTGCGCTGAACGACATCGGGGTCCCTGGCTGCGTGCAACGGGTGGGCGGGATGATGACGGTGTTCTTCGGACCGTCTGAGGTGCGCTCTTGGGATGACGCCGCCGGCGTCGACAGGGAGCGTTTCTCCCGATTCTTCGCGGCGGCGCTGAAAAACGGCGTCTTGTTGCCGCCGTCACCGTTTGAGGCTCTCTTTCTCATGCGAGCTCACCGTGATGTTGCCACCGAGGCGACTCAGGCTTTGGTCAACGCCATCGAAGCGGCGGCATGAAACCCTTGCTCGAAGCGATCTCGCTTCGGCCACTGCCACATCCGCCGGTGTGGATCATGAGACAGGCGGGTCGCTATCTTCCCGAGTATCGGGAGATCCGCGCCCGCCATTCGTTCCAGGAGACGGTGAACACGCCGGCGTTGGCCGCCGAATTGACTCTGCAACCGGTGAAACGCTTCGACATGGACGTTGCGGTGATCTTCGCCGACATCATGACCCCGTTGGAGGCGATGGGGGTCGAGATGACATTCGATCCCGGCCCCAGACTCAGCCCGCTCACTCTGGCTGAGATCGTGAGTCTTCCCGAGTTCGACGTCGATCGGGTGAGTCATGTCGGCGAGACGATCCGTCTGGTGGGTCAGGGGGTTCCCGCCACCACCTCGGTAATCGGTTTTGCCGGTGCTCCGGTCACCCTTCTTGCCTACCTGATCGAGGGTGGCGGCTCGAAGGACTTCATGGAGATGCGCACCGCCCTGCGGACAAATCCGGAGTTGGCGACGGAGGCTCTGGACAAGCTGGCCGTTGCCATGAACGCCTATCTCCGGTTTCAAGTGGCTGCCGGCGCCGATGTGGTCCAACTCTTCGACACCTGGGCTGGGCTCTTGGACCCGGTGACGTACTCCAGCCTCGCCGTCCCCGCGGCCGGTAAGACCCAAGCTGGCGTCGGCGTCCCCACCATCTACTTCGCACCCGGTGCCGGGCATACCCTCGCGTTGCAGAGCGACGTTGGGGCGTCTGCATATGGAGTCGACTGGAGGACGTCACTCGAAGACGCCTTTAATGCTTTTCCGGGCAGTGCCGTCCAGGGGAACCTGGACCCTGCCATCTTGCGGAGCGAGCCCACCAACATCGAGCGAGCGGTCAAAGAGCTTCTCGCCCAGGTGGCGGGGCGTCCCGGGCACATCAT
>Ga0299913_10001384_pt1 | contig 17829 bp, 18 predicted proteins | sample RVTome_9_FD_201360 | JGI IMG/M metagenome (GOLD analysis project Ga0299913, IMG submission 201360) | Soil microbial communities from uranium-contaminated site in the Upper Colorado River Basin, Wyoming, United States - RVT155D38 (version 2) ... | reverse complement strand
GGAAGCCGTCGCTATCCCGACGCCATTTCCCGACCGTCTAGAACTGCGAAGCCGGGGCCGCCTGCGCCGTTGATCTTGCCATCCAAGCCGTCAACGTCACCCCGGCTCCGATGCTGGGAAGTTACTCTGGGTCGATTACCAGTCTGTCACGCGCCCAAAAGCAACCACTTGACGAGGCCTCGTTATGTGCTGTCGGAACTATGGAAGCTTGGACGTGAAGCCGGGCCTCGCTTCCTGGCGCAGCCCCGCTTTGGTTTCAGCGTCGTATCTCGGTCAACTTGAAGCCGACGAACTCCCTGGGGTCACCCAAAGGCACACCATTTTCGACGATAAGGTCAGCCGTACCCCGGACCTTGTACTCGGTACCATCGGTCCCGGTGGCTTTGCCATTCACCGCATTGGAGATCTCGAGGAGGTCATCTGAGACGACGGTGATGCGAACCTTGAGGTCAGCGTCACCCGCGGCGAAGGGCTCCGGCGGTGCATCTCCGCTTGCGATCCCTGGACAGATTGCTCCGAGCCAAGTCGGTATGTCGTTGAACTCTGTGTGATAGAGGTAGATCGGCTGGTCTTTGTCATTGACCTTCAGGTCCACCGTGCCGTCGTTGCGCAGAAACACGCGGAGTGGGGCCGTCCCCGGGTCGCCAGAACAGAACTCCTCGATCCTGCCTCCGGCGAACAGAGCCACGTTGGGGCTCTGGTCGAAGGTTCCATAGAAGAACCCGTACTCGAATTCGTCCTCGACAAAGCCTTGGGCGGCAACCGGCATCGCGAACGCCAGCGTCAACACCCCAACACTGATCGCGACGGCAACTGTCCTCGTGAGTTTGGCGATATCCATCGGTTCCTTCCTCACTACGGAGATGCTTGGGCTTCCACCGTAGTCCCGGACGTCCATCGGCGGAATGACGTATGAGGAGGGCGCCGCGGCACAAGCACCGAAGCCGCCGCTATCCCGACGCACCGATCTGACCGTCTAGAACAGTCGGGCGGGTAATGGCCGGTCGCGGCGGCTCCGGTGCCGATGCTAGTCCGCGTCGCTTGGCGGCGGCCTACGGTCACCCCATCACCCCAGCTAGCACGAAGTCCACAGCGCGGACAGCGGATGGTAGACCGCCCACGGGCGCCTCGTGTTCGCTTCATCGTCACCCAGCGGCCGTGCCAGTGGTCGTAGAGGAGCGGAGCCGCTTCCGCCGGTCGACCGAGGCGTACCCTCAACCCCTGCTGGCTCGAGAAGCTGGCCCAGGCCGCCTCAGCGGTCCTCTTCGGCGTCATCCTGGGCGTCTTCGGCGGCACCTCGGCCGAGCCGCTCGGGATCCAGCTGATCATGCCGATCGCCGGGGCCGCGGTGCTGGCCGGTTTCGCGGTCGTGTACCTCGGCTACCACCTGCCCGAGGCGAGCGGTGGACCAATACTGGGCTACGGCACAAAGCTCGGCGGCCCAGCCTGACGCGCGCGGGTGGTTCCTCGCCGAGCGCCGACCTCCGTGTCTGGCAGGCGGTCCACTTGCTCCACAGCGGCAGCGAGAAGGCCCGATTCGTGCTCAGATTCGGGGCCAGATGCGACTTGGTACCGCATACCGGATTCCTGGTGAAACGTCTCATCCGTCTCAGCCGCGTACACCCAGTGCATCCAGGAGACGCATGAGACGCAAGACGCAGGACCGATAAGGGTCCAGGTAGGGACCATGCCGCCGCCCCGCGCGCGAGATTGCATGAAGTGGCAGCCGACAGACGGCGTTTGCCTGAGCTGGTATCGCCTCGAGAGACAATTGCCTCCGACCGGTGTTCAGCTGTGATCTGACCTTCCCCCGCGTCGAAAGCCGCGGTGCCGGATGGCAACGCCGGAAGTGCTAAAAACCTGGCCCCCACCGGCCCACGCTCCTAGACTGAAGCTGCTCTCTCCTGCCCAGGGCATCGTCACCAGTACGCACCGAGGAGAGACACCCATGAAGCGAGTCAGTCTGGCCTTCACGCTGGCGTCGATGCTGACGCTGGCCCTAGCACTCCCGGCGCATGGCGCCATCCACGAAATCGTGGCGAGCTGGTGTTCGGGCCAGCTTCATACGCTCGATCCCGCGGGGCAGCTCCGGTTCGGCGAGCAATCATTTCTACGCGCCCTCCAAGCAAGCGGCGTCTACACCATCCGCTTCGGCGAAGAGCCGGACGGCACCCCAAACCCCGACGCGGTGACGGTAGACGCGGACTTCTCGCGGCCGAACTCGAAGTTCGATGATGCGGGCTTCTACTTCTCGTTTGTTGACCAAGGGTTGACGATCTTCATTCGAGCCGGTATTCCCAACCATCCGGCATTCGACAACTGTCCGAATTTCCCCGCGCCGTGACAAACCGGTCAGTCTCCGGCATAGGAATAGCCGGCCCCGACCGCGCGGTCGCCGCCGGTGGGGCGTATGTCCGGTAATTGACGGCAGTCCAACGGCCGTCCTCGCCTCGCTACGGGATCAGGCCTGTGGGGCTGGAACGCGCCGGCCAGAGCCGGAGGATCGGATTACCGATCTCCTTACGGCGACGCGGCTGCCGACGCTCCACACCAAGGCGATGGCGCGGCTCGACGCGATCCTCGGCCGGGGAGCATACGCGGCACCCACGTCCGGCGAAAAGGGCTCCCCGGCCGCCGTGGAGGCAAAGAAAGGCCCGATCCGAGCGTGGATCGGGCCGATGAGGGCGAGATTGGTACTGCGTACCGGATTCTTGGCGAAACGTCTCATGCGTCTCAGCCGCGTGTATTCAGGAACCATAAGGGCTCCGATAGGGACTCCTGGAGCTAAGCGAGCGTTCCTCCGAGGGGCACGCCCCGTCGTGGCAATCGGCGAGAATGGTCCCGAGGGAGGTGACCGGATGAACGATCCGGAGGAGCAGGTTGAGGCACTGGTGATCGGAGGCGGATCCGCTGGCTTGGCGGTGAGCCACGAACTCGAGCGCCGCGGGGTCGATCATGTGGTACTGGAGCGAGGCCGAATCGGCCAAGCTTGGCGTGACCGCTGGGATAGCTTCTGCCTGGTGACGCCGAACTGGTCGGTGCAGCTTCCGGACGGCACGTATGACGAGAGCGATCCGGACGGCTTCATGCCCCGCGACGAGATCGTCGCTTTCCTCGAACGCTACGCCTCCCGGTCTGGGACGCCTGTCCGTGAAGGAGTGTCGGTCCGATCGCTCCAGGGATCTTCGGCAGGAGGCTTCGTGGCGGAGACCTCAGGCGATGCGATGCATGCGCGTCACGTCGTCATCGCCACCGGCGCCTATCAGCGTCCACACCGGCCGGGCGGGGCCGAGTCGCTGCCCGATGACCTTATGCAGATCGACCTCCACGGCTATCGCCATCCGGACGCCCTTCCGCCGGGGCATGTCCTGATCATCGGCAGCGGCCAGTCCGGCTGCCAGCTTGCTGAGGAGCTGCATGAGGCCGGCCGCGAAGTGGTGCTTGCGTGCGGCAAGGCCGCGTGGGCGCCGCGCCGTATCGGGGACGAGGATCTGGTCTGGTGGCTGGAGGAGTCCGGATTCCTGAATGCAACCGTCGACTCCTTGCCATCGCCCCGTGCGCGCCTGGGGGCGAACATTCTTGCCACCGGGCACGGAAATCCTCATGACCTGCACCTGCGAACGCTGCACGCCATGGGCGTCACCCTCGTCGGCCACTTCCTCGGTGCCAACGAGAGCGGCGCACGGTTCGCGCCCGACCTCGCCGAAACCATGGCCTGGGGCGATGCGCGGTACCGCGACCTGATGCAGCTCTTCCGCAAGACGGCGGCAAGGCTGGGGCTTCCTGATCCGCAGATCGCCGAGCCGTCATCGTTCGACGGCCTCGCTTCCGACGTGGTCCGCCTTGACGGCTTCGGCGCCGTCATCTTCGCCGGCGGCTATCGGCCCGACTACCACTCGTGGTTGCCGTGGCCAGCCGCGCTTGACAACCTCGGCTTCCCGATCCAAGCGGACGGAGCGAGCACGGTCGTTGACGATCTCTACTTCATCGGCGTCCCGTTCCTGCGAAATCGCAAGTCGTCGCTCCTCATCGGCGTCGGAGACGATGCAACGGTCATTGCGGACACGATCGCCGCGCGCGCGGCGGTGACGTAGGGTGCCGATCGGCACACGATTGCGGCACCGATGTGGTGAGCCGCGCGGCGCGTTGCTCCGTCTGATGCGGCCCAGGGTCGCCCGCCGCATGCGCCGAACGTCGCGCGGCGCGCTCGTCAGGCTGCGCGGCATGCTCGCTGACTCGACTGCCCAGCGCCCCACATAGATATGGAACAGAGGCCGTCCCGTCAACCGGTGGCGTTCGAATCCGAAGGCGCGGTTCTCCGCGGGTTTCTGTATCTGGCGGAACGAGGGGACCCGCCGTACCCGATGGTCATCATGGCGCATGGCACCTCCGCGACGATCTCGATGGTCGCCGACCGATACGCAGAAGTGTTCGCCGCCGCCGGGGTCTCCGCCCTGCTCTACGACCACCGGAACTTCGGACTGAGTGGCGGCGAACCACGACAGGAGATCAACCCGTGGGTGCAATGCCGGGGCTATCGAGACGCCATCACGTACGCAGCAACGATCGACGACCATGACCCGGGCCGGATAGGACTGTGGGGTGACAGCTACTCGGCGGGAGGCGTCTTCCTGGTGGCTGCTGCCGATGCACGCGTCAAAGCCGTCGTCGGTCAGTGCCCGGTGTTCGGCGCCCGACCACCTGACGCCGAGCTATCAATCGAGATCTTCGACCTGATACGAGAAACCTTTCAGTCCGGGGATGTCTCCACGGACCCCGATATCACGGGTCCGATGCCGGTGGTGTCCCCGGACCAACTCGGAACGCCGTCCCTACTCCAGCCGATCCAGGCGTTCCGCTGGTTCATCGAATATGGCGGAAGGCACGGGAGTGACTGGCAGAACCGCGCCACGAGGGTCATCCCGGCCACGGCCGGGCCGTATAGCCCGTTCCTGTGCGCCGCCTACGTCAGAGCTTCATCGCTGATGATGGTTGCGCCCCGAGATGAGATGCTTCATGCCAATCCGGAGGTCAGTCGCCAGGCGTTCGACCTCATTCCCGGTGAGAAGGAGTGGTACGAGATCGAGGGTGGGCACTTCGGGCTCCTGTACCATCCCAGCGACCTCTTCGACGAAGCCAGCTCCGTCCAGGCCGACTTTCTGAGGAGCCGCCTGACCGCCTAAGGCCCAGATGTAATCGGCTACGAGGAGGGCCACGGACTCCGGGGAAATGCGATGGCGCGCGCTCACTGGCCGGACCGACGCGGGTACGAATGAGGGTACCGCGTCCAATGAGGAAGGCCAGATTTGTGCTCAGAATCGGCCTAGATGAGACTTGGGGCCGCATACCGGATTCGCGGCAAACGTCCGGCGGGCTCCGACTGAGTACGGTTGTTACGGTGGGCTCCGGCCAGCTCCGATGGATCCCGGCAGGCTTGAGGGTACGAATGAGGGTACAGAGCCGTCTCTGCGGTTGGCACGCGCGGAACTGTCAGCGGCGTGGGCGAGGTGCTCAAGCAGCGCCGGCCGCGGGTACGCGATCGTGGCCGTCGAACCAGCCGGCGCGGCGGTGCTGGTCGGCCAGCGTCGAGAGCCCGGCGTCGGTATCAACACACGGGCTCTCGCAGAGTCAGTCGTGCAGGTCCCTCCGACTGAAGCGCCACGCTCCAATCAGCAACCCGCCGGCAGCCAGCGCCAGTGACGCGGCGATGCCGACCGGGTCCCAATTACCGATCATAGGTTCGCCGTAACGACCGGCCAGTGATAGGTTCGTTACCCAGACGGGCAGCCCGAGGATCGGCGCCAGGATGTCGATCAGCAGCATCCCGACGACCACGACGATCACCGCCGGCGCGGCGAGAGACGGACGCACCAGCCCTCCAATCGCGAGGCCGATGCCGGCCACGGCGACTCCGTACAGAGCGATGACGAACACGCCGATGAACGGATCGACGACGTCGCCGCCGGTCGCGGCAATCGCGATCGCGGTGACGATGCCGACGATGAGGGACACGACCCCGATGGTCAGGTAGGTGCCGATGCCGGCCTCAACCATCCAGCGGAAACGGGCAACCGGCGCGGCGAGCAGCATCTCGAGGCGACCCTCGGACTCGTCGGAGGCCCAGCTGCCGACGAGCGCGGCCGCCCCGCCGAGGCGACGACGCCCGCCGCGCGACGGGTCTCCCGTCGGGTCGGCAGGCGCCAGCCGCGCTCGGTCGCGGGCTCACCCTCCCCGAGCGACCTCCGATCCTCCGCTCTCCTCAACCGAGAGGACGCCATCGCCGAGGACAGTCAGGCGAGATGCGCCCGCGGCCGTCCCGGTGACCTCGTCCGAGGCGGTCAGGGTGGCTGTCGCGCCGCCGTCCATCGATACCGTGGCGACTCGTACCGAGAGGTCCTCGAGATTGACCGTCGCTCCCCCATCGGCATCCAGCGCCACGCTGCCCACCGATCCAGCCGCCGTGACCTGCGCACCGCCGCGGATCCGCAGCTCGAGGCTCTCGGCGTCGAGGCCGTCGATCACGGCCTGCGAGCCGCCGCTGAGGGTGATGCCGTCCAGCGCCGGGACGACAACCGTGAGGGTGACTGGCTCGACGGTCGTGAAGTCCTCGCTTGCCTCGATGCTGAGGGTATCGCCGCGCACGTCCGTCGCGATGACCGCCAGCAGGTTCTCCTGCGCGGTCACCTCGACGGCTTCCGACGGACCGATGCGGACCACGACGCGAATGCCTGCGGATGCCTCGATGCGGCTGAAGGCGCCGACCTCCCGGGTCTCGCTGGTCACCTTGCCCTGGCCCTGGACACAGCCGGCCACAACACCGACGAGCAGGAGCGCGATGATGGATGCGGGCCTGCGGATGCGCCGATCCGGGTTGGTGCGTCGCATGGCTACAGGTCCTCCCGCTGAAAGATGACGAGCCCGGCGATGCCCAGGCCGATGACCACGACCGCCCAGCTCAGGATCGTCGGTAGGTGGGCCTCCTCGCCGCCGGCCATCGCCATGGCGACCGAGCTCATCGAGGTGGGCCACAGCTCGGCGAGCACGGGCAGGAAGCCTCCGAAGAGGAGCGGGATCATGGCGGCCCCGGCCCCGATGGCCGCCACGCCGGCCTGGCTGTTGAGGCGCGTCGAGAGCGCAAGGTTGAAGGCTACGTAGAACGCCGGCACGGCGATGAGCACGCCGCCGAGCGTCGCCACCCGGCCGAGGTCCGGCATGCTGCCGTACGCCCAGGTCGCGACGCCGACGCTGACGGCCAGCGGCAGGACGATGCCGAAGACGGCCAGCATGACCACCGCCACCAGCCACTTCGCCAGCAGCAGCGAGGTTCGTGAGATCGGCTTGGACAGCGTCCATGCCAGGGTGCCAGTGGTCCGTTCCTGGATGAGCAGGCCGATGCTGGCGAAGATCGCGGCAAACAGGATCCACTGGTCGAAGAGGGCGCCAAGGACGTTCATCGTCGGGTCGAGCTGTGCCGCGGCCGGTGCCAGGCCGGACAGCCATTCGTCGATCCGGGTGGCGAGGGTGCCGATGATGCCCAGGGCGGTGACCGCACCGAAGGTGGCGAGAATCGCGCGGCGCTGCCACCACTCCGAGAGCTCCTTACGGACGAACGGGCCGAAGCCGAGCAGACCGAGATTCGTGGCACTGAGTCCTGAGTTCGTCGCAATGGCAGTCATGCCGCACGCTCCTTGTTCACGATGTGGAGGAAGACCTCCTCGAGATTCAGCGATTCCTGGCGGTTGACGACGACCGTCAGCCCGGCGTCAGCGGCGAAGCGCATCACGGCCGCCTGGGCGCCAGCAATCCCATTGGACGGGGTGACGTCGTAGCGCCATTCGTCGCCGTCGCGACCGATCGCCGCGACGCCGGCGACGGCCGGCAGGGCGCTGAGCCCTGACTGGGTTGCCTCGCCGGCTCCCAGGAGCGCGACGCGAATGGTCGCGGCCTTGAACTCGCCCATCAGCGTGGCCGTCGGGGCGCTCACCACGAGGCGGCCGTGGTCGAGGATGGCGACGTGATCGCTGACCCGCTGAACGTCGTCGAGGATGTGCGTCGAGTAGAAGACCGTCGTCTCGCCGCGCAGCTTCTGCATGAGATCGAGCACGTCGCGACGCCCGAGCGGATCGAGCGCGGCCGCCGGCTCGTCGAGCAGCACGACCGCGGGGTCGCCGGCCAGCGCCTGGGCGATCCCCAGGCGCTGTCGCATGCCGCCCGAGTACGTCTTCGTCGCCCGGTCGGCGGCATCGGCCAGACCGACGAGCTCGAGGAGGTCGTCGATCCCACGCCGCCTGGTCCCATGCGGGAAGAAGCTCGCCACGTAGGCCAGCGTCTGGCGCCCGGACATCCAGCCGTAGAAGCGCGGTTCCTGGGCCAGGTAGCCGATGTGCGCCCGATGCGCGCCCTGCAGGCTGACCGGCACACCGCTGATGGCCGCCGTACCCGAGCTTGCCCGGCTCAGGCCGGCCAGGATCTTCAGAGTCGTCGTCTTGCCGGCGCCATTCGGCCCGAGAAACCCGAAGACGGAACCGGATGGCACCCGCAGCGTCACGTCGGTGAGTGCGGCCACGTCGCCATACCGTTTCGTCAGTCCCTCGGCCTCGATCGCGGGAGTCATGAGCAGTCCTCCTGTTGGGGCACCGAATCAGCCCGCACGGTGCCTGGCGCAAGGGTGATGGCCATCGGGTCGATGCTCATCCGAGCGGTCCCGAGTCCGGACGGTGGGGTTGTCCCTATAGCCACGGCGGTTCCGGCGTGGGACGATTCCAGGCGTCCAGACGGAGGGAGGCCCCGCGTGACGAGCCAGCCGGCAACAGCCCCGGAGGCGACGGCCGCTCGCGCAATCGGGCGAAGCACGCCACTGGGGATACGCGTGTCACTCGTCGCGGCTGGGCTCGCCTTCGGCGCGATCGCGCACGTCGATGCCACCGACCGGGGCGCCGCCTCGGCCGAGTACTCGCTCATCGTGCTGGCGGCGTACAGCTGGTCTTACCTGCTGGCTGGCGCCGTCGCCTGGAGTCGCTGGCCGCACAGCCGCGTCGCCGCCCTGATGACGGCGGTCGGTGTGGTGGCACCTTCTGGTCACCTCGCCGGCTCATCGCTTCCGGTGCTGAGCCTCGCCCCGTGGATCGGCGTGCCCCTGATGAACGTGGCCCTTGTGTGGCTCATCCTCTCGTATCCGAGCGGCGAGCTCCGCTCTCGGCTGTATCCACCGCTCATCGCCGCCCTCGGCCTGACGGTGGGCATCACCAACATCGTGGCGCAGCTCATCGGCTTCGAGGTGGTCCGGTACGGATCCGTGCTCATGATCACGCTGTCCGTGAGCCTGCTGCTGGTCGTCGTTCTCCGATGGACGAGAGCATCCGCGGCGGCACGCGCCGGCCTGACGCCGATGATCGTGGCCGGCACGTTGGTGGCGATGGTCGTGTCAGCCGAGAGCCTCTCGTTCCTCTTCGGGCTTCCCGCCGGCCCCGGTACGCCGCTGCGCTGGGCAATGCTCGTGGCGCGGGCAGCCGTGCCGGGGGCCTTCCTGATCGGTCTGCTCAACCAGCGCGTCGCCCGGGGCGCCGTCGCGGAGCTTGTGGTCGGCCTCGATGCCACGACCGTCGCCCACCTTCGCGCGTCGCTGGCCAAAGTCCTCCACGACCCGAGCCTGCGGGTGGCCCTCTGGTCAACGGCGACACACGCCTACGAGGATGCCGACGGGCGGCCGATGGACGTCCCCGAAAGCAGCCACGACCGTGGCGTGATCCTGCTTGAGCGAAAGGGCGAGCGACTGGGAGTCATCGTGCATGACCCGGCGTTGGCCGAGGATCCGGGCCTGATCAATGGCGTGAGCGCGGCGATCAGCATGGCGGTCGATATCGAACGCTTGAATGCCGCGGTACGAGCTCAGCTGGAGGACGTGCGCGCGTCACGCATGCGCATCGTCGAGGCTGCCGACGCCGAGCGGCGTCGCGTGGAGCGCAATCTCCACGACGGGGCCCAGCAGCGGCTTGTTGCCCTTTCCCTGGCGTTGCGCCGCGCTCGAGCGCAGGTCCCTGAGGATGCGAGCCCGGAGCTGGGGACGACGCTGGGGGCGGCGTCCGAGCAGCTTGCCAGCGCCCTTAGCGAGCTCCGCGACCTAGCGCGCGGCATCCATCCGGCCATCCTGACCGAGGCCGGCCTGGGCCCCGCCCTTCGGTCGCTGGCCCGCGAGTTACCGGTTCCTGCCAGCGTGGCGCTGGACATCGACGACGAGCCTCCTGCCCCAGTGTCGGTCGCGGCGTACTTCATGGCGGCGGAGGCTCTGGCCAACGTGGCCAAATACGCGTCCGCGACGCAGGTCGCGATGCTGGTCGTGACCACCCCGGAGGAGCTGCGCGTGGAGATCACCGACGACGGCGTGGGCGGGGCCGACCCGGCGCAAGGATCCGGATTGCGTGGGCTGGCCGACCGCGTGGCGGCCATCGGCGGAGTGCTGGAGATCCAGAGTCCGGTCGGCGGCGGTACCCGGCTGCTGGCAACACTACCCTTGAGCAACGGGCCCGACGAATGACGATCCGCGTGGTCATCGCCGACGACTCGCTCCTGGTGCGCGAGGGGATCGCCCGCCTGCTCGAGGACGCGGCTTTCGAGGTCGTCGGTCAGGCCGGAGACGTCGATGGGCTGCTGGAGCTCGTGGGCTCTTCTGGCCCCGACGTCGCGATCGTCGACATCCGCATGCCACCAACGTTCACGGATGAGGGACTGACGGCGCTGACCGAGATACGCGCGCGCCACGGGCCCTCGATGGGCGTGCTCATCCTGTCGCACCACACGGACGTGGCCTTTGCCATGCGCCTCCTGTCCGAGGGCTCGGCCGGCACGGGATACCTCCTCAAGGATCGGATTGCGGACCTCGAGGACTTCACGGACGCGGTACGCCGCGTTGCGCGTGGCGGAACGGTGGTCGATCCCGCCGTGGTCGGACCACTCGTCAGTGCTGGGCGAACTCGGCCGGACCACCTGGCCGAGCTGACCGAGCGCGAGCGCGAGGTCCTCGCACTCATGGCGGAGGGCCGATCCAACCAGGCGATCGCCGACCGGCTCTTCGTGACAAGCAAGACCGTCGAGGCGCACACCGCCTCCATCTTCTCGAAACTCGAGCTTCTCCCGGCTCCCGACGACCATCGCCGGGTCTTGGCGGTGCTCGCCTTCCTCGAGGCCTGAACGGGCTCAGGCAGCGCCCATCAGAGTCCTGATGGCATCGCCGCTCAATTCGTCCTTGCGCAGGAACCCCAGCGACGTGGCATCCCCGATACGGGCACCGTAGATCGACGCATCACGGCTCGAGGTGAGGATCACGTGGATCGGCGGATCAACGGAGGCGAGCCGATCGGCCACCGCGAAGCCATCGATGTCCGGCAGGCCGATGTCGAGCAGGAGGACGTCGGGACGCTCATTGGTGGCGAGCAGCAGCGCCGCTTCGCCATCGGCCGCTTCGCCGATGACCGTGAAGCCCTCGGCTTCCAGGAGTTGACGGGCCTCGAGGCGAAAGGCGGCGTGGTCGTCGACGATCAGGATGGTTGGCATGCCCCGATGGTGGCAGCCCGGCCGGATCGCGCCAACAGGGCTAGCCCCAGCACGGAAGTCGTGCCCGCTCCGATGTTGTGCGGGACGTCGATGCGTAGGTTCGGGTGTGGACATCCATGCACAAGGAAGGGACCCGAATCATGACCTCGCTCATCCTGCGTCGCGCCACCATCTTCGGCACGCCGGTCGCCCTGGGCACACTGGCGGCCATCCATCCGATGATGCCGGAGCACAACCTCGGCATCTGGAACCTGATTCACACGCTTCAGATCCCCCTCGTCGCGCTGCTGGGCATCTCCGTCATCCTGATGCTCCGCGGCATCGAGGGCGGGGTCGCGACAGCGGCGCGCCTGGCGATCATCCCGTGGGTCGCGTTCTTCGCCCCCTTCGACGGCGTCGCCGGACTTGCGACCGGCGCACTTGCAGGCTTCGCACACGATCATCCAGAGACTGCCGCGACCGTCACCAGCGCCACCGAGTCGTTCGGCGACTCGCTCGTCCTAGCGGCGGGGCTGCCGCTCGGGGCCACCATCTTCTCGATCCTCGTGTTCAGCTGCGCGGCAATCGCCATGCGTCGGGCCGGCGTCTCCATCTTCGCAGTCGGTGCGCTGGCAGTTGGCGGCGTGGTGTGGACCTTCGTCCACCCCCTCATCGGCGCTCCGGCAATGCTCATGTTCCTGACCGGAGCATTCATCGTCGAGATGTCGTCTCGGCCCGCGGCCGTCGCGGCCCGGCCCGTGGCGGCGGAGCCCGCCCGATGACCGCGCGCCATCCGACGCCAGACAACGAGATCGCCGTGATCCGCTCCGTCAATTTCGCCAGTATTGGCGCGGCGGCCGTGCTGGTCCTCGGCCTGACGCTGATCGCTATGCACGCCATCCAGCCGGGCCTAGATCCCGCCACGCAGTACGTCAGCGAGTATGCCCACGGCCCGTTCGGCTGGCTCGTGATGGTCGCTTACGTCGCGGCCGGCCTCGGAGTGCTGGCCATTGCGTGGGCGGCACGTACCACGCTGTCCGGGACCCGTACGCTGGCGCTGGCGATCTGCCTCGCGCTGGTGGGCGTCGGGCTCATCGCCACGGGCGTGACCCGGATCGATCTTCCAGCGGCCGACGGGTCGGTGGCCTCAACGGCGTCCGGCATGGCCCACGAGCTGGCTGGTTACGTGCTGTTCCTCGGCCTGATCCCCGGAGCATCCCTCGTGGCTGCGACCTTCCGCCGGGATCCTCGGCTGTCGAGTGCGGCCCTCCCGGCATGGATCTTCGCCGGGAGCATCGTCATCACCTTCATCGTCGCGGTGATGTCCTTGTCGCTCGACCTCATCGGTGTCGGCCAGCGCATCTTCCTGGCCACCTCGGTCGCGTGGCTGATATTCGTCGCGCTCCACCTGTCGCGCGCCGAGCGACCGCACCCCAGGTCGATCGAGGCCTGACGGAGGGGATCTGGGGCTGCCCCTAGCCGCGCGTTCGGGGCCGTCCCCGATGTCCAAACCCTCCTCTTGATCGACGCTCCAGATGACCCGCTCCGATAGGTCGGGACCACCGCCATCAAGGAGACCCCCATGCGGATCCTTCGCAATCTCGCCCGCCGGCGGCTTCGGACGGGCCTGACCATCACCGGCATCACCATCGGCATCTGGGCCCTCGTCGTGTTCAGCTCGATGGCCAACAAGGTCGACGCCCTCGTCTCGGGCGGAAGCGACTACTACGCCGGCAAGATCGTCGTCAGCGATGGCGGCTTCGGCGGCCTCGGTGGGCAGCCGATGCGCCTGGACCAGCTCGACGAGCTTCGAGCCATTGACGGGGCCGAGGTCGTCATGCCGGCCGTGACGATGATCGCCAGCGAGATCCAGGGCGTCTCGTTCGGGCCGCCCGACCAGGTCTTCGGGGCGCCCGCCGGCGCCGACGAAGGTCGCGAGACGTATGTGCCGCAGCTGGCCTCCGGTCGCTCCCTGACAGCGGATGACGAGGGCGGGAACGTCACCGTGCTCGGCTCGTCGATCGCGCAGAAGCGCGGCGTGGCGGTCGGAGACGCGATCACGCTCCAGGACCACACGTTCGAGGTGGTGGGCGTCCTCGAGCCGACGCTTTCGAACCCTGACGTCACCATCGCGCTCCCATTCTCGACCGCGCAGCTGCTCGTCCACGAGGACCTTCCGTCGCTCGTGCGCGACCAGGTCGACCTGACCGAGATCGTCAGCCAATTCGTCGTCTTTCCGGCGCCCGGAGCGGACCATGACGCTTTGGCCGACACCATCGAGGCGCAGTTCCCGGACGTCACGGCCCTGACCGGCGAGGGCTTCGACGAGTCGGTCGGAAGCTCCGTCGCCGTGTTCAACTCGATCATCGTCGGCATCGGTCTCGTGAGCCTGATCGTCGGCGGCCTGTCCGTCATCAACACCATGGCCATGTCCGTCGCCGAGCGGACGCGCGAGATCGGCATCAAGCGCGCCATCGGCGCGCGTCGGCGCCGGATCATCCGCGAGCTCATGGTCGAGGCCGGCGTCATCGGCGCCATCGGCGGAATTCTCGGAGTCGCCCTCGGTGCGCTCGTCGCCGTCCTCGGCAACGAGGCTGGGCGATCGTCCGGAACCGTTCTGTTCGAGCTCACGCCCGGGACTGCGGCCTTCGCCTTCGTCTTTTCGACCCTGCTCGGCACGGTGGCCGGGATCGTTCCCGCCTGGAGCGCTGCTCGGCTCGACCCGGTGGCCGCGCTTCGTTACGAATAGAAAGGACCGAGATGACCATCCTGGAAGGGCGCAACCTGCGCAAGACATATCGGCTGTCGAGGACGAACAGGGTGGAGGCCCTCCGCGGCGTCGACGTGACGATCGACAGCGGCAAGATGGTCGCCATCATGGGGCCATCCGGGTCCGGCAAGTCGACCCTCATGCACGTCCTCGGGCTGCTCCATCAACCCGACACGAACCACGGAGCGCCGCCTGAGCTCGCGTTCGCCGGGCGCCGGATGACCGACCTGGCCGACAACGAGCGGACCCGGATCCGCGCGACCGAGATGGGCTTCGTGTTCCAGGCGTTCAACCTGGTGCCGACGCTGACCGCAGTCGAGAACGTCGCCCTCGCGGCGGAGTATGCGGGGACCAAGCGCTCGGCCGCACATGCGGCTGCGCTCGAGGCGCTCGGACTGGTGGGGCTCGCCGAACGCGCCGACCATCGACCGGCGGAGCTGTCCGGTGGCGAGCAGCAGCGGGTCGCCGTGGCTCGGGCGCTCGTCAACCGCCCCAAGCTCGTCATCGGCGACGAGCCGACCGGCAACCTGGACAGTGCACGGTCGGCCGACGTGCTCAGTCTGCTGAGGGGGCTCAATCGCGAGATGGGCCACACTTTCCTCATCGTCACGCACGACGCCGAGGTGGGCGCCGCGTGCGACCGGATCATCGGAATGCGCGACGGCCGCGTGGTATCGGACGGCAACACGGCGAGGACGGCTGCGCAATGACCCGGCAGCGACACGCTCGACGCGGTCGACCCCGTCCTGCCACTACGCGCTTCCACAAGCAGAAGCAGCTTCAGCGGCTGGAGCGTGAGCGACGTCTCGCACGAGCCAGCGTGGCATACCGATGTGCTCGAGGCGCGGCAAACGTCAGAGGGACCGATCGGGATCGGGACGACCTTCCTGATTCGGGTCGAGCCCTCGATGGGTGTCTCCGAGGGGTGCGACAGGCGTTGACAGGCGGGTTCACCCGCCCGCAGCCGAGGTGGCCGACCAAACCGCCGTGGCGTCATCAGCACGCTCGACTCGGGCTCGACGATTGACGACGCGCCGCCCCGCACGTCGAGTGTCAGGGCTCCAATGAGGGCTCTGCGACGGCCGTTGAGGTTACGAAGGGCCCGATCCGAACTCAGATCGGGGCGATGTAACGTGAGATAAGCTGCGAGGCACTTCAAAGGCCATCGCTTCGGCGCAGTGAACGTGGAGGGGAAGAATGGCGATCAAGTCAATCGTCGAAATGAAGTCGAAGCCCGGAAGGCGTGACGAGCTGTTGAGCACGCTGCAGCAGATGTCAGCCGTCGATGCGCCGGGCTTCATCGCCGCGGAGCACTACCGCAACGTCGAGGATGAAGACACCGTCATCGGTATCTACGACTGGATGTCGAACGAGGCGCGTGTGGCCTGGTCACAGTCGCTCGACCCCGGCACGCGGGAACAGTTGCTGGAAGTGCTCGCAATGCCCATGCGCATCGTTCTGGCTGATCACATTGAATAGACACGACGGCACCATGGCCACTGTCGCAAGGGGACTGCGCCGGCGATGGTACAAATGAGGGTACGGCGGATTCCGCGGACACGAAAAAGCCCCGATTCACGCTCAGAATCGGGGCTGGACGGGGAAGTTGGTACCGCATACCGGATTCCTGGCGAAACGTCTCATGCGTCTCAGCCGCGTACACCGAGTACATCCAAGAGACGGATGAGACGCATGAGACAGGACTGATAAGGGACCACATAAGGGCCCAGGCAATGTCAGCCGCAGTGCGCCGTCATGCCCTCAAGGGTGCGGGGGTCGCGCCCCGACTTCTAGGCGGCCAATTGGGCCTTGTCGCCGGGGCTCTGCCAAACGAATCCTCCACGCGAGCCACACGCCCCAAATCGCCTCCGGTATGAAGACGACGCGTTGCACGACTCCAGCCGGGATCGTGTTCTCGGGAAGCGCGAGCAGCAGGACGACCCCGGCGAGCAGCCACCACGCGAGCCATCGCGTTGGACGGGAGGCGTACGACCACCGCCGGTCTCTCTTGAACACGCCTTGGAGCAGGAAGACCGCGACGAGCAGCGTAACGAGGCCCAGGATCCCAAAGACAAAATGGAGCACACCAGCTGTCGTGTATCCGACCGTTCCGTCCTCCAGGGGAGGGTCGGTCGGGAAGACCCCGGTCGCCATCAGGGCGAGACCACCGAGGACAAGGGTCGAGATCGCCGCCTTCACCCTCTTTCCCGGTGCCAGACTCGCGGTTAGCCCGAGGGCAAGCGCCAGCACTCCCAACCCCGAAACGACTGCCCCGGCCCGCCATAACCAGCCGAACTCGCCCAGCGCGTAGAGGCTGTCGGCATCGGATAGCGGCCGGTCTGGCTCGATGACCAGGAAGACGAAGACCAGGACCTGCTGTGCCGGCAACATGAACATCGCGATGGTGCCGACCAGCTTGGTTGCGGGACCGGATCTGATTCCCCCGGTCTGAGTGGTCATCGCGGGACTTCGGTAGCACGGGTTCGGTCGGAGCGAACGGGCGCCAATCCCAACCACACGACGCCGGGGTACCCGACCATCACCATGGCCACTTGTCCGACAGCCGCGCGCACCTACGGACCCACCGATCGGTGCAGCAGCCGGAGCTCCAATGCAGGCCCAAGAGGCGCGAATCCGGCCATCCCACCTCCGTCGATACCGACCTCGATCCTACCGTATCACTCCCTTGACGCCAACAGTGGCTGGTGCGCCCTGCCGTGCTACAAGGTCTGGAGGTACGCGCAGAACATCGGCGCGGCCTCGCACGGGATGATCGGCGCCACCGACAAGAAGATCTCTCGTTGGCGAGAAGCCGATCTTCGGGCGGACGCTCCATGGCGGCCAACTTGGCGCCCTGCACCGCCCGAGCATCCGCCTCCGGAGGATGCTCCGTCCCGCAGCCACCCTCGACGTTTCGGCCCCCAGCGCTTGGTCGATCACGTCTGCTCGAACGCGCGGCTCAGCGCGGTCACACTACGAGTCGCTTGGGACGATACTGAGGACATGATCCGGCCAGGCGCGGTGCTCACGGCCCCGCATCCGACAGAGACCGTCGAGATCCTGTCGACACCGAACGAGACGCAGGGCCGCTATCGAGTGCGACTAACTGCGCCGCCGGGGGGCGGACCGGGAATCAAAGGGCTCGGTCCCCATCGCCACTCCGGGCTGATCGAGCAGTTCCGATGCATATCCGGCGCCATGAGAATCCGCGTCGGGCGCGATGTCAGAGACCAGGGGCCGGGCGCCGACGCGACGGTGCCAGCCGGCACAATCCATGGCTTCCTCAACATCGGTGACGGCCCGCTCGTCGTCGACGTCGACCTCGTCTTCACCGATCCGGGTCCGCGGCGATCCGCCGACCTGGTCGAGTTCTGGGCCATCGTCGATCGGCTCATTCGTGACGGCCAGACCGATGCGCGCACGGGCATGCCTCCGCTTCCCCAACTGGCGGTCCTTCTGCGCAGCTATCCAGAGGCGTTCACGCAGCCCGGGCTTCCGGGGCTGTTGATGGGTCCGCTGGCGATTGTGGG
>Ga0299913_10001383_pt1 | contig 17832 bp, 21 predicted proteins | sample RVTome_9_FD_201360 | JGI IMG/M metagenome (GOLD analysis project Ga0299913, IMG submission 201360) | Soil microbial communities from uranium-contaminated site in the Upper Colorado River Basin, Wyoming, United States - RVT155D38 (version 2) ... | reverse complement strand
CACGATCATCCCCTCGTAGACCTCCGTGCCGGGGGGAACGAACATCGTCCCGCGCTCTTGCAGGTTCTGGAGAGCGAACGATGTGGTCGGCCCTTTCCGGTCGGCAACGAGACTTCCTGTCGGCCGCGTCCGTAGTTCGCCGTGCCACGGCTCGTATCGATCGAAGACGTGGTGCAGCAAGCCTGTCCCCCGGGTCTCCGTCATGAACTCGGTTCGGAATCCGATCAGCCCTCGAGCCGGAACGAGGTATTCCATCCGGACCCATCCGGTGCCGTGGTTGACCATGTTCTCGAGGCGGCCTTTGCGGAGGGCGAGCATCTGAGTGACGACGCCCATGAACTCCTCGGGCGCATCGATCGTCAGGCGTTCGACGGGCTCGCAGAGCTTGCCGTCGATCGTCCTAGTGACCACTTGCGGCTTTCCAACCGTGAGCTCGAACCCTTCGCGCCTCATCATCTCGACCAGCACCGCCAGCTGAAGCTCGCCCCTGCCTTGGACCTCCCATGAATCGGGGGCACCCGTATCGAGCACGCGGATGGACACGTTTCCGACGAGCTCTTGATCGAGCCGGTTCTGGACCTGACGAGCCGTGAGCTTGTCGCCGTCCTGGCCCGACAGAGGTGACGTGTTGATCCCGATCGTCATCGAGAGACTCGGATCGTCGAAGTGACTGACGGGGAGCGGCCGAGGGTCCTCGGGATCGGACAGCGTCTCCCCGATCGTCACATCGGCAAGCCCCGCGATGGCGAAGATCTCGCCCGGCCCCACGCTGTCGGCGTCCACCCGATCGAGCGCTTCGGTGATGTACAGCTCGGTGATCTTGACTCTCTCTATCGTCTCGTCGGCGCGACACCACGCGACCTGCTCACCCCGTTTGATCGTCCCGTGGAACATCCGGCACAGCGCGAGCCGTCCGACGTACGGCGATGCATCGAGGTTCGTCACCAGGGCCTGTAGGGGGTGAGCGTCGTCGTATGAGGGGGCCGGGATGTGTTCGAGGATGACTTCCATCAAAGGCTTCAGATCGCTCCCCTCCTGCTGCGGGTCGGGCGAGGCCCAGCCTGCCTTCGCGTTGCAGTACAAGATCGGGAAGTCGATCTGACCTTCGCCCGCATCGAGGTCGAGGAACAGCTCGTAGACCTCGTTCACTACCTCGTCGATGCGGGCGTCGGGTCTATCGACCTTGTTGACGACGAGGATCACGGGCAGTTGCGCCTCGAGGGCCTTGCGGAGCACGAAACGGGTCTGCGGCAGGGGCCCTTCGCTGGCATCCACAAGGAGAAGGACACCGTCAACCATCGTCAGACCACGTTCGACCTCGCCGCCGAAGTCGGCATGGCCCGGCGTGTCGATGATGTTGATCTTGACGTCGCCGTATTGGACCGCGGTGTTCTTAGCCAGGATCGTGATGCCTTTCTCACGCTCGAGATCCATCGAGTCCATCACCCGATCGGCGACGTCCTGGTTCGAACGAAAGGCCCCGGACTGCCACAGCATGGCGTCGACAAGCGTCGTCTTCCCATGATCGACATGGGCAACGATTGCGACATTTCGGAGATCGTCACGGGTGGGCATCTCGGTTAGCTCCTGGCAGAAGGCGGTAACGACCAGTGTAGGTCGTGGGCCCAACCGGCTTGACGGGGCGCACTATCTCGCATCTCATTGCCACTTCCCACGGACGGAGGACCCATGAAAGCCACACTGGCTGTATCGCTCGGCATCACGCTCGCACTCACGATGGCTGCCTGTGATGGCGGTGGCGAGCGACTGACCGAAGAGGAATTCGTCACTGCGGCCAACGAGGCGTGCACGGAGGGCAACGAAACGATCCAAGAGGCCGCCGACGAGATCAGTGCCTCGGGCCAGCAACCCGGCGAGGAACAGCTGGAGGGATTCATCGTTTCGATCGTCGATGCGATCCAGGGTCAGATCGATGCCATCGATGAGCTCAACCCGCCCGAAGACATGGAGGAAGACGTAAACGCGCTCGTCGCCGAGCTGCAGTCGTCGGTCGACGAGATCGAGGAGCAAGGAACCGCAGCACTACAGTCCGAGGAAAACCCGTTCAGCGACGCGAACGAGATGGCAGGCGACCTCGGCCTGACGGTCTGCGCCGAGGGGTAGTCGTTCGACCCGGGGTCAGATCGGAAGCGGGCAGACGTACTGGCCTCTCCGGCGAGGCCCGTCGTAAACGAGACCGGTGGGCGTGCTCGGTGGAACTACGTTGAAGGCCGGAGGAGCCGGAAGGAGCTGCCCGGGCCCGGGGGCCGCGTCCGGGTCGAACCTCAAGATGTCGATCCCACGCTGGTAGTCGATCGCGTACAAGATCTCGTCCGTGACCCAGTACGCGGCCGATGTCGAACCACCGACCGGGAGGAAGTAGCCGAGCTCGGTTATCTCTCCCCCGCCGACGACGTTGCCGTCCGCATCGAGCTCGCTGGGAGTTACGTTCAGGAAGCGCGTCCCGTGCTCGTACCAGCCGCTGGCCACGACCCCGCCGTCGCGGTAAGCCGGATGCGTCGTGAACCAATGCGCGCAGTACTGATCGTAGGGCGAGTTGCCCTCCGTCGGCAGACCGGTAGCGACCCGATACTCATCGGCCAGCGAGAACCCGGTCACGGGGCGTTCCTTGACGGGAATCTCGGGATCGGAGTCGTCGCGCATCACCTTGAAGGTCATGAACGCCCCGGAGTTCGTCTGGTTGCAGTTGCCGCTGGTCTCTCCACCGACGAGGAGGAAGTCATCCGTCGCCGCGTTGGGCCAGAGGTTGCCGTGGATGAAGCGGTTATCACCCCACGGCTCGCTCGCGGCGATCTCCTTCGGGCTGAGAGGATCGCTCACGTCGAGGTATTTCACCGGCCGGCTCGACGTGACCACGAGCCCGGGAGCCACCTCGGTGACGTCGTGAGGAGTGGTGATACCGAGCCCGGATCTCCAGTCGAGGTTCGCGCCATCAGGGTTCTTCACCCTGACCGGGTTCGCCGGATCACGGAGGTCGATCACGACCCCGGCAGATCCGTAGACGAACGAGCAATCGAGGATGCATGAGAACGTGTGGTTGTCGGCATTGGGGACCTGAGCGACGACCTCTGGGGCGGCCTTGTTCGAAACGTCAAGCACGCTCACGTAACTGACGGGAGTGTTGGTTCCCACCAGCTCTCCGTACGAGCCGATCACCAGGACCTTCCCGTTGGTGTCGACATCCTCTTCGGTGAGGTAGGCCGTCTGAGGGACAGGCGTGAAACTCACTGGAAGCGGGCTCACCGGATCGGTGATGTCCCAGATCGTTAGGCCGCGGTCCTCGGTGACGTACAAGTGGTTACCCAGGATCCTGGCCCCGGCGCTGTCGGTGTTCAGGGGGATGTTCTTCAGCCACTCCACATTGGCGGTGGCGAAATAGCCCGGGCCCGGTTCCTTCGCCACGTTCCCCACCCCGGCGGCGGGAGCGGTAGGGACCAGCCCGAATGTGGCGAGCATCACTGACAGGGCGAGGGTTAGTCGCTTCATCCTGCGACGGTTCTGGGGTTAGGAGCTTCCTCCTGTTGTGCATGTGCACAACAGGACTTACGGCTCTGCCTCTTCCAGGGCGGCCGCCAGCCTTCGGACCGCGCCACCGAGGCCGTGCTTGTCGGCGAAGTCGACGACCGACGCGTCCTTGACCTTGCGGGGACGTTTGAGGCTCGTCTTCGGTATCGGCAGGTCGGTCGGGATCGTCGTGACTTTTACCGCGCGCTCGACGTAGTCGAGCTCCCGGCGCACCTTCGCGATCGCGACCCCCGGGGTGTCCGCACGCGCGGCCGCGATCACGCCGTCGATCCCCCCGTACTTCGTAACGAGGTCGGCGGCGAGCTTCTGCCCGATCCCCCGGACGCCCGGGAGCCCGTCGGATGGATCGCCTCGAAGGACGGCGAAGTCCATGTACGCGTTGCCGGGGATCCCGTACTTCTCCGCGATGTACCCCTCGTTCACGACATCGAGCTCGCTGACACCTTTACGCGGGAACAGGACGAAGACATCGGGATCGCGCACGAGCTGGAACAGATCGCGATCTCCGGACACGATCCCAACGCGGCCCGGCGCTTTCGCCGCGAGCGACCCGATCACGTCCTCTGCTTCGTAACCTGGATACCCAACCACGGGGATCGCCATCCGCTCGAGGATCTCGAACAGGATCGGCATCTGCGGTTCGAGAAGGTCCTCGGCCTCTTCTTGCGCGCTGCCCGGTTCGGCGCGGAACGCCTTGTACGACTCGAGCAGATCCACGCGCCACTGGGGACGCCAATCGTCGTCGTCCGCACAACAGATCAGGTCGGGATCGCGATCGCCGATCAGGCGCGCCAGCATCCCGAGGAACCCGTGCGCCGCATTGATCGGTTCGCCCTTCGGCGTGCGAACCGTGTCGGGGGTCGAGAAGAACGCTCGATAGATGAGGCTTGCCGCATCGATCAGGAGCGTGAATTCCTTGGCCACATCAAGAGGTTAGGGCACGAGTGGGCGGTGACGGGCTCGAACCGCCGACCTTTCGGGTGTAAACCGAACGCTCTTCCAACTGAGCTAACCGCCCGAGGTCCTCAGCGTACCGCCGCCTTCTCGGGATGGAAGTAGAGGTCGAGGGCCATCCACAACGTCTTGGAGTGGGGATAGAACACGACCGGCAGCAGGCCGTTCGTGGCGAGCGCAACGACCAGCAGCGGCATCCACGGGATGTCGGGCATCGTGGCGAGAACGACCGCGCCGAACAGGATCGCGAACCAGATCTCGGCCACGGCGATGTTCACGATCATCGCCCCGGTCCAGTAGCCGGACTCACGTTCGAATGTGTAGCCGCAGGTCGAGCAGGATGGATTCATCTTGAAGAAGGTGCCGAACACCTTGCCCTTGCCGCACATCGGACAACGCTTCCTTAGGCCCCGGCCCACGAGCGTGCCCATGGGAAGCCCGCCCAGGGGGGTTGCGTTGTCACTCATGTAGGTAAGGTACATGTGGCTGTTCTAAACGAACCGAAAGGAGACGCGATGCCGTACTCGCTCCCGGATCTCCCTTACGACTACTCGGCGCTCGAACCTCACATCGACGCCAAGACGATGGAGATCCATCACACGAAGCACCACCAGACCTACGTCGACAAGCTGAACGCCGCGATCGAGGGCACCGGACTCGACGAGAAGTACCCGAGCGTCGACGACCTCGTCGCCAACATCTCCGAGGTATCCGACGAGACCACCAAGAAGATGGTGCGCAACCACGGTGGCGGGCACTCGAACCACAGCATCTTCTGGACCGTCATGTCCGCGGATGGTGGCGGCGAGCCCAGCGGTGACGTCGCCTCGGCGATCGAAACCGGCTTCGGCTCGATCAAGGAGTTCCAGGAGAAGTTCAACACCACCGCGACGAACCACTTCGGTTCGGGGTGGGCATGGCTCGTGTCCAAGGGCGGCAAGCTCGACGTGATCGGTTGCGCGAACCAGGACTCACCGTTCATGGACGGCTACTTCCCGATCCTCGGACTCGACGTCTGGGAGCACGCGTACTACCTCAAGTATCAGAACAAGAGGCCCGACTACATCGAGGCCTGGTGGAACGTCGTCAACTGGGACGCTGTGAACCAGCGCTTCGGTCAAGCAGGCTGAGGATTCACTAGATAAGAAAGAGGCCGGGCGATCGCCCGGCCTCTTTCCGTTTCAACTTCTGACTACGGCGTACAGGTCTTCCCGTTCTTCGGGATGCATTTGAACTCGATACGGGTTGCGAATTCAGGGGAGTCGTAGAGAAGTCGGCCTGGGCTCGGCGTGGTCGTGTGCATCTGAACGACGAGGTTCGCCAGAACAGCAATCTTCACGTTCTCGAAATTGAACGCGACCTCGTTCGCTCCGGCAGGGACCTCGACGGTCGTCTCGCTGACCGGGGGGACGAAAGCGTCCGCACCGGTGTTCGAGCTGGTACATGACGAGAACGGAACATCCTCCCAGAGGCGAGCGCTGAAGCTGGCGGGCGGCGAGATGAAGTGCACGGTGACCTTCAGGTCTCCAACGATCGTGCCCGTCAGTCGGCCGTCCCACGAGGGGTAGAACGGGTTGCCGGCACACTCTTCGTTGCCTGCCGGGTGGCCGAAGAACTGGGACTTCGGAGCGCCCACCGAAGGCTCGGTTGCGGTCATCGTCATGCCCTGGACGGACTGGACGAAGTCGACCAGCTGAGCCTCACCCGTGGGTTGGGTGCCATGCATGTAGAGAGTGGTCTTTACGGGCTTCTTCCTCGCCGCCTCGGCGGTCGCAACGGATCCGGCGATCAGACCAAGGACCAGGAAGATTCCTATGAATCGCTTCATCTTGGTTCCTTCCTACAGTGTTGCTGAAAAGGTGGCCTTGACGGTGCCCGAGGTCGAGAAGCCGGTGGGACAGTCGGGGCCCGGTAGGCCCCAGATGAACCCGTTGATCGTCGTATTCGGCGGAACGTTGACGGGTTCGGGGGTGCTCCCGCAGACGACGAATCCGGTGTCGCTGATCCCGTCACCGTCCGTGTCCCAGCTGAAGCTGCCGTGAGCTGCTGGGCTCACATCATCGACGATCTCGACCGTCACCCAGACATGCGTCGCGCTGCTGGGGAACGAGATCCCCTGGGTTGAGACGCCGGCCCCGGCCGTACCGATAGCCGGAGTGTCGTAGCTCGCCTCCATCGTGTAAGGGGGCGGAGTCTTCTTCTTCTTTTTCTTCTTACCTTCCGCGGTCGCGATCGACCCGAATACAAGGCCGAGGACCAAGCACAGAACTATGGCTCGCTTCATCGAGATCTCCTAGAAGAGAGAGGACCCGTTTCCCCAATAGATTCGCTCCTTGCGGGGGGGACTCCTGCTCGATCCGGACGCGCAAAGGGCCGGGCGAGTGGCACCCGGCCCCTGCTTGATTCGCTGGATGAAGCCGCTAGGGCATGTTCGAGAAGGTGATCTTCAGCGTTCCTGTAGTGATCACGGACGGGTCGGTGCCGTTGTAGCAGGTACCCACGTACATGCTGATCTGAACCGGAGCGGTGTTTGCCAGGGGTACAGCTTCGGAATGTGCACCGCACCACTCACCGTAGAGGTCGCCGATGCCGTCCCCGTCGAGATCGCCCTGGCTGATTGCACCACCGACCTTCTGGCCGGACTGGTCTGTCGCTTCGATCGTGACGAAGGTCTCACCCTCAGACAGGGGGAAACTGGCGCAGGCGGTCGGGTCCGGATAGCAGTAGCCGCCAGTGGCAACCGGCGTCGAGATACCGATCCCGGGGCCGTTGTACGCGTATTCCACGACGCGCTCGATCTTGGTGGGCTTCTTCTTCTTTTTCTTCTTACCGGCGTCGGCGGTCGCGATCGAGCCGAACATCAGGCCGAGAGCGAGGGCAATTACGAGGAACCGCTTCATCTGGAGCTCCTTAGCAGGTGGCTTAACTTGGGTTTGAGGTTCGCCTCTTGGAAGATGATTCCTCCATAGAGAAAGGGCCGGACTCTCATCCGGCCCTCTATGAGATGTTTTGCGCATCTATGTCGCTACGGAACTGACGTCAGAGTGACCTTGATCGTCCCAGTCGTGGCGACTCCGGCACACGTGGGGTCCTCGAAACCGGGCCCCATCGTGACCGTGATGTTGTAGGCGGTACCCGGCGAGATCGACATCGGCTCAGGGGTCGAGCCACAGAAGCCGGCGATGATGCTGCCGCCCTCGGCGATGCCGAAGTATGTGGGCTGACCGGAGTCGTCGGTGATCTCGACGTTCATGAAGTTCTCGTTGGCTCCGGTTGGGACCTCCATGGTTCCACCCAATCCGTTCGCCGTGACAACTCCGCCGATACCGGGCGCCGGGTTGTCGTAACTGCCTTCAACGACGCGCTCATACGGCACTGCCTTCTTCTTCTTCTTCTTCTTCTTCGCGTCGGCCGTGGCGATCGAACCAAAGATCAAACCCATGATCATCGTGAGGACCAAGATGCGCTTCATGCGAGGCTCCTTTGCTCTCTCGGGTTGAGAGCAGGGTTCGCCCCATCCGAGTCGTTCTCCTGCCGCACGGCCCCGCACGGTCCGAAGGCGGGGCTATAGGTCCTCGTCGGTGACGACCTCGATGCCCTCGGAACGAAGCAGTGCCGCAGTCACGCCATCGCCCTCGATGCGAGTACGCGTGAAAGTGCCGTCGTAGATCACGCCCGTGCCACAGGATGGGCTGCGCGCCTTGAGGATCGCTCTGGTCGCCCCGGCCTCGCGGGCCGCCTCGAGAGCCCGGTAGGCACCGGCCACGTAAGCGTCGGTGACGTCGGCCCCGGATCTCGTCATCACCCGGGCCCGACCGGCGATGACATCGTGGCCATCGCCACCCACGATCTCGGCGGGGGGCCGGGGAGTGGCCAGCCCGCCGTCTTCCTCGGGGCACACGAGGACCGCCCGGCCCTCGTCTACCAGGCGGGCGACCTCGGAATCGGGGTTGGCGGAGCCGTCGAAACGGCATTCGCAGCCGGCCAGGCAGGCCGAGACCAGGACGAGCTCCGGTCGTACTCCAGGGATGTCTCCCATCACGGAGCCAATCCTAGGGCCCCAGATCATGGGAATCAGGCGGGCCTTACTAGCGTTTTTGTGGGTACGGACCAATAAGTACCCCCTTCCAACGAGGGGAGGATTCCCCTACCATGTGGAGAATCGGTTGTTAGCACCAAAAGAGGCACCGTCTGCGGTTTCAGTAGCAGGTCGTACGCCCGGCATCGCCGCTCAGCGGCCGTCGCATGAAGCGACCACCAGCCGGCCGACCAGCTCTCCGGGGGCGAACCAAATAGAACGTCCGGCATCGCTGTCGGGCCACCAATGCTTCCCCGAGTCTGAAAGAGGTTGATGCTTCGATGAGCCAGGCAACGCGCCCTTATGAATCCCGCGAGGAAGCGGCCCATGAAGATCTGGTCCGCCAGTACCTGCGCGAGATCGGTCAGTACCCGCTGCTGACGGACGTCCAAGAGGTCGAGCTTGCCAAGGCCATCGAAGATGGTGAGAAGGCGCAGGAGAAGCTCGACAAGGCCACCAAGAAGTTCACCGACAAGCAGCGCCGCGACCTCGAGTACAAGGCGCGCGTCGGTCGTCAGGCCAAGCGACGCTTCATCCAGTCGAACCTCCGTCTAGTCGTATCGATCGCGAAGAAGTACTCCGCGGCCGGCCTCCCCCTGCTCGACCTGATCCAGGAGGGAAACCTCGGCCTCATGCGAGCGGTCGAGAAGTTCGACTACCAGCGGGGCTTCAAGTTCTCGACCTATGCAACGTGGTGGATCCGTCAGGCCATCACGCGTGCGATCGCGGACAAGGCCCGCACGATCCGCATCCCCGTCCATATGGTCGAGACGCTCTACCGGGTCCGCAAGGTCCAGTCGGAGCTCCTCGAGAAGCTCGGCCGTGAGCCGACGATCGAAGAGATCGCCGAGATGTCCGACCTCACGCCCGAGAAGGTGCGCGAGGCGTTCCGGGTCCTGCCCGAGCCGGTCTCGCTCCACGAACCGGTCGGCGACGAGGATGCCGAGCTCGGTGACTTCATCGAGGATGAGGATGTCGAGGGTCCCTTCCAGGCTGCAGCCATGGCGCTGCGCCAGGAAGATCTGTGGAACATGCTGGACTCGCTGTCGGAGCGTGAGAAGAAGGTCCTTGCGCTGCGCTTCGGTCTCGTGACCGGTGAGCCCCGCACCCTCGAAGAAGTTGGCAAAGAGTTCAACCTGACGCGCGAGCGGATCCGTCAGATCGAGGCCAAGGCGCTGTCCAAGCTGCGCCACCCCTCGACGCCGGGCAAGCTGCGCGACATGGTGACGATCTAACCCACCCGTCATTCTTGAAAGGCCCCCCTCACGGGGGGCCTTTTTCGTAGAGAAAGTAGGCTATCGGAATGATCACCACGGTCGTATTGGCGAACTGCAACGTCCACGAGATCCCCGAGACGGCCCAAGCCGTAGCGGATATCACTGACGTATCCGAGGTCTACTCCGTCGCGGGAGAACACGACCTCGTGATCATGGTGCGCACCCGCACCCATGACGACCTCGCTCGGGTGGTCAGCGAGGAGATCGCCAAGATCCCCGGGATCGAACGAACCCAGACACTGGTGGCATTCAAGGTCTACTCGCGCCACGACGTGGAGTCGATGTTCTCGCTCGGCTTCGAAGAAGAGAACGCTTAGCCAGAAAGAGGTGAGGGTGTGTACGACGCCCTCGTAGTCCATTTCCACGAGATCGGCCTCAAGGGTCGCAACCGCGAGTTCTTCGAGGACGCTCTTGCCCGCAACCTCCGTCGTGCCCTGCGCGGTACGGGCTACAAGCGAGTGCGCAAGGGCTTCGGCCGCGTCGTCATTGACCTCGAGCCCGATGGTCTCGTCCAGGTAGCGGCGGAACGTGCGGCGCGGGTGTTCGGGGTCGCGTACGTGGGCCTGGGCCGGCGGGTCGAGCCAGACTTGGCTCAGATCGGCGAGGTGGCGCTCGAGCTGATCCGCGAGGAGACGTTCGGTTCCTTCGCCGTGCGCGCACGTCGGACGCATTCGAACTTCCCGCATCGCTCGCAAGAGGTGAACGAGACCGTGGGTCAGAAGATCAAGGACGCGACCGGAGCACGCGTCGATCTGAAGCACCCCGATGCCACCGTGTGGATCGAGATGTTCGGTGGCACCGGGCTCGTGTTCGCTCGCCGGCTCAAGGGCGTCGGGGGTCTGCCGTCGGGCGTGTCGGGCAAGATGCTCGTGCTCATGTCGGGTGGCATCGACTCGCCTGTGGCTGCGTATCGCATGGCGCGTCGGGGGGCCGACATCGAACTGCTGCACTTCCACGGCCAGCCCTTCACCGACCCCTCGTCGGTCCGCCAGGCTGAAGAGCTTGCCCAGGTCCTTGCCGGATACCAACTGCGAGTCCTTCTTCACCTCGTGCCGCTCGGCGATGCCCAGCGCGAGATCGTGACGCACGCGCCTTCGAGCATGAGGATGGTCCTCTACCGCCGCATGATGATGCGCATCGCGGCCCAGCTCGCGAAGGAGATCGGGGCCCAAGCCCTCGTCACCGGGGACTCGTTGGGCCAGGTCGCATCTCAGACGATCGAGAACATCCGGACGATCGACGCATCGCTCGCCGGCGTCGAGGCGTTCCGTCCGCTGATCGGTATGGACAAGCAGGAGATCATGGACGAGGCGAAACGGATCGGCACTTACGACATCTCGGCCCGCCAGTATCAGGACTGCTGCGTGTTGTTCGAACCACGCTCCCCCGCGACCAAGAGCGAACCGGCGCACGCAACGAGGGCCGAGAGCGAGCTCGACATGGATGCCCTGGTCGGCAAGGCCCTCGCCGGACGCGAGGTGCGAGAGCTGGAGCTCTCGGACGCGGATCGGCCGGGCCCTTAGCCCGGCCGATCAACTACGTCTAGGTGGGACGTTGATTACTTGACGCCGGCGCCCGCCTCGTAGGTGAAGTCTGCGTTGTTGCCGACCTTCATGCAGACGAGGCCGCGGGTCATGTCGGCGGGCACCTTGCCGAACTCCCCATCCGTGTCCCGCGTCATGAAGTCCACGTTGTACGGGGCGTAAGCCGTGTCGGTGGCCTGCTCAACGGTCCCGAACTCGCTGTAGAAGAGGATGTCGATGTCGATGTCCGCGGTTACCGGCGTGAGGCGGAACTTCTTGTTCCAGGTGCCGGGGTCGACCTCAAAGTGGAAGCCCACAACACCATTGACCTGCTCCTGAGTGGCGACGGCGATGCGGCGGTGGACACCGGCGTAGCAACCGTTCGGGTCATCCGTGGCATCCGCGGGAGGTGCCTGCAGAGCGATGTGACCGGCGACCTCTTGACGGACGCCCTTCTTCTTTCCTGCGATCGCGCTCGCCGGAACGAGGGCCGCAGCCATGACACATAGGGCAACGAGCAACACGATCTTCTTCATGGTTCCCTCCAGATCGTTGGGTTAGTTGCATTGAGGGTTCGCTGCGGTGCCAGTGGTTCCTGCCCCACTGCAGGGGCGTAGATTCCAGCGGATGTTCGATAGGTCTGCCGACATCTACGACGCCATCTACTCATTCAAGGACTACGCCGCCGAGGTAGCGGCGGTCGATGGCCTGATCCAGAAGCGCAAACCAGGGGCCAAGACGTTACTGGACGTCGCGTGCGGGACCGGGGCACACCTCGAACACCTCGCAGCCAGTTACGAAGTCGAGGGCCTCGACATCGAAGGCGCCCTGCTCGAGGTCGCGCGCCGGCGCATGCCGGACGTGGTGCTCCATAGGGGGGACATGACCGACTTCGATCTCGAGAAGACGTTCGATGTGATCACCTGTCTGTTCAGCGCCATCGGATACGTGCAGACCGAGAAGGGCCTGGGCCGCGCGATCGCTGCGATGGTCCGCCACCTAGAGCCCGGTGGTGTGTTGATCGTAGAGCCGTGGCTGGGACCCGATGTCTTCGAGGACGGACGGATCGACATGACGCTCGTGGACGAACCGGGTCTGAAGATCGCGCGCACGAATAACTCATCCATCGAAGACGGCATCTCCGTACTGGAGTTCCATTACCTGGTGACCCGCCCAGAGGGCACGACCCACTTCTCCGAGACCCACCGCCTCGGGCTGTTCACCACCGAGCAGCATCTCCGGGCATTCGAGGCGGCAGGCCTCGACGCGGACTACGACCCCGAGGGCTTGATGGGCCGAGGGCTCTACGTGGCGGTCAGATAGGCCGTCGGATCACTCCCGGTGGGCTGGAGGTAGGAATCGGACACCTCTGGGGCGAACGGTTCGAGGATGGCCTATCGCAGTGCATTCTCGAAGCAGCTGCTCGTCCTGCTCACCGCACTGAGCGTCGCGAGCGTCTCGCTCGTGGGGGTCAAGCCTTCACCGGTCAAGGCAGCCGGGGCGAAGGGATGCCGGGCGACGATCGCGGGCCTCGACCTGCAGAAGGCCACCATCCTGGACCTTCAGAAAGCATTCGCCTCGGACAAGACCTCGAGCCGCGCGCTAGTGAAGGCGTATCTCGATCGCATCGACGCGTATGACGGGCATGTCAACTCGATCCGAGCGTTGAACCCCAACGCGCTGAAGCTCGCGGGCAAGCTCGACGCGGAGCGCGCCGCTGGTCGCAGCCGGGGACCGCTTCACGGGATACCGGTCCTTCTGAAAGACAACGTCAACACGACCAACATGCCTACGACTGCAGGTTCGATCGCGCTGAAGGGCAGCATCCCGCTCGAGGAAGCCACGATCACGACGAAGCTGGAAGAGGCCGGCGCCATCATCTTCGGCAAAACGAATCTGTCGGAGTTCGCGAACTGGGTCGACCTCAGCATGCCGAACGGATACAGCTCGCTCGGCGGTCAGGTGCGCAACCCTTACAACATGGGTGACCCGAGCGGGTCGAGCTCCGGCTCTGGCGTCGCCGGAACGATGGCCTTCGCGGCCGGTACCGTCGGCACCGAGACGTCGGGGAGCATCCTCAGCCCCAGTACGGCCAACAGTCTCGTCGGCATCAAACCGACGACCGGACTGCTCAGTCGGTACGGGATCATCCCGCTCGCGCCGAGCTTCGACACACCGGGCCCGATGACCCGCACCGTGACCGATGCCGCGCTCCTCCTCGGGGCGATGGCCGGAGTGGACGAGAAAGACGCCCGCACCGCGGACAGTGCAGATGCGCCGTCCGACTACACGAAGTTCCTCGACGCCAAGGCCCTGAAGGGTGTGCGGCTCGGTTACACATCGAGCAGCAACGCGTTGTTCAACGCTGCCCTGGAGGTCCTCGAGAAGCAAGGTGCGACCCTCGTCGAGACCGACAACCTGTCGAACACGAGCCTCGTCGGCCTCACCGAGATCGGGCTGATCCCCAACGAGTTCAAGGCCTCGTTGAACCAGTACCTCGCGGAGCTGACGCCCGACACGCTGCGCGTCAGGACACTGAGCGACATCATCGCCTACAACGAAGAGCATCCCGACAAGGTGAAGTACGGCCAGAACCTCCTGATCGCGTCGGATGCGATGCCGGGCGTTTACCACCCGGCGACGGCAGAAGCCACGATCCAGTCATCGCGCGCGACGATCGATGCGACCCTGCTGGCGGACGACCTCGATGCGATCGTGGCGCCCGGTAACACCTACGCGAACATCAGTGCAGCTGCGGGCTATCCGACGGTTGTCGTCCCGGCGGGCTACGGCGGCGAGGGCAGGAGCCCGTTCGGTCTGAGCTTCCTGGCCGACGGCTACAGCGAGCCGCGCTTGATCTCGTACGCGTACGACTACGAGCAGGCAACGAAGCTGCGCGTCCCGCCGACCGAGGTCAACGCCCTCCTGACGCCCAAAGGCTGCGGCTAAGCCCCGATCGCTAACGACATCCGGCTAGTCGAACCAGGCGTGGATCTGGCGTTCTCCGGTTGGGTCGGAGCTCGAGATGGACAAGCTCAGTGAACCGTCGGCCTCGGAGAGCTGCATCGACATCCAGGGGCAGCACTCCTGCTCCTTGTCGATGAGATCTCGGATCCGATCTCGCAGCGATGGTTGGTCGAATGTGATCTGGACCCCGCCCAAGACCGCTCGTCTTTCGGTGGCTACGGCGATAAGCGCGGCCCAGTCATCGCGTCGATCCGCAAGACCGGGTCCTTCGAGGGAGCAGGCGATGGGTAGATCGATGCGGCCATCCACGGGATAGCTAACGTCGTTTCCTACGGTGTCGCCAGAACGCTCGGATGGTGAACAGCCCGGCCATGATGAGCAAGTTGACATTGACCGCCGGCCGCCAAGTGACCTCGCCATCCTTGATGATGTACGCACCCACGGGAAACGCGCAGACGCCGAATCCACTTCCACTTGCAGCCTGATCGCCGCCGCCGCCTCCACCGCCGGCAACGAACGCTGCGGGGATGATGGTTAGCCCATCTTTCTCATAGGCCTCGCCGAATACGCGCTTGACGGACAAGACGTCTTGGGCACCCTTGATCGTTTCCATGACTTGCACGCCGACTCCTACAAGCGGGATTTGGCGATCTTCGTGAACTCCTTGAGGACGCCTTTGATCGCGCCGAACTTCTTCGGAGCTTCCTTGGTCCCGAGAAAGTCGATCATCGATCGCGTCATCGAGTCGCTGCCGGAGTCGTACGGGAACCAGAAGCTGCGCTTCATCTTCGGCATCGTCGGATAGGAGACGTGGGTCGGAACCGTGAACTCGAGGAGGCCGAGCTCGCCGTTCAAGCGTCCGTAGCCGGATTCACCGACCCCGCCCCAGGTTCCCCAGGTGCCGCCGGCGGTCTCGATGTGCATGTTGTGAGTGATGGAGCCGGCACGCAACCCCGCGACGAGACGCTCTCGCTTCTTCGAGTCCTTGGTCCACACCGATGCGGTCAGGTTCGTACCGTCGCTGTTGGCTCTCTGAAGGGCTTCTTCTTCGTCGCGGACTCGAACGATGGTCAGTACCGGACCGAAGGTCTCGTCGCGCACGACGTTCATGTCTTCGGTCACATTGGTGAGCACCGTCGGCGCGTACCAGAGGGTCCCGTTCTCGTTCTTGATACCTGCATCCGGCCCGCCGGCGAGCACGGTCGCACCCTTCTTGATCGCGTCCTTCACCTGCTTGGACACGATGTCGAGCTGCCGGGCGAAAGTCAGTGAGCCCACGTCATCCCCCTGGCGGACCTGGGCGAGCTTGCCGAGGAGCTTGTCCTGGAACTCATCGGCGATGGAATCAACGACGTAGGCGCGCTCGACCGATGCGCAGATCTGGCCCGCATTCGCGAAGGCAGCCCAGACGATCCCCGATGCGGTTAGGTCCGCATCTGCATCCGAGCAGATGATCGCCGCGTCCTTGCCGCCTAGCTCCATCACTACGGGTGTCAGATGCTCGGCCGCAGCAGCGCAGATCTTCCGCCCGGTCGCCGGCGACCCGATGAACGAGATCTTGTCGCAGGGGGCATTGACGAGCGCGGCCCCCACGTCCCCGCCACCCTGGATCACGGTCGCGACGCCGGAAGGCAAGACGTCGAGCAGATCGCGCAGCATCTCGCCGGAACCTGGGGTTACCTCAGAGGGTTTGACGACGATGGCATTCCCGGCGAAGAGCGGGCTCGCCAACCCCAGGAAGCTGTTCGCGATCGGGAAGTTCCACGGGGTGATGCACCCCACGACCCCGAAGGGACGGAAGTCCATGCGCGCCTTGTAGCCGAGCAGACCCCCGACCACGGGGGCGACCCGCTTGGACTTCAAGACCTTCGGGGCGAGGTGCTCGAGGTACGCGAGCTGCATGAGCGGGACCAGGACCTCGTGGGCACGGGCTTCGGCGGGGGGCTTGCCGGTCTCGGAGGAAACCACCTCGACGATCTCGTCGGCCTTGTCCTTGATCCGGGTGCGCACGTTGCTGAGGATGCGGGAACGGCCTTCGGGATCGATCGCACCCCATTCGGGAGCGACCTTGCGGGCTTGCTCCACGTAATCCCGCACCTGACCGGGCGACACCGCCGAGATCTCGCGGATCGTCTCTCCGGTGCGGGGGTTGAATGACTTCAGTGAGCCGTTGCCGTTCTGGGACTTCGCTCGGGTCTTGGACTTGGTCGCCATCGGGTCTCCTAACGGTCTGGCTGTTTAGCCGCCTGCGAACGGTGGCATCAAGGTTACCTCCGCGCCATCGGCGACCCCCTCCTCGAGCTCCACCCGGCGTCCGTCTACCAGGGCCGAGTGCACGAGGTGCTCCGGCGCGCCGAGGGCACCGACCACGTCGCGGACGGTGCCCCCTGACTCGATCTCTACCTGCGCCCTACCCGATGAGGGGTCGGGGAGGTAATCACGCATCGCCCCGAAACAGACGACGGTGACCTTCATCTATTGCTCGACGCCCACTCCGACGAGGCTTCCGTACTCGGTCCAGCTGCCGTCATAGTTGCGGACATCCTCGAAGCCGAGGAGCTCCTTCAGGACGAACCACGAGTGCGAGCTGCGCTCCCCGATCCGGCAGTATGTGACGACCTCTTTGTCGGACGTGATGCCTTCGGCCGCGTACAGCTCTTTGAGCTCGTCGGCGGTCTTGAAGGTTCCGTCTTCGTTCACGGCCTTCGACCACGTGATGTTGCTGGCACCGGGGATGTGGCCCGGCACCTGAGCTTGCTCCTGCGGGAGGTGCGGTGGAGCGAGGAGCTCGCCACGGAACTCCTCCGGCGAGCGCACGTCGACCCACGCGTTGTTCCCCGCGTTCGCACGCTCGATGACCTCGTCGCGCAGGATCCGGAACTCCGGCTTCTCGGATCCGATCGTGAATGTCGTGGCGGGGCGGTTCGGCTCGTCCTGGATGAGGAGCCGGCTCTCCAGCTCCCACTTCTTGCGACCACCGTTCAACAGTTTCACGTTCTCCACGCCGCGGTACTTGAACAGCCAATACGCGTAAGCGGCGAACCAGTTGTTGTTGCCGCTGTAGAGGATCAGGGTCTGATCGCCCGAGACACCCTTCTCGCCGAGAAGCTTGGCGAGCTGCTCAGACGATACGAACTCGCGGCGGGGAACGTCGTGCAGGTCGTTCGCCCAGTCGATCGAGATCGCGTTCGGGATGTGGCCCTTCTGGTACGCGGTGGTGTCCTCATCGACCTCGAGGATCGCGATATCCGCTGAATCGCCTTGTTGCTCGAGCCAGTCGGTCTCGACCAGCGCGTCGGGGTTCGTGTAGCTCATCAACTTCCTCCTTCTAGACGGGTCGCGTCGAGCGCTTCTCTGATCCTGGCGAGCTGCCCGGTTGCGTCGGCAAGCATCCTCTCGAGCATGCGGATCTCGACCTCGAGCTGGTCGCGGGTGTCGGGCGTGCGCTCGTCCCAGGGCACGTCGACCCCGGCCTCAGAGAGCGAGC
>Ga0299913_10001382_pt1 | contig 17833 bp, 16 predicted proteins | sample RVTome_9_FD_201360 | JGI IMG/M metagenome (GOLD analysis project Ga0299913, IMG submission 201360) | Soil microbial communities from uranium-contaminated site in the Upper Colorado River Basin, Wyoming, United States - RVT155D38 (version 2) ... | reverse complement strand
CCGAGCATCGTCACGACCGACAACCAGGAGGCGAGCATCAACGTCGGCCAGGAAGTGCCTTTCCTGACCGGTTCGTTCGCGCAGCCCGGCACCGGCGTAGGCGGGGCCGTCAATCCGTTTCAGACCATCCAGCGGGAACAGGTCGGCGTCAAGCTGGTGATCACGCCTCAGATCAGCGAGGGCGATGCTCTCATCCTCAAGATCTCACAGGAAATTTCCAGTATTGCACAGTCCGCGGAAGGCGCCGTGGACCTGATCACGAACGAACGCACGATAGAAACCACGGTCATCGTCGAGGACGGGGATATCCTGGTGCTCGGCGGGCTGCTCGAAGATACGCTTCGCGAAAGCGACCAGCGCGTGCCGGTGCTCGGCAGCATTCCGGTCGTCGGAAACCTGTTCCGCAGCCGGAGGACCGACAAGGTCAAGACGAACCTGATGGTCTTCATCCGCCCGCGGATACTCAGGAACCGCGATCAGGCCGCCATCGAAACCGATTCCAAATACAATTACATCCGCGATATGCAGCAGGTGGGGCGCCGTGGCCAGCGCGGCGAAGTGCCCCTGATGCCAAGAACGGAACGACCGGTCCTGCCACCGATCGAAGAATACAAGAAAGGGGAACCCGTCATACCCAACCCCGACGACGACGACCGGCCCTAGATTGCCGCGAATGGCCGAACATTCAGAAATTTTCCTCGAGACCGAAGAAACACCGGAACCGGATGTTTTGCGCCTGATCGAGCTCGAGCCCGAGGTAAGGCCACTGCCCTTCTCGTTTGCCAAGCGCCACGGCGTCCTGATTCGGCAGATTCGCGACGGCTCCGCGGATACTGTCTACCGCACCGGTACCTTGCCGCTCAGCCTTGCGGAAGCACGCCGTTTTGCCGGCGTGCCGCTGCGCCTGACGCGAGTCACGCCTGCGGCCTTCGATGCGATGCTGCAACAGACCTATGAGCAAGGCAGCCACAAAGCCATGCAGATGGTCGGCGACCTCGACGAGCAGACGGATCTGCTGCAAGTGGCGCAGGAACTTCCTGAGCCATCGGACTTGCTCGAAAGCGACGACGATGCGCCCATCATTCGTTTCATCAACGCTGTCCTGACGGAGGCAGTCAAGGACAACGCATCGGATGTGCATATCGAACCGTACGAAAACCGTCTCAACGTGCGCTTTCGCATCGACGGCGTGCTGCAGGAGATCCTGCAAACACGGCGCGCGCTCGCGCCCCTCGTCGTGTCACGCATAAAAGTAATGTCGAAACTCGACATCGCGGAAAAGCGATTGCCTCAGGACGGACGGATATCGCTCAGAATCGCGGGCCGTGCCGTCGACGTACGCGTCTCGACAATGCCTTCCGGGCACGGCGAACGCGTCGTACTGCGCCTGCTCGACAAGCAGGCCGGCAGACTCGATCTGACGTCGCTCGGCATGGACGGCGACTCCCTTGCGGTGATGGACGACCTCATCCATAAGCCACACGGCATTATCCTTGTCACAGGTCCGACCGGTTCCGGTAAAACCACGACACTGTACGCGGCGCTCGAGCGCATCAATGACAACAGCCGCAACATCATGACCGTCGAGGACCCCATCGAGTACTTTATCGACGGCATTGGTCAGTCGCAGGTAAACACAAAAGTCGAGATGACTTTCGCACGAGGCCTGCGCGCGATTCTGCGCCAGGATCCGGACGTGGTCATGGTCGGCGAAATTCGCGACCTCGAAACTGCGGAAATTGCAGTGCAGGCAAGCCTCACCGGTCACCTTGTCCTTTCCACCCTGCACACCAACACTGCATCAGGCGCCGTGACCCGGCTGCGTGACATGGGCATCGAGCCGTTTCTGCTTTCCTCCAGCCTGATCGGGGTTCTGGCACAGCGTCTCGTGCGCGTGCTGGACGACGACACCAAAGTCGCCTACACGGCCCGGGACTACGAATGCCGCACCTTGAACCTCGATCCCGACCATCCTCCGACGCTCTACCGGCCGGGAACCGGGAACGGCACCGGGTTTCGCGGGCGTACCGGCATCTACGAGCTGATCGCCGTCGATGACAGAATGCGCACGATGATTCACGACGGAGCCAGCGAACAGGACTTCGAGCGCTACGCACGCACGAAGAGCCCGAGCATCCGTGACGACGGCCGGCGCCGTGTACTTGCCGGAGACACGACGCTGGAAGAAGTGCTGCGCGTGACACGCGAGGACTGACGACACTCGATGGGCGCGTTTGAGTTTGTTGCACTCGACAAGGCAGGCAAGGAATCGCGCGGCTTACTCGAAGGAGATACTCCGAAACACGTCCGGCAGATCCTGCGCGAGCGCCAGTTGTTGCCGGTCAAGGTTACGGAAGTCACGCAGCGGGACTCGCGCCAGCACAAAAGGTTTACTGTCAGGCGCGGGCTGTCAGCGAGCGAACTCGCGCTGGTGACCCGACAGCTTGCAACGTTGGCACAGGCCGGACTGCCGCTGGAAGAAGCGTTGCTGGCCGTCAGCCAGCAAAACGACAACCCCCGCGCGCAGAGCATCCTTCTGGGCGTGCGTTCCAAGGTGATGGAAGGTCACGCGCTGGCGGACGGCCTCGGGGACTTCCCGAACGCGTTCCCGGACCTCTATCGCGCGACCGTCGCGGCGGGAGAGCAGTCCGGTCACCTCGATGCGGTGCTCGAGCGCCTGGCAGAGTTCACGGAGTCCCGGCAAATACTTCAGCAGCAGGTGCGAAATGCGCTGATCTACCCCGCTGCGCTTGTCATCACTGCCGTCGCGATCATCAGTTTCATGCTCGCTTACGTAGTGCCGAAGGTCGTCGACATCTTCGAAAATTACGGACAGCAACTGCCACTCCTGACACGCATGATGTTATGGACCAGCGAGTTTCTCCGGGACCAGTGGATTTTCATTATCGTCATTCTTGCGCTGATGATCTTCGGCATCAGAAAGCTCCTTCGGAAGGAAGGCCCCCGCCGCCACTATCACCGCATGCTCCTGCGGCTACCGATCGTCAGTCGTCTGACCCGCGGCATCAACACGGCCAGGTTTACGCAGACGCTGAGTATTCTCGCCGGCAGCGGCGTGCCGATCCTCGAAGCATTGCGAATCGCAGCCCAGGTCATCGTCAATGTGCCAATGCGCGAGGCCGTTGAAGAAGCATCCTTGCGCGTACGCGAAGGCGCGATGATCAGCAAGTCGCTCGCCGCGGGCAAACTGTTTCCGCCGATGATGACGCACCTCGTTGCCAGCGGCGAGGCAAGCGGCCGTCTCGAGGAAATGCTGAGTCGCGCGGCGACCAATCAGGAACGTGAAGTCGATGGCCTGATTGCAACCCTTCTCGGCATCATGCAGCCGCTACTCGTAATCGTCATGGCCGGCATCGTTTTGTTGATCGTTCTGGCAATCCTCCTTCCGATCTTCGAGCTCAACAACCTTATTCGCTGATTTCGGCCGCGCCGTTGCCCGGCAGGCCGGGCTTCCGCTCGAGGGCCTGCAATCCGGCGCTTCAAGGCCCCCATTTATAAGTTACCGATTTGGCGGCATATTCCTGGCATGGAAAAACTGTATATCGCTATGTTGCGTACCGACTTTTTTCGCGGTATACAGGCGACGAACGGTCATGGAAGACCCGAGTGCAGGGGAAGGTGATGCCTGGTGATGATTCAAGACTGATTCTGGAGTGAAACTGGAGATGGCGCAGGCTGAAATTGGTGATCCGGATCTGGCCGACGGTGACGACTTCGTCGAGGCCGACGAAGATGTCGCCATCGACGATGAGGAAGTCGTTCCCGACGACACCATCGTATTCTCGACGGCGAAAGGCTCGGACAACGTCGGCGACGTCTCGGTCGAGATCAATGTCGAGGAACTCATCGCAGAGTTCGAACGGTCACAGGACGACGAAGCCGCGCGGAAAAAGGAAATACGGCGCCGGCTCGAGGAGATCCGCGAGCAGCGCGAGGCAATGAAGGAGCTGGAGGATACCTTCTCGGGCGATTTCGGAGACGACTAGGAATGCGTTGCGACGGTTTTTCTCCGGTCGTACGGATTATTCATGAACGATTAGGAGTGGTTGCAGGCGAAGCCTTGACCGGGGAGGGGGGCTTTTCAGGAACGCCGTGAACCCATCCATGGGGGCTTCGCACAAACATCCCTGTTTGTGACGATCCTGAAAAGCCCCCCTCCCCGGTCAAGACTCCGCTGATACGTTGCGGCGTTCATGAGTAATCCGCCGCATATCCGGCGCTCAGCGAAACTCCCGTGAGGGGACCATCAGCTCGCCGAGGAGGTGGCTGTGATCGATCATCCTGCGTACGATGACGTGAATCACCTTTCCCTCGATCTGCAGTTCCCCCTCGATTCCCATCAGCCGCGCGGCTAAAAGCACGCCCCGCTGCTCTTCCGCCGTTTTTCTCCAGACGATCAGGTTCACGTGGCCTGATTCATCCTCGAGCGTGATGAAGGTGACGCCGCTGGCACTTCCCGGCCGTTGCTTGGTGATGACCAGACCCGCGACTCGTACCTGCCGTCCGGTCGGCATACTTGCCAGTTGCGCTGCGGGAATATAACGATGACGATTCAGTCGCTGCCGCAACAACGCGACAGGATGCCGTTCGAGCGACATACCCAGGCTTTTGAAATCGGCAACGATGTTCTGTCCTTCGGTGGGCTTTCTGAGCATTGGCGCTGCTTCATAACGATCCAGCGCCGTCAACAAAGGAGTTGGCTCCTCGACGCCTGCGACCGCCCAGCGCACCTTGTGGCGGTGCCCGTCGAGCGGCTTCAGGGCGCCGGCTGCTGCAAGAGCGCTCAAGTCCCTGCGGCTCAGGTTCGCACGCTCGAGTAGTTGTTGAATGCTCGAATAAGCTCTTTTTTCCCGCAGAAGCACTACCTTCCTTGCCGCCGCCTCGGATAATCCCTTGATCTGACGCATGCCGATACGCATCGCCGCCGTTCCGTCTTCCCGTCGCTCCAGGCTGCAATCCCAATCGCTGTGATTGACATCGACCGGCCGTACTTCAACGCCATGACGCCTGAGATCCTGGGTCAGTTGCGAGGCCGAATAGAACCCCATCGGCTGGCTGTTCAGTAATGCGCAAGTGAACGCGGCAGGTTCGTGATGCTTGAGCCAGCAGGAAACGTACACGAGGAGTGCGAAACTGGCGGAATGGGATTCGGGAAATCCGTATTCGCCGAAGCCTTCTATCTGGTGGAAGATCTGCCGCGCAAACTTTTCCGGGTAGCCGCGCTCGCGCATGCCTCGTATCAGCTTATCCTCGAACGGCCCGAGACCTCCCCTGCGTTTCCACGCTGCCATGGCGCGTCGCAGGCGATCGGCTTCGCCCGGCGTGAAGCCCGCGGCCACCACGGCCAGCTGCATCACCTGTTCCTGGAAAATCGGCACGCCCAGCGTCCGCTTCAGGACCGAGCGGACCTCCTCGCTCGGATACTCGACCTGCTCTTCCTTGTTACGCCTCCGCAGGTAGGGGTGCACCATATCTCCCTGTATCGGTCCTGGCCGGATGATGGCGACTTCGATGACCAGATCGTAATAGTTGCGAGGCTTTAGGCGCGGCAGCATTGCCATCTGTGCACGCGATTCGATCTGGAATACGCCCATGGTGTCGGCATCGCAAATCATGTCGTACACCGCGGAATCTTCGGCGGGCACGGTTGCCAGCGAATACTCGCGGCCATCGAAATGCCGGATCAGATCGAAGCTTCGTCGTATAGCCGTCAGCATACCGAGCCCCAGCACGTCGACTTTCAGCAAACCCAGATCTTCGAGATCGTCTTTCTCCCACTGGATGACCGTGCGGTCTTTCATCGTGGCATTCTCGACCGGCACGAGTTCCGCCAGCGGCCCGCGGGAGATGACAAAACCGCCGACGTGCTGCGACAGATGACGTGGAAATCCGATGAGCTGGCGCACGAGCCGGAGCAGCCGCCGAATCACCGGGCTTGCCGGGTCCAGGCCGGCCTCGACGACCCTGCCCGTATCCACTTCCTGGCCGTCCCACCACTGCATCGACCGTGCGAGCCGGTCGACCTGCAGCCCGGAAAGTCCGAGCGCCTTGCCGACGTCGCGAAGCGCGCTGCGCGGCTGGTAGGTAATGACCGTTGCAGCAAGAGCCGCACGTTCCCTGCCGTACTTCCGGTAGATGTATTGAATGACTTCCTCGCGGCGTTCGTGTTCGAAGTCGACGTCGATGTCCGGCGGTTCGTTACGCTCCCTCGAGATGAATCGTTCCACCAGCATTGCCATGCGGGAAGGGTCCACCTCTGTAATACCTAAGCAAAAGCAGACCGCCGAATTGGCCGCCGAACCGCGGCCCTGGCAAAGAATGCCCTGGCTGCGGGCAAAGGCGACGATGTCGTAAACCGTCAGGAAGTAAGCTTCGTACTCGAGACTCCGGATCAGCTCGAGTTCGTGCTCGACGAGCGTCCTGACTTTCGCCGGCGCTCCTTCAGGCCATCTTCGCTGCATACCCTCCTCGCTCAGCTTGCGCAAATGACTCGCCGGAGTTTCTCCGGCCGGCACCAGTTCGTCGGGATACTCGTAACGCAGCTCGTCCAGGGAAAAGTCGATCATTCCGGCAATGCAAAGCGTCTGTTGCCGCAATTCTGCGGGATAGAGGGTTGCCAGTCGTTTTCTGGAACGAAGATATCGTTCACCATTCGGATACAGCGCGAAGCCTGCCCGATCCAGCGTAGTACCCAGGCGTATCGCCGTAACGGTATCCTGCAACGCTCTTCGTTTGCGACAGTGCATGTGCACGTCGCCGCTCGCGACAAGGGGCAGGCGCAGCATTCGGCCCAGCGATTGCAACCGCCGGAGGCGCTCGCGTTCGAGGCCGTCCGCAAGCTGCTCTACCGCAATCCACAGGCGGCCGCGAAACGCCTCCAGTATCCAGCAGTCGCTGTCGTTAAGGAGCAGCCGGTTGTCCGGGATCCACAGCATGAGACAATCCGGCAATCCATCGGCGAATGCGGCGGGTTGCAATCTGTAGCTGCCCTTTTCCGCCGCTCGCCGCCCTTCCGTAATGAGCCGGCACAGGCGTGCGTAGCCACGCCGGTTCTGCGCCAGCGCGACGAGTTTGAGGCTTTCTGAAAGCCTCAACTCGGAGCCGATGATGAGTTTTTTGAGGCCGTACTCCCTGGCGGCTACATGTGCTCTTACGATGCCGGACACCGAACATTCGTCGGTGATCGCCAGGGCTTCGTAGCCCAGTTCGGCGGCTTTGTGCACCAGCTCTTCGGGATGGGATGCGCCTCTCAAGAAAGTGAAATTGCTGAGGGCGTGGAGTTCGGCGTAGGACGGGGTGTCTTTCTGCATTGTTTCCTGCTAACTCGCATTGTTCATGTCTGGCTAGCCGAAGATGCCATGCAGGTGCCAGGTGGCCTCTTTGTGGCGGTTGCGGTAGATCCAGAGGCGTATGCCTTTGGTGTTGACGGCTACGTAGTAGTCCCTGGCGATTCCGTTGCCGTCCCACCAGCCGGTTTCGAGGCGTTCGGGGCCGTCCTCTAGTTTCAGGGGGCCCTGGTATTGCGGGTTGCCCTCCCGTGCTATGAGAGCCAGCGGTTCGGGGAGCATCCAGAGAGGTCGACGCAGCAGCAGGCTGCTGGTGCGCCGGATGTCGGCGAGCAGGAGCGGTGAGTGGTGCGCATGCCAGTGATTCGACATGGCGGCACAGGGCGGCAGCCGGGGGCCCGGTGACTCCGTTTCTGCCTTCCTCCAGGCATATTGCGGGCGATGTTCGGCTACGGTGGTGACGCCGTGTACGCCGCCATCGTTGCCAAGACGCACGGACAATCGTTCCGTCAGACGCGTGATGGACGTGTTGCGCCGCTGGCCGCTGGTCTGAAAAAAATTGCCTTCATCCGCCTGTAATGCCTGCCCTGCGCCGCTTCGTAAACGAATTGAGATGACGGGCTCCGGCAAAACCAGGCGGTCGAACCGGATGGCGAGCAGCTCGAACCATTGCTCTTTTTTTCGGCCGGTCTGCCTGCAGCCGAGCGTAAGATGCGTTGCCGGCGCACGCAGATGAAAAAAACTGAACTGGACATGCCGTACTTCGATCTGTCGCGTCGTCAGAAAGCGTTCGAGATTCGACAGCAGTTGCAGACAGGCCTCTAGCAACATTTCGCTGTCACTTTGCTCTTCGGGCAATTCGCACTCTTCGCTGAATCGTTCGGGCGCCCGGTAGCTCCTTCGGGGATCGGGTAAACGTCCGAGTGCCCGGTCGAGTTGCAGTAACCGGGCGGCGCCGAACCGCCGGGCGAAACCCTGTCTTGGCAGACGCAGGCAATCGCCTATGCAGTAAATGCCCATGCCGTTCAAGGATTCGCGAACGGACTCCGGCCATTCCAGGCAACGCAACGGCAGCGAGCTTAAAGCTCCGGCGAGATTTGTCGTATCGTCGATTGAAACGCTCCTGCCGGCTCTGGCCAGCCAGACGGATGCCAGTGCCGTGGGTGCAATCGCCATCGAAGGCTTGAAACCCTGCTCTGCAAGCCCGCTTTCGACTTGTTGCCGTAATGCCTTGATGTCGCCAAAGAGTCGCAGGCTTCCGCGGATTTCCAGAAGCAACAGGTCAGGTGGCTCCAGGCTGACGATCGAGGTAAAACGCCCGGCCCAGACAGCCAGGCGTTCCAGCACGCGGCTTTCCTTCTCCGCGTTACGCTCTTCAAGTTTCAGCGACGGCGCCAGCGCCAGAGCTGCATTGATCGACAAGCCGGGGGTGATTCCGAGCCGTTCTGCCCTGGTACTGGCCAGCAACACCCGCCGGTTACCCTGCTGGTTCTCGAAGACGACGTCTGGCATCGACTTATTGCGCGCGTTCAATGCTTCCAGAGGCAATGAAGGAAAATGATTGCAAAGCCACAGTTGCCGGGCCCCCGTACGCTTTGCGCCGGCCGGTGGATCGTCCGGCTGCAATTCCGTAAGCGGTGCAAGGGAGAGGGACTGCTGGGCCGGATTGGTCTTTGCAATGCGGGTCTTTGCAGGCCGGTCCGATGACTTCAGCGGGCGGCGTGGTTCCGTGACAGGGGGAGTCTGGCCATCTTCCCGTTGCGCGGGCACTTTGTCCGGGGGCGGCGGCACCAGTTACTCCGCATAGTCTTGGACATAATGATGTATTACGCCGGACACGGTGACCGGGCGTCCGCCGCGGCTTTTCAGAATGCGTACGTCCGTTCCCTGCTCGCCTGCAGTGAGTGCTATGCGCAACGCAGCGGCGGAAGCCTGCGTCGCTGCTTCAAGCGGACGAAACGCAATGGCCCAGCTCTGCCCCTTCTCGGCAGCCAGTTGCAGACGTCGACTCGTCCTGTTGTCCAATGCGTCCGACCAGACGAGAACCGCCGCACAATTTCCGGACGACAGCGCCTGTTCCGCAGCCCACAGAGCTTCGATGCCCTGCCGGGAATGCACGACCAGCATGTGTGCGAGATTGATGCCCCACTGCAGCAGCGCCGGCGGATAAGGCTGAAACGGCGGCGCGATCCAGGCAATCCAGCCTGCTTCCTGGTCGCCACCGGAGGCATGGCGATTCACGTGCGGACCAGGTTCCTCCACATTACTGAGACGCGCCAGCGCCGGCATCAGCAGTTTAAGTTCACCCATGCCGTGATGTTCCAGCAGGATTTCGGTCAGCGCATATGATGGCCAGCCGCCACCCGGCAAATGACCATCAAGCCTTGCATAGCCGGTGGGATAAGCGGCAGGCCCCCTCGAAGCCTCCTGGATGGACTCGCGCAGCGACTCACGAAGGGACTCGCGAAGGGATTCATCAGGGGTACCGGGCTGGCTTCCCCGCCAGACCCGCGGGTTCTTAAGCAAATGGAGGAGTGCGTCATTCACCGTCTTTCAGGGCCTGGTCAATGCAGCGGCAAACCGTCGCGAATCACACCGACGACGACGCCTTCGATGACCATGGTCTGGGAATTCAGATCGACTTTTATCGGTTCGAAGTCATCGTTCTCCGGCATGAGCCATACCAGCGAACCTTCCTGACGATAGCGTTTGACGGTAACCTCATCTTCGACCCTGGCGACCACGATCTGCCGGCTGCGCACTTCCGGCGTGCGATGTACGGCAACCAGGTCACCATGCAGGATGCCGACATTCTTCATACTCATGCCTTCAACCCGTAACAGGTAATGCGGTTTGGGATTGAACAGGGCCTGATCGATTCTGTAATGAGTCTCGATATGTTCTTCTGAGAGTATCGGGCTGCCGGCGGCGACCCTGCCGACCAGCGGTAAACCGAGTTGTTCACGAAGCGAATCTTTCAGTTGAATGCCTCGCGAGGCGCCTGGTATGAGTTCCAGCACCCCCTTTCGCTGCAGGGCCCGCAGATGCTCCTCGGCGGCGTTGGCCGACTTGAAACCGAGTTCCCGGGCGATTTCCGCACGTGTGGGCGGCATGCCGGATTCGGCGATAAAATCCTGAATTACTTGAAGTATTTGAGACTGCCTGGGGGTCAGCTGGGCCATGGTAGAGGATCCTGTACAGATAAACAGTATCTGTGAGTATATACAGGAAAGAGGATTTGTAAATACTGTCGAGGAATCCCGAACCCTGCACCCCGGATCGAGCAGGTGCTTCAAGCTCGGGTCATGCACGGGTCGACACCCACGCTGCCGGCACCCTGACCGTTGACCGGCCATATTGCAGGTTGGTGCAACCTGCTATGATTGCGCGCGCTTGCGCGGTGCGGCACCACAGCGCAAAAACCTGTCGCGGATACACGACATTTCACGAATAAAAACCCGCAGATCATTGAAGATACAGTCTGTTTAGGAAATAATGCGCGGGCCGTTTTATTCCAACAGAGGAAATTTGGATGATGATTAAGAATGTACTGAAAGTGAGCGCACTTGTGCTCGTCCTCGGTGTAGCGGGTGGTTGCGCCACCGGCAACGAAGCACTCGACCGAGTACAGGCTACCGCGGACGGTGCAGCAAGAGATGCGGCGGCAGCCAAATCTGCTGCAGAAGCGGCACGCGCAGCAGCAGACAGCGCTGCACAGGCAGCAAGAAATGCGCAGAGCACAGCCGACGAGGCCCTGTCAGCGGCCGAGGAAGCTCAGTCTTGCTGCGATGCAAACCGTGACCGTCTGGAACGCATGTTCCAGAGGTCCATGTCGAAGTAGCGTCAGACTACGGGGACTTATTCAGACGCCGCGCTTGTCGCGGCGTTTTTTATCGTCCGCCCCACGCGCGCCGGAATGCCGTCCGCGCGCTCCAGCAGCTGTTCCGCAAAATCCCAGTCGAGTTCACCGGGTTTCGAGTTGGTAGCCGCGACGAATTGCACCGTCAATGACGTCAGCCTGCCGCGCATCGGTGCTTCGCTCGTCGCCGCTTTGGCGGACTCCCTCGCAGGATCGATTGTGGCAGGATCGACAATAGCCAGCCCATCGAGGTCCTCGTCGACCGGCGCCGGAACCATGTCCAGCGTTCGGTGAACCTCCAGATGCAGTTGCTCGCCGTCCCAGCCCATTTTCACCGGCTCATTGATGACCCGCACCTCGGTATTGATGCCGACCTGGTCGAACAGAAACTCGATATCTTCGGGAAACATGCGTATGCAGCCGTGAGTGACCTGCATGCCGACGCCGGCCGGCCGGTTGGTGCCGTGGATGAGGTAGGCACCGCTCGAGAGCCCGAGGCGCATGGCATGACGGCCGAGCGGGTTGTCGGGGCCGGGGGGTACCACGCGCGGTAACGGCCGCCCCTCCTCCTCGTGTTCCTTGCGCACCGAATCCGGCGGATACCACGCGGGGTTACGCACTTTCGACACGATGCGAGTCAGTCCGATCGGTGTCTCCCAGTCCATGCGGCCGATGCTCATCGGATACGTCATGACCACCGGTGGCTCCCCGGCTTTCGGTGCCGGGTAGTAGTACATGCGGTACTCCGCGAGGTTCAGGACAACGCCTCTGCGCGGTCCGGACGGCAACACGAAGCGGGTCGGCAGCACCACGGTTGTGCCCTCGCCCGGCAGCCATGTATCAACGCCCGGATTTGCACGAACGATGTCCTCATAGCCAAGGCCGTGACGGCGCGCAATGTCGATCAGCGTATCGTCGGCCCGAGCCACGACCGAGCTCACGGCGCCTATGACATCGTTGCCCTCCGGCGGCAATTCGTACACCTCGGCGCGCGCCGCGGTGACCGCGGTCAGCAACAGCAAGGAAGGCCACAAACGGCCGGCAGTGGTTTTCATCGGTTCTTCCCCATTTTTAAGGCACTGTACCTTCTGGTGGCCCTTATTGCCCGGCCTCATCGGCTTCCAGCACTTCCGTCTCCGACTCTGATGCGGCAAGCCAGTTCTGTATCGCCTTGCTCTTCATGACTCGCTCGGGATACCGGGAGGCCGCTTGCGGCAGTACGATCCCGTAGGTCCTGAAACGGAATACCACCGGTGCGTACATCGCATCCGCAATGCTGAAATTCTCGAACAGCCAGCCGTCACCTGCACCATAACGGCTGCGGCAATCGGCCCAGATGGCAATCACGCGATTGATATCTGTCATAACGGCATCCGTAAGAGTCACTTTACGGCCCATCGCCCGGCAGTTCATAGGCATTGCTTCACGTAATGCCACGAAACCGGAGTGCATTTCGGCGCTGATGGAACGGGCATGGGACCGCGCGGCCGCTTCCCCGGGCAAAAGCCTCCTGTCCGGCCATCGTTCCGCCACGGTCTCCGCAATTGCAAGCGAGTCCCAGACCGGCTGTCCGTCGAGCAGCAGAACCGGCAATTTTCGTGCCGGCGAGATGCTGCCGATTCGTTCTGCGAACTCCGGGGTGTCCAGGGGAACGCGTACTTCTTCAAAGTCGATCCCGGCCTCCGAAAGCAGAAACCAGGAGCGCAACGACCAACTCGAATAGTTCTTGTTGCCTATGAACAGGACCGGCTTCATGCGGCTTTACGTATCCCGTACTCCCGAGACGCTCATTATTTCACAGTTGGCCTCCGGCCACAGGGGAAGCGCGCAAGCCGGCAATTGACCGCTATGGCTGCCGCCGGTAGCCTTTCCTCGTCGATACGAACCGGTGCATCGAGATGGGCGTCAGTATTTCGGTAGATCTTACGGACCGCGACCTCCGGTTTTTCCGCTACGCCGTCAGGAAATCACGCGATGCCGTCCGGGATGCGGACGAGCAGGAAATCATCGAGGCGATACAGTCGGTCGTCGATGTCATCAAGGTTGAAAGCCCGCTGCCGGACTTCATCTCGCGCCGACTGCCGGATCTCGACTCGATGATCGCGATGCTAAAGGACGCGGAATGGAAACTGCCGAAACTGGATCGCGAGCGCTTACTCGCGACGTTCGTCTATTTCGGAGATCCGGAGGACATTATTCCGGACGACATCCCGGGAATCGGCTTCATCGACGACGTAATACTCATCGAATTGCTGATTCGCGATCTGCGGCACGTTCGGGAAGCCTATGTCGACTTCTGCAAATACCGCTCGAGCTACAGCTCGAAATTCGCTGACGATGGGGATAGGGTCGCAAAACGTAAGCGCCTCGAGACAAAACGCAAGCAATTGCACGACAGAATGAAGCGAAGGCAGAAGCGCGACCGGACGACCGCGCTGTGGTGAGGCTTTATACTTTATAGAAGTGCTGTAGGAGCCCGCCATTGCGGGCGACCACGCTAGTGGGGACTGCGCCGCGTCCGTCTGGTGCGACTTCCGGGACTGCGGGGGTCGTGACGATCGCCGAAGGCACTTCGCCGATCGCTGCAGATGTCGCCCGCAATGGCGGGCTCCTGCAGCGCTTCTAGTACCGCATCAGGATGGAGCCCCAGGTAAAGCCTCCGCCAAACGCTTCCATCAGGATAAGCTGACCGCGTTTTATCCGTCCGTCGCGAATGGCCACGTCGAGCGCCATCGGGACGGAGGCGGCTGAAGTGTTGCCATGATCCTGCACCGTCAGGATCACTTTTTCCATTGGCAGCTCCAGCCGCTTCGCCGTCGCCTGGATGATACGCAAATTGGCCTGGTGCGGAATAAGCCAGTCGATTTCGTCTTTCTGCACGTTGTTGGCGGCAAGCGCCTGCTCGGCCACGTTACCCAGCGTCTTGACCGCAACCTTGAAGACTTCGTTGCCGCTCATGATGATCTTCGCATCGCCGAGTCCGGCCTTGTGCAGATCTTTCGAAGCGCCGACCGGATAGTAGAGAAGATCCTTGTATTGTCCGTCCGCGCCCAGGTGGCAGGAAATGATGCCGGGTTCGTCCGACGGTTTGATGATCACCGCGCCGGCGCCGTCACCGAACAGCACGCAGGTGCTGCGATCGTTCCAGTCGACCAGTTTCGAGATGATCTCGGCGCCGATGACCAGCGCGCACCCGGATTCGCCGGCCCGGACGAACTTGTCGGCGGTAGTCAGTGCGTAAATAAATCCGGTGCAGGCCGCTTCGATACTGAACGCAGGACAGCCGTGAATTCCCAGGCGATGCTGCACCAGCGTTCCGATGTTCGGAAAGATGAGGTCGGGACTCGTGGTTCCCACTACGATCAGATCGACGTCATCGGCCGTGACGCCTGCGGTTTCCATCGCAATCTTCGCCGCCTCGACGCACAGATCCGAGGTGGTCTGGTCCTCGGCAGCGATGTGGCGCCGCTCCACCCCCGTACGGGTGCGTATCCACTCGTCGGTGGTATCGACCATCTTTTCCAGATCGGCGTTGGTCAGGATGCGTTCAGGAAGGAAACGGCCGGTCCCTGCGATGCGCGAGTTGATCATGCGGCTTCCTGTTGCAAGAGGTTGCCGATCTGTACCGGCACCTGGTTTTTTACCTCGACCAGTGCCGTTTCGATTGCATGCTGAAATGCGTATGCGTCGGCGCTGCCGTGACTCTTGATGACAATACCATTAAGTCCCACGAGAGACGCACCGTTATAGTTCCTCGAGTCCATTTCGATTGCCAGGCTTTTCAGCACCGGAGCGGCGAACAACGCCTGCACCCTGGTGAGGAGCGAGCGGGTGAACGCGCGGCGGAGATAATGCGAGGCGAGCCCGACCGTTCCCTCCATCGTCTTCAGGGCAACGTTGCCGGTGAAACCGTCTGTGACGACGACGTCGGCCTTGCCGGAGAAAATCTCGTTGCCTTCGATGTAGCCGACATAGTTCAGTCCGCTCGCGCGGAGGAGGGTCGAGGCATCCTTGATCGCCTCATGGCCTTTGGATGCTTCGACCCCGATGTTCAGCAGGGCAACCCGCGGGCGCTCGATGCGCCTTATGTCGCTGGTGACGATCGACCCCATGAGGGCAAACTGGAACAGCAACTCGGCATCGCTGGCGGTGTTTGCTCCGAGGTCCAGCATGTGTACCGTTCCCCCGATCGCCGGCAATTCGGCAATGATCGCAGGACGCTCGATGCCGGGAAGCATCTTCAGGACGAACCTGGCAGTCGCCATCAGCGCTCCCGTATTGCCGGCACTGACGCAGGCGTCCGCAGCCCCTTCCTTGACCAGATCGATGGCGATGCGCATCGACGAGTCCTTCTTTTTTCGCAACGCATCGGCGGCGGACTCGGACATGCCGACGACTTCCGTGGCGTGCCGGATGCTGAGTCTCTGCCCTACTCCCGAAAGGTTCGTTACAAAACCAGCCAGTTCGTCATTGTTCCCGACCAGCACGAGTTCCAGATTCGGATGTTTCTCCAGCGAGGCAACGGCGGCGCGCACGACGACCTCGGCGCCGAGGTCGCCGCTCATCGCATCGAGCGCTATTACAGATTTGTTTCCCACGGAAACCTATGGGCGGCCGGGTTCAGTCGAATGCGCGAGGACACTTCATGCCGCGCTTTGGTGACGCCGGGCTCCCGAGACTGAGGGGGCTACTCTTCGTCGTCTTCTTCGACTTGTGCGAGGACCTGGTTGCCCCGGTAGAAACCGTCCGGCGTGACGCGGTGACGCAGATGCGTTTCACCCGTGGTCGGATCGACCGACAGCGCAGGGGCAGTCAGTTTGTCGTGCGAGCGACGCATACCACGCCGTGCGGGTGTCTTGCGACTCTTTTGTACAGCCATTTCATTCTCCGTTGAACGATGGCGCAGTCGCACCATCACTGGTTTCGTCCGGCACCAGCAATCTGACCCGCCAACTCTGGTTTCCTGCCTAACCTCTTAAGTGTCGGTCTCGTCTTCGATCTGGCGTTCGGACATTGTCGACCGCAGACCCGCAAACGGGCGTATCCTTTCGTCGCTGACGGCGGGGACCGCGTCCTCAGTTGCATCGCAGCCCTCCCCCGGCTGGTGCAAAGCCGACAGCGGCAACGCCATGATCAATGTTTCTTCGAGAATATCCAGCGGCCTTATCGTAGCCCCGTCGATCTCCCAGACGTCATGGTCACCGGTTGCGCCTTCCACGGACGCCGCTTCGTCCGCGCCTGCCAGCAGCAACTTCAGGTCCTCGTCCAGGGTCAATTGCATCGGCCCGAGACAGCGCTGACAGACCGCCGGGACTCGTGCAACGACTCGACCCTCGAGCGCCGGGAACCGCCGGCTGCGGTCCACCCAGCCGAACTTCAGTCTAATCGCTACCGGTGTCTGCCGCCATTCCTGCGGAACCTGTTCCGGCGTGAGCGAGGAAAGATCCGCGTCCAGCACCTCGATCAGTCCCGAGAAGGTCTGCAATTCTACCTGTTTTTCAACTACTTGGCCAAGGTCCGCCAGCTCCGCTGGCGAGCTCGAGTCTAGCAGTGGATTGGGCATGGCGCGCGCATGATAAGGACCTCGATCGCGACTGTCAAAGTCCGCCGCCGCTTCCGGGCATTGCGGCGCACGTCCTTTGATGCAGGTTACACTGCCGGGGCGAATCTCGGACCCCGGTCATCCATAGCCCTGATTGTCCATAAAAAACCATCCATGCAGAATCCCTCGGCCCCACCCATCATCCTTGCGTCGTCGTCGCATTACCGGCGCGGACTCCTCGACCGTATCCTGACCGAGTACCAGAAGGTGTCCCCCGACGTCGATGAGGCACGCGAGGGTGACGAGGCGCCGCGGGCGCAGGCGGCAAGGCTTGCCCGCAAAAAGGCCGAGGCAGTCGCCAGCAGCCATCCGAAACATCTCGTTATCGGCGCAGATCAGCTCGCGGTCCTGGAGGAACGCGTGCTCGGCAAGCCGGGAGATCACCAGAACGCCGTAGAGCAGTTGCTCGCATCGTCCGGCAAGGCGTTGCAGTTTCTGACCGCAGTCTGCGTCCTCGATCCCGTGGGGCGACGCCGCTACGAACATGTCGATGGAACGCTGGTCCGGTTTCGGCGCTTCGACCGTCGCCTGGCGGAAAATTACCTGCGTCACGATAAACCTTACGACTGTGCCGGGAGTTTCAGGGTAGAGGGCGCAGGCTTCGTCCTGTTCGAGTCCGTGACGACGGACGACCCGACCGCACTGATCGGCTTACCGATGATCTGGCTGGCGGGGAAACTGCAGGAGCTCGGGTACCTGTTGAAGTAGACGTACCTCGATGCTGCTTCGAAGGGTCGCCCGCAATGGCGGGCTCCTACAGCGAACGATTCGTACATCGTGCGACTGTAGGAGCCCGCCATTGCGGGCGACCCTCCAGACTCAAAAGAAACCGACACAAAAAAATTGCCGCCGGCTCACGAAGGGGGGTAAGTGAGCCGGCGACAGACGCCATCGTTACTCCTTGCATTCGTTGCACAAAACAACAATGGCCTTTACTCGCGGGCTGAAAGGTTCTCCGTCGTTTTTGCCTCGAGGACGGCGAGGTTCTCCGTCGGCGCAGTCAAAGTGCTGCTGAATTTCATTGCCGCCCTGAAATCCTGCCGCGCCTGTTCGATATCGCCCGAC
>Ga0299913_10001381_pt1 | contig 17840 bp, 15 predicted proteins | sample RVTome_9_FD_201360 | JGI IMG/M metagenome (GOLD analysis project Ga0299913, IMG submission 201360) | Soil microbial communities from uranium-contaminated site in the Upper Colorado River Basin, Wyoming, United States - RVT155D38 (version 2) ... | reverse complement strand
CGTACTTGTAGTAGATGCGCGCGGGGGTGTCGAGCGCCTTCTCCAGCCGCCGCGCGCGGTACAGCGGCGCCGGCCGCCACAGCTTGTAGACGTCGAGCACCACGCCGGGGATGTCGATGAAGCGGTCCTGGCTGACCTCCTGGCCGATCAGGGCCATCGGGAACAGCGGCGCCAGGTCGTCCGGCCCGATCGGCTGCCCGGTGCCGGGGTGCAGCACCGGCGGCGCCGGCGAGGGGAGGTCGGCCTGGATGTTGTACCAGGCAGTGGGGATCTCGCCCTCCGGCAGCATGATCTTGGTCAGCTCGCTCATCGTGGCGGCCTCCTTGCCTGCGCTCCTGACCGGCCGGATCAACCTAACCCCAGCAGAAGCCTGTGACATCAAGCGTCGTCCCAATGGGGCGTTTGGCCCTAGCCTTCCTCGGATGGACGAGCCGTTCGATCTACGCGTCGTGCCGCTGGCGAGGATCGTGCCGCACGAGGAGTCGGAGCCGCGACGGGTAGCGAAGATCGTCGGGCGGCTGGCGTCGGACACCGTGCTGGCGAACCCGCCGCTGGTGGCCGACGTGGACGACCGGCTCGTGCTGCTGGACGGCGCGAACCGGGTGGCCGCGCTGCGCATGCTGGACTACCGGTACGCGATCGTGCAGGTGGTGCCGCCGGCGAAGCTGCGGCTGGAGATGTGGCACCACGCGCTGCTGGACACCACCCCGGAGCGGCTGCGCGCCGCCCTGGCGACCGCGCCCGAGGTGACGCTGCGGCCGGCGCCGGACGAGGGGCTGTGCATGGTGCTGCTGGCCGACGGCGGCAGCTACGCCGCCGCGCCCGAGCCGGGTGCGCACCCGTTCGAGGCGCTCAACGCGCTCGTCGGCTCCTACCTGGATCGCGCGGTGGTGCGGCGCACCACGGACCCGCGGCTGGCCGCCCACCCGGACGCCGCGGCGGTGGTCGCCTTCCCGCAGCTGAGCCTCGCCGACGTGTTCGGCGCCGTGCGCGCCGAGGAGCGGCTGCTGCCGGCCGGGATCACCCGCTTCGTGCTCACCGGTCGCGTGCTGCTGCTCAACGCCGCGCTCGACCCGCTGCGCTCCGACCGGCCGGTCGACGAGCTGAACGACTGGCTCGCCGGGCTCGTCGCCGGGCGCCGCGCCGAGGGCAGGATCCGGCACTACCCGGAGGCCGTCTACGTCCTGGATGACTAGCGTCCTGTGAGTGGCGATGGGGCCTATAGCACTCATCGCCACTCACCGGCAGCCGTAGGCTGCACTCGTGGTGATGAGCCCGGCGCGGCCGCCGATCCGGCTGCAGACGATCACGGCCGCGGCGCGCACGACGCCGGGCCGCCTCGGCCTGTTCACGGTGGCCCTTCTCGTGCTGTGCCTGGTCTTCGGGCTGGCCAGCGCGGCGAGCCTGCAATCGCGGTCGGACGCCCTCGGCGACGTGGTCACCAGCAGCCAGCCGCTCGCCGTCGCCGCGCAGGACATCTACCGCTCGCTTTCCGACGCCGACGCGACCGCGGCCAGCGCGTTCCTGGCCGGCGGCGTCGAGCCGCGGCAGGTGCGCCAGCGGTACGAGAGCGACATCGCGCAGGCCGGAACGGCGCTCGCGGCCGCAGCCAGCGCGGCCAGGACCTCGGAGCAGGCGAGCCGCTCGGTGGCCGAGCTGTCCACCTACCTGCCGGTGTACACCGGGCTGGTCGAGGCGGCGCGCGCGAACAACCGGCGCGGCCTGCCGGTCGGTGCCGCGTACCTGCGCGAGGCGTCCGGGCTGATGAGCGCCACGCTGCTGCCGGCGGCACGCCAGCTGTACGACAGCGAGACCGCGCGGCTGGCCAGCACCGAGGACCGCGCTACGCCGGTTCCGTGGCTGGAACTGCTGGTCGGGCTGCTCACGATCGGCGCGCTGGTGGCCGCCGGCGTGTTCCTGCGCCGGCGGACGAACCGGGTGTTCAACGTCGGACTGCTGGCCGCGACGGTGGCGAGCCTGCTGGTGCTGCTGTGGGTGGTGGTCACCGCGATCAGCGTGTCGGTCAACGTGGGGCAGGCCCGCGAGCACGGCTCGGCGCAGGTGCAGATGCTGGCCACCGCGCGCATCGCGGCGCTGGAGGCCCGCGGCGCCGAGACGCTGACCCTGGTGGCCAGGGGAGCCGGCAGCGAGTACGAGGAGCAGTACGGCGAGATCGTCGAGCGACTGGGTGGTTCGTCGGGGCTGCTCAACCGGGCGCGCGACGCGATCGACGATCCGGAGGTGCGGGCCCTGGTCGACGACGCCATGGCGCAGCTCGGGTCGTGGCGCGACGCGCACGGCGAGATCCGCCGGCTGGACGACTCCGGCGAGTACAACGAGGCGGTCACCCTGGCCATCGGCGACGAGGGCGCCGGCCCCGCGTTCACCGCGGTCGACGAGCGGCTCGGCAAGGCCATCGCGCTCAGCACTCAGCGGTTCGACGCCGAGGTGGCCGCGGCCCGTTCGGCGCTTTCCTGGTCGGTTCCGGGCGTGGTGTTGTTGATGGTGCTGGCCGTCGCCGGCATCGGGTGGGGCATGTGGCAGCGGCTCAAGGAGTACCGGTGATGGCGGCACTGCAAGTACCACCATTGGGGGTCCGGGCGGTACTTGGAGTACCGCCGTTGCGGCGGGTCTGGCTGCTGGTCGCGGCGGCCGTGCTGCTCGCCGGGTGCAGCGTGGAGGCCGCGCCACCGGCCGACCAGCAGGTCAGCTTCCGCCAGCCGGAACCGGTCGGCGCCAGCGTGCTGGCCGGCCCGGCTACCACGACCACCGGGCCGCCGCCGGCCGCCTGCGACGTGACGGCGAGCCTGCGGCCGGAAGGTCTGCTGCCGCCGGAAGGGCAGATGCCGGCCGGCTCCACCATGGCCGCCATCGTGGCGAGCGGGCGGCTGCGCGTCGGCGTGGACCAGAACAGCTACCTGTTCGGCTTCCGCGACTCGTTCAGCGGCGAGCTCGAGGGGTTCGACATCGACATCGCGAGGCAGGTGGCCAAGGCGCTGTTCGGCGACCCGAGCCGCATCCAGTTCGTCACGCTGACCTCGGCGCAGCGCATCCCAGCGCTGCAGCAGAACCAGGTGGACATCGTGGTGCGCACCATGACGATCACCTGCGAGCGCAAGAACGACGTGGACTTCTCCACGGTCTACTACCAGGCGGGGCAGCGGGTGCTGGTCGACCGCGGCGCCGGGTTCACCAGCCTGGACTCGCTCGCCGGCCGGCGGGTGTGCGCCGCGAGCGGGTCGACGTCCATCGCCAACCTGGCCAAGGCGCCGTCCAAGCCGGTGCCGGTGGCCGTGCCGAACTGGACCGACTGCCTGGTGATGCTGCAGCAGGGCCAGGTCGACGCGGTCTCCACCGACGACAACATCCTGGCCGGCCTGGCGGCCCAGGACCGGTCGACCGAGGTGGTCGGGCCGCGGCTGTCCGAGGAGCCGTACGGCATAGCGGTCGCCAAGGGCCGCGAGGACCTGGTGCGCTTCATCAACGCCGTGCTCGAACGGATCCGCGCCGACGGCACCTGGACGGCGATCCACCAGAGCTGGCTGGCCGAGCTCGGGGCGGTGCCGGCCCCGCCGCCGGCGCGGTACCTGCCGTGACGCTGGACGAGGTGGACCGGGTGCTGGAGCGGCTCGGCGCCGACAGCGACCGGATGGCCGAGCGGCTGGTGCGGCTCGACGGGCACCAGGGCCACCGGCTGCTGGACAGCGCGTCGCTCACCGCGGACAACCAGCGGCGGTGGGCCGCCGCCAAGGTCGCGACCGCGGCGCTGTGGGCGAACTTCGAGGCGTACCGCTCCGCGCTGGCGCAGGCCCGCACGCTGCGCGGCCAGCGGCAGCGGCTCTCCGACGCCGACCTGGCGAAGCTGGCGTCGCTGCTCGGCGGCCGGTCGGTCGAGCTGCCGGCGGACGACCGCAGCCTCAGCCCGGAGTGGGTCAGCTTCGACGAGCTGACCAGCAGGATGAACGACGACTACGCCACCGTCATCGCGCTGGTCACCAGGGCCGCCGACGCGTGGTCGACGCTCGCGCACCGGCTGGACCCGCCGACCGCGCTGCTGGGTACGGCCCGGTCGACCGCCGGCGAGCTCGGCATGGCCGACGACGCCGAGCTGGTCGCGGTCGCCGACGGGCTGGCGAGGCTGCAACATCAACTGGGCTCCGCTGACCCGCTCGTCGAGCACCCCGACCTGGACGGCGCGCTGCGCGCGATCGCCGCAAGGCTGGACCGGGTCGTCGAGCGGCTGGCCACCGTGCAGCGACTGAAGGCCGGGTACCCGGAGCAGCGCGATGCACTGGTCGAGCGCATCGCGCAGGTCGAGGCGGCCGAGCGGGACGCGGCCGACCTGCACGGTACGGTCCGCGCGAAGATCGCCGCGGCCGGTCCGGCGCCGGCGCCGGGTGCCGCCGCCGCGCTGCGCACCGGCGTCGTCGAGCTCGACGAGCTGCACGACGGCCAGGAGTGGACGCTGCTGGCCCGGCGGTTCGAACGGCTCGACGCGCAGGTCGCCGACGCGCGGGCCGCCGCGGTAGCGTCCAGGGAAGGCCTGCAGCAGCTGCTCGACCGGCGCGCGGAGCTGCGTGGACGGCTGGCGGCGTACCGCGCCAAGGCGGGGCGGCTCGGCCACGGCGAGGACGACACGCTGCGGGAGCTGCACCGGCGGGCGCACGACCTGCTGTGGGCCGCACCGTGCGACCTGGCGGCGGCGACCAGGGCGTTGAACGGCTACCAGCAGGCCGTGCTGGTGGCTACGGGACAGCAACGGGGGGAGGTCGCGCAATGATCACGTGCACCCGCGAGGGCTGCGGCGGGAAGGTGGAGGACGGCTTCTGCGACGTCTGCGGCCTGGCGCCGGCGGCACCGGCAGCGGAACGTGGGCGTCCCGCGGCTCACAAGACGGATGGTGGGACGCCCGCGTCCCGCGGGGACGGGGCGGCCGCACTCGGGGGCGGCCAGGCGGCGCGCGAGGACGAGCTGCCACCCACGGCGGCCGGCACCATGCCGTGGCGCAGCTCGGCCACCCGCAGCTCGCGCCGGGGCACCAGCCGAACCCGCCGCGGACAGCTCGGGATCGGGCTGGTCGAGGTGCCGAGCGTGGCGTACCGCGACCCGGCGGCCGCGGTGCTGGAAAACCCCGAGGTGGCGGAGAACAAGCGGTTCTGCAGCAAGTGCGGCGCACCGGTCGGCCGGGGCAAGGACGGCCAGCCCGGCCGCACCGAGGGCTACTGCACCCAGTGCGGCGCACACTTCTCGTTCACCCCGAAGCTCGCCAGTGGCGACCTGGTGGCCGGCCAGTACGAGGTGCTCGGCTGCCTCGCGCACGGCGGGCTCGGCTGGATCTACCTGGCCCGCGACCACAATGTGTCCGACCGGTGGGTCGTGCTCAAGGGCCTGCTGGACACCGGCGACGCCGACGCGATGGCCGCCGCGCTGGCCGAGCGGCGCTTCCTCGCCGAGGTCGAGCACCCCAACATCGTGCGGATCTACAACTTCGTGCAGCACTTCAACGAGCGCAGCCGCAGCAACGTCGGCTACATCGTCATGGAGTACGTCGGCGGCGAGTCGCTGCGCGACATGCTGCGTGCCCGCCGCAAGGAGGAAGGCCCGGCGGCCGCGCTGCCGCTGCCGCAGGTGATCGCGTACGGCGTCGAGGCGCTGCGCGCGCTCGGCTACCTGCACGGCCTCGGGCTGATCTACTGCGACTTCAAGCCGGACAACGTGATCCAGACCGAGGAGCAGGTCAAGCTCATCGACCTCGGCGCCGTGCGGCGGGCCGACGACGACGAGGGCAGCGTGTGGGGCACGATCGGCTACCAGGCGCCCGAGGTGGCCGTCGAGGGGCCGTCCGTGGCGTCCGACATCTACACCGTGGGCCGCGCGCTGGCCGTGCTGGCCTTCTCGTTCGACTTCACCAAGCGCTACGTCGACCGGCTGCCGGACGCCGCCGAGGTGCCGGTGCTGGTCAGGTACCCGTCGTTCACCCGGGTGCTGCTGCGCGCCACCGACCCCGACCCGGACCGCCGCTTCGAGTCGGCCGACGAGATGAGCGTGCAGCTCGCCGGGGTGCTGCGCGAGGTGCTCGCGGCCGACGACGGGCAGCAGCGGCCAGGCGCGTCGACGCTGTTCACCCCGGAGCGGCGCACCTTCGGCGCCGACCTCGTCCGCGATCCGTCCACAGTGGACCTCACGGCGGCGCCGTCGGCCGAGGTGCTGACCGCGGCGCTGCCGCTGCCGCAGGTCGACACGTCAGACCCGGCGGCCGGGCTGCTCGCCACGCTCGCCGCGTCCGACCCGGCGGAGCTGGTGGAGGCGCTGGGCAACACCGGCGAGTCTTCGGTGGAGGTGCGGCTGCGGCTGGCCAGGGCGCACATCGAGCTCGGTGACCCGCCCGCGGCGATGGCCGTGCTGACCGCGCTGGCCAGGGACGAGTCGGGCGACTGGCGCATCGACTACTACGGCGGGCTGGCCGCGCTGGCCGCCTCGTCAGGGGATACCGCGCAGGTGGAGCAGGCCAGGGCCGCCTTCGACGAGGTGTACGGCGCGCTGCCCGGCGAGGCCGCGCCCAAGCTGGCGCTGGCCGCGTGCGCCGAGTGTGCCGGCGACCTGGCGGCGGCCGCCCGCTACTACGAGTACGTATGGCGCACCGACCACTCCTACGTCAGCGCGGCGTTCGGCCTGGCCAGGGTGCGGCTGCGGCAGGGCGAGCGGGCCGCGGCCATCGAGGTGCTGGAGTCGGTGCCGGCCACGTCGAGCCACCACATCGCGGCGCAGGTGCGGGCCGTGCTCGCCACCACGAAGGGCGACCTGACCGACGCCGAATCTCCCGCCACCGGCCGGGGGGCTGATTCTCCCTCCTCCGGCCGGGGGGCCGCGCTGGTGCGCGCCGGCGAGCGGCTCGGCGGGCTCGACCTGGACGCCGAGCGCGCGTCGTATCTGGCGGTCGAGGTGCTCACCGCCGCGCTGACCTGGGTACAGTCCGGTGGATCTCCGAACGGCGGCGGCGACCTGCTGGGGAGCGGGCTCACCGAGCGCGAACTGCGGCTCGGGCTGGAACGCCGCTACCGCGCGCTGGCCAGGCTGGCCGACCGCATCGACGATCGCATCGCGCTGGTCGACAAGGCCAACGCGGTACGCCCACGGACCCTGGTGTGAGGACATGACGACCTGCCCGAAGTGCGAGGCTCCGATCTCGCCGCAGCACAGGTTCTGCGAGCAGTGCGGGGCGAACCTCCGCTGGGCGAGCACCCCGTGCACGGCCTGCGGCTCGATGGACATCGGCGACGACGGCTTCTGCCAGCAGTGCGGCCGCGGTCAGCCGATGGACCGCGACCGCACCGAGCTGACCGTATCTCCCTCCACCGGCCGGGGGGCTGTTTCTCCCTCCTCCGGCCGGGGGGCCGCCCCCGGCGGCACGGGGGTGCTGGCGGCCGGGGTGAGCGACCGCGGCCACAAACGCCAGCGCAACGAGGACGCCATGGCCTGCGTGCACGCGCCGCGCGGCGACGGGGTGGCCGTGGTTGCCGTGGTGTGCGACGGGGTGGCCTCCGTGCAGCGCGGCGACGAGGCCGCGCAGGCCGCGGTGCACACCGCGAGCGAGGCGCTGCTGGCCGCGGTCGGCGGCGCGGAAGACCTCCGCCGGGCCACCGGCGAGGCCGTCCGGCAGGCCGCCGGCGCGGTGGCCGCACTCGCTCATCCCCGCGGCGGCGCCACCGGCCCGTCCGACGCGGGCGGCGCGCCGTCCAGCACGCTGGTCTCCGCCGTCGTCACGGGCGACGAGGTGGTCGTCGGCTGGGTCGGCGACAGCCGCGCGTACTGGCTCGGCGAGCACTCGAGCTGCCTGACCACGGACCACGCGCTCGGCGGCGTGCTCACCCGCTGGCTCGGCGCCGACTTCGGCGAGGTGCACGCGCAGGTCGCCGTGTTCCAGCCGGAGGGCGCCGGCATGGTGCTGGTGTGCAGCGACGGGCTGTGGAACTACCTGCCGGAGGCCGACGAGCTGGCCGCTGTCGCGCTGCCGGCCGCCGACCCGTTCGCCGCGGCCGACGCGCTCACCCAGCGCGCGCTGGACGCCGGCGGCCGGGACAACGTCACGGTGATCGTGGTGCCCTTCCCACCGCAGGGGTGGTCGACATGACGGGGTTCGCCGTCGAGGTGTTCCAGAACGAGTTCCTGCCAGAGAGCGGGGTGGACGTCGACGCGATCGTCACGGTGACCGCGACCGGTGGTCCTGGCGCGACCGGCAGTCCTGGTGTTCGAGCGTCCACGGCCGAGGCGGCCGAGGTGATCATCATCGACTGCTCGGGGTCGATGGACTACCCGCCGACGAAGCTGCGCGCCGCCAAGCAGGCGACCGCGGCCGCGATCGACGCGCTGCGCGACGGGGTGTCGTTCGCCGTCGTCGCCGGGGCCCATGACGCCAAGCTGATCTACCCGCAGGCCGGGCTGGCGACGGCGGACGCCGGCAGCCGGCAGGGCGCGAAGCGGGCCGTGACCGTCATGCGGGCCGACGGGGGCACCGCGATCGGGCAGTGGCTGCTGCTCGCGCGCCAGCTGTTCGCCGCGCACCCCACGGCGATCAAGCACGCGATCCTGCTCACCGACGGCCGCAACCAGCACGAGACGCCCAAGCAGCTGGACGAAGCGCTGCGCGCCTGCCACGGCGCCTTCACCGCGGACTGCCGCGGCATCGGCACAGACTGGGAGGTCGGCGAGCTGCGCCGGGTGGCGACCGCGCTGCTCGGCACCGTGGACATCGTCGCCGAGCCGGACGAGCTGGCCGCCGACTTCCAGGCCATGACGAACGCCGCGATGGGCAAGCAGTTGGCCGAGGTGAACCTGCGGCTGTGGACGCCGCAGGGCGCCGAGGTGCGCTTCGTCAAGCAGGTCGCCCCCGGCATGCTCGACCTCACCGACCGCAGGGTGGACAGCGGCGCCCGCACCGCCGACTACCCGACCGGTTCGTGGGGCGACGAGAGCCGCGACTACCACGTGTCGGTGCGGGTGCCGGCCGCCGGCGTCGGCGAGAAGATGCTGGCCGCACGGGTCAGCATGGTCGTGCCGCCCGACGAGGTGCTGGCGCAGGGCCGCGTGCTTGCCGTGTGGACCGACGACGACGCGCTGTCCACCAGGATCAACAGGGAGGTCGCGCACTACACCGGGCAGGGCGAGCTGGCCGACGCGATCCAGGAGGGACTGGCCGCCCGCAAGACCGGCGACGTGGAGACCGCGACCGCCAAGCTCGGCAACGAGGACACCGCGAAGCTGCTCGCCAAGGTCGTCGAGGTAGCGGACCCGGTGACCGGCACGGTGCGGCTGCGGTCCAGGGTGGCCAGCGTGGACGAGATGACGCTGGACACCCGCTCCACCAAGACCGCGCGCGTGAAGAAGAAGTCGTAGCCCCATGGTGCTCTGCCCGTCGGGCCATGAGTCGGCCACCACGGACTTCTGCGACGTGTGCGGCACCCAGCTGGACGAGGTCTCCTCGCCGGTCGCGGCGAAGCAGCCGGCCGCGCCGCCCGCCGAGCCGTGCCCGGCGTGCGGAGCGCCACGCGGCGGTCGCTTCTGCGAGGCGTGCGGCCACGACTTCGCCGGCCCTCCACCAGCGATCCGCGCCACCCAGCCTCCGCCGGCCGCCGCCCCTCCGCCGGCCGCCGGCACCGCGCCGGGTGCCGCCACCGCGCCGCCGGCAGCTGGCTCCTCGCCAGGCGCCGGCCAGCCTGCCGGTGCCGGGCCCGCGCCGGTCCCGGACGACCAGCCGCGGCCCGCCGTGTGGCTGGCCGTGGTGGCCGCCGACCCGGACTACTACCGGGCGATGATGGCCGCCGGCGGCCCGGACGCGGCGGCGATCCAGCTGCCCGCCTACTGCCCGGAGCGGCGCTTCACGCTGTCCGGCCCGCAGGTGCGCATCGGCCGGCGCAGCGTCTCCCGGGGCCTGACCCCTGAGATCGACCTGTCCGGCCCACCGGAGGATCCGGGGGTGTCGCACCTGCACTGCGTCCTGCTGGCGCGGCCCGACGGTGGCTGGAGCCTCGTGGACCCCGGCTCGACGAACGGCACCACGCTCAACGACGACCCGGACCCGATCCAACCCGACGCGACGGTCCCGCTCTCCGACGGCGACCGCATCCACGTCGGCGCCTGGACCACCATCACCCTGCACGCCCAGCCCTAGGCCCGAACAGGGCGGTTACGCTCGCTTGCATGCCCGGATCCCGGTTGGCCGTTGCCCAGCGCGCGGCGGTGCCGCCGTTCCACGTGATGGACGTGCTGGCTGCGGCGTCGGAGCACCAACGCACCCACGGCGGCCTCGTCAACATGGCGGCCGGGCAGCCGTACACCCCGGCGGCGGCACCGGTGCTGGCGGCGGCCCGCAAGGCGCTGGACAACCCCCAGCAGCTCGGCTACACGGTGGCCCTCGGCATCCCCGAGCTGCGCAGCGCGCTCGCCGGGCACTACCGGGCCTGGTACGGCCTGGACGTCGATGCCGGCGACGTGGTGCTGACCACGGGCTCGTCCGGCGGGTTCCTGCTGGCGTTCCTCGCCGCGTTCGACACCGGGGCCAGGGTGGCGATGGGCCGCCCCGGCTACCCGTGCTACCGCAACATCCTGGCCGCGCTCGGCTGCACCGTGGTCGAGCTGCCGTGCGGGCCGGAAGCGCGTTACCAGCCGACGCTCGCCATGCTGGAGGCGCTCGACGAGCCGATCGACGGGCTGATCGTGGCCTCGCCGGCGAACCCGACCGGCACCGTGCTGGCGGCCGACGAGCTGGCCGCGATCGCCACCTGGTGCGAGGCCAACGGCGTGCAGCTGATCAGCGACGAGATCTACCACGGCGTCACCTACAGCGACGGCGCCGTCGCGACCGCATGGCAGAGCTCGCGCGAGGCGATCGTCATCAACTCGTTCTCCAAGTACTTCTCCATGACGGGGTGGCGGCTCGGCTGGCTGCTGGTGCCCGAGCGGCTGCGCCGCGCCGTCGACTGCCTGACCGGCAACTTCAACATCTGCCCGCCGGCGCTCGCCCAGTACGCCGCGATCGCCGCGTTCCAGCCGGAGTCCTACGCCGAGCTCGACGGCCACCTGAAGCGCTACAGCCTGAACCGGGCGATGATGCTCGACGGGCTGCCGGCCATGGGTATCACCCGGATGGCCCCCGCCGACGGCGCGTTCTACATCTACGCCGACGTCTCGCCCTTCACATCCGACTCGATGGCGTTCTGCCGGCAGCTGCTGGCCGACACGGGCCTGGCGATCGCGCCCGGGCTGGACTTCGACACCGTGGACGGGCCCAAGCACGTGCGGATGTCCTTCGCCGGGGCCACCGAGGACGTGGCCGAGGCGCTGCGCCGGCTCGGCCCCTGGCTCGAGGGCCAGCCCCGCCGCCTTTGAGGGCAGCGTCGAGGGCGATCGGTTCCGATGCCGCCGCTCTACCGGCAAAATCTGCCGCATGGCCGATGGCGCGCTGACCGAGCCGGGGATCGACGAGCCGCTGGTGGCGGCGTGGGAACGGCGGTTCGACTGGCCGCTGACCGCGCTGGCCGCGGTGTTCCTGGCGGCCTACACGTGGACGGTGCTCGACACCGACCTGTCCGCCGGTGTGGCCTGGTGGCTCGACGCGCTGCTCTGGCTCACCTGGGCGCTGTTCGCCGTGGACTATGTCGTGCGGCTCGCGCTGGCCAGGCGGCGGTGGCGGTTCGTCTGGCAGCACCTGTTCGACCTCGCGGTCATCCTGCTGCCGATGTTCCGCCAGCTGCGGGTGCTGCGGCTGATCACCGTGCTGTCCGCGCTCAACCGCCAGATGCGCGACGACTTCCGCGGCCGGATCGGCGTCTACGTCGTCGGCGCCACCGCGCTGGTGTCGTTCGCGGCCTCGCTCGCGGTGTACGACGTGGAGCGCCGGCATCCGGACGCCTCGATCACCAGCTTCGGCGACGCGCTGTGGTGGACGATCACCACGATCACGACTGTCGGCTACGGCGACCGCTACCCCGTGACCTGGCAGGGCCGGCTGGTGGCGGCGAGCCTGATGATCGCCGGCATCGCGCTGCTCGGCACCATCACCGGGACGATCGCGTCGTGGTTCGTCGAGCGCATCCGCGGCGTCGAGAAGGCCGTCGAGCAGTCCGAGCGGGAGACCCACGTGGAGCTGCACGAGGTCATGGCAGAGGTGCGGCGGCTGCACGAGCGACTCGACGAGCTGCGCGCCCAGTCTGTCGCTCGCTGACGGGTATTCGCGCGGCCGAGGGCCACCGGCCCGGCACACGTCGACACGCATCCGTATCGACGTTTTGGGGCGCGAAAGCGTCGATACGGATGCGAGACGCCACCTCCTGACCGGCGGCTGGTCCGGAGCGTCAGCCCGAGCGCTTGAGCTTGCCGTGCCGCTTGGCGTAGCGCTCTCCCGCGGAGAACAGCGCCAGGCCGAGCGGCACCGAGACCGCGCCGATGAGCGTCAGCGCGAGGAGCTCGGGCACCATCGAGCCGAGGCCGGCGCCGTCCAGGATGGCCTCCCGGACGCCGATCAGCGCGTAGGTGGCCGGGCTGATCGTGGCGATCCACTGCATCCAGTCGGGCAGCACCTCGACCGGGTAGTAGACGCCGGACACCACGAGGAGCAGGCCCTGCGCGACGAAGCCGAGCTGCGCGCCCTTCTCCGGCGAGATGAGCGGCAGCACCGCCGTCATCATGCCGATGCCGGCGAACGACACGCTGGCCACCAGCAGCACCACCAGCGCGGTGACGTAGTCGGCGCGCGGCATGGACAGGTCGAAGAACACCGCGACCGCCGCGAACAGCAGGACGGCCCTGACCAGCCCGTAGATCACCGCCCAGGCGGCCATGCCGGCCAGGTGCGCGAACCGGCGCAGCGGCGCCATGAACGTGTACTCGATCGTGCCCTCCCACCGCTCCCACGCCACGGTCTCGGTGAGGAACTCGAAGATGATTCCGAGGTAGGCCCAGATCACCGCGCCGATCAGCAGCGAGCTGGTCACCCGGTTCACGTCGATCCGGCCGCCGGTGGCCTCGATGCCTTTCGCGATGAACACGATCGTCAGGGTGTTCGCGACCGTCCAGACGAAGAACGCGACCTCCCACCAGATGTAGCGGCGGGTCAGGTACAGGTTGCGCTCCACCACGCCGGCCAGGCCGATCAGCTCGGCGCGCAGCCCCATGCTCATGCGAACACCTCCCTCTCGTCGTCGTCTTCGTCGGTGTCGTCGGCGAAGGTGCGGCCGGTCGCCGCGAAGAACGCCTCTTCCAGCGTGCTCGCGCCGTAGTGCGCCTTGAGCGCGTCCGCCGGCTCCAGCCGCAGCAGCCGGCCGCGGTCGATGATGCCCACGCGCTCGGCGAGCACCTCGGCCTCGGTCAGGTCGTGCGTGCACAGCAGGATCGTCGCGTCGTGCTCGCGGCGGATCTCCTTGACGAACTGCTGCACCTCGAGCTTCGAGCGCGGGTCCAACCCGGTGGTCGGCTCGTCGAGCAACAGCAGCACCGGCGAGGTGAGCAGCGCCCTGGCCAGCGCCACCTTCTGCTGCATGCCGCGGGACAGGTTCTCCATCGGCTCGCCGCGGCGGTTGATCGGGAAGCTGACCCGGCCCAGGATCCGCGGGATGTCGTCGCGGGTCTGCCTCGGCGACATGCCGTAGAACCTGGCCGCGTAGCTGAGGTTCTCGACGGCGGACATCTTCTTGAAGAAGCTCGCCTCGACGGACACCCGGTTCACCAGCTGGCGCACCGCGCGCGGCTCCCGGTGCACGTCGTGGCCGAACACCCTGGCGCTGCCGCCGTCGGGCAGCAGCAGCGTGGACAGCAGCCGCACCAGGGTGGACTTGCCGGAGCCGTTCTGGCCGAGAATCGCGACCGTCTCGCCGCGCGCCATCGTGAAGCTGATGCCGTCGAGGGCCGCGACCATCCTGCGCCGTGGGCCGCTGCTGCCGCGCGGAGCCTTGCGCCGGAACACCTTGCGGAGCTCGACGACGTCGACCGCTGGTGTGCCGTTCGAACGGGGGCCCTGCTGTTGCAGGACGTGGACGGGTTCGGACACGGTGAACTCCGTGAGTGGTTGACCGGACACGGGCTGAGGCCCGTCCCGCGGATCGCGGCCGGACAGGCCTGGTGCTGGCGATGGACGAGTCCTCGCCTCGGTGGTGCACGGGCAGTGGGTCAACCGCCGACTGACATGCCTCGAACGGTACGGCGGCGCGGCGACACCACGCCAACGGTTTACGGCGACTCGCATCCGTATCGACGTCTTGCGGCACCCAGAACGTCGATACGGATGCGAGTCGCCCCGGCTGTCAGGCCTTGCGGCGGACAGCGCGGTAGACGTCCTCGTAGCGCTCGGCCATCACGGACAGGTCGAACCGCTCCTCGGCGTCCCGCCGGCAGTCGGCCGGGTCCATGGCGCCGACGCGGTGCAGCGCCGCCGGCAGCTCGTCCGGCTCGTCGCACACGATGCCGGTGACCCCGGCGGCGATCAGGGTCACGTCGTTGCCGCGCGCGATCAGCGTCCGCACCAGGCCGGCCACGAGCTGCTCGATGCGCGTGGCGTGGACACCAGCTCGATGCCGGGCGGCAGCCCTTCGACGTTCACCTGCCCGTCCGACAGCCGCACGTCGATGCGCCCGTCGGCGAGCGGCATGCCAAGCAGCGACATGTCGGCAATCCCGGCCGGTAGCGCCGGGGCCAGGAGCACCCGGTCGGCCGGCAGGTCCGGATCCAGCCGCAGCAGCACCCGTAGCAGGTGCATCGGCGCGGCCGCCGCCCACGCCTGCGGCGAGCACGACGTCGGGTACGGCACCGGCGCCGGGTACTCGGTGCGGTCGAACCCGCAGAACAGTTCGGGCAGCCGCCCACCGAACGCCTTGGCCGCGTCCAGCACGCCGATGGCGACCCGCTGCGCGTGCTCGACGAAGCCATAGCGCATGAGCCCGGCCGCGACCAGCGCGTTGTCGTGCGGCCACACCGAGCCGTTGTGATAGCTCATCGGGTTGTACGCGCCCATGCTGCTGGCCAGCGTGCGCACGCCCCAGCCGCCGAACATCTCCGACGAGAGCAGCCAGTCGGCCACCTGCTCGGCCTTGTCCACGTCGACGATGCCGGTCCACAGGCAGTGGCCCATGTTCGACGCCAGCGAGTCGACCGGCCGCTTGTCCCGGTCCAGCGCGATCGCGTACCAGCCACGGTCCGGCAGCCAGAACTGCTCGTTGAACGCCTGCCGCAGCGCGTCGGCCCGGCGCGCCATCTCGTTCGCGGTGTCCTGGTCGTCGTCCTCCATGGCGAGATGGGCCCGCGCGATGTACGCCGCATAGGCGTAGCCCTGCACCTCGGCGAGCGCGATGGGCGCCTCGGCGATCCGGCCGTCGGCGAAGTTCACGCCGTCCCAGGAGTCCTTCCAGCCCTGGTTGACCAGGCCGCGGTCGGTCGTCCGCTGGTACTCCACGAAGCCGTCGCCGTCGCGGTCGCCGTGGCGCTCGATCCACTCGATGGCACGATCCGCGTGCGGCAGCAGCGCGTGCACGTCCTCGCGCGCGAGCCCCCACCGCCGCAGCTCACCGAGCAGCATGACGAACAGCGGGGTGGCGTCGGCCGTGCCGTAGTACACGTGCCCGCCGCCGAGCGCCATCGTGGCGTCCACGCCCGAGCGGATCTCGTGCAGGATCTTGCCCGGCTCCTCCTCGCTGCGCGGGTCGACCTTGCTGCCCTGGCGCTCGGCGAGCGTGTGCAGCGTGCCGAGCGCCACCGACTGGTCCAGCGGCAGCGTCATGTAGGAGGTGAGCAGCGAGTCGCGGCCGAAGAGCGTCATGAACCACGGCGCGCCGGCCGCGACCGTCGTCCACCGGCGGTCGGAGTCCGAGATGCGCAGCGAGCCGAGGTCGGCGCGGCTGCGCTCCACGGCGCGGGCCAACTCGGGGTCCGAGGTGACGAACTGCGGCGAGCGCTGCTGCCAGTCGGCCAGCCGCTCGGCCGGCGCAGACTGCTCGATCGGCCGGTCGAGCGGGAACTGCAGCGGCAGCTCTTCGCCGTCCACGCTGGTGGTGACGAGCAGGCTCGCCGACCACTGGCCGCGGGGCGGCACCATGGCGCGGAACACCAGCAGCCCAGGCAGCACCCGCACCGCCTCGCCGTCCTCCGGAGTCCTGGCCTCGATGCGGCAGCTGCGGCTGCGGTCGCGCCAGCGGTAGCTGAACTCCAGCCCGTCCGTGCTGCTGTGCTGCTCCTGCTGGCCGCGGGGCCGGATGGTGCCTTCCTTGACCTCGAACAGGTCGGCGAAGTCGCTGTCCACGGCGAGCGTCAGCTCGCACTGCGTGGTCTCCCCGCTCAGGTTGACGAGGTTGAAGTCCTCCCGCATGCCGGTGCCGACGTACCGGTCCCGGCACAGCAGAATGTTCGGCGTGTCGGTCGGGCCGGGCGGTCGTCCCCTGCCGAGGAAGGTGGCGCGGTACGGCGCCGCGGTGAGCACGGTCAGCGGTTCGATCGGCTCGTCGTCCAGCCGCAGCTGCCAGGCCGACAGCACGCGGGTGTCGTGCACGAACAGGCCCTGCGGGGTGCCCGGGTCGATGTCGCCGTCGTAGTCGGCGATGCAGAAGCTCGAGCCCTCTACCAGGGTCACCGTCCCGCCTCCGACCACGGCCGGTTCACCCGAGAAGGTCCAACCTGCCATCTCGCCTCACCTCCAGCTCTCCACACGCAACCGTGCCCGACGCGCTCCGCGAGCGCATCGGGCACGGTTGCAGCTACCGCCGGATGGTGGCGCCAATCACGCCGTTCGGTCGACGATCCTGGCGATCGCGCCGAACACGACGACCCAGAACACGATCGCCAGGCCGAAGTTGAGTACCACGTCGAGGTCGGCGTTGCCCGTGTGGAACAGGTCGCGGAACCACAGGGCGAGCACGCCGGCCCAGTACGAGATGAACTGGACGAACGAGTTGGCGGAATCGGCGTTGAGCAGCGCGAACACTATGTAGAGGCCGAGGACGACAGCGAAGACGGTGCCGACGGCCCTGATGATCGAACCTATTGCGGTACGGCCCCTCGTGTAGACGGCCATGTTCTCGTCACCTCGCAGTCAGTTGGTTCGCTTGCGAGGGAGTACCCGTGACGCTGTGTTTCTACTCGCGGTTTCACTCGCACGGCGGTGCGCCTTGAAGTACCGCGGAGCGGGCCGCGGCCAGGAACGCGTCGTTCTCCTCTGGGCTGCCGATCGTCGCCCTGGCCCCGTCGCCGACGAACGCCCGCACGACCACCCGGTGCTCCAGGCAGTGCTCGTTGAACGCCGCGGTGCGCTCGCCGAGCGGCAGCCAGACGAAGTTCGCCTGCGACGGCGGCACCTCGAACCCCGCGTCCACCAGCGCGGCCCGCACGCGCTCGCGCTCCGCGGCGATCTCGGCGCACCTGGCGAGCAGCTCCGGCGCGGCGTCCAGGGACGCGATCGCGGCGGCCTGCGCCACGGAGTTCACCGAGAACGGCACGCACACCTTGCGCAGCGCGGTGGTGATCTCCGGCGAGCTGACGGAGTAGCCGACCCGCAGCCCGGCCAGCCCGTAGGCCTTGGAGAAGGTCCGCAGCACCGCGACGTTGTCCCGGCCGTCCAACAGGGTGAGGCCGTCCGGCACCTCGGGGTCGGTGACGAACTCCCGGTACGCCTCGTCCAGGGCGACCAGCACGGTGGGCGGCACGGCGTCCAGGAACCGCAGCAGCTCCTCGCGCCGCAACGCGGTGCCGGTCGGGTTGTTGGGGTTGCACACGAAGATCAACCGGGTGCGCTCGTTGATCACGCCGGCCATCGCGTCCAGGTCCAGCCCGTGCGCTGGGGTCAGCGGCACCAGTCGCTGGTCGGC
>Ga0299913_10001380_pt1 | contig 17842 bp, 16 predicted proteins | sample RVTome_9_FD_201360 | JGI IMG/M metagenome (GOLD analysis project Ga0299913, IMG submission 201360) | Soil microbial communities from uranium-contaminated site in the Upper Colorado River Basin, Wyoming, United States - RVT155D38 (version 2) ... | reverse complement strand
CTGTGCATTTACTCATTCTAGCTCTGGCTAGTTTGATAATAGCGGTAGTAACTGTGTATCTAGTTATAAAATTAGATTGGGGAACAATAATTGGTAAATGGTTTCCATGGACTCTTAATAATAATTACGATAAGGAGAGTAGCAACACGCTTTGACTTTACCATAGAGACCTTTGAAGGTCTTTCATTACACACATTCAAGGCGTAGTTGCTGTTGTAGTGATTATCCTCAATACGATCATGTCCAATCTATTATTACAGGATGATACGGTGATTCTGTGGTCAGTGGGTTAAATCGCATAAGACTTGGCAAAGTTAATTGATAGACAGCCACAAGATTACAAGGTGAGGCTGTCACTTATACATTCACGCAATTGAAATGGAAGGTTAGTTATAGCCTTGGGAAGGAAGGAAGGAAGGAAAGGAATTCCAAATGAGATCTTATATAGACACTTCATTGCTTGCGTTACCGCTGGTATGTATAAACGAAGAGAATATGTATCTATAGCTAATCCAGAATTCGCCCCACTCTTTTCCGCAATAGTTGCATCGTGATACTTGGTAGGACAGACTACCTATAGTACGATAGTCTGGGATGATTGTTATGTTATCGGGTATACATCTGTGATGTTCCGTAGGAGTGGTATTAGTCATGTTACGAAATTTACTTATTATATGATTACTCATGTCACCATCTGTAATCTAAAGAGTTGTGACTTATTTAATATTTCCACACGCATAAAATGAGTAGTATAAACCTTCAGGAAAAAGAATAGGCAATATCCTGTTGGTTCTATAAAAAGCGGTATTCGCAGTAACAGCGATTAATATTTGGGTAGAAACAATATCTCAGTCAATGACTCCTATCTCTTTGAAAGTAGTTTGTATGTTGAATCCTTCTTTATCTCTAGCTATGGCCATGATATTGCTGCTGCTCCCAAATCTACCTGCGGTACATGCCAGTAACAATCTTGATAATACAAATCAGAAGAAGTTAGAATATAGAGACACCATTAACCTTACCAACAATGAAAGAGATTCTGTCTATGGGCAGATTAGTACGTCGTATAATAATGTTTATGTTGTTTGGCAGGAATCTAATCCAGGAAGTGGCCTGCGAAACTACGAAATATTGTTTAAACGTAGTATAGATAACGGCAGTAGTTTTTTCACAGGAAATCACTCTTAGTAACAATACAGGCTTCTCAGAACATCCACAGATATCATCCGTAATTGCTTCCTCCAATCTATCTTTTTCTCGTTGTATTCTATCACTATAAGTGGAGATCGTTATTATTGGTATATGGGTAACAGCACTCAACTTGAATGTAAACCTTCTAAGGATGTTAAGAAAATTGGAGATAATCTGTGTGACGAAAATCTAAAAACCTAAAGGGAACATCTACTAAATGCAGACCTATGAGCAATAACTATCCTTATAAGATAGAAAGTGGACTAAACATTGATCAGATGAAAACAGTCTCGTATGTATGTTTGATCAGTATTCTCTTTCAGTAAAGTTTTTGAGTCTTTTTCCTGTTCTAGCTCCTCTTCTTGTTCTATATCTTAGCTTTTCTCCTCATACCTCCTCCGTTACCGACAGCAACTCTATAATGCTATTATATTATCCCCACTTGGTAACGAGAATGTTTCAATAGATCAGATGTAACGCTTCCGAGTAACACTCTCCTAAAAGTTAACGAGTTTAGCAATCTCTTCCTATCTGCCCTCGTGGATACGTATGAGTCAAGCTGTCAAACATTGGGATGAACTACGTATAGCTCCTGGCACGTAAAGGTATTCAGTCTGTTAATATCTTTTTTTGGCCTCCCATACTTTTATACATGAAAAGCGCGAATGCTACGGATCCAGTCGAGATTAAGGTAGCAGTTAGGAATATCGAGTTATAAGATTCAGCAGACGGGAACGAGGAGGTCAATTCGCCATCTTGTAAAACCACCTGGTCTGCTTCCATATATATTCCAGCAATTGCCGGTCCAATTGCTGCGCCTATAAGATAAATCAGAAGTGTCATTCCTAATGATATGCCGCTGGATTGTTTCGGTGTCGACATCAAGACTACATTCATGGAGCCTACCTGCATAAATGCTAAACCGATAGCTACAATTACCAAAATTAACATTATCGTGATTTCTGTTGAATGCATGATAAAAAGAACGAAGAATCCAATAGTAGTGACCAGAGTTCCTATTATGGTGGGCCTCAAATTTCCAATTTTAGATATTATAAAACCGGAGGCTATAGAGAATATCAACGACACTATCATGTAAGGAAGTTGAATGTTTGCAACAGCTAGCGCATCTCCTCCAAATCCAACAGGCAAAGGACTTCGTATCAATATAGGCATGCTCTGGTATACTACCATTAGTGCGGTCATGCCTACGACCATATTGACTAAATTTGCAGAAAGTATGACTTTGTTTGTAAGTAACTTAAAATCAATTAATGGTGATGAAGTTCTTTTCTCCACAATTACAAAGAATATTAGCGAGAGTATAGATACTGATGAGAAAATAACAACCTGTATAAAATAGGTGGATGAGCTGTCTAAGAACTGGAGCAGAATCAGAAATGATACAATTGTCATCGATAACGTGATTGCGCCTTTCAGGTCTACTGAATGAAGCGATAATTTATCTTTCTTACGTGATTGGTCATCGTGTTCAAATTTGCTATTTCCTTGATTTGTATTCTCCGATAGAAGTATGTCTTTTCTTACATGAATAAACCTACAACAAAACTCTGAGCTTTTATCTGATACGGTATGCAAGATTTCATCTCTTTCTAAAATGACATATTTTTTGATTAATGCAAAAAGAGTGATCGAAATAGATATAATAAGTAAAAATGTAGCACGCCACCCAAAACTCTCAATAATGCTTGCACCAACCACAAGACCAATTACGGCACCGGCAGACAACATCGAACTGAATATTCCTTGTGCGAGAGCTAGCTTTTCCGGTACAAACTTATCTCTTATAATGCTAAAAGCTATAGGAAAAATAGAGATGCCAATGCCTTGTATTGCTCTTGCAATAACCATGAAAAGAAAGTTTATTGAAAGAGCTCCCAGTAAGAGCCCTACGCTGTAAACTGCTAATATTATTAGTAACATTTTCTTCTTGCCGTAAATATCGGCTAATTTGCCTGCAATGGGGGTCATAACTGCGCCCATGACCAGGAATATAGCTAGGATCCATGATGAGCTTTCGTATGATATATCAAAATCTTGAACAAAATCAGGTACCGCCGGTAGTATCATCGTCTCAGCAAACATCGCGATCATTCCTAAACTGCTCAAGATTGCAAGTATTATCCATGGAGAGGAAGAAAAGATGAGTAGACTGATCTGCCTTTTCACAATCCTATTTGCTGATCATTTCTCAATATATTATAATTACTATTATGAATCCCTCCCAGATTTGGAAAATGAGCAAACGAATACCGTAATTATGGATTAAAAGTAAATTAAATTGGAACTAAGAATAATAATAGGGAATGGAAAGAGGCATCTTATAAGTGTATGAGACCAGTTTTGCTTACCGTGGATGATGATCCACAAGTGGTTGAAGCTATTAAGCGGGATTTAAGGCATCAATATGGCAAACGCTTTCGTATTCTTAAAGCTGGATCTGGTCAAAAAGCTCTTGAATTAGTGAAGCAATTGAAACTGCGAAATGAGACCGCGGCATTGCTCTTGGTAGACCAGCGAATGCCTCAGATGTCTGGAGTGGAATTACTGGAACAATCTATAGACATTTTTCCAGAAGCCAAGCGCGTATTACTTACGGCATATGCAGATACTGAGGCTGCAATAAGATCTATCAACAAAGCCAAAATTGATTATTATCTAATGAAACCATGGGACCCTCCTGAGGAGCATCTCTATCCCGTACTTGATGATTTATTAGATGACTGGTGGGCTTCGTTTAAGCCACCGTATGAGGGCATTAAGGTTATAGGAATGAGATGGTCCCCAAAATCGTATGAAGTGAAACACTTTCTAGCAAGAAATGGTATTCCTTATCAATGGCTAGATATAGAATCTGATGAAGGTCGTCGTTTAATTTCTTTTGTCGCATCGACTAGCAAGGAAGAGGAATCTAGTCAAATATCCGCTACCTCAGTTTCTGATATTAATCCCAGCCAGCCTGAAAACAACACTGATCATGCTGCGTCCTTAATTAGATCACCTTTATTAACACCTCTGCCTTCCTCCTTAAAACTACCACTTGTTATTTTTCCAGATGGCTCATATATGGATGAACCACCTAACTCAGGGCTTGCAGAAAAAATTGGCCTCAAGACTCAAGCACAGATGCCTTTCTATGATTTGATAATAATAGGAGCAGGACCAGCCGGATTGGCGGCAGCAGTATATGGTGCATCAGAGGGTCTCAGTACATTGCTGGTCGAAAGACAAGCACCGGGCGGACAGGCAACCATGAGCTCTAATATCGAAAATTATCTTGGCTTTCCTTCTGGTCTCACTGGCAGCAATCTCGCCCGACGGGCTGTTGCTCAAGCAATCCGATTCGGCGTCGAGATTCTAACCCCCCAGGAAGTTATGGGTGTACGAATCGATGGTCCATATAGAATAGTTCATTTAAAAGATGGGAAAGAGATAAGTTGCCATGCCCTTCTTATTGCGTGCGGAGTATCGTATCGTAAATTAGAAGATATAAAGGGAATAGATAAACTAACCGGCGCTGGTGTGTATTACGGTGCTTCTATGGTAGAGGCGTTGTCATGTCAAGGTGAAGATGTCTATATGGTTGGAGGAGCAAACTCTGCAGGTCAAGCGGCAATTCATTTTTCTAAATATGCTAAAACAGTAACTCTTGTAGTCCGCGGAGATTCTTTAACCAAAAGTATGTCGCACTATCTTGTTAATCAAATAAGCAGGACATCTAACATAAATATATTATTAAACTCAAGGGTTGTGGAAGTACAGGGCGAAAATCGGCTGCAATTGGTTACCATATTAAATACCGACACAGGAGAGCAGCATACTGTGAACTGTTCGATGCTCTACATATTTATTGGTGCCGTACCTCATACGGAGGTGCTTGCGGGGTTGGTAGAACGAGATGCAAATGGTTTCATTTTGACCGGCCAGGATTTAATCCATGATGAACGTAAACGTCCTAAAGGCTGGTACCTGGATCGGTCCCCCTTTTTACTTGAAACAAATGTGCCTGGAATATTCGCTGCTGGAGACGTACGTCATGGCTCTACGAAAAGAGTGGCTACAGGTGTTGGGGAAGGGTCTCTAGCTGTTCAACTAATACATCAATATTTAAAGAGCGTCACATGATGTCAAATGATGGATTGCGTTAACTTTGATCCTATGATAATCAGATGAAAATGCTAATAACCAAGAAATAACTGATATTAGTGGTAGTGTATGACCATTAGTTCTAATAGTAGCAAAATTACTCATGATCAAGAAGCTCTACTTCATCAAATACGGCTCTTCTCAGGGCTGAACAAACAGGAGTTAAATTCATTAGAAAAAGGGCAAGAGGTATGGTTTAACAGAGGCGATAAAATACTTGCTGAGGGCCAGCATGATACTTTTTATGTAGTTGTAGAAGGGAAGGTCGACGTCATACTAAGAGACGGAGCCAAAGAATCTGTTCTCTCCACCTATGATGCCGGAGACCATTTTGGAGAGCTTCCGATCATTCTTGGATGGTCAGATCATAAATGTGCTGCTTTTGCTACTGAAAAAAGTCGACTACTCAGATGGGATAAAGACGAATTCTGGCGAATGGTATACAATTCTCCTTCTTTGACTAGACAAATTCTGCACTCAATGGCACAGCTTCTTAAAACATTAGAGACAGTGTTACAACATAATCAGAAGCTCATTGCACTTGGTGGACTAGCCGCAGGTCTTGCTCATGAGTTGAATAATCCTGCAGCAGCAGCTAATAGATCAGTAACACAATTATCTGAATCCATTCAAGAGTGGAGATCTCTAGTACGAAAGCTGAATGGAGAAAGAGGTATAACTCCTGAACAATGGTCATATATTTCTAAATTAAGGGATAATATTCAAAATCTTGACCTGTCTTCTTCTGCATCCCGACAAACTCTCGGTGTTATTCCTGCTGCTGCTGATATTGACACAGATGATCCTATAACTCAAAGTGAAATTGAGGAAGAGATCATCGACTGGCTTGGATCTAATGGTATTAGTGATGGATGGAAGATAGCATCTGATCTAATCACCGGAGGATTCACTGTTAATGATTTGAATGAGATCGCCAAAACTATCAACTTGGCTCAATCCCCAAAAGGGAGTGGGATGACAAATAATGATATGATAGATAAAAATCTTAAGGACATCTTGAGCTGGCTTACAACTACGACAAGAGTAGATCAATTACTTTATGAAATCAAGAGCAGTACCACACGCATTAGTGATTTAGTCTCGGCTGTAAAATCATATTCATATATGGATCAGGCTCCTCTTCAGGATGTCGATATCCATAAGGGAATAGAGAGCACATTGACAATTTTGCAATATAAAATAAGAAAAGCTGACATAACTATAATTCGGGAATATGATCCTAACTTGCCGCATGCTAATGCCTATGGAAATGAGCTAAATCAAGTATGGACAAATTTAATAGACAATGCTATTGACGGTATAGGAGAGCACGGAACTATATCAATTCGTACCAAAAACGAGGGTAATGATCATATACTTGTGGAAATTACTGATAATGGAAGTCAAGGTATCCCTGAAGATATAAAATCACGTATTTTTGAGCCATTCTTCACAACTAAGGATCTAGGCAAAGGTACTGGTCTTGGATTGAGTATAAGCCACAGGATTGTGACAGAAACACACAGAGGGGATATTCGTGTATCCTCTCGTCCCGGAGAGACCTGCTTTCAGGTCCGCTTGCCCATTATCTACAATGAGGGACTAGAGCAAAGGTACTGGTCTTGGATTAAACCGTTGGATAACCAAGGAAAATTATAGAGAGCATAGTTAGACCTATTTCAAAATTAAAAGTCATTGAGGATTAGTTATGACACATAAAAAGCGATTCTTGGACTAATCTATGAAACTACCTTCTAATGGATATCCGGCTTCTTCCCAGTCTGAAATGCCACCTGCATAGCGTCTGACTTTCTTGTAACCCATACCTGTCAAAATCTGATATCCTATTAGACTTGCGATGCATGCTGGATTGGAACAATGTATAACAATATCGTCGTCAGGATCAAGCATATTTCTTGCATCCCGCATATTGCTAATGTTAATAGAGCCAGGTATTCGCTTAGCTTCAAATGCCCATTCTCCTAATGCATTCACTAGTTTAAACTGATCTCCATGATCTAATTTTTCCTTTAATTCTTCTCTACTGATAAGATTCATTGACAGCCTTGATTCATTCAAACTGCATAATAAAACATTGCCATGAATATTAAATATTTATCTCGCTGCTCAGCTTTTCATTTTAGGGGCGGGTAACTTTAAACGTCCTCGCCTTTTTATTAATATTTCTAATGTTACCTTGGTTGTTTTGCCTTTTCGTGGGTGTCCATATTTCCGAATATGTCTCTATAACCCTTGGAGTAATGCGTTCTTGTGTTCGGCTGATAATCTCCCACTAATTTTCTTCTTGGTTTCCTCATTATATGGTATTTCTTTATTGGTTGGCGGTCATGGTGTACCTTTAGGATAAGCCATTATTACTCTGCTGACTGATCTTTGTGCTTTGAAGATCCTCTAACTTTTCTTCCATTCCTTTCACATTTAGCACTGAAGGACCTTTTTCAAGTAGAGCAAACTTTGCCTCGTCACATTCTTTCAATAATCGTAGAGCTGCAATCTTTTCCTTTACTGTGAGATGAACTCCTTGACTCTAGTCCCCATACTTGTATAGGCTCCAAGCTTCTCTTCTAATTTCATCCATTCCATCAATGCACTGTTTATAGTAGTATGTTAAATCACCTTTGGCTAAATCAAACACAAATCTTTGTGAGAGCTCTTTTAACACCTTGATGTCTCTACAAATGGTACTTACATGTACATGCAGCAATTGAGCTATCTCTGTTTCTGTATGACCTTGTGCTAGCATTTGTGCCACTTCTTTCCTACGTTCCTCTATGTAGTAAATCCACTTCTTTTGCTTAGGTATGTGTGATTTTTGCATTACATTACTCTTATTATCTAGTAGGTTAGCATAAGGTTTTCCTGATGGTTGTTCGTGTTTATAGTTATCACTATCCATACCATATTATAGAGCCACGCTCTAATAAACGTTACTATACAGCGATAACACTTCTCCCAGTAACAATATCAACCACTTGCTCTCTTGGTTCAGTGCGAGATATTAGATCTATTATGACTTCATAAATTATTCCATCTATCGTCTTCTTCGTGAGCTCTCCTTTTAATCTTAAAAATTCAGATAATGCTGGGAGAATTTCTTGCTCGAGTAGACCGTTTTCTTGCTCGATAGAATAGGAAGATAATTTCTTGAGTAGGAAATAATTTTTCTTAGGTATGGTTCTAATAGAATAGATTTTGGTAAGTGATAATATCTATGATTTGCTAGACCAAAGAGATCTATATGGTTTGTTTGGCGATTGTATTGGGTCTGATAGTAGCGTACTTCGCGACGACTATAGAATTCACTAATGCATTCGGACAATCAGAAGAGGAAACAATTCGTCTTCATAGTATTCCAACGCCAGAAGAAGGAGCCGACGTTGATGAAGTAAAGGAAAAGTGGCTTATAGCTTTTAGCATACTCCTTAATGAAGCCAATAGTAATACTAACAATTAATTGACAGAGTTAACGAATAAGAAATGACCGTCTTAATACTAAAAAGTAGGAACGACATTTCTCTCGTTTTGCGAGAGTAACTCGCAAATGCAACAACTAATTATATCCACAAGTACAACAACTAATTATATCCACAAATATAAGATAGGAACTATGCGTCAATAGTCTTCGTCTTTTCGAGTCTGTCTATGAACAACTCATTAATCATTTGGCTTAACGTTTTTCTCTCCTGCAGATCCTTAATATAGTTCAAAACTGAAAGTTCTGCATTTGAACTTCAATATCCACTATTATGTCGTGTTTCTTGAAATATGTAATAAGACTTCACACACTTTTCATAAGCCTGCTGTAAATAATAGAGGGGCTTGTGGAACCTGACCGTTTTGAACGAGGGTTCTAGCCGCATTCTTTGGGTTCAAAAAAGGCGGTCAGACTTGATATGAACATGAGTTGGTAGATTTGGACTAGGAACTTTGTAAGAAAGTATCCTAAAGCAAATGTAGGGTACCAGACACAATCATAATTGTGGACCCCAAGTATTGGTATATCTCAGATAATTTAAATGACAATACTGTTCTATGCTGCCAAGTTTGTAGTATAAGCGAAGATATAATTAGAGCGATTAGTCCTGACCGAAGAATTGCATTGGCCAGTCGGTATCTCGCTTAGTAACTTATTTAAGCATGAATTGAAAGAGGAATAAAAGGAAATTGAGGAACATATTATTCCTCAACTCGTGATCCCAGAGCACTAGAGCGAATGACATGTTACCTTTTCGCTCGCTTAACTTGCTGTCACGGATTCTATTTCGGTACTTTCATTTTCAATCTCTGACTGCGGCCATCAGCTTCTTTTGGTAGTTACTCACAGCGGCTTTTATTTGGTCCAAATCGTCGTCGATTTCAAGTTTGTACTTTTCAGTTAAATTCTGAATCTTAGTCGTCTTGCCTCTAATATTGGATGTGTACCTAACTAATGCCCCAATATCTGTTGCTACCTCCTGAATGATTCGGACATTTATTTCATCTACAGTTTTTTTCTGCAAGGTCATTTCCTTTTGCAGAATTTCAAATATCTCTCGAGCTATTTTCCAAGTTCCGGATTCGATGTGAGAAACAGATATTACACTGCCGCAGTTCCATAATGAATTGCAAAATCTGATGCATCCAGAGTGTCTTTGTATTTGTCTTTCTTGTTAAGGATATTCTTGAACTTTAAATTAATTTTGACCGATATTTTACTAGTCTCATAACGATTCCTCTCTTCCAGCGGCGGTAACTCACTAAGCGGTATTTTTATGTACTTTTCATCGGGCCTCAGGAAAGGAGTTGTATTTATCACATAACTAGACTTGTCGATGGAATAGGTGCCATTAATGTCTACAGCTGTCCCAACACCGAGGTTTTCAATTTTTATAAAAGGCTTATTTGTATGATTAGAGGTGGTGTAGATGCCTCCAAAAGTAGCTTTGAGCCTCGGAGTATATGGAACCCTTACTAGTCTCCATGTCTGTATAGCATAAAAAATTGTGACACCCACAAGCGCTACCGTGGCCCAAAATAGAGCTAATTCTGCGTTCAATTGCTAATGACACCTATCTGATGCGTGTTTTTTTCTGTACGCTTGAATTCGATTATTTATGATCTTTATACATCTTTCAATTTCACATTCTATCTCTTTCTCCCAGAAACGAATAACAATGTAACCCTTCGAATTTAAGTAACTATTTTGAAGGCCATCCTTTTTCCATACATCTTTAGCAGTCGCATTTTTCCATTCTTTTCTTGAGGTCTTGAACTTAAAAAATAGGATGTCTTCTGGATCGTATAGTCTAGGATCAGCGTGCCATATGCCTCCGTCCACAAATAACGCAATATTTCCTTCCGGAAGATAGAAATCCATTATACCCGTACCATATCTGCGTTGTGACAAGTATCGTATCTTGTTGTTCCTAAGTGCTTTTTCCATTTTTATCTCAAGACCAGTAGGTGTGCCAGATAGCCCTAATTCTCTCGCTTATATTGCTCCTAGGACACCCATTTTGTAATAATGTTCTGGATGTGTTTTGGCCCACTTCTTGACCCCTTCAGAAACCTTTTTGTTTCGTTCTTCAGTGTAAACTCTGCCCACATTTAGTGTATGATTTCCATAGTGGGGATTTCCTGTACCACTAAATAACTTGCTGATGTATTGGTAACGTTCTTCCTTAGTCCTGAATCTTCGCTTAGGCTCAAAGAGCCAATTTGCATAACACCTACCGCACAGCCATTTGCTCAATACTTCGGGATGTCTATGCCATATATGATAGTCATTAGGAGAGGTCTTACTTCTTTGAGTAGTTGTCTTGCCACCACATTTGTGACAAACTCGTTTTGCAATTCTGTCCATACGAATACTTTTACGAACCTGAATTGGAGGAAGTGCCTTGTGATACAGAAGGTTTCTGTAACATTTACCGCATAGCCAAGTATTTTCTTTGTAGGGATTACTATTCCATTTTGGATAAGGTGTTCCTCTCTTAGTAACAGCACTGTACGTCTTGTTTGCTCCACAGTACTCGCATTTCCTTTCATCAGTATTGCTTGATGGATTATTCATCATCGCTTTTCCTCTCTCTTTTCCTAAGCTGCCCTAATGCTTACAAAGCAACTTTACACAGATGACCATACCTCCATATTCTTGCCATAAGATACGGGGGACATATCCCAATGGTTCTTTCATTCTCAGCGAGTAGGTAGTTGTTCTGCCACACCTGGAACATTGTTTTCTATGAACCTCGTGTTTGGTATCAACTTGTATTTTTGTTGTCATTGTTCTATTTACCTCACTAAAAAAATTAGGCCGCTGCCGCAACGCTTTCCATTCTCTTGCATTCTATGGAATAGGGGCAGTCTTTACACATCCAGTTCAAGTCGGGATCTTGGCACACTGACCTTGCTAATGATGGATCTCCTGCTTCCATCGCTCTTTTCAGAGAGTTCACTTCCTTTACTAACTTATCACGTTGTTCCTTTCTTTGCTGCGCGTTCATAAGTATGTGGAAGGTCCTGAATGGTGTATTTCCGAAATGCATCAGCAGTTGATACAAGACGATTCCTTGCGAAGCGCCCAGCATTGCGATGTAGTACTTTAGCTGCTCCACATGAAAGCTCTTGGGCTCTTTTATGTCAGATGCTCTAGTAGTTTTGAATTCGACAGGAATATTGCGTCTTCTATCGAAAATGTCTACTGAGCCCTGTATGTCCTCAAATTCTACGTACTTCTCTCGTTCGAATGTCTTTTTGTCACTAAGGAACAGCCACTGGACTGCTTCATGAATTGCCTTTCCTGCTGAGTAGATGCTAACGGTCTTAGCACCGATTGGTCGACGATCTATTTTTTGGAACACTTTCAGCCTTGGACAGAGGGTGACGTCGCTGACATGGTATCCTTCTCTTGGTTTTGAATACCATTCTTCCATTGCCTCTTGCATGAGAGCTAGGTAGTTAGGTGTGTTTTCTTGTTCGGAAATACCGTGAACTATGTGACCGCATGCGAGACATTCTGCTTCAGATATTTCTTCATGGGATATCGACTCTTCCGTTGTACTTTTACCTTTTGTGTTTTTGCTTTCTTTATCTCTGCTATTTTTTACTAGCATACTATTAAAAGGTCGTCTAAAATATTACTTGATTATCCAATAAACATCATAATATTACTTTTTACTCAATGTCATATTTAAAAACTTAAAAGTTGTGTTTTTTATCTAATCTAATATTGAAGGAAACCATAAGCGGGCATTACTGCTTAAACGTAGACTCGATGAAGGCATTAGCCGAAACAAAACGCGAAATCATTTTTAGTGAGTTAATTGCTTCACATCCTAAACCATTAACTGTTAAGGATATAGTAGATAATACTCATATCGCCGTATCCACCGTTCGGAAAGCGTTGAAGGAATTTGAACATAATAAGTTTATTATTCCGTATGAGAAACCCAGGAGACGCGGTAAAAGAAAAACTGGTGAAAAGATAATTCGTAAACCAGAAGTTCCATTCATTCTTGAAAATTCAAGTTACCACTTTAACAAACTACACAATTTCAAATTTCAGCTAGCTCCCGGATACATTCAATACACTAACGAGTTTCTACGAATATATCCAACATTAGTAGATGAGGCCATACAAGGTCGGGTTCGATTGTTACTTGTTAAATTCATAGAAGAAGTTTTTCGTAGGATACATACTCCAAGATACGGATTAGATAATGTATTATCTTCAGAAATTAACAACAAATCTTTATGTCCTAATTGTGGATTTAACCATGAAGCAAGAGATCTTATACGAGCTATTCTAATTCACTCAATTGATGAACTTGAGCGAACCAATGAATTCATTGATTTGTTAGAAAAGCAGCATTTGATCTCTGACGAAGTATATAGTAGGCTAAAGGAAGATTCTATAACGTTTAATCATCAAGGAACCAGAATTTCTGATAGATTGAAAAGGCTAAGACTATTATCGGTAAATCGAGCTGGAGTCACTGATATGATATTATTTATTGCAATAGATGGTACTCGCAACTTCTTCTACGGTAATTTGAATTCCGACATTGCCCAAAATCTAACTCCGGGGATGATTATTGAATGCGATCCGAGTGTAGTTGACGCTCGTAGTGACGGCTGGTTATATACGAGTATAAGTGATGACGATTATATACGGATATTAGATCCAAATTTACCTCTACCCACATTCTCAGATGTGAAATCGACAATTAAAGAAATCAAGTCACTTACTCCTAGTGACTACTTTAGTAGTCCGAATAAGGTTTTCTTTTTGGAAGGATTTGTAACTGGATCAACGAGATTTGTTTCAAGATATTTGCATGGACAGCCGGTAACGGCCATTGATACTATGATTGCAGGACCAGGCGGTCAAATCAGGTTGATCGGGCATATTTGTGATGAAACAAGTATATCTGAAGGAGATCGTATTCAGGTTTTAGGAGCAAGCGTAGTACCCCAATTAGAAGGTGATGTAGAATACGAAGTTAAGGGTGGAAGCGCTTATGTAGACGGTTATACTGAAATGATAGTAGATATCGAGCTTAGTCTAGTGCAGTATGGGTCATTAGTAAAGCTGGATAGACCAGACTCTAAATTAATAATTGATACTGACCTAGAACTTGAGTTTCATAGGCAAAATAAAATGTTACGTGAGAAGGATCATCTCTTAATGGCATATGTCAAAGAGTTTATTGATAAAGAGAAAGGAGTCCGAAACTCGGTTGAAGTAGTTCCAACGTTAAAGTTTTACGAATACTTTCCAGAATTTAAATCAGTTATTTCATCTCTCGGAACCACCTATGAATGTCAGATAAAGAGGTATGATGACGGATCCGTAAAAAAGATCAAAATACTAAGGAAGATTAGACAAAGAGAATCTAATTTTGATGAACAACCAAGTAACGAAAAATCTCAAGGCTACGACTCATTGGACGAGCCAGCCCGTGACAATGGATGGATTATTACTCACTTAAATAAAATGTTCGCCGAAATTTTAGAAAAATATTATTCATCGTAATATTATGAGAAACCTATAATACGTCTGTGCTTGGAACTGAAATAAAATATGCTATGCTTTATTTCCGGTGGGACTTTGATTCTGTGTGAGTACTAATTTAACCTTAAATTAGTGAACTACATTACTTAGTTTTATTATGGGTGGAAATATTTCACAGGAATGCCAGGAGCAAAGACATACAGAATGCTCTATTCAAATTCCTTACAGAGGAGGACCGCAAACTACTAACTGCCAATGTGAATGTCATCCTGGAGGTGCACCAGGTACTTTTGTTGGTGAAAGTAAAACAGTCGAAAATAAATAATTATTTCAAATTTTTTGATTATGTGAAACAGTAAGCGGGGCATTTTGAACAGTCCTTATTATTATCTTCTGTCATCAGTAATATTGTCACCTCCTTTATTCCTCTTTTTGTATTTATTGAATTTACCAACTCCTGATTTTTTACACGACTCACTGATATGGCGCCTTGTCTCATCACTATGAATAGGTATGCCTTTATTCCATACCTGGTGCTTTCTATAATATTCCTTGAGTGCCAAACCTGGTGACTTGCTCCTACCTGCTCGTGTGCCAGAATGGTCTCACGTTAGGGTATGCAACCTTTCACCTCTCGTCGATTACAGTACTTGTGTACTGCGGCGGCTGTATGCACCATCTACGTACTTTGATTCGTATCGAATTGCCATCGACATAACTGCATGCTATAAAAATGTGACTAGAAAAGGTAGGACGACCATGAAAGGGAATGCCAGAATGCGTTAGGTGTTGGTCGCCTACCTAATACAATGTTTCCTCGGTCTAGCAGTACTTTCTGGATACTTATGTAATAACGCTCATTAATCTATGCGGTTGTCATTAAAGATAGTAGCAAGCCTTGGGCATTTTGGGATCCTCTTTAGTAGAACAAACTGAGATCGATTTCATAATGAGGTCTTTGAACCTATAATACGTCTGTGCTTGGCGATTGTCAATCAGAGCATTAATCAGTTGTATTAATTCTCCTTCTGGAAAAGTAGCACCAGCATGCGTTTCGATTGATTCTATCGCCTTTAGTTTCCAGCAATAGGCAAGTGTTTTACCAAGTCATATTTTTCCCCTTGTAATATTGCCGATTCAACAGTCCTTTCTAATTCATACTAAACTGGCCGAATTTAAGCATCATTATCAACATTGGCCCAGAGGGATTCGTATGAAATTTCATTTGAGCCCGTCCCAATCTTACTAATTAAGGCTTTAATAGTTCGACAAAGACTATCTCAAAATATTCATTGGCCGATCTTAATGATCTATACAGGATACTATACTTCCTATATGAAGCTTATCACGAAGATAGAACGATCGCCCTTCATGACCTACAGACAAATATTCTCCCGTTTATGCATCAAGTTGGAAATCTAGTCCCTTCTCTTAAATATCTTCAAAAAACTGGCTATGTAGAGGGCCCAAATGATGACCTGCAACTTACTGGGGCTGGACTTAAAGCCACTACTTTGATTTTTCAAAAATTCCTCGATTACATTAAGAGAGACTATCCTGACAAGCTTTCTTACTGGATAGTAATCCTCAGTTATTACAAAGAAAACCGCTGGGAGCTCATACGCAATTCTTTCTTTCACATCCAAAAAGAACCACTTCTGCGTGCTGCCTTTGGAAATTACTTGAGTGAACTGGGGTGCCTCGACAATCTAAATGACTTTGGAGCATACATGGATGACATAGGCTACCTTATCGAGGATATTTTCATCAATGTCCATGAAATAAATAATCTATTTTGTTTGAGGTACAATTGCAGACTGTTTTGTCCGCCTGTAGCAGCACAGTCCTTTATGGGTAGAGCGACCAGAGGAGAGATAAATCTCACTGACCTCGTTGCGTCGATCGGGTTAGTCTTGGATGGGATATGCACTAAGGAGATAGATGCATTGATGGGAAACGCCGCTGAAGAAATTAGAGGATCAATTAACAAGATTGAGAGATTGCTAGTCATTAAGGGCATTAATTTCAAGCAGGATACTTTTGTAACTTTGAGAACGTTGCATCATGTAAGAAATACTGTCTTTCCTATTCATAGTACTGGATCAGCCGAAATCAATCACTTACGAAAGCTCAATGTTGAATATCCAATTACGGATAAAAGGGACGCTGCACTTAAGATGTTACGAAGCTTCAATTCAGCTTTTTTGGAAATGAAAGTTTGGTTTCTTCCGGACGACAATGCTGAAAGATTTGGTTATCGCCGCTAGGCTCACTAGGTGCCGCCGGGCAGATTAAGCCGTATATTCTGATTATTAATATTAGTTAAGTCAATGCTACTTTTCCTTTAAAAGCTCTCTCCATCTTGTGGACGTCTTTGCTGCTAGTAGATAATCCTTTAATGTAGGAATTTACTGCCGATTCAAAGTCAGTTAAGTAGGTCTTTATGTGGAACGTGTATTTCGTCTTACCCTTATAATTATGCCCCACTATTCCACATCTTCCATTACTCAACCTGATAGTTATGTCTCTGTCCAGATAGGCATGGACAAGGCCACTGCGAATATCTCTGTATGGTTGAAAGTTAGAACTTTGACGCTGGTATTTGTAGAGCCATCCAAGCCTATTAAAGAATGAATCAAAACAAACTTGTTCGTTACCGTTCGGAATACCTTCTACAAGTCTACCCCAAAATTCTGTATAGCAACAGAGACCAAGGGCGAGAAGAAAGTTAGGAGCAGAGCCCTTAGCCTTGGCCAGCGAGAGGGTTGTTTCAAGGTCATTAAACATGAATTTTCTTGTCTTCAATACACTGTCATAATATAGTGAATCCTTGAAGAGATGCATCTGTTGCCGTCCATTCTAACAACGTACTACTTCAGTTTTTCGGAGTTGCAACCTTCGTAGTTATATATTGAATCTTAGATATTTACTATTTGATGGTGTTATAACTGAAGACTAATGCCAGAACTTCTTCACATTAAAAAAGAAAAGGATTGTTGATGCGATTTAAGGCATATAACTAGATATTACTTGAATACGTGAAGGGGTTATCTGTCTTTATTAGAAAGTCTGGAAAATAGGACTTGAAATTACCATCATTTGCGAGGTACTTGATAAGTAAATGGAAGCTTCCTCTCTTATCATTTATCTTAGACCCGGATTTTACTTCTGGAGACTTTTCAAGAACACCTATTGCGAGCGATTTTTCTAGACCTGCGCCATGCCCAAATGGTATTCGCTCGTATATTGACTTGCGGACTTCGATCGATGACTCTTTTTTCATTCTCCAATATCTCATAACGGAGAGTTTTCTCCATGTGGCAGTAACGACAGAATCAGTATAATTGATCGTATATGCTTTCTGTATTCCTCCTGGTGATCTTCCTTTACCTGATCAGACAGTAAACAAGAATTGTCTACGCTGTTATTGTTCAATTGTTTTTCACCAGAGAAGGAATATTAGTAACG